>Ga0187884_10002748_pt1 | contig 14313 bp, 12 predicted proteins | sample June2016WEW_20_4_FD_132983 | JGI IMG/M metagenome (GOLD analysis project Ga0187884, IMG submission 132983) | Peatland microbial communities from SPRUCE experiment site at the Marcell Experimental Forest, Minnesota, USA - June2016WEW_20_40 | ecosystem: Environmental > Terrestrial > Soil >...
ACAGCAATGTCGCCGCAACTGGGCTGAGTACTCGTAACATTAAACACCTCTCATCGTTTAAGTTGGTCCTCCTGACAGGATGTTCTAAGTCTATTCACCGCAAAGAAAGGGAGTCAACCCACCTATAGGGTGTGTACCAGGTTGCGTCTTGCCAAGCGGAGGCAACTATGTTAAGCGCCGTTGAACGGGGTCTGTTGCTGCCGCTCACTCGAAATAGGCTTTCACCTGCCGGAAATGTGGACCGACGATGCGGGCGCGCATTGTTATAGGAAGGTGAATCAAAGAAGCACAGGTTGGCACAAAGGGTGACACAAGCCGCCAATTTTTCAGCTACTTGCAAAATAAATCGCAAATAGAGCCATAAGGCCAGCGCTACAGGTGCGCGTTGGATGCCTGTGCGTTGGCAAAACGGGCGCTACGTCGTCGCTTGGAGTTCCAGCCGCATCCCTAAAAGGACCGACTTTGGTAAAGTCATGCCATGCGCGTGCCTCCCGTGGTATTAACCATTGCCGGCTACGACCCCTCCTCGGGCGCCGGAGTCACCGCCGATGTCAAAACGGCGGCCGCACTGGGATGTTATGCCGTCACCTGCATCACGGCTCTGACGGTGCAGTCCTCGCAGGGCGTATTCCACGTTCGCTCGCTCGAAGGGAAACTTGTCGCACAGATTCTTAAGGCCTTAGCTGAGGATTTGCAGATCAGCGCGGTTCGCGTGGGCATGTTGGGTTCGGGTGAAGTCGCGGCGGCGGTAGCGAAGTTCTTGGAAGAGGCTCGGCTGCCGAACGTGGTGCTGGATCCGGTGATCCGGTCGTCGTCGGGTGCGGCGCTTCTGGATGAGCATGGCCTCCACGTTCTCAGACAGATGATTTCCCTTTGCGACGTGATCACGCCCAATATCGCTGAGGCGGCAATCCTCACTGGATCCGAACCCATGGCCGATAACCTGGATTGGGAAGCTGCGCTGCCTGAGCTACGGCGTTTGGCCGCCGGACTTCATGATCTGCAGGCAAAGAACATCGTCATTACCGGCGGACACCTTCGGCCAGCAAACGACTATCTTAGTTCCAAGGGGCCAGCCGGTACCCACGAAGAGGTAATTCCCGGTACTAGAATTGAATCGCGGTCGACCCATGGAACCGGATGCGGGTTCGCCACGTCGGTGGCCTGCCACTTGGCAAAAGGGATGGAGCTCTCGCAAGCCACTCGCGCTGCTAAGGAATTTGTTGCCCGCGCGATCCGGTCGGCATATCCCATGGGAAAAGGGAGCGGGCCGATAAATCACTTTGGATGAGTACGGGGTTTCGGAAGGAATTCGCCGCCCCAAGAAGTTGCGGCCAGCATGGGCTGGCCGCAGGATGAGCTTGGTCGCTGGTTATCGAAGCGTGTTAAATATTGCACCGACTGCTCCGCTGTTGGTCACCCTTGTCGCACAGGTGCAAGACTTAACGTCGGACCCTCTGAGGTCCTGCGGGCAGCCGCTAGGGTCAGGAATGACGGGCGTGCAACTGGCGGAGAATCCGCCGAAGATTGATCCCGGGTTCGGAGATGCAGTGAGAGTGACCGGAGCGTTCAAAGAGAAGTTTCCGGTACAACCCTCGCCGCCACTGCAGCCGATGCCAGCCGGATTGCTAATTACCATGCCCAATCCCTCACCCGCTTCGTGGACGGTCAAGGTAGGCGCACTGCTTGAGCCGCATGATCCCACCGCGAACGTTGCCGTTTCCGTGAGTGAGCTTCCGCTGCCACCCGGCCCAACTGCCGTAATGGTGGTCTCCGGGCCCGACCCGATGTTGCTACAGGGAGAGGCAGCCGTCACTAGCCCGGTAGAGTTGATCGTAGCCACGCGAGTATCGCCGATGGACCACTTCACCTGGTCAGTCAGATCCCTAGTCTCGCTAGAACCGGCATAGGTTCCGACGGCGATGTACTGGGCTTTCTCGCCCGGGTTGCTCAACGTTTGAGGCGGAGCCATGATCTTCAATGATAGTGGCGAACCTAGGCCTCCGCTTAGGTTGCATACGGTGACAGAGGCGGTGGCGACTAGGCCTGCATTCCCGGCCTTTGCGTTGATAGTCGTGATGCCGCATCCCGCGGGAGTCACTAATCCCGTTGAAGAGACGGTAGCAACGGCTGTGATACTTGATTCCCAAGCCACCTGGTTAGTGATGTCCTCGTAGTGCACATCGCCGTTCTTGCCGTTGCTGTAGGTCCCGGTGGCTGTCATCTGTGCCGTTGCTGAGGTCGGACCGAACACCGGACTGTTATTTTCGAAGAATACGGTCGTTGGCGTGACGCTGACACCGGTTAGCGGTGCGCTCGGGCCGCCGCAGCCTACAACCAGTGCCAGAAGCAAGAGTGCACAAAATGATGCGAGTATTCGGCCAGCCATTGGGATGTCATCCTTTCGCGGTTAAACTCGCGACTCGGCGCAACGGTAGGCGGACCACGACAGCAAAGTGGACGAAGTTGGGGGCCGCTAGATTGTAGCCGGTTCGCTCAGGCGAAGTCTTCCACTCTAGCCCTAATGTGTCAACAGTTTTCTAACAATATAATATCTAAGTGGTATGTAAGTCGCTCGTAGAATAGCTCCGACAGGCGAACCGATCTGTCCTATTGTTGCGGCGACTGCGCTGCCGGCGGCTGCTGGTTATCCGGCAAAGGCATCAGCATCCCGCCGTTCGAATTCGCCGGCTGACTGTTCTGCGGCTGTGCCGATTGCGACTGAGGCGCTGTCGACTGAGGTGGCGGCGCTTGCTGCTGCTGGTCTGGAGACGCGTTGTTCGGCTGGTTAGCCGGTGGGTTCTGCTCTGGCGCAACCGAGGGTTGCTGGTTATCCGGCAACGGCATCAGTAAGCCGCCGTTTGGATTTGCAGCACCACTGCCTTGAGGTGGCTGGTTCGGCGCGGGTTGAGATGCAGGTGGCTGCTGGTTATCGGGAAGCGGCTGCATTAACTGGCCTCCGCCGCTTGGAGCGGGGCTGCTCGGCGCCGGTGCTGGAGGAGTCGGCGGCACGGCGGGCTCCATGACCGGCTGATTGTCGCGATACCGCAAGACTACGGGGCTGCCATCTGCGCGGCGCAGGGCCGCAGCTTCTTCCGTCGCCTTGTTCACCGCGTCGTCGCTATCGCCAGCCACTGACGACAGCTTCATGCCCTCGACATCTTTACGGGACGCGTAGGCGACCTTCATGCTTGACTGATCGGCTTCGCGGGCCTTGTCATAGTAGAAGTCAGCGGTCTCACGGTCGCCATCCAGCTCCGCAAGATATCCCATGTTGTTCAGCGCGAACGCGTTCTTGGGATCGAGCTTGTAGGCCTGTTCGAAATACTGGCGGGCGAGCTTGTAATCGTTACGATTGATGGCCGCGACTCCCCGCGTGTCCAGACGAGCAACTTTGGCGGCGACGCTCTGCTCGTGGTCCATCAGGTTCTGAACTTTTCTTGCGTTGGCGGCGGCGATCGAACTGATGCCTTTGCCGCGCCACGACTGGCGCATGGTCACCACGATGGGCGTGTCGGAGTTCTGGTCGGCTGCCTGGGTATAAAACTTGTAAGCGTCCTCGAGTTCTCCCTCTTTTTCACGTGCGAAGCCAATATTGTTCAGAGTGAATGGATTCGTGGGATCCAGGTTCAGCGCCTTCTGCAGTGCTAAGTCTGCCTGCGGCGCCTGGTCCTTCTGCAACAGCCCAATGGCATAGACGTTGATGCGGTTGACTTGCATCTTGGTGTCGGCGGCACTGCCGGCAATCTTACCCACAGGCTGACCAATGGCTGCCCTCTCGGTGGACTTGTAAACCAGCGCGTCCGAACCTTGCTCCTGCGCCAGACTGTAATATCGCTGGGCACGATCGGCCTGACCTTCAAGTTCAGCAATGTATCCCAGATTATTCAGCGTGAATGGATCGTTGGGGTCGAGCAGATATGCCTTATAGAACGTGGCCTTGGCCTTCTTGTAATTGTGTTTCTGGACTTCCTTCACGCCTTCCTGGTTCAGCTTCTGCACGGGCGTCGGCTTGCTTTGCTTGGGAATGCTGACGCGGACGTCCTTCGCACTGGCGGAACAGGCCAAAGCAATCAGTAAAGTCGAAACAACAATCAACGGACGGGGAACGAACATTACGCCTCCGGCGGCAAGGGTCAAGTCAGAGTTGCTGAACTCATACACTCCACCTGTCTGTCCGCTTTGTTAGATGGAGATTCCGCCGCTCGCGTTGGCAGCTCTGGACCAGCAAATAGCAATCGGCAACTAGCGATTAGCAATTAGCAACAGCCGCGTTTGGCATCCGGAGGTCGCTTTCCTTCCGCAGGGTACTCAAACAAAAGCCCTCCTGAGTGCCAGGAGCCAATTTCTGTAGCTAGTTGCCAGCTGCTAGCTGCTGGTTGCTACAATTCCCCCATGCAGTCGTTTTTGCGCGATCTTCGATTTGGCGTGCGCCTTCTGGGCAAAGATCTGGGGTTTACGGTGGGGGCCGTCCTCATTCTTGCGGTCGGAATCGGTGCGACTACCGCCATCTTCACCGTCGCCAACGCGCTGCTCCTGCGTCCTTTCCCGTACCGCGATCCGCAGCAACTGGTGAGTCTGCAGGTTCGCGATCAGTCCAAAGATACCGACGGCACTCTGCTGCGATACGAGTTGCTGCGCGACCGCAGCCAGAGTCTCGAGTCCGTCGCCGCATGGGCGAATGACACCTTCAACCTGACGGGACATGGCGATCCGGTGCAGGTGTCGGTCGGCCGTGTATCGCCCAACTTTTTCGTGATGCTTGGGGTGCAGCCGCAGTTGGGACGCAGCTTCGCCAACGACGAAGGCCGTCCCGAAGGCAAGACTGTCGTGATCTTGAGCGACCAGTTATGGCGTAGCCGGTATGGCGGCGACCGCAGCATCGTCGGACAGACGATCACGCTCGATGGCACGCCGCACACCGTGATCGGCGTGTTGCCAGTTGGAGTGCACTTCCCGTTCGTCGGTGAGGCTGATGTCTGGACGCCGCGCTACTTCGAACTCACGCTAATTCCCCCACAAAGGGTGCGGCAAGGTGTTGGCTATCTCGGCTACGTCGGTCGCCTAAGGCCAGGGACGACGTTGAATCAAGCAGACGCCGAGCTGGCCGTACTCAACCGGCAATATCGCGAACAGAATGCGACCGCTCCCGATGCCAGTCCCGACGTGACCATGGTTGCCGCACCTTTGCGCGAGTTGGTTGTCGCCGACGTTCGCACCAAAGTATGGCTGTTGTTCGGAGCGATCGCGCTGGTCCTGCTGATCGCGTGCGCGAACGTTGCCAGCCTGCTGCTATCGCGCGCTCTGGTGCGGAGGCGGGAGATTGCTGTCCGAACTGCGTTGGGAGCTGGCCGCTCGGCTATCCTTCGGCAATTGTTGACCGAAAGCGCGCTTATGGCTCTGATCGCCGGGGTATGCGGCGCGGTTCTAGGCTGGATCGCGACCCGGGGACTCGTCGTTTGGGGGGCTGGCCAGTTGCCGAAAGGCATCCCGATCTCCATGGACGTGCGCGTCCTGCTGTTTGCGTTGGGAATCTCGGTGCTAACCGGCATCGTTTTCGGTATCTTCCCCGCGTTGCAACTGGCTCAGATCAATCTGCAAGGAACATTGCGCGAGGAGGGCCGCAGCAGTTCGCCCGGTCACGGACGCGGACGCATGAACAACCTGCTGGTCGTTGGCCAGGTTGCGATCTCCCTGCTGCTGCTGATTGGGGCAGCTCTGCTGGTGCGCAGCTATGAACGCCTGCTGAAGATCGAGCCCGGCTTCGACCCGGAGAACGTGCTGACCATGAACCTCTCGCTGCCGACAGTGAAGTATGCCAAACCGGCGGACGAAATCGCTTTCTTCGACGAGGTGCTACGGCGAGTCTCAGAGGTGCCGGGCGTGCGCAGTGCCGCCATCTCGGCAACGCTGCCTCTAAGCTCGAAGCGCATCACGCCAATGCTGCCGGAAGGCCAGCAGAACGTTCCACTCGCGCAGCGTCCGTTTCTCGACATTGAGGCCGTCAGTCCGCAGTGGTTTCAGACGCTGCGTGTACCGCTTCGAAGTGGGCGCGAGTTCAGCGCGTCGGACAATCAGCAGGCGCCGAAGGTGCTGATCGTGAACGAGACCTTTGCCCGGCGCTTCTGGCCGGGGCAGAATCCGATTGGCAAGCGAGTTGTCGTCGGCCGCTGGACCGAAGGCGGCGAAGTTGTCGGTGTGGCTCAGGACATCCAGAACCACGGTCTCGGCCAGGAGCCGCAGGCGCAGGTCTACATCCCATTTGCCCAATTGCCATGGAGCAACATGAATTTGCTGGTGCGGACCGCAGTCCCGCCTGAGACGATGATCTCGCAGATACGGGCACAGATCTCCGGCGTCGATCCGGACCAGCCTGTGACCAGCATTCTGACGGTCGAGCAATTGATGGATAACTCGCGCACGCAGCCTCGCTTCATGATGCTGCTCCTGGGTGTATTCTCTTTCACCGCTCTAGCACTGGCTGTTGTGGGAATTTACGGGGTACTTGCTTACTCGGTAGCGCAGCGACGCCACGAGTTGGGCATTCGGCTTGCCTTGGGTGCGGGAACATCGGACATCTTGCGGCTGGTCTTGCGACAGGGGCTTGTCCTCGCGGGTAGCGGCATCGCAGTCGGACTGCTTGCTGCCCTGTCTGTGACAAAGCTGATGTCGAGCCTGTTGTACAAGGTCGGAACTCACGATGTGGTGACGTTTGTGGTTGCGCCACTGTCGTTTCTCTGGATTGCAGCGGTGACCAGCTACCTGCCCGCACGGCGCGCTACCAAAGTCGATCCCATTGAAGCGATGCGGTAATGTTCAGCTTCTACCTGCCTTAATCGCGCTGCTAAGGCCCGCGGAGTCCAGGGCTTTAGCCAATTGCCGAAAACGATTACAGGACCAGTAGCGGTGGGCCACCGTTGCGTCGTTTACGGCCTGCCTCCCAGATTTCTGCAACTCTCGACGAACGCGTTTCCAGCCGTTTGCATCCAACTCTGCCTAGGGGAAGCTCTCCAAGAAAGAGGTCTCCTTCGGGAGATCAATGCAGGGGCTTATGAAACTCGGATTTACCTGGACACTCGTTGGGCTGATCTTTCTGGCGTTGCTGTTGGGTGTTACTTCAGACGCTCAGCAGAGCGGCGCTCCCATAAACCCCAATTCAGGGCAGGCTTCGCAGCCGGTCACCGGGTCGAACGGACCGGGACGGGTTGGATCGGATCTGCCGCCAGTATCCCAGCCAGCGGCCAACCCTAATGTGCCTGCTCAGGCACCAGCCCAGACAAGCTCGACTCCGGCTGCGGCGGCGAATGAGACTAGTGCGGACGACAATCCGTACGATCCATTGCTCGAACCGCCTCCGCTGCCGAAGGGAAAGACCACTCTGATTGGCGGAATAGCTACCAGCGTCGATCACGTGCGTAATCGTCTGACCGTGCAGCCATTCGGCAAGGGAACAAAGCTCAAGGTCTTCGTTGACGAGCGCTCCCACATTTATCGCAATGGTACCGAGACCACGATTCTTGGCGTGCACAAGGGCGATCGCGTGTATATCGATACGATGTTGGCGCAGGACAACCGTGTCTTTGCCCGCAATGTGCGCGTACTGACGGATGCTGGCATGGCGGAGATGCGTGGGCAAGTGATTGGCACCAACCCCGAACGTGGAACCATCAGCGTACGAGACCAGTTGTCTGCGAAGCCGGTGACGTTTGCCGTTAGCGGCGCAACCAAATACAGTTCCACTAAGGGCAGCGCAACCGCCAGTGACGTCCAGACGGGAGCTCTCATTAATGTCCAATTTTCGCCCCGGAGGGATCAGGCTGTAGCGCAGGAGATCGTGGTACTGGCGAAGCCGGGAGATAACTATATCTTTTCGGGCATCGTGACCAGCATGGATATGAGAACGAGTTCATTCTTTGTCGACAATAAGAGTGATGAGCAGAGCTACGAGGTGCACTTCACCCGGACCCAAGTTTCCGATCCCGACGCCCTCAAGGTTGGCGCTGAAGTCACGGCTCGGGCCACCTTTGACGGGAAGCAGTACATCGCCAACAACGTGCGGGTAGAGAAACCGGAGCAGAGCGAACCGGGTCAGCAATCAGAGGTGCAGTAGTCGGCTGTTAATTTCGGAAAAGAAGTGGGAACGGATCGGCGACTAGGTCGATCCGTTTTTGCTTTTGAGCAGAATTCCCGCGAGCAGGGACGCGATGGTTCCTAGCATCCACTCGATTCTCCACGCCTGTACGGCCTGCCAGTCAACCAGTGTCTCTTCCTGGTAGAGAATTCCAACTAAAGCTGCTGCAACGGCGCAGGCTATTCCAAGTACGAAGAACACGGTGCAGGGAACTGACAAACCGAATTTGTTCTCCGTGCTGTGGGTGCTACCCGCTTCCTCGCAGGCTTCATAAGGCAGACATGCTTGATCACTGTGAGAATCGCGGATGCTACCGCACACGTGGCAGTAGCGAGCGCCGACTGGGTAATCCGTTGCACATCGCCGACACGTACCTCGAATGGAAGTGACGACACGAGCGACATCCGGATTGGACGGACGCCAGTATTCCTGGCTGGTACTTCCTGCCGCAGTCGCCATAGCGTCTCCTGTTTGCTCACTGTGGATAAATGCAAGCGGGCAACCAAAGTTGAAGGCAGTTCTAAGCGCAGATGAGGGAATGAGATAGCCCTTATTAAACGAATCGTAGGCTGCTGGAATAGAGGAAAATTTACCGGGATAGAGGAAAGAAGATGAAGGAAACGCCTTATTTCCGCTTCGGCATGGTGATGACTTCGTGAGTAGCTGGACGCTTGCTGCCATTGCTCCAGTAACTCAACAGTAAGAGATCGCTAGCGGTGAATTGGATCTGCTGCGGGCGGCGATTGCCGTTGTTGAAGATGTATTGGTCGAGCAGTTCGTGCAGCCGATTCACGCTGATATCCAGTGCGGCTGCAGCTTCCGCCTCGTTATACAACTCTTTGTTCGAGCGTTTAAGTTTGGCCATTGGAAGCATCCCTGAGAACCTTGCAACCTTTGTACCTGCTTTTGGGGGTTCGGCATATCAGGTAAACTGCTAATAAGCCGGTCGCGATGAAACCTTACCAACGACTGTTGTTTGTGCTGTGTCTGGGCTTAGTACTCGTAAGCCTGTTGTGCAGCGCGGTGGCGGACACGAGTAGCTCTCCGGTGCCAACCCGCGTGGATAACGACGCCAATACCCGCAAAGGCTACGATCACTTTTACAATCTGGAGTACGACAAGGCCATCCACGAATTCGAACTGGCGCAGGCGGCTCACCCGGACGACCCTTTCGCCGTCAATCACACCTTGGCTGCGGTTGTTTTCCGAGAGCTCTATCGCATAGGCGCCCTGGATACGGAAGCCTACGCCAATGACAACTTCCTCACGAAGAAGCCGGCGCAGCCGCTCGACCCTGCCGTGCGCGACCGGGTGAAGCAGTTGATCGATCACGCCATGGCCCTCTCGCAGGCCGAGCTGGATAAGAACCCCAACGACATCAATGCCCTTTACGCACGGGGGGCAACTAGGGCCATGAATGCCACCTACATCGGGGTTGCCAATAAAGCGTGGCTGCCTTCGCTGCGCAGTGCGGTCGCGGCCCGGCACGACGAGGAGCGCGTGCTGGAACTGGATCCCAAGTATGTCGATGCCAAACTGGCGGTGGGTACTCATCTGTACATTGTCGGATCGTTGAGTTGGCCGATGAAGGTTGCGGCTTCGGTAGCCGGGCTTCCAGGAAACAAGCAGAAGGGCTTGGATTATCTTCGGGAAGCCATGAGCAGCCCACATGTGGAGGTTGCCACCGACGCGAAGATCATCCTCGCATTGTTCTTACGGCGCGAGCAAAGATACGCTGAGGCCCTGCAAGTCGTGAACGGGATGCAGAACGAGTTCCCGCGTAATTTCCTGATGGCCTCGGAGTATGCCAACCTCTTGAACGCCGCCGGACATGGACAGGAGGCGATCACCGCCTATCGCAAGGTCATCGCGGGGTGTCGGAACAACGTTTACAACGGTTGCAAGATGGAATTCGCGGCCTTTGGACTGGGCGAATCCTTGCGCGGGCAGCGTGAATATGCCCAGGCGGCCGAGGCCTACGAGTTGGCCGCCAGCAGCGCTAAAGATGCCGAGCAACGGCAGAAGGCGACGCTTTCCGCCGGTGAAATGTATGACGTGTTGCAGAAGCGAGACACTGCGCTGGAGAAATACAAGACTGTGATTTCCGAGAATTCAGGTTCCAACTCCGCCGACTTGGCCCGGCACTACATGAAGCAAGCCTACAAGACCCCGTAAGAATCCCAACCTGCTAAAGATGCTTTAGCGATTGCTCTCGGCGGCATGCGCCTCTATTCTTGTCCGCCCCGAAGACTCTCTAAAGCGAATTAAATCGTTTTGACATAGCCATAAAAATCGCTTAGAGTCGTATTCCGCTGCTGCTTTTTCGAACGTGCGGCTCAATCTATCGCAGAAACATACCAGGAGAACTATGAGGTACTGTTTAGCTGCTTTGGGATTCCTCTTTGCCGTTCTCTGCATGGGAGCCGTAGCCAACGCCCAAGCCACAACCGATCCATCAACTTCGGCACCTCTTCAAAGCAACACGACGCTTCAGACTCAAACCACCATGACGGGGCAGAACCAAACGGGAGCAAGCCTTTCCGGTATGGTGACGGATCAAACTGGCGCAGCCGTTCGCGATGTCGCGGTAACAGTCAAGAACATCGATACAGGGGATACGCGCACGCTCAGAACCGACGGCGGAGGGCGCTATCAGGCGTCCGGCCTGCCTCCGGGGCACTTCGAGATTCGTGCGGCAAAACAAGGGTTCGCCAATGAAGCGCGCACCGGTATCAGCTTGGCGGTTGGCCAGGACGCCACGGTCGACATTAGGATGCAGCGGACCACCGCCGACGCCTGCGCGAGCGGCCACGAGTTTCTGACCACTGATTGCACGCTGACCTGGCATGGCATCACGCTATACGGTGCGTATGACATCGGCCTCGGCTGGGTCAGCCACGGCTTACCCAACAACGGCTCCAACTATGAAGGCGAATCCCTGGTGAACCGCAACGGCTATCGAAGTATGTGGCTCGCCGCGCCGAACAACCTGCAGCAAACGGGTCTTGGCGTCAAAGGCAAGGAAGAGTTTCTGCCTGGCTGGTCCGTTGTGTTCAACGCTTCAACTGGCATCAATCCGAATTCCGGCCTGCTGGCCAACGCGTCGGCCACGCAGATCGCCAACAATGGGCTGCCCAGGGCCGGCTATTCGTTCGCCATTGACGGTGCACGAGCGGGCCAACCCTTCAATGACGAAATTTATGGCGGCATATCGTCCACGCGTTTCGGCACGCTGACCTTTGGTCGTCAGCGCTCTCTCGGTACCGATGCGATGCTGATGTACGATCCGGCCGGCGGAGCCTACGCCTTTTCGTACATCGGGTATAACGGCACGATGGCCGGCGGCGGCGACACTGAGGACTCTCGTTGGGACGACGCCATCAAGTATCGCCTGACCTTTCGGCGGGTCCATTTCGGCGCGATGTATAAATTCGCCGACGGTACCGGTGGCTGTTACTCGGCCTCCCCAACTTGGACTGCGGCCAACTGTATGGCGGAAACGGCGCACAACAATGCCTATGGATTCGACCTCGGCGGAAACTACGGCAAGTTGTCCGTCGACCTCGTCGTCCAACGCTACAACCAGGCGATCAGCGTGTTGAACCCCCTGCTGGGGCCTCAGAGTCCGACCCAGCCCTATCAGTCGACCACCAACAGCATCAATACCAACCCCATCTCCGGAAACAATGTGCTCCCAACGACCAACACCGTATATGGCATCGTGACCAACAACGCCTCCATTATGGGCGCTGCAAAGTACACATGGGACCGGTTCAAGCTTTATGCCGGCTACGAATACATCTGGCAGCATAACCCGACGTACCCGTTGGGCGTCGGCGCTTCGGACCAGGGCGGTTATCAAATGAGCGGAGTCGAGGACAACAATCTTGATTCTGAAAAGCTGGTGCAGGTCTTTTGGACGGGCGCGAAATACGCTTTCGACAAAAAAACCGACATCAGTCTGGCCTGGTACCGGCAGTGGCAGAACGACTTCCGTGTTCCCCCGGAGTGCTCACCCGAAGCGGGTTTCCGCGCTTCCTGCTCGGGCACCCTCAACGAGGTGTCGCTCTATGCGGATCATCACTTCACGCCGCGTTTCGATGCTTTTAGCGGACTTGCGTATTCCTACGTAACCGGCGGTCTGGCCATCGCCATCCCTCATGGCCCCGGCGTTCCCTATTACCACAACAACGAATTTGCTCCGTTAGTCGGTGCTCGTTTCGCCTTCTGATCGTCTCCCATTTGGGCTCAGTAGAGAACCCCCGTGGGCAGCGGTTCATCAAAGCCTCGCGGCGAGTTCGAAATCGCCGCGACTTCATACCACCCAACAAACCACATTCCGACTCTGTCGCTACGTTTCCCGTTCTGAGATTAAACTGAACCGGAAGAGTGTTGGCCGTCGGGGCAGTGTCGGAGTGACGGGGCAAACCTGCGAACCGGAACTAACTTGTCGAAATCACGCGAGGGACCGTCTTTGATTGCTCTAGTTCAAGGACAGTGAGGATTGCACGAGGGCTTGCAGAGGTGTGTGACTGTTTTAGTGCGTGCATAAGAGGCGGCTCCTTCGACCACCTCTTATGTTGGGTGATTACGAAACCCAAATTGCAGCACGGCTGTTTAAGTTGAATGTCTCTGGTGATCGAAGGCCAGCAGTTTTGGGCGACAAAATACAATATCGTGTTACGGATCCAAAAGCTTCAGGCGCTGCCGTTCCGCGATGTTGGCGGTGGCGTCCTTAATCGTTCACTAACCTGGTCGGGGAGGGCATTGGCGGCCACACCGGCCACCTGGCCCTGCAAGAAGGCAGTTTATGAGCGAAGGCAGTCCGCGGAGGCAACCTCAGAGGGCCAAGAGCACCAGCCCGATGGCTCCGCGCTCGGGAATGCAGGACAGGGCCTGAAGGACTGGGATTCGCCTATGGGGCAGACGAAATGATTTGGTTTTCCTGAGGATGCATCGCGAGGAATAGGCATCCTGAGTCCGTGAAGGTTTCCTCGTGGATCGTGCCGGCATCAGCTCTGCAGTAGTCGCCGGCACGCATGATCTGGCCCTCGACGTGGAGGTCACCGGACAGTATGAAAAGTTCCTCAATCGCGGCGTGACGGTGGCTAGGGTAACGAGCGCCAGCCTCCATGCGGACCAGAGCGGTGTTGTACTTGCGGGTCGAGTCCTCATAAAGCGGCTTATACAACATACCGGGAGCCAAGGTATGCCATGCGAGCTCCTCGGAGCGCGAAATCAGCAATCCAACTTGCTCCAAGAGAACTCCTGGAACTCGAGGGGTGCGCTTGATTTTCGACAACAATCGTTGACCCAGTTCCTGCGGCGGCTCAGCGGGGACAGACTCTCCGATCAGATTGGCAACCTCGGTGAACGAACGGACATCCTTGGCGCAGGCGTCACAGCCCTGGCGCAGGTGTTCCTCAAACGCAACCTTGTCGTGACCGTCGAGAGCGCCCAGCGCGTACAGGGACGCCAACTCATGCAGCTCAGCAACTGGAATTCGCTTTCCGTTGTTCATAGTCCCTTCCCGTACTGCATTAGCTGTTTGCGCAAGCTCAGCATCCCGAGGCGAATCCTTGTCTTCACCGTACCCAGCGGCAGATCTTTCCGGGCTGCGATCTCGGTGTGGCTCAGTCCTGAATAATAAGCTAACTCAATGGCCTCCCGTTGCTCAGGAGCGAGATCGGCCATGGCCTCTCGAATGGCCCGCGACCGCATCGCTTCGACGCTAGCCATCTCAGGAGACGGGCGTGAATCACGAAGGCCAACTACGTCGTCGATATTTTCTTCCATCTCGGCGCGACGCGCCTTACGAGTGCGCAAGTGATCGATTGCGCGGCTGCGAACCAAAGTGACGAGCCAAGCCAGAACCGTGCCGCGTTGCGGGTCATAAGTTCCGGCGGTGCGCCAGATCTGGAGGTAAACGTCCAGGCTGATGTCTTCGGCAGTCGACGGCTCGCGCAGAATGCGGAGCGCCAAACCGTAGACGATCCGGCTGGTGTCGTCATAAAGGCTGGACAGTGCGCGCTCATCGCCTGCAGCCACTTGGGCGACCCACGCCTGCCATTTGGGTTCATTTTCCGACCGTGCAAGTATTGGAGAGGATGCCACTGGCGCTTTCTGAACAGGAGGCGCGGGAAGGCTGGAACCGTGCGTTCTGTTCCGGCTCACGAAACTGC
>Ga0187884_10002759_pt1 | contig 14260 bp, 12 predicted proteins | sample June2016WEW_20_4_FD_132983 | JGI IMG/M metagenome (GOLD analysis project Ga0187884, IMG submission 132983) | Peatland microbial communities from SPRUCE experiment site at the Marcell Experimental Forest, Minnesota, USA - June2016WEW_20_40 | ecosystem: Environmental > Terrestrial > Soil >...
CGCGCCAAGCTCTCAAGCTCGGCACGTTCCTCCGCCGTCAGAATGATAATCGTCGCCTCGGGGATGCCGCTCATGCATCCTTGAATCACGACTCATTCATCAGCGATAGTCGGTACTAGTCGCAATCAGACACACGAGTTTGAACTCTTCGTTCGCAAGCTCTGTGAACGGGCCATCTGCCCAAATCTCCGCCCTCAGACAGGCCCTGAGGGAGGCGGGGATAGCAAGGCCGACACGGAAACCTATCCCGTCGCCGATGAAATCTCTCGCATCTATGTCGGCGAGCCCAACAGCGGCAAGGAGCGATGGGCTTTCGCTTTTAGCGCCAAGAAAAAGTGGACCGAGAAAGTCCGGAAGGACGTAAAGGAAATTGTCGAGACCGGCCGCTCTTACGACCGCATCATCTGCGTGACCAGCCAATTCGCCCGTTCGAAGGATCGCGCACGGCTCGAAGACGAGCTAACGAAAGAGCACGGCGTCCCTGTCGTTGTCCATGATCGCTCCTGGATCATGACGGAAATCCTTGAGAAGGATCGCAAGGACCTTGCGTTCAACTATCTCGGGATTGGTGAAGCCAAGAACGACCCCTTGCGCCTGGGGCCAACGGATTATTCCCGCACACAACAGCTCGTCGAGATTGAGAAGTCGCTTAACGATCCCGACGCCTTTCGGAACATGGAACGCCAGCGTGTCACCGAAGCTCTGATCTCGGCAAAACTGTCACGGAACCTCGAACGGCCCCGCATCGAAACCGATGGCCGTTTCCAACGGGCCATCCGGCTGGCGAATGAGGACGGGAATTACCGGCAGAAGCTGGAAGCGCAGTACGAGCACATCTGGACCGGATTCTGGTGGTTTGACGACGTAGCGCTCGTGAACAATTCGTACACCGCCTTCGAAGCGATGGCGCTCACGACGGATCACATGGCCAACGTGGAGTTCTTGTGCAATTTGCACCAGCTTCTGGTCATAGCTGTTGAGCACGGACATCTATCACGCGAAGAATGCCGTCTCGATGAGCGAGCGGCCACATTACGTGAGGCACTTGAAAAAATCGCGGCAAACAAGGGCCGACCTAACAACAGTCTCGAAGCCCAGGCGTCGCTCCAGCTTACTCGACTTAACATGGCTATGATCGACGGGAAGCGCGAGGAATGGCCGGACATTTGGCGTGAGTATGGTCAGATTCTCGAACGCGCGAGAGGCATGGGCGAATTCAAAGCTGATCGTCTCGTTTCGATGATCGAAATTGTTGGGAATGTCGCCGGCAATGATCCAGCGTACAACGAACTCATTGAGAAGCTTGCGGATTTTGTTGCTGACCGCGCCAGTGAAGCCGAAGGTGCGCTCATCCTACTTAGACGCGCACAGCGGCTGGATATTGTGGATCGTATCGATATCATCCGCCTCCTCGGAAAGGCCACCGCCGGCTTGAGCAAGAAGGAGTATACGGAGCACTTCATCGAAGCGCTTCACCTCCTCACGATCGCCTATCGCGGCGCCGGACTGTTGTGGGCCGCGCGAGCGACGTGCGTTATGGCCGCCGCAGCCATCATCGTGGAAGGCGAGGAGGACAGCTACGTCCCCGCAATTTTCGTACCGACGATGAAGGTATGGGCTTGGATCGCATTGGAGCTTCGTCACGTTCCGGACTTCCTGCTTGCGATGCAGCTGCTGAACGGTGCGCTCGCCGGCTTGCCGCTTACAGATGAATCCAAGGAGCTGGTTCGCCAGGACATACAGGAATTGGATTACGCGTTCGGAAGCATCGTGCTCAACCTGAGCGACGGGGAGCTGAAGCGCCTCGAAAAGCTCCCGGACATCCTGGAGGCACTTCAGTTGTTCACGGCGCGGACGGCTCTGCTGTATACACTCGGTCATGAGGCTGTTCTGCGCGAAGATGGGAGCCTGCCTCCAAGCGAAACCGATGAAGACATCAAACGCATACTCTCCCTTCTGGCGAGCCAGCCGGTTGCCAAGGAAACACGGGGGCCGCTGATTCTGAATGAGGAAGGGCGCCAGATTTTTTCGGCGGCCATTCTCGGTATGACGGTCGAAATATGCTTCCAAGGGGGTCGGCAACTAATACCCGTCGCCGAAGTCATCCTCGGTTCACTTGAAGCGTTCTTGGCGACGGCGATCGATCAGCGGGTCATTCCTCATACCGAGAGATTCCGCATCGCGTTGATCGAGAGCGCCGACATCTCCGAGCCAAAGATCGAAACCAGCAAGCTCGACATGACGACCACGGTCACCTGGCCCGCGGACCTTTCCGTCATGAGCCACGACAGGCACCGCATTGTTCGGAAGTCCCTCACAGAACTTTCGGGTCAAATATTGGCCGCGACTTGCGTGATCGATGACGTGACCGCTCTGCTTGATAAGCTATTTGGTGACGAGGCCGTTGATGCCCGCATGGCGATGATCGCAGCTGCTCCGACGAGCTATCATCGGCTGGCATCGACAAACATATCTCGGCTTTCCGATTGGCAGGAGGCGGTCAAAAAAGAATATCCGCTGGAGAAACCACGTCCGCAACTTACGCTCATAGATCTCAAGGTCCCGGAGTCAGACGAGGATGATGACGATTCCAGCGCGACGCCGCGCTTAACTAACCATCGCGCGATGCGCATACGTTCTGTCATCGACGTCCATGCATGGGATCAGGCCGGTTGGAAAGGAGCCTGCTATCTGAACTACGGACCGGGTCGCCCTCCGGGGTTGGCCTTTGTTCCAGAATGCGGACGCAGCCAGGAAAATCTTCCAACGATGGCGGGAGCGCTTTGGCAACCGCGATACCGATGAAGAAATCTATATCGCGATAGTTAGGCATTTACCGGCGCAAAACCAGCATCATTATCTCATGATGGTGAGATCGAAGCTCCCGGATGACCTGCCGCGCGATCCGAGGCGCGCGATTTTGACGGTGAGTCAGTCGATTACAATGACGCCAGACAGCGATCGAAATCTTCAGCTTTTTCTGGACGCATATCAAGAAGTCCGAGTTCTATTTGTTGCCGGCCGTCCTCGTCAATAGTGTGCCAGAGCTCATGTCGGAGCTCGCGATCCTCAAGCGTAATATTTCGATCAAGGACGCGGCAAGCGTCGGCGAGCGTGAGATTGAGGCGATGGAGCTGCGGAGGCGCAGCAAGCCAACATAGTCGGCCTACATCATCGCCGGTGCCACATACGCTTGGCGAAAGTGCGTTCGTCTGGGCCGATCAGGTCGCCATAGATCGCGGTCGTTTTCAGCGAAGCATGCCCGAGCCAGCGCTGGGCGAGATGAAGGGGCACGTGCGATTGAAGCGCATTGACTCAAAAGCTGTGGCGTAACCCCTTGGGCATGGCCGGCGCACCGACGATGCCCGCAGCCGCCATGGCCGCTTTCACATAGCGCCAGGCGGTCGTGCGGCTGAAGCGCCAAATCCGAACGCGCGCTCGTTCGGGATCGTGCTGCGCGTCGCACAAGTGCAATTCGCGGTCGAGTTCGGTGAGCAGGGACGGCGGCAGCGGAACCTGCCTGACGATGCCGCGCTTGCGGCGCTTGAGCGTCTCCAGGCTCACGACGCCGCTGTCCAAGTCCAATGACGACGGCGTCACGGCGAGAACTTCCGAGATGCGGCCGCCGGTCCAGCGAAGCGTCAGGCAGAACAGTTTAATCCGAGGCGGCGCACGCGCCGCGGCTCGTTCAAACCGTACTCGCTCGGCGGCATTGAGATATTTCCGGGTGCCGGAGGGACCGAAGAGCGTTAGTCGTTCGGACTGCTGCTGGCGCATGCAAACCTCGGCTGAAACAGAATGGCCGATTCTGTTTCACAGTCGGGTTTCGGCGAATGGCAGCAAATTCGCGCAGAGCCATGCAGATGCCATGCAGAATTTTTCATTCTGCATGGCAATGTGATCCATTACTGATTTGTGTCCGAAAATACTGCCGTTTTGGCGCGCCCGAAGAGATTCGAACTCCTGACCCCCAGATTCGTAGTTTGTACTCGCTGGTCCCGAAGGAAGGCTCCTAAGTTGCCTTGTGGCGCCTCAGGGAGAACCCGCGCTAACAAAAGGGCTGCCCGTTCCTCAGCCGCCCTGACTATTCTAGCATTGGCGCGGAGGCAAAGGCTCTGCGTCCGGTAGCAGCGTACGACACAGAGTGAGACATAATGGACGGTCACGCGCCTGCGGCAAGGGACAGCGAAGCGCGCCCCGTTCGGCTCGACCCGCCGAAGCTCGCTGAGCAATTCGCGGTTCGCGTCGCGGCGCTTGCGCTCTCGACCTTATTCCTTGTCAGGGTGTGCGACGCGCTTCGCCGGCTGCGCTCGCGCTTTCGTGCCTCTCAGCCATAGAGCCTCTGCATCGCAATCCAGTCCCGCGCGGCGTCCGCGTCCGGCAAAGACTCCGCCGGAGCCGCGCTGATGTGGCGTCAGGCTGTACCATCAAGCTTTACCATCGGGCCAAATTTCAAAGCAAAAAACGCTGAAAACCCAATATGTTGGTTAAATGGTGGGCGCTGTAGGGATTGAACCTACGAGCTCTCCCGTGTGAAGGGAACACTCTCCTATGAGCTGGGTAGTGGTACGATCCGCACTGGCGTGGGAGCGCCCATGAAGCGCGTGTTTCGTTTGAGTTTTATGGTTTGCGATGTTTGGTGAGAGTTTTGTAGGCCGCTTGCAGTGCAGCTTCAGGCGTCCTCTTGCCCCAGGTGTCGTAGTAGTAGCCGTCAATGTGTAATGTCACACACCAAAGACGGGGTTGACCCTTTATGCGGAAGCGCCACAAGCCGATAAAGTGGTCGCCTAGCTTATCCAATTGCCTCTTCACCTCAATGCCCCTTTATTAGCTGTCGAGCGACGGTGGCGACGGTGATGTTCTTTCGGAACGCCAAGCGCCGCAGGTTTTCTCGCTCTCGTCGATGGCGCGTCGCAGTGCGGACGGTGGCAGACAAACATGCGCGAACCGCGCTGCGATGGTCGGTACGTCGGCGACATAACTAGGTTTTTTCCACAGGAATAAGTATAAGTGGCCAGTGTTCTGATCCGCGGTCTCGATGCCATCCATCGCACACCTCATTCACGCCTACGGCCTGCTTGTCGTCGCCGGTCTCATCGGCCTGGAATGCGTCGGCATTCCGTTCCCCGGGGAGACGGTGCTCATCATCGCTTCGGTTATTGCTGGAACGAAGCACGATCTCAACATCGCCTCGGTGATCCTAACGGCGGCGGGCGCGTCGATCATCGGTCGCATGATCGGCTATGTCATCGGTCGTGAATTCGGCTATTGGCTGTTGCTGCGCTATGGCGGCTATTTGCGGATCACCGAACGTAGGATCAAGCTCGGTCAGTATCTGTTCCTGCGGCATGGCGGCAAGATCATCCTCATCGCTCAGTTCTTACCGATGTTGCGCAGTATCGCCGGGATCCTTGCCGGAGCCAATCGCATGCCCTGGCCGCATTTCATGCTGACCAATATCATCGGCGCATTTCTTTGGGCGACGATCTATGGGCTTGCCGCGTATTCGCTGGGTCGGCAAGTCGAAGGGGCGGCCGGATGGGTGGTGTTCGTATTGGGTCTTGGTGTCCTGATCTTTATTGTTGTTGCCGCCGTCTTCGTGCGACGGCATGAGGCGCAGCTCACGGCGAAAGCCGAACAAGCGCTGCCGGGACCCGTTGAGTTGCTTTAACTAAGCTCGACTTTGGGGATTTTACGCCGCGTAGCATAGCGCGTCGGTGAGTCTTTCCATGAGGGCGGTTGGAATTTCCACATTGTCCGAGGGATGCCGAGACATTGAAAAACTCGGCGCGCTCCAGAACACCCTGCGGACGGCGGCGATGGCATCACTGAATGAAGGTTCGCGTTTGTGATACCAGGCGGCGGATCTCGGGCGAAGGCAGACGGCGATTTGGGGATCCGCCACCCAAAGTGCAATGAGGGAGAACATTCCGAGCAACGCCGGCGTCGTTCGCGCGATAGCGAGGTCGGACCATTGCCGTTGAGTTTGACCGTGGGATTGCGCTTGTCGGTGGAAATCTCGTCGTGCAGATAGGCGGTAGGGCTCGACCAGTCCCACACAGTGGCGACAATGTTGCGCTCTACGCCTTGTGGCCGCTGCGGCTTCGAGGCCGGCAACTCGCCTGCCGCGATCCGGTCGGTCCAGTCGGCGAATATTTTCAAGGAGGTGGTGGTACCCATGCGGTCGAAATTTCTGATCATCGAGGTGGCGGCCTGTCCCGATTGAACGCGGCGCGTCCAGGCCTCGTAGCTGGAATTGAAGTGGCCGAGGTCCGGCTCAATCACGCGCGTCGCCTCGTTGCCGATTTGATGGCAGGTGACGCAGCCGTCGGTCTTGATCATTTCCAGGTATTCGCCCTGGGTCTTCATCGTCGGGCTGATGCCGTTGCCCTTCGGCCCGGTGCCGGGGAACTGACTCTTGTCCGGAATCTTCAGCATCGAATACCAGTAGATGGCCGGATAGTATTGCGCGGCGTCTGCCGCGTTGGGCGCCGTCACGGCGGTCAGATCGAGGGTCTTGCCGGGCGTCGTTTGAACCTTGGGCGAATCGACCAGCCCATAGCCGCGCACCCACACGTCGTAATTGGCTTTCGGAAGATCGGGCAGCACGTAGCGGCCCTGATCGTCGGTGACCACCATCTTGGCCATCTTGGTGCCGAGCTCGGTCGTCTCGGCGATCACCCAAACGCCGGCTTCCGGCCCGCTCGCGCTGGCGACCACGCCGCCGAGATCATTGGCGCCGACATTGATCGCCGGATTGGCGGCTTGCTGGGCCTGCAACTGAGCAGACGAGGCATTCAAAAACGCCGCGACGGCGAGCGTCACGCTCAAATAGAATCGTTTCTTCATCTTCATCTCGCGCTCCTGTGGCCTCTTCCCGTTATGGTTTGTGACGCCTGCTACTCGGTGCGTGGACCATTTTGCGCACGAGTTACCACTTTATGTCCATCGCCTTCCAAGCGATGGACTCTGCGAATTTTAGGAGGAGTTCGCGGGGCTGGGAGCTACACGTTGGATGGAGAGAAGGTAATCCATCACGTGGATATCTCTTGGAATCAAGCCTGGACGGGAACCGACCAAATTCGTTTCTACAAGCTGGATGGGGACATCCTCACCCTCACGACTGCGCCGTTCAAGACCCCGCAAGACGATCGAGAGGGCAAGATAGTGGTTGTCTGGGAGAAAATGAAAGCGGCCAACCGGTGAGGGTCGATGCAGGGCGCGCGCGGCACGCTCTGGGTCAGCAGCGCCGGATTGCCGATGTTCGCGGCAGGTCCGCTGCCTCGATAGCGACTGCCTAACAGACATCGCGCCAGGTCGGCGGGCCGCTTATGGCTTGACCGCGACGACGCCCTCGATCTCGACCGAGATCTGGTTGGGCAGCATGACATTGCCGACGGCCGAGCGGGCGTGGCGGCCGGCGTCGCCAAACACCTCGACGAACAGATCCGAGCAGCCGTTGATGACTTTCGGCGAGTCGCTGAAATTCGGCACCGCGTTGACCATGCCGAGCAACTTGACGATGAAGTCGACGCGGTCGAGCGAACCAAGCGCGTCGCGCATGGCGGCAAGAAGCCCGAGGCCAACGAGCCGTGCGCGCCGGTAGCCTTCCTCGATGCTGATTTCGGCGCCGAGTTTGGCGGGGACGAGCCGAGAGTTTCCGATAACCCATGGCACGCAACTCCCGGCTCAGGGTTTGCTTGGCGATGGTGATACGGAACTCTTCGAAGATCCATTGTGCGAGATCGATCAAGCGCCAGCGTACGACGCCGTGGATCGCCGGGATCGGGCCCCTCTCGATCATGCCGGCGACCGCCTGGCGCTGTGCAGCGTTGAGTTTGGAGGGCCGGCCTGGCGCCTTGCCATCCAACAGGCCGTCAGCGCCTCGCGCGTTGAACCGCAATACCCAGTCGCGGATAATCTGAAGGCCGACCCCGCCGATCTTCGCAGCCTCGGTACGCGTCGCGCCGTCGTAGATTGCAGCCAGCGACAATAACCGCCGGATCTGTGGGCCATTTTTCGAATTCTTGGCCAACTGCCGCAGCGCGGCGGCGTCAAAATCATCCCGCAGCGCAATCGCTCTTGCCATGGCGAACCTCCGTCATTCGCCAATGCTTGAATCTGACTCGTCCTGATCTGGGAATCCAAAAAAGAGTCGTCCTTTTGAGGACGCGGTATAAGTCATTGTAGTGCCTTCAAATTTACCGCGGGTGGATTGATCCGCCGTTATCCACCTCACGGTCATACGGTCGACGTCGGACTCCGACCGATGACAGTGCTCGGTTTATCGTCGCAACGTTTGATGGCTTCTGCCTACCCTCGATTCGTTCTCCGTGAATAGATCACCGAACAGCTTGGCGTTGATTACGCCAAGCTGATTTTGAATGACCGGTATGGCTTTCCCTTCGTTCACATCGAAACGGACTTCAAAAGACCGAGCCGAATGGGAGAGCATCTCGATCTGACATTACTCCTCATGAAAATCGGATTTTCTTCCTTGAGCGTGGCGGGAAAAATCCCGCGCGTGCGGCTTGCCCGTAAGCGGCGGTGACCACTGACCCGAAAACTATTCATACTTTTCCAAAATTTTTTACCTGAAAAAGTGCGTCCTTGAATCACAAGCCTATGGCCGAGCTCAGCGCAAGCTGCTCGGCGGCTGCCGACTTAGGTCGATTTCTGTTCTCGTTCCTTCATTGTTCCCTATCATCAGGAAGGGGTAAATCCAATGCCGACGGTGCAGCGCTTGACCCTGTGTTTGCCGGCCGCGGTTTCGATCCTCATGCTCACCCGTTTGCCACCAACCTCTTATAAAGGGAAAGCATCCCCGGTAGTGATTGTCTTACTTTCTCAGCGCAACGGATCGCTTCTGCTCGCAGCCCCAGCGTTGCGAGTTTTTCGATCAGTTTCTGAAGCTTGTCATCAAGATCGTAGGTCGGAGCGCTCGCATCAAGCATGCACTCCAGTATTTCTGCGGCGGCCGACGGATTGCTATCGACGAGCCGCGCAAGTTCTTCCACCATGTGGTCAGTGCTATAGTCGCTGTGAACATAAGGTACAACAGCGAGAAGCAGCTTCTTACCTTCGGCATCGAGCGTTTTAAGATACGAACTCAACCGGCTCAAGCGCGCCATAAGCTGCTCGGGAAACCGCTCTTGTGACTGACTCCAGGCTAAACACAGATCCCAGAAAGCTAGAATTTTCTTCACTTGCTTATCCGTCAGCTTATCTGCCCTAACCCTCCAAAAAAATGCGGCCATCGTCTCAAGGTCGCTGGCGCCGCTTGAAAAAATGCCTTGGACGATGGGGGAATCGAGCTCTTCATCATCCCATAAGTAAGCCAGCGAAACCCATTCGACCACGCGATCACGCCCGTGCCTAGCGTCCAGATTGACCGATAGAGCGTCAGCGAACACGCCTTTAGACGATAAGAGTTGATAAATCCGTCTGCTCGGCGTTGCATACGCCAAGCCTCCGACCGCGACCTTGAAGTTGTTGGGGTAGTCGCGCGCCGGGAATAGGCCACTGACATTATCGGCAAGCCATTGATGGCTCATAAATTCGAGATTGGCAATGTAGGATGCGGATAATGTCGAAAACTCATAATTTGCATTGCGACATTTGGCTATTTCGGAATCGAAGGTGTCCTTAAGCGACGCCCAAGCACTCTCGAGCGAGCCTGCCTTTTGTGCTAATCGGCAGGTACGCAAGGCGTGATTATACAAAGCTCCAATGGCGTGACCCTTCTCGGTATTGAGCGCGTGCGTCATGGGGTCACGCAAATCAAGTTCACTCGCGGGCGCGCGTTCAAGCAACGTTCTTACGATGGCCCATCCCTGCGGAAGCAAGTCGGCAGGATAGGCCGTTCTGTCGTCGCGTGTGGCAGCTTCAAGAAAGCTAGCTATGAGCGTCCTCATCCAAGCGGCGGTCGGGACGAGATCGATACGGTTCTCCTCATCCGCATTTGTCCACAGCTTCGGATCGGCGATGCAGTCGCTGAAAAAGGCCATCAGTTTGGGCCATGCATTGTTCCAATCGAAGGTCGGCTTTTTGTCATTGGATGGATCGAAGAGGCGTTTGAACCCCTGAATCACGGCGTGCTGAAAGGCGATCTTCGCGCCGTGAAACTCATTGAGTATTGGAAGGAACGTATTCGGATTGGATGCGACCGCCCCTTCGAGCGCGGCTACAAGCCCACCCATCGTAGGACCTTTCCACAAATCCCTTCCCGTAAACCCGTTAAGGTGCTCGACGAGCGTGCCGTCTTCGGCAAACGTTAACAATGAGTCATTACCAAAGGGGGCCGGTCCCGGCCCCCACCGCGTTTCATGATAGCTCAGGAACTCCGGGTGATCGCTGACAGAGCCCGGTTCCAGGTCTGCGGTCAGCTCGGCAAACCATGAGGCAGCCTCAGGATGCCCCTTGATCGCTGAAAGCCACTCGCGTTGGATGAACTTGAGTCGCCGCTCTGGATTTTCACCAGTAGATGGCGCGGGCAACTGCCTAACAGCTTCAATCACTGCCGTTTTGCCAGCAGGAGACATCTCGCCAAATCTCTCGGACAGTAACCGATACACCTCGTGCCGGTGACCGGAGGTGAAAAGGCCAGGAGCAATGATACGTTCAAATGGACCCCGCAATAGCTCGAAATGTTCAGACACGGTATGCAGAGCGATGCGACGGATGATTTCGGAGTCATCTTCTAGTGCGCTAGTGACGTAGCTGGTTGCGGCTTGGGGCGCGGCTTCAATCCATCCTTCAAGTACGTCTCGCATACCTTCGATGAATCGGTTCTCTACCGCCCATAAATCCAAATTTTGAGGATTCGACTCGATCGCCGGTCGCCAGAGCGTGCTACCGTAGCTGCGCCTTTTATCGGAAAAAATGGTTCTCAGACCTTTTTCAAATATCCTTACCGCATCTAACCCAGCTTTCGCACCGAGTTCGTGCGCGTCGGTATCGAGCATTTCCTTCAGCCAGAAATCATCGACAAGGGTGACTAGCTCCGGCGAGCTTCGGTCTGATTCTGGCAACCACTCAAAGATCATGCACTGTTCCATGAGAGAGCAAGCCTTTTGTATGTCCTCCGGGGTGCCGCTTGCGAGAAGACGCCTCAGCAGTCCTTTGCTGAGCGAATGCGCGACAAGTCCGCGGTCGAATTTCGAGGACAGCCAGACGGCTATGAGCCGAACGTCATTAAGCGTGATGCACCGCAGAGGAAGAATCCCAAAAATCTCAGCAAACCTGTAGTATGTCTGATAGTTGTCACGTGGTTGCCCTCCCGGTTCGTCCCGAAAGTTGCTCACATCCCGGATCACTTGGAGAATCTTCTCACTCAGCGCCGCGTCGTCCTTCTCAGCAGCGCGCTTCGCAACTGCCTGAAGGTATTCGAGCGCATGCCAGAACGGGATATGGACAAAACCCGGATTCGTCGAAGGAACCGGTCCGGAATTATTTGCAGGATCGAAGAAGCCGCGATCTTTTAGCGCGTCAAAATATTGTTCGGGCTCGCTACGCTTGGCTAGAAGGTCGAAGCCATGTTTTGCGAATTCGTCCCCACGACGCATCGTCTCAAAAAACGATTCAAGCTTTGATGGGAGGCTATTAGTCAAGCAGACTCTCCATCTCCATTTGCACTTGCAAACCAAGCGGTGCTTTCGCTGGCATAGCTTGAGCGAACGCTTCAAGTACCTCTGTTAGCTGCGCCCAATCTCGTTGATCGCGCCCGAACGGTATCAGCTCAATGTCATATTGCGCATAATACCGCGTCATGCTTCGCATGAGCTCATATTCATGCGCAAAATAGCCTTGCAGCATAAAATGGCGCGCTTGAGGCCGTTCCGATGGTCCCTGTTGTCGCGCCTTCTGAACAACATATTCCAATATCTCAAGGTCCTCCAGACCATAACCCACGAACAAGACGGTCTTCTGTCGAAATAAGAACTCTAGAAACGTCAAGGCGCGATTCTCCAGCGCTGGATCATCAGAGCGCCGGTCGTTTGCGTAACGCCTAATATAGTCACGCATCGTCATCACCATCCCGCTTGGCTCCGCAAGTGAGCCATGCAAATGAAATACGCAATTTTCTTGATTTAAGTTGGCGAGCGTGAACTCGTTGACGTTGATAATCCGTCGCCGCACCTTTGGTGTTGCGGCCGTTGTCCCTGGCGAGGCCGATGTCCCGGTAACGGTCAATTTCAAATCCGGTATCTCGGTATCGAGCCACGCGTCATAATTAGTTGTAACGAACGTTCGGCCCAGTTTACCCAGGCTTCCATATACGCGCTGCCCTACGTCGTTGTTGGTGTAGCCAGCTCGCGGCTCAAGTAGTTTGCCGTAATCAATCTTGAGATCATGTTCGGCTTCAATGGCGCGAGCGATGGAAAGCTTCATGCGTGGTGGTAGATGGCGGATTTGGGCAAATTGTCCATAGTTGAATTTGCCTGCTTCGATGCAGGCTAACAACGCACCGTCTGCGAGCTGAGCCCATGTGGGGCAACCCGCGAGAACCGACGCCCCCGCACCAATGAACGGAATCAGCTTGCCTCGCTGCGCAGCGTCACGCAGCGCTTGTGGAATAGGGGGGATGAGCGGGATTTCATCGGCTGTGGCAGGCAAGGCAATGACTCACCTTAAATCCAAATTGTTGGCAAATATAGCGCCACAACCATTGCGCGGCACCGGTCAATTGGGCGCTCCTACTTGTGTTTCTCACGAGCGCATATAGTGCCGGGGTCCCGGCCTTTTCGCGCTGAAGCTTCGATATTGCGCTATCGCCTTGACCCATTCGCGCGATAGGCAACGTGCTTTCGTAATCAATCATTGGGCTGCGCGGTCTTAAGACAAGCATCTCTCACGGCCGGGTTGTCGTTTTTCAGAAGTGTCTCGAAATGCTGACTGTTGAACAGCGCTTTGAGCAAGGTCTCGGCGTCGCCGAGAACCCCGCCGGCCTTGATCTCAAACGGCTTGCCCGTTGTTCCTTCGTTGAGAACGCGGACGAAGTCCTGAAGCGCAGACCAGAAATCACCCCACTCGGTCCAGCTCGCCGCGCCCAGGGGCTCGTCTTTGAGAATGACCGCGCGGTCGGCATGGGCTCCGAGCTTGTTCCTTGCCGGCAGAATTGTGGCGCGCAGCTTCATCATGCGCTGGCGAAGCGCGTCCAACTGCTTGAACGTCTCACCGTCGCGCGGAAAGGTGTTGGCGAACAGTTCCAGTGTGAAGTTCTGGTTGCCACGGCGGTCGCTCGCGGGGTCCGTGATCCTGCAAGCCGCTATAACGAGAAACTCGCTTAACACCTTGCCCATGTCTTCAAAAAACAGGGGCGCAACCGCTTCCATCACCTTGCGTTCGGCCTCGTCGCTGTCTCTCCATATCCGCGTCATGAATGTATAAACGGACCGGATAAAGACGCAGTGGCCGGAAAATTCCTCGACCTCGTTCGCGGACACCTTTAGCTCCGCCGTTGCGGCCGACGCGGGAGCTGCATCCGCTGCATCAGAAGCGGTGCGGATGACCTCCTTCCAGAATGCCCGGTGCTCGGGCTTGTAGAACAGAGGGTCGGTAAACTTGCCTCCGTTCGCCTTTTCGGCAGCCGCTGCCGCTGCTGCATCGATTTGCTGTTCGGTCCGCATTGTCGATGTCCCCTTAGCGGCGCGAGCCCGGAATATGTTCGCGCATGACTATATATAGGGTTCGGGAATTCTGGGAGCGCTTGACGAGGGCAGCTTCTGGCACTTCTTGTCATTTCGGTGCCGCGCAGCAACTCGGTCGCGGACATTGAGCTATGCTCACCGGGTAACTAAGCCGTCCCCTATCGCCGTAGCAGGGTGCGGATGAAGGCGCACGGATCGAAGCCGATCGCGGCGGCAACATCCAAAAATTCGAGCACGTCAAGCCTGCGGTCGCCAAGCTCGTATTTCGCGACATAGGATGGCGGTTTTCCAAGCCGCTCGGCTAAGGTCGTTTGGGTGAGGCCGGCCGCCTTGCGCCGAGCCTTGAGCAGCTCGCACAACCTCTTGTGACGTTCGGTGTGGATCGTTTTGGACAATCGGAAAGCCTGCCGGTTCGAGGCTTCCAATCAAATTCGCTCTGGCGAATTCTCCCAAAATGGGAGAAGATGCATCGGGGCGACTGGCCTGCGCACGACGGGGCAAGCGTGTGGCCGAGTGGATCGGGTTCGCGGTCTTAGGTGCTGTACTAGGGTTCGCGGAGTGGCGACGCCTCCCGCATACGGGCAGCATCGTGTCTGGGTTCATCGGCTTAG
>Ga0187884_10002760_pt1 | contig 14256 bp, 8 predicted proteins | sample June2016WEW_20_4_FD_132983 | JGI IMG/M metagenome (GOLD analysis project Ga0187884, IMG submission 132983) | Peatland microbial communities from SPRUCE experiment site at the Marcell Experimental Forest, Minnesota, USA - June2016WEW_20_40 | ecosystem: Environmental > Terrestrial > Soil >...
TCGACAACGGGCTCGAGCGAGGTCAGTACCTCGCTCACCGCCTGCAGGAACTCCGGCTCGCCAGCGTTGCGCACCGCGAGGTCGTTCAAGATGGTCTTGACGTTGTTGCTCACTTCAGTTGCCTCCCTGTGCACTCCGTTGTGCACATTGGCTTTTGGTTTGCTCGGCCCTTCCTATCTGCCGCGCTCCTCGCCCTCCGTGGTTGCTCCTAGACCTCGAAATCACTTCTCGACCCAGTGCCGTCCTTCCTTGTCGCGTTGAGGGCTCTATAGGAATTGTCGCACTGGCAAGCGGGCCTGAATAGGGACTTTCGGCCCATGGAGAATTGTCGGACCTCCTCTAAACTAAGTAGGCGCACCTCTGCAGTTGCATTTCATGGTGACGCCGCTTGTTGATCTTTGGCCGAATTGCCGAGAAAGGACTTTCTCATGCGAGTTCTCGTGGTAGGAGCCGGTGGAGTCGGAAGTGCCTTTGCCCATATAGCGGCGCGCCGGGGCAGCTTCGAGAAGGTCGTTATGACCGACTACGACACGGAGCGCGCGAAGAAGGCGGCTTCCGTCTCGGACCGTTTCTCAGGCTTCAAGCTCGACGCCTCCGACGAGTCGGCGATCACCGAGCTGCTCCGTGCCGAAAACTGCGACGTGGTCCTCAACGCGGTCGATCCCCGCTTTGTCATGCCGATCTACCGCGCGGCTCTGGCCGCGGGCGTCAACTACATGGACATGGCCATGTCCCTCTCGCACCCACATGCCGAGGAGCCCTACTCTAAGACAGGTGTGAAGCTCGGAGACGAGCAGTTCGAGCTCGCCCCGAAGTGGGAGGAGCGCGGCTTGTTGGCTCTTGCCGGAATGGGCGTCGAGCCGGGCCTGTCCGACGTGTTCGCGCGCCACGCGGCGGACAACCTTTTCAGTTCTGTGGATGAGCTCGGTGTCAGGGACGGCGCCAACCTCGTCATCGATGGCTACGACTTCTGCCCGAGCTTCTCGATCTGGACGACGATCGAGGAATGCCTGAATCCTCCCGTTATCTGGGAAAAGGGGCGGGGATGGTTCACCACCGAGCCGTTCAGCGAGCCGGAGACGTTCACCTTCCCTGCCGGCATCGGCCCGGTCGAGTGCGTGAACGTGGAGCACGAAGAAGTCCTGCTCATGCCGCGTTGGCTGGACGCGAAGCGGGTCACATTTAAGTACGGGCTCGGGGACGACTTCATCGGTGTGCTGAAGACGCTCCACATGCTCGGGCTCGACTCGACGAAGAAGGTCTCGGTGGGCGCGGAGAAGGTCGCGCCTCGCGACGTCGTCGCGGCATGCCTTCCCGACCCAGCCACGATCGGAGACCTCATGCACGGTGTCACCTGCGCCGGAACCTGGGTGACGGGCATCGGCAAGGACGGCTCTCCGCGGGAGGTCTACCTGTACCACGCCGTTGACAACGACTGGTGCATGTCGATGGATGACTCGCAGGCAGTTGTCTGGCAGACCGCCGTCAACCCGATAGTGGCTCTTGAGCTCCTCGACTCGGGAGCCTGGTCGGGTGTCGGCCTGCTCGGTCCGGAGGCGCTTCCGTCCGAGCCGTTCCTCGAGCTGTTGAACGACAGCGGCGCTCCTTGGGGCCTCGACGAGAGAACACCGAAGTCAGCTTTGTAATTGGCCCAAGGGCATCAAGCCAGGGACCACCAAGTCGTGCGTCTTGTTTGTTGTGAGGTTCCGGAGATCGGCTGACATGGCCGAATGAGAAAACGCCATCCAGCCTTTATCAGGGCGCTCGTTGTGGCGAGGCTTATCGCGTAACCGTGCCTCATGTCGCGCTGGCTTGCGAAGTGGCGGGTGCAGGCGCGTCGCTATCTCGAGGGCAAGTCAGGCGCGGCTGCCGATTCATGGTCAAACAGGACCGGGACGAACAGCGAGACTTTGGATCGGCCACAGCCACAACCCCTGATACGCGTTAACCTGAACTGGCACACCGGTGACAATGGTCGTGCGTAGGGAGGTGGCGACTAGGCACGTAGGCCTATGTATGTAACCCTGTTCTTAGTCGTCAGGGCTAGCCTGTATCAGGTCTGTGAGGTCCAGGTAAGGGCCGCGAAACAAAGCGGTGATGACTCATAAGCATTCGGGAAGGTGCTGCAGCTTGGCAGCGAGGGACTCGCAACGCTGGATCACAAAGCTCTGAGTGGCACCCCCGTGCAGGGTCAGCTCGAGCGAGCCGGCGACCGGGGCTGTTGAGATCGGAAGGAGCCGGATATGAGTCATCTGGCCCCAAGCGATGTTGAGAGAGGGCATATCTTGAGTGCGGCGGGGCGTGAAGGAGATGCCCTGGCTGTCGAGAACAAGTTCCCCGGCTACCGGGCGGCCCCCGACGCCTCCCGGCAGGCTCTCCGCGCGGGCAGGACCCGCGTAGATGGGATCACCGGGAAGGCTCCTGAGCCGGTTCTCCTCGAGCCGGCGCCAGCGCCGTTTGAACAGTGGTACTTGTACCGCGGCGATCAAGATCATGAGGACGAGGAAAATGGTTGCCGCGATCATGGTCTTGGAGGAGTGGTTCAGTCCGACAGCCATTATGAAGCCCAAGGCGGCCACCGCGAGTACTCGGGTGATGACGAATCGCCAAAGGCCTTTGGGCGGGACGACTTCGCGAGGGGGGAGCCTGATCTCAGGTGGCTCTTTCGTCACAGGGGCAGGCTAGCTGCGGCTGTCATGTCGAGAGGACAGGGAAAAGCCTCAGCTTCGTGGACCCGAACACACGCGCACCGTGTCAAGCCGAAACCGGTCGCCCTCGGAAGTCGCATCGTCGGCGGTCTCGAGCGGAACCCACTCGCTGTCTGAGGTTCCATGCCCAGACCTGAAGGAGGATTCAAAGCGCGCCTGGCAGATTTCTGGGCTCGATGCGGTCCTCTACGGCCCGGTCGCCATCTCGTCGGACCGCATAGGCACCTTTGCCCCTCATCTCGGTGACTGCCTCGACAAGAGCGGTGCCCCGGTAGAGCAGGCCGACCCCGTCGTCAGAGGCGTACCCGTCGGGCAACACGCCATCGGCGATGAGCTGCTGGAACAGCGGGCGGCGTTGAGGTTCGGAGTCGTAGTGGACTCCGTTCGCATACGGGAGCAGGCCGAGGCCGTTGGTCACGGGGCGCAGAGCCGGCCCGAAAGAGTCGGTGGTGCCACCGACGTGCCAGCACAGGGAGCCGGCGGACTCCCCGCCGAGAACAACGCCCGCCTGCCAAACTTCGGCAAGTATCCGGTCGAGACCGTGCAGGCGCCAGATCGCGAGCAGATTGGCAACGCTGCCACCTCCGACCCAGATCGCGTCCTGGTCGAGCAGGAACCCTGCCATGTCCTCGACACTCGGCATCGGAAACAAATTCAAGTGCACGACGTCTATTCCCGCCGCGTGACCGGCTTCATCCCACAGGGCATTCCACCAGCGTTGGTCGCCGCCGGCCGTTCCTACGTGACACAGCCGGGGGCGCCGGGCATCCACCCCCGCCAGCTCGATGGCACAAAGGACCAATGGTGCGAACGCGATATCGGTGCGCGACCCGCGTGTAAGTCCGCCCGAGGTTGCAAGGATGGTCGGCAGATTGCTGGCATGCCGTGATCGTAACGAGTCGTCGCGCGGTGAAGATTGTCTCAGGTATGAAGAGTCAGGACCCGTCGTGGCGGTCGCCGGGAGGGCACACCGTTGCGGGCAGGCTTGCTGGCGGGTTTCACCGGGCCATTGTTGCCAGTGAGGTGCTGGCCCCTCAGCCCTGTCCCGACCGGGCGGGGGCGGACTCGCGAGCTTCGTCCTGTAAGGGACGGGCGCCCCGATTCGGCAGCACGACGAGCACGACGACTCCGGCCGTGCCGACCACGAACGCTGCGACGATGGCGGCGAGGTCCATCCCACTCACGAAAGACCGCCGAGCAAAGCTGGCGAGCTCGGGGCCGAGCGCACCGCCGATCTTCTGGCTCACGGCGAGAGCTCCGCCGAGCGAGCCGGTGATCAGGTGCAGGATCGACGTCGGCATCTTGTAGTGGGCGAGCACCGGTGCCAGCCTGTCCTGGTAGCGCGTGTTGAGCAGGCTGCCGAGCACACCGACTCCGAGCGCCCCACCGGTTTGCAACGAGGCGCCGTTGGTTGCCGCGCCGACGCCGGCTTGGTCGACAGGCAACGACCCCATCACCGATTCGGTACAGGGGGCAAAGGCGAGACCAGTGCCCAAACCAAGCACTAGGAACGCTGGGAGCACGTCCATGTACGTGTCGTGGACCGTCACTCGCGTGAGCAACCCGAAGCCCAGTGCGAGCAGAGCCATTCCAGCGAAGACGACCGGCTTGGTCCCGACGATGTGATCGATCACGCTTGAGAGAGGAGCAACTACCAGCAGCACGGCTGCGATCGGCGCGATGCGCAGGCCGGTCTCGAAAGCGGTGTAACCGAGTGAGAACTGCAGATACTGAGTGAGGAGGAACAGCCCTCCCATCAAAGCGAACATGACCAGGCCCATCGTTCCCACGGCTGCCGAGAACCGCTGCGACTTGAAGAATGAAACCTCGAGCATCGGATGGGAGGACTGCCGTTCCCAGATCACGAACGCGGCTAGCACTGCTATCGCGGCCGCTATGGCGCCGAGGATGAGCGGGGAGGTCCAGGAGCGGTTCGGTGCTTCGATGATCCCCCACAGCAGCAATCCCATGCCCACGATGGAAAGGCCGGCACCGACCGGGTCGGGACGCTTTGTGTCGGGGTTCTTCGAGTTGGGCACGAACCAGGTAGCTGCGAGCAGCCCAAGGAGTGCGATTGGCACGTTGACGAGGAAAACCGAGCCCCACCAAAAGTGGGCGAGCAGCCAGCCGCCCGCCACGGGACCCACGGCAACACCAAGGCCCGTCGTGCCCGACCAGATTCCGATGGCGCGGGCTCGCTCACGAGATTCGGTGAAGGTGCTCGTGAGGATCGACAGTGTCGAGGGCATTATGGCCGCACCACCGATTCCCATGAAGGCCCTTGCCGCGATGAGCCGATCGGCTGTACCTGAGAAGGCCGACACTGCCGAACCAGCCGCGAAGCTGGCCAGTCCTGCCATGAACACCCACTTGCGGCCCAAGCGGTCACCGAGGCTGCCGGCGACAAGAAGCAACCCGGCGAAAACGATCGCGTAGGAGTCGACGATCCACTGCAGCGAGCTTGACGAGGCGTGAAGCGTGCGGACGATGACTGGTAGCGCCACATTCAAGATCGTGTTGTCGAGGCTCACGATGAGGAGGCTCACACACAGCACGGCGAGGATGAACCGACGGTCCCTGATGAGTTGACCGGCCGGCGCTTCGGTCATCTCAGAGCGTCGTGCCAGGTTCGCTGATTTGAGTTGCGACGTGCCGACAGGCTCAGGTCCGGAAACAGAGGTGCTCATCGAGAGACGGACGATCCTGGCCGAAGGGCAGTCCGCTGGTCACGCCCCCGCTTCGCTGTTGCCTCGTCACGACAGTCGATGGTGCCGGTTGTGTGTCCCTGGCCGGCGATTCCTGGCACGGTGGACGTGCTTGTCACGGTTGTCCCTTGCTTGCGGGCTGTGTACAGCGAGAAATGTGCCAACGCCGCGCCGCGGACCCAGGCACAACACCGACCACTCTAACCACCGTCACCCGGTTCCACGAAGCGTCCCCGCCGGCAGGTTGTTGTTGGCCGTGCCCAACGCGCAGTCTGGTCTCTCAGCGATTGCATAGGCGCAACTCAGGAAATCCTCAGGTGGGTGCGGTCTACTGGATGTGAGCAGTTGTATGCGCGCTACCGTCCCTGCAGGAGGAAAGGGCGATGGACGACGAGCACGAGAGCGACGAACCTACGGAGGCGGCGGCAGATGGTTTCGCGTCGCCGCGCCCTGTGACTCCTGGTATGTCCGAATCCACGACCACCGCGCCCGCTGGGACTAATTCGGTCGCGACAGGCTGGACGCCTCCTCCTCCACCTTTTCCCGGCGCCGCTGGCTGGACGCCTCCTCCTTTTTCCGGTGCCGCCGGGTGGACGCCTCCTCCTCCTCCTCCTCCTCCTCCTTTTCCCGGTGCCGGCGGCTGGACGCCTCCTCCTCCACTGGCTCCTCCATTTTCTGGCGCTGTCGGCTGGACGCCCTCTCCTCCTCCAGCCGGCGCGCCAGGAGGAGTCAACAGTGGGGCACAGTGGCTCGGATTCCCGGCGGGTTACTGGTCTGTGTCACCGCCACAGCCACCCAGGAGGCGTCAGACTGCGACCGTGTGGCTGGTCGTGGGGCTGCTTGTGGTCGGTCTCGCTGCGGGATTCGGCATCGGCCGCGTCGCCTGGCAGTCGACATCGAAGTCCCCTTCCCTGCCATCGGGAACCTCGCCCAGCTTCCCCTTCGGCTCTGGGACGTTGCCCTCCGGCTCTGGCACGTTGCCCTTCGGTTCGGGAAGCTTCCCGTTCGGTTCCGGCTCTTCGGGGTCCGTCTCCTCCGCGGCAGGAGGCCCGTCGGACCCCGCGGCAATAGCCTCGCGGGTCGAGCCCGGAATCGTGGATGTGGACACGACCCTCAGCTATGAGAATGAGGCAGCGGCCGGCACGGGGATCGTGCTCACGTCCAACGGCGACGTGCTCACCAACAACCACGTGATTGATGGTGCGACCAGCATCAGGGTGACCGACCTGGGAAACGGCCGCGTCTATACGGCCACGGTCCTCGGTTACGACCGCTCCGGTGACATTGCGGTGCTGAAGTTGAACGGTGCATCCGGCCTCAAAGTCGCGACGCTTGGCGACTCATCCAGGGTCCGGGTGGGCGAAGCGGTCGTGGGAATCGGTAATGCGGGGGGCGCGGGCGGAACCCCCAGCATCGCAGGAGGATCGGTCACCGCGCTCGACCAGTCGATCACGGCCACCGAACAGGACGGCGGCAACCCGGAGAACCTGACCGGCCTCATCGAGGTCAACGCGTATATCCGGGCCGGTGACTCGGGCGGGCCGCTCGCTACTACCTCAGGGAAGGTCATCGGGATGGACACGGCGGCGTCCGTCGGGTTCTCGTTCGAGACGACGGGCACCGAGGGTTATGCCATCCCGATCAACTCCGCTGCGGCGATCGCCAGGAAGATCGCGTCCGGTCAAGGTTCGGCGAGCGTGCACATCGGGCGTACAGCGTTCCTTGGCGTCCAGGTGTACTCGACTCAGAGTGGGGTCTCCCCGTCCGGAGCGGTGATAAACGAAGTCGTGACGGGTTCCCCGGCTGCATCGGTCGGCCTGGCCGTGGGCGACGTCATAACGTCGCTCGGTGGCAAAGCGGTCCATTCCGCGCCGGGCCTCACGACGCTGATGCAGCTGTACCACCCCGGTGACCGGGTGCGGATCGGCTGGACGGACTCCACAGGCAGCCACCACAGCGGAACCATGCAGCTGGCCGCGGGACCTGCCGCCTGAGTACAGGTTCGAGACCGCGTCCGATCCATTCGAGGATGCGAGCGCAATCCACGTCGTGCTTGCTGATGAGGCCGTCCGGCTGCCGCGTGGTCAGCCATCATGGCCCGACACCCGACCCGGCTGCGACTCGCTCTGGATCGCGATCGGGTCCGGCTACGAGGCAGGTCCAGGTTCCGGAGAGCCAGGGGCGGACTTCGGTCGGCGTCGTCGCCTGGGCGGGAACAGAAGGAGAACCAGCGCCAGCACGCCAATGCCACTGGTGATAACGCCCAGCTTCGCCAGCTTGGCCGTGTAGACCCAGGTCACGGTGAATTTGCCGGCCGGGACCGGGACCGCTTGGAGTATCCCGAGCTGTCTCACCCGCACGGTCACCGACGAGCCTCCACCGATGGGGGTGAGTCGCGCAACCCAGCCCTTGTCGTAAGCCTCGCTTCGGACCAGCAACGCCGGGATCGGCGTCGAGACGACGGTCCGCGGGTTCTGCCACGCCTCGACGGGAGAGGTCACCGAGCGAGCGAGCGAGAGCTGTGGCGCAAGAGGTGTCGTGGATCCCGCGGCCTCGACCCACGAGGCTCCCCGCGTGACCATGTTGGTGAACACGGGCAGCCCGCCGATCTCGGTCTGGTACCGCCATTTCGGTGGTTCGAGCACGCCCTGGAGAACCTGGTTGAGAACGAGGCGGTGTGTGAGCGGACCAGCGTTGACCGCCATCGCATGCACCGTGGTCACTTCGACGGCACCGATGGCGGCCGAAGTGCTGTTCGGTGCTGCGACCTGGAGTCCGTATGCGACGCGCCCGTTCAGCGCGACCTGGGCCTGAGCGTCCGTGACCGGCACACGACGGTCGCCAACAATCTGGTTGCGAGCATTGAGGATGCCGATCGCGACCGTGCGAGGTGTCTCCCCTTTGTAAGGCACGACCACGACGGTGACCGAGTCGAGAGCGAGGGGGCCCGGGAGCAGCCAGGTCGACGAGCGCGCAGGGGAAAGAAGGAAGGGGGGAAGGTGAGGCAGGGGCTTGTCGGGCGCGATGGCGTCCAGCGCCACTGCCACACGCTCGGTTCCGGGAGGAACCGGCGTTCCTTGCGCGACCGGAATAGGTCGGTTGTCCGGGATCTCCGTGACCAGGTACTCGGGAAGTGTCACCAGCTCCTTCAGGTTCAAGATGTCAAGGTCAGCGTGTGTGAGCGCGACCGGCTGCAAGTTCTCGACGTCATGGGCCCCCGTGACGAGTTGGTAGCTACCGGCGACAGCGGATGAGTACCCCTGGACGCTTTGGAGCTGGTGCAGGATTCCGAGACTAAAAGGGCCGAGCGCGAGGATCGTCCCGCGGAGCCCGGGCGGCAGGCTTTGTGCGGGGTTGAAGATCGCATAGCGGCCCTGAGGTCCGAGCAGCTTCGCCAGGGTGGTGACGGCGGCGTTGCTCTTCGTGATGGTGGCTTTGGCGGGGAACGTGTACGACCCGTTGAGGACCGACATCAACACATCGGCGATGACGACGATGGTCACCAGTTTCCGGCAACCGCTGCAGCCGAGACGGGGCGCGCGCCAGAGAAGCAGCGCAGCTCCGGCCGAGATGACGAGCACCGCTGCGAAGTACGGGCTCAGATCCACGGCGAGATTCGGGTGGTAGCCGGAGACACCGAAACCGCGCTGAATCTGTCGTCCCAGCACGTACGCGGCGAGTATGAGGAGTGCGACGATGCCGATCGGCACGAGTCCGGCGAGGCGTTCGTTCCGCGTGAGCCCCGGGTCGGCCTCCGGTGCCGGGTCCGGCGCCGCCCGGCGGCTTGCGGAAGGAGACCTCAGCACGTCGACGAACACGGCGAGTAGCACCGCGAGCGCGAGGTCCACGATCACGGCGTTGCGGTTCTGGAGGCGCTGGCCACCGTAGAGGGGAATGTCCACGAGAATGTGGCCGAGGGGCGTGCTCGCGCCGGCTGAGAGCAGGGCGCCCTCGAGGACCAGTGCGTACCAGACCCCGAGCGGCCTCTCGGTCGTGCCACGGCGCATCGCCCGCCTGAAGAGAGCAAAGGCGGCGACGAGCGGCACGATTCCGACGGCGTAGCTCAGCTCGGGAAGGTTGTAAGAGCCCAGAAAGCCGGGCAGCCCGAACGTCCCGTTACCGCCAACCAGGAAGGGCACGAAAAGCAGCTCCAGGTCATGCCACGACAACGATCCGGCGGCGAAGCGGGTGAAGGTGACGGCCGCCCGTTCGGACTCGTGCAGGAAGCTGAGTCCCGGCAGCCACTGCGCGGTGGAGAGGACCACTGCTAGGACAGCGGCCACTGCGACGCCGACGCCGGCGACGGTGACACGCCTGCCTGTTCGCCACGCTCGCCAGCACAGAGCAAGGAAGTACGTTAGCACGATGAAAGCGATGCTGGAGGCGGCGCGAGGATCACCGGCCAGCACCACGAGCCCGCCGCATCCACCCAGCAATGCGATCCAGCGCCGAGCTGTGCGCGGCTCCGGGTGCGTTCCGAGCTCGTGGACCGCGAGCAGCATCCACGGAGTGAAGCTCATGCCCTGCACCAGGCCGAGGTGCACAGCTTGGCCGCTCATGAACCCCGTGTAGGTGAACGTCAAGGCGCCCAGCAGCGCTGCGAGCGGTGAGCAACCGAGACGGCGCAGGAACACGTGCATCCCGATGCCGCAGATCACCGCCACCGACGCGACGTTGATCGTCCAAGCCGCGCTGGCAGGCAGGATGGCGAAGAGCCAAGTGCCCGGGTACAGCGATCCCGCGTTCCATCCCGCGAGCAGCGGCGTTCCGCTCCATATGTACGGGTCCCAAAGTGGCAAGTGACCGTGCCGTAACAATTCGCCCGACAGGACTCTCAACGGGTAGTTCTGGGTCAAGTTGTCCGCTGTGCCGCTCCCGGGGAAGAGGGGCCTTCCAACAAGTGCAGGCGGGATTCCCATCAGTAGAGGTATCGCGACGAAAAGCGCGACCGCCCACTTGTCGGCTCGTGCGACATGTGACCAGCGGCGGGGAATCGCGCCGGGAGTCTCTAGTCCTTCCCGGTCCCGCGGACCGAGAGTCACGGTTGAGGGGGAGTGTGCCATGGGTTCCGCTGAACGATAGACGCGGCCACCGGTGCGCAGGCCAAATCTGGCAGGCCGTCACCGCCTTTCAAGGTGACTTCTCAGTTGTCTCCGGCGACGTGCCCGAACCGTTATCCTTCTGCACCAGCGCATCGGTGCAACGCGCTCGGGCGCGGGTGGCGGCGAAGCCGAAGGCTCGGCCCAGAGGAACGACGTCCCAATGAGGCCTTCTGGCGACATGCAGGCGGTGCGGAGACCAGCCGTCTTGGTCGCGCTCGCAATCGGCGCCTATGTGGTTCTCGCCGTCTTGGCGTACTGGCCGGTCATGCCCCTGGACGCGAGCAAGCTGCCCCACATCGTGGGAGCGGGCGCGGGCGACCCGGCGCAGATGTCGTGGTTCCTTGCATGGACACCTTTCGCGCTCGGGCACGGTCTCAACCCCCTCTTCACCAACTACATCGACTTTCCCCTTGGTGTAAACCTCGCCTCGAACACCTCCGTTCCGCTGCTCGGGCTGCTGGCATCGCCGGTCACACTCGCCTTGGGACCGGTCGCGTCCTTCAACCTCTTGATGCGCGTCGCGCTCGCTGGCTCGGCCACATCGATGTTCTTGGTCGCTCGAAGATGGGTGAGATGGTGGCCTGCCGCGTTCGCGGCGGGCCTGCTTTACGGGTTCGGGTCGTACATGACCTTCGAGAGCTCCGTACACCTCGACCTCGCGTTCATGGTGATACCTCCGCTCCTGCTCTGGTGTCTCGACGAGCTGTTCGTGACCCAAGAAAGATCGCCGGTCAAGGTCGGCGTCGTGCTCGGGCTCTTGAGTGCAGCGCAGCTCCTCATCGACCCGGAGGTACTTGTGTACTGCGTCCTCATAGCGGCGATCGGCCTGATTCTCCTCGGCCTGACGCAGCGCCACGAGGTCCCCGCTCGCATCCGCGCGGCGGCGCCCGGGCTCGTCGCAGCATGCGCTTGTTTCGCGGCGATAGGCGGCTACCCGATCGGATACTTCCTCGCAGGGCCCCGCCGGATTGCCCATGGCATTCAGCCGGCCGGGGTGATAGCGGCGTTCCACGCGGATCTTCTCCGGCCCGTTCTGCGAGCGGCGCCTCAGGTGTCCGACTCGTCCGGCTACCTGGGCATTCCGCTGTTCATCGGCCTTCTGGCACTGGCTGTGTTGTGGCGCAGGCTCGGGATCGTCCGATTCGCGCTCGGGTGCGCCTGCGCTGCGTTCCTTGTTTCGCTCGGTCCGCGCCTCACAGTTGACGGGCACACCTTGGGGATCTGGCTCCCAGAGGCGCTCTTCGAGCACGTCCCTGTTCTTGTCGACCTCGAGCCGGTCAGGATCACGGGCATCGAGATGCTCTTCCTGGCCATCGTGCTGGCGGTCGGCCTCGACCGCACGAGGACTTGGATAAGCGAGAACTCTCAGAGCTCGCGCCCGGGTTCGCGACATGGAGCCGAGCCCCGGGTCCGCAGTGTGGCGTCCCGGGTCCGATCGGACCCGGGCCTGCGTACCGTTGTGCTGCTCGTCCTGGTGGTCGTCGCCTTCGTCCCGCTCCTGGACCAGTTCCCCGTGGTCCAAGAGCAGCGGGCGATTGCGCCGCAGCTGACGGCATCGCTCGCGCGTTCGGTTCCGAACGGCGGTGTCGTGCTTGCTTTTCCTTACCCGCGTGCGCACAACGACGAGCCGATGCTCTGGCAAGCAGTCGACGAGATGAGCTTCCGGCTCGTCGGCGGTTATGCGCTCGTCCCCGGAGCAATGGGTCGCGGCGGCTATTACATCGCACAAGGCGCGGAGTTGAGCGAGCTGTCGTCAATCCTCACTGCTTCCTCCAGTTCTTCCAGTGTGCGACTGGGGAGCGCCTGTCGTTCCCTTGAGGCGGTGGCTCGCGAATACGGGGCTGAGGCGCTGGTTCTTCGCACGAGCCCAGGAGCGGTGCGCACTCGCGGGATCGAGCTGCTCACGAAGCTCCTGGGGCCGCCCACCGCGAGCTTTGAAGCCGGCGCGGTCTGGTACGACCTGGGCGGCCGGATGCCCGCTCGGAGCTGTCCGCCCGTCGCCTAGCGGCGCGCCGACCAAGTGCCTGGCTCATGTTTCTCACTGCCTGAGTGGAGAAAGCTCGGGACCGATTCGACACCGCCGTGTCTCGATCGGTGGATTCACCCGCAGCCACGCCCACGAAGCGGCTTCGCTCAAGCAGTCACCGGGATGGGCCGATATAGATAAATGAGCTAGCCATGCGTGCACGACCCCCAGCGCCCCCCTGGCCTGGGGGTCGTTGCACAAGCAGACACCCGGTCAACCGCCGTAGACCGCAAAAGCGGGCCGGGCTGGTCGCCAGCGGGCGAACTCCCTTGCGCTCGCACCTTTGGGTCTCCGACCTGCAACTTGGGCCTCGGGGGACAGGAATGACGAGCACGTGCTCGGCGAACTCCCCCGGAAGACGGCGTGAACCTGCCGCTTCCGAGGGAGGTTGCCACGGCGTCCTTACGAAACGGGCGCGTCCAGCCTCGTCGAAGAGGCCTCCGCCTCCTTGCGGACGCTCGACATCGACAGGATCCAGTACAGAACACCGGCGACAATCATGCCGAAGATCCAGCTGAAGTCGGCGCCGTTCGTGGCGTTCGAAATCGGGGATGTGTAGTTCAGCGGGTAGTAGTACGCCGCATCGATCCACATCATTGCCCCGAACATGCCGGCCGCCAGGGACACGAGCGCCTTCCAGTTGAAGCCACCGTTGCGCCAGTACAGACCGCCTCGTTTCTCCGCCAATGAAAGGACGTCATAGCGACCACGGCGAAGCAGGTAGTCGACCAGGAGGATCCCGAACCAGGGTCCCAGCCAGACCACGATGTAATCGAGGAAGCCCGACAGGTCTGTGTAGAAGTTGCCTTTGAAGATCACGAGGGCTGTCACAGCACCTGAGATGACGGTGTCGACGAGCACGCAGCCCCACCTCTTGAGCGGGATCCCGATCGCCTGGAGCGTGACTCCTGAGGAGTACATGTCGATCGAGTTGATCGCGAAGAGCTGTGGAAGCGCCAGGATCAAGAAGGGCCAGAAGAACCAGCTGGCGAAAGCCGCCGGAACTGCAGCGGCTGCTGTGACCTTCGGGCTCACTAGATAGGCGGCCGCTCCGAGGAGCTCGAGCAGGATCGACGGGATCGCCCCACCGAGGGTTGCGGCCCAGAAGGTCGTCGCCTTGGGGGTGTCCCGGGGTAGGTAGCGCGAATAGTCGGCGGCGTTCTCGGTCCAACCCAACCCACCGGCGGAGACGATGAGCACCACACCGGTCGTCCAGAGCCACCATGAGGTGTGCTGGTGCAAGCTCGTCACGTGGGCGTGCGGGATGACGAGGATTGCCATCACGATGAACACGACGATGAACACGTAGGACAGGTACCGCAGCACCTTGGTGATGGTCGCGTGGCCGAGGAAGGGAGCTATGAACTGCACGGCCACCGCGCAGATGATCACGATGACCTTCGCGGCCGTGTTGAGGGCCGTTCCCTCTCGGCTGAACATCGCCTCGACGATGAGCACGACTATGACGAGACCCTCGATCTCGAAGCCGACCTGGGTGATCCAGTTGAACAGGGAAGGAGCACGGTTGCCGTTACGGCCAAAAGGAGCCCGGCTGACCATGAACGCCGTCGTGCCCGTCTCAGGCCCGGGGAGGCTTGCTATCCCAAGCAAGGAGTAGAAGATGTTGCCGATGAGGATCGCCCACACCGCTTGCCAGAACGAGAGCCCGAACGAAACGATCAAGGCCCCGTAGACGAGGAACTCGACGTTCCACA
>Ga0187884_10002769_pt1 | contig 14235 bp, 19 predicted proteins | sample June2016WEW_20_4_FD_132983 | JGI IMG/M metagenome (GOLD analysis project Ga0187884, IMG submission 132983) | Peatland microbial communities from SPRUCE experiment site at the Marcell Experimental Forest, Minnesota, USA - June2016WEW_20_40 | ecosystem: Environmental > Terrestrial > Soil >...
ATAATTTAATTTTTTCTGGATGTTCAAATAGGTTTATTATACTTTTAATAATACCATCTATAAACTTTATTATTTCTGGAAGATGTGATACCAAATAAGTATTTACGGCAGTAAACATTTTGGTTAAATCTGGAGCTATTCCAGCCATGACTTTATTTCTAAGATTATCAAGAGTTAAACCAAATAAAACAAACTGTTTATTGGCTTCTGTTACTTTATTTAAATCAGATTGGCTTAATATAAGATTTTTATACACATTGCTGAATTTATCTCCGCTGGCCATGGTTTGAATAGCAGCCAAAACATCATCGTTACCACCAAGCATTTGAATAGCTTGCTCAAACCTTGCTATTTCATCACTACCAGGTTTTAACTGTTTATATCTGGCTACTATTTTATCCATCATCTGAATAGGGTCATTACTACCTAATGCTGATATCCCCAATAGGTTCCAGCCCTGTACGTTACCCATTCCTAAACGAAGTAATGCTAAATTTTTGGTTAAGCCTGATATGCCCTGAGAAACCCCTTGTGCAGTTACACCTATTCCCGATAATTGACCAGCAAGTTGCCATTTTTGTATCTCTTTGGTGTTTAAACCAAGGAGGTGATTCATTTGCTGTAGGCCATTAACGGTATCAACGGTTTTACCCATAAAATCAGACAAACCTTTTATAGCATCGTCTATAATGTTTTTCACGCCGGTAAAGGCTGTACCGAGAGCAGTAACACCAGTATTAAAGCGGAGCCATTTATCGGTTTCGACTCCTAATTTTATATCAACAAATAATTCTGCAATACGCAAATTACACCCCACATATAATATTATTTAATTTTCTGAAACCTTTTTCAACTTACTATTGTCCTTCCGGCTTATTTAACTCTTGGATGTTATAGTCCATTTTCTGACAGAACGCTTCATAATGGTAAGTCATCATGACTTCTTCTCCATCCATATTCATAACATCATTATAACTCCAACCATATGCTTTTTGTAGTTGAAGTGCGATTAGCTGATATTCTTCTAAATCTGTTTTTACTTTAGGTATTTTATATCGGGGCTTTATTTCGTTGACTATTGTCAACTGAGCCCCTTGAAAAAAGGTTTTAGATTAACCTCGACACACTTGCTTAGAATGGTATAATATTCTTCTTGGGCAGTTTCGTCATTAAAAGTATCATAAGTTATTTTAATAGTATTATAGGTACACCTTTCGAGGCAATTAAATAATGCTTTCTGGCATGCTTCTGAACTTTCTATAACAAGCATTACCTTGGCAGATATAGACAGTGGGTCTAAATCTTCTTTTAGGTCTATTTTATTATCAAGGAAACCTTGAGCTATGGCAGCCTTAAGTTTACCCTGTAACCCAAAAGGGGCTTTATTTATAACTACAGTAATACCTTTATCTGTGGTATATTCCATATTTTATTCCCTTCCTTATTTTATACTATCTGTCTTTGAACCTCAGCAAATTTGAAATGATATGTTGCTACAGCTTGTTCAGTATCACCCGATACGTTAGTCTTACCCTCTATACCTTTAGAGATTTTTCCAGCCAATAAAGCATAGTTTATATTAGTAGCATTACCATTTCCATCACCTTCCTGTTGGGTTAAACTTCCGGCAACAAGCAATGAAAGAGCAGGATTTTGTCTATCTGCTACCTGTAGAGAATTAAGGAACTTATCATCATCGGAGCCACGAAGAACCCTGAGAACAAAATCAACAAGTTCTCCTTCTACATTGTAAGCAAAAATAGTATTTCCATTTTTACCCTTTTTGGCAGCCCAGACTTCGTTAGGAAATGTCAAGACACCAATATCGGCATCAGGAATGTCTACTATAACATGATTATTTATTACAATAGTATCTGAACCGACTAAGTTTACAATACCAGCCATTTAATTATGCCTCCACGTTTACAATAACATCAGAAGAATGAATTGCACCAGCCAACTTGCAAGCAATTTGAATAAGAGGAGCTTTTCTTTGATTTCTTAAAGTTTGTGATTGATTTGCTATCGGCTGACTATATATATAATAACCAAAATCTGTAATATTTCTCTGAAAGTCTTGCGGGTCTCCAAAGGTAGTACCACTATTCCATTGTAATCCAGCAGCTATAGCACCATTTACCACAAACTGATTCATAACCTGACCATAAGCACTTTTTAATCCAGTCATACCTTGTTCGGTCTGTGGTATTTTAGTATTTGTTTGTCTTAGATAAGCAAAACCGGCAGACTATAAGAAGAATTTAAGGGCTAACTGAATATAAACTGCATCAAAGTAATTATTAGCCCCGTTGCTTACATAGGCGGGAACACCGTAATCTACATAAAGGTCTACTCCGTTTGCGGCAGCACCATCATATATAGTTTGATTAATTCCCTCATCGGCACCTATTCCGGTAAGAGTTTTAAGGTTCATGGTGAGAAGGGTATTACTTCCAGTAAAGTCTACTGATTGACCCCTTCCACAGGCAGCAGCAGCCATAATTAATGCAGGAACAACACCTGGTGTGTAACCAAGAATCCTGGATTTATTATCTGTGTGGGATACCGCATAAGCACCAAGTCCAGGCCCAGAAATATCATAAGATGAGGATACTGGTTGATAATATATTAAATCTAAACCATTAACTGTTGCCATTGTAGCCTCAGCAGCAGAATCATCTTGTACCAAAGTAGTCAAGACTCCAGTATATTGAACCTGACCCTGTGTTCTTGTTATAGCAGAAGAGATTGTTTCTCCTGTTGCATTTGCTCCACTAGATGTTACCACTGTAGCTATATCAAGAAGGGTACCTACTGTTATATCGATACCGGTGGAATTACTTGATAACACTATACCAGAAGAAGAACCAACCTTTTTACTGGTAATAACTAATTCACTTCCATTGTCTACTACTGTAACAATTGCATCCTGAAGTGAGTTTTGTATCACATTAGCGATATCCTGTAATGTAACTATATTTTTAAAGTTAAGTCCGGTAATAACTATAGGTGAATAACCATCTATGGTTATTTTAAAGGAACCATTAGTAACGGCATTGAAATTAGACACATTGGCATTAACACCAGGAAGTGTTACATATCCAGAAGTAGCACTGACTGAATCGAGTAATGGAACTATAGATAGTTGTCCATCCCCTGATAATATATTTGGGGACTGACTAAATAAAGCATTGACCATTTGGTAAGTTAATGAAGTTACGCCAAAGCCAATAGCTGCTGCATAGGGGTCCACGCAGTATATAAACGGTTCTGGGAAATTAGGAGCTTCGTTGGAGAACAAAACAACATTGTTTGCATTTTTAGTTGCTATTCCTAATTGGGCTTCCTGTACGTTAATATTAATGACGTTTGAAATATTTAATACTGTCATTCAATAGCTACCTCCGTTATAATCTTATATCATTATACATTAAATTTAGCCTTTTAAGAAGAGGGAATATCAAACGAAAAAGTTGGAGTATCTGTTTCCAGAGCATGTTCATTTGTAAATACTTCTGTATTAAAAGCATCATAATAGCTGTCTACTATTTTTTCTTTTTTATACCAAACATTTGCATAAAGAATAATATTAAAATAGTAAATTAATACCCCACCCTCAAGACCCTGAACATAAGAATACTCTCTGGTTTTAGCTGCTTTACCAGAAAACAAAGTGTCTGGAATTTGAAATATTCTACATTGATATAATTCCTGCATTTGTTCAGAATATAAGGATTGTATTGCTTGATATACTTCAACCTTTCTTATTCTGGCCTCTTTTGTCCTTGAAGCAAAATGAAGAATAATAGTTTCCTTGGTATTTGTATTATTAGATTGAATCATATTACCACTACTATCCCAATAATAGTTTACATTATTGGAGATAATATCCTGCATGGAAAACTCTACACAACAAAACAAATTAGGCATATTTACCAGAACTTCTGGAGAAAAAGCTTTCTCCAGAGTAAAGTCCTGATTATAAATAAATATTTGATTCTGTTGTAAATTCAATTCATGTTTTAGTATTTTAACAAGAAGTGATTCAATCTCTATATTCATATTAGTACATTGTCCGTTTTTCTGGGGCAACCTTATTAACCGGAACTACGGCTCTTTGCCAGGCACCGCAATCCTTACACTGGTAACGGGTATATTTATTAGCCTTTGTATTATCAAAGCCATTCGATTCCAAGTTCTCACTACCACATATTCTACATACTTTGGCATGGTCAACATTGGCTATGGCTTGATAACTTGGTAAATGACGAGTTAATGGCATTAATTTCTTGGCAATATAATATAAAACCACTACGTCCTGATTACAATAATCAATCATTTTGAGTATAGCATCTTCAAAATATTTATTACCGATACAATGAGAACGCCTCCAGTATTTTTTATCAAGATGGTCTTTCCTTTGTTCTATACCAAGAGCCTCAGCTACGGCATCAAGACGATTGGATTGAAGTTTTAGATTTTTTCTTGAGGTGATACAAGTATCAAATATTTTAGCCCATTTAATATCAGCTATGGGTAGCCCATGTATTACAAGCCTTGCCTGTAGAAATCTTAGGTCGAACTTACTACCGTAATGAGCAACAACTACATCTGCTTCATTAATAAGCTTAACCAATTCTTTTACCACCGGTAAATCGCTTCTCTCTGGGGTGAGTTCAAAACATTCGGGAAAATCTAAAACGCTAATATTTCTAACATCTTCAATGTTATCATTCCAGCAATAAGAGAACATTAATATTTCTCCGAAGTCTGCACCGAAAGAAGTAGTTTCGATATCAAAATATAATATTTTGAATTTATTAATCCTTGGTTCATCAATGGTGGTGCACCCCTTAAATTCCGACAGTTCTCCCATACGCTCAATAGGAACATATCCACCCCTAAATTTAACAATCATTTTGTCAATAACATCATCGCTTAAATTTGGAATATGAAGTCCATACCTGTTTCTTTTTTCTTCGCTTCTGTATAAATGTCTTAATTTATAAGTGGACCCTTTACCATTTTTAACCCACCAATCATAAACAATTTGTTCAATATTCATATCTTTCCTTTCTTAAATTATATCAACACCAAGGATAGGTTTACTAAAGTCTTCGGTTACATGATATTCGTAAAAACCGTTTAAATTATAATCAAAAACAGTCATAACTTTATACTTTTTATCATTATAAGATATTCTGTCTCCATTAGATAGGCTTAAATCTGTTGTAGAGTGGATTTGCATTATAGCCCATGCTCTTTGTTCATAACTTTTAATTTCAAGAGTTCTTCCTTTTAATGGCTGAAATGTTCCGTAATACCTAACTATTTCCTCCTTTATATTGGCCTCCCCATTATCATCTATAAAGGGATGCTCTTTTATGAAGGACATATCCTGAAACCACCCAGAGAACGCTATAGTCCCCACCTGTGGCATATATCCTTTTTTAGAGTATTTATTATCCATTAGTACCCCTTATAAAGCCCTTTATTGATTTTCTTAACTGACCGGTTTCTAGTAATATTTGGGCATGCCCTTTTAATCTTACAGTTAAAGGAGATAGGGCTTTCCAAAAACCAAATCCCCCTGTTTCAAAGGCTGAATCTATAATCCCTAAACAGCTTTTATTTAATTTGGCGAGCCATTTACTAAGACCATATTCAGCTATAAATTTGAAGTGTTTTACTGGGTCTCTGAAAAACATAAGTAATTCATTACCCTTGAACACCAGCGGGAATAAGAGAAAACTCCTCTTGGGTAAATGGTCTCCGGTTTCATGCTCATATCCAACCTCTGCATTTGAGATATTACCTTCTACCCTCTGTCTAACTTTATATTTTTGAGTTTTAGGAGTATGATAACCAGAGAATATACCAATCTCTATATGCTGTTTTTTGGTTAATTCTCTAGTTAAATCGCCCAATACTTTGGAATTTAATTTTACTTCCAAGTTAGACATTATATTCCTTAATCTATACGGGTTGTGCCCTGGGTGTGTCGAACATTTCCAATTATTCTTGGAGCTATAATCGCAAGATATTGCATCCCATATTCTGTACGTTGATAACCATTAAGTATTGGATTATTTAACAGATATGTTGGCACAGAATATTCTTCGTTAATACTACCAACCGTTCTTCTCGTTACTGGTAACTGACTTGTGCTCCTAACACCGGTATCAGAATTTCTCAAACTAAGAACAAGGTTATGGGCGGACAAATAGAAGAATGCGACCCTTATTTCTTCAGGCCATTCAAACAAACTTGGGTTAAATTGCATTTTGGATTCCATGAAAGCTCTTTTTATATGACAATCAGATACCAATAAATAATCAAAATCGTCAATAAAGAACTCTTTAAAATCACTTGGGGTTATACAATTAACTACATAAAACATTATTTAATTTCCTATTTTTTCTTATTTTGTTCAACAGGAATAGATTCTGTTTTGGATTGCCCTAACAGAACTTCTTCCTTGTCTTCCATTTCTTCTTCTAATTGCTTAATGTAATCTACTTGCTCCTGAATGGTTTTTTGTTGTTCCGTTATTTTATCAGTTAATGCCTTAATAGTTGATTCCTGCCTTAATAGACTTTCTTTCATCGCCCCATTATCTAGCTGTAGTTGGGTTATAAGTCCAGCATGTACTGATGCCGAATTGGTATCACTAACCTGTTTAGGATACATACCTACAAGCTTCTTGGCCTCTTCTGTCGGCAAGTCCATACTGTCCCCAGGAACCAGTCTTCCAGCAGATGTAATAATGGTGTTCTTTCCTTTGTTGTAAATTGTTATTGACATGTAAATACCTCCATTACATATTAATCTTATTATCCACCATTTGAATGCAAAAGTGAATACTTTGTAAACAAATGTTAAATAAAAATAAAAAAGGGGCATTTAGCCCCATTTTGTAAACACAAACAAAACAAGAAAGGAAAGGAATTATGAGCTAAGGGAAGCTGTATTGTCAAGATAATAGATTTCCTGTGGTTTTGTTACAAGAATACCTGTATATTGACCATAAGCTGTTGAAGTATAGTTAAATCCGTTATATGTATCTATGATAGTTGTAGTATAATCAAGAGGAATACTCATTTGAAGAGTTTTGTGGTCTTTATTGTATAAACAATATCTGTTTTTTCCACCATTGTTTTTATCTTTATCACCATAAACAAGAGGGAGAATCTTAAATTCTGGAGCAGGTTTTCCTTGAGCAGCAGCAAACCCTACAAGTGCTTCATTGAAAAGGTGTGTCATATATTGAAGTCTTGTATTAAATGGAGCTACCGGAGATACTGCCTGATTTAGTCTTACCCAATCCATTGTCGGAATTGTGAAAACATTGGGCATCGCAGTAAAGTTTGTGTTCTGGAGATAGAGTGATAATATTTTTCCAGGGAACAAACAGAAGTCATCTGTACTCAAATTGGAAAGAAGGTCTGTAAGGGTGATTGTATCAACTGTTACACCCTGGCTATCCAAATTCATGAGACCATTAATAGCAGGGTCTATAGCACTACCCAAGAAAGCTGTTTGCTGAATAGTTAAATCCCACATGGTTTTTCTAACTTCTTCTTTGAACGCAATCGGGTTGCCCTGGAACTGGATTTTTGCCAACTGTTTCATTTCAAATAGGTCGTATGTATATGCTTCAACGAACTTGTTATGCTTGATTGTTAATGAATCAATCGCAAAATCTGAATTTTCCTGTGATACATAAGGAGCACTTGTTCCAGACATGCCGGCTTCATTAAGCTGACCAGTTTTAAATTTTCTGTAAACAGTTGTATGTGTGTCAAAAGCACCTTCCCCTACAACTATGGGAACGAATACGCTTGGTTTAATTTCATAGAATTTTTGTTCTATGATTTCTTTCCTAATATAAGTAAGGTTAGTGATAACAATTTCCGCACCAAGTTCAGTAGAGTTCTGAATAAGTTTTTTATGCTTACCCATGCCGTCGGAGTTACATAACATATTAACACTAGCGTTAATCTTTTCGGGTGTTTCTTTTTTAAAATCTACGACCTTTCTTCCGTTTCCGTCATAGATGCCCTGAGCGTTTATTCTATGTGATTGCATTCTGTATATACCTCTTTCTATATTAATAACTATACGGAAAACTCTGGAAATATCGTAGGAACCATTATGTGAACCCTTACTAAATCATTAGGATTTACGGCTTTACTTTCAGCTAAACCTATAACAGTATTTGAACCAGATGTATGAGGGACAACTTTTCCGGTAACGGGGTCATATTCAAGTTCTTGACCAACCGATATTGCCTGTTTGGCAACCATCCACATCTGACAACCAAGCTGAGCTACGGGAACAACTTGTCCGGCTGAATATACGTTCTGAACTTTAGCGTAAGCTATAAAGCCATAAATTTTATCAGTAGGGCTAGTAGCAGCAACCACTTCAGCTATGCCCGAAGCTGTATCTGCTAATGTAACAGCCATTGATGCAGCAACAGAAGAGCCTTGAGCCTGTGCTATTCTGCAAGGTCTTGTTACTGTTGACAGACCTAGAGAAGATATTGTTCCAGCCAGTGGTTGAGGCTGAAACTGATTCATTTGGAAAGGGTTAAGAAAAGTTGACATTAATTATTTCTCCTTTAATATTGAAATTAATATAATTCACTACCAAGCTCAAGACCTTTTTTAAGGGAGTGGGGTTCTCTGATATAATTATCAGAAGAGTTCATATTATTTATTGCAGCTTGCAAATCAGCAATATGATTATTATAGGAATTTTTTAGGGCATTCTTTTTATTTTTTTTGTTCTTTTTATTTTTTTTATTTTTAGGTTCGTCTTTTTCTTTGTCGTCATCGTCGTCATCATCGTTGCTGTGCTTGCGACCTTTAGGATTGCAATTCTTTTTATCGGAATCGTCATCGTCGTCATTTTTTTTATCTTCAGACATACCTTTGTCATCGTCATCGTCGTCATTTTGCATGTCGGAATCATCATCATTCTTTTTGGCGTTAAACAGTTTTACTGCTTCTGATAAATCGGAAGCGTTAATGAGTTGACCATCTACACTGATTTTTGCATCTTTGTCATCTTTGTTGATTTTAATGAGTTGCGGGTCTACAAGTTTCCTATCTAACAAGTCTTTATCCTCCGACTGTTTGGTTATACTATTTAGAATCTTTCCAATGGTACCTTTAATTATATCACCTGATTTCATTATATCATCTCCTGAATTTAATTTCCATATTTGCACTTCTTCGTACCTTGGATTAGGAACTATTGCTAAATGGTCAAAGGTGCCACCAATAACTTCGTAATCATATTCGATACCGTTATGGCTTCCACCCTCTCCGTATACGGCTTCATAGGCACATGAGACAACCCATCCCTCTTCGTCTATTTTTTGAGAAACCTTTTTATCATCTGTATAAAATGTTAATACCCACCAATTTAAAGAGGCATCATATTCAACAGATGTAACAACTCCACGCTTTACATCGTCTCCCTCACCCTTATGTTTTATCATTACAGGTTTACCACAATAAGAATCTGCCATTTTGGCTATGGTTTCATTTTTAAGGTATATCTTCATGGACTCATCAGAATAACCAGCAAGACCCTCTTGTAAAAAAGAACAGCCATATCTCTTTTCTGTCTGAAGTTTAGTCATTAGAATTTCCTAATCTTATTAACTATCTTTCTCCATAATAACATAAATTTTCTCTTCATTAAAGACCAGTCTATATCCAGGGAGTTTTTTATCCTATCTTCTGGATTTTGTTTTTTAGAAATAATTTTAGGCATGCTTTCAATATGATATGGTAAAAGATTTTTATAATTTATCTGTTTAACAGCTTCTTTGTCATCTATTAATCCCCTGTCCCATGATTCCATAATTCTGGTAAATTCTTCAGTTTTAACCTTTTCTTCCATTTCCGAAGTCATTAATCGCATCGGCTGCCATTCAATATCTAAATCCTCTGGGTCAAAACCAAATAGGGAACGACAAATTAGTCCAATAACCTCAATTACTGTATACTTATTTTTTGAACGCACTTCTGATTCAACCATGGCATTATAATTTTCGAGACTGGTTTCATCAGAGTTAAATCCCGAAGAGCTTATACCAAATAACTTAAGTTCATGAATACCGGTTTCGGCACAAAGATAAACCATTGCCTGTTGCATCATTTCAGCTAATCCTGAAAATGTAAGTTGCTTTTGGCTATAGGTATCTTCTGTATCCATTGCTATACCATTATGGTAATTCTTTAACATATTGGCAAGCTGTATCCTTCTCTGTATGGCCTGTGTTCCGGTCTGGGTAGCCAGTGAGGCATTAAAATGCTTTATTCCGTAAATATCCAGCTTGGCTTCGTCTAACAACTGGAATATAACATCACAAATTTTGTTATACTGATTAACACTCCTGATTAAACCCTCTGCCTTACTTGCTCCGAAACCTCTAAATCTTGGCCTGATTAGGGATGGAGCATAATCGCCAATAATTCTAAATACTCTTGATTTATGATAATCATGACCATATAAATTATATGGAACATCCACATCCTGTTTTAAATAGGGGTTTGAATAATTCAAGTTAGAATCACACAGCTCCCACATATCTGCTGCATAAAACCAAATAGGGTCTCCCTTTTTAATAGAGTCGTATTTAAATGGTTTTTTAGGGTCTTGATTATTAACAGTAATAACTATACCACCACCACCAAACAGCCTACCCCATATTATACCCTTTACCAGTGTATCGATAATGGTATTTCTTTCCATATAGGAATGTAATTGTTTAAGCTGTTTCCCGTCTAATTCTTTGGTTTTAACCCTAACACCGCTCCTAAAGGCATCAAGAACTGGAACATCTATAACTCTTTTAAATATTCCATTGGTGGCGTAAAAATAGTTTAAGGTAAGTCTATCATTACTTATAAAATCATATCTATTGTTATAGGCAATACCATCGGTTTGAGATATAGGGGCATTACCCATATTATTATAAGGAGAACCCATTTGCAAATCTACCAAATCACCTAATGCATTTAATAGTAATTCGGGCTCTTTTTCCATTGCATTTGTTAAAATATTTGCATTATTTTCTTTATCTGGATAAATATTAACCAAAACAATATTCCTTTATTTATTTCTTAATTATAACACTTATTTTATTCTTTTTGGAGGAATAGGTCTGGGGGTATGCGGGGCATTACATGTATAAATTAAACCAAAAAGTTTCATTAAAAAAGTTCTATTTTTATTACAAATAGGGCATTCTCTTACTATCATTGTCTAACCTTTCTTGTTTTCTTATAACACATCCAAAATTGAGATACTATAATTACAGATTCCCTTGTTTATGGCATCCACCATGGGGTCTATAATATCGTCATGCTTGTGTTTTAGGTCTCTCTGAAACGCTTCGCACTCTGCTATTAAGTCTTTGGAGATTTGTTTATCATGTGGTAAGTAAACTTTACCTGATTCCAGATAGGGCAATGCGTCCTCAAGCCTTGCCAGTTTATCACCCGTTCCTATTTTTTCATCCTTTGTTCTTTTTTGTCTATCAACAGGAATGATTGGAATACTATACCCAGAGTTTAGTTCCTGAAACAATCCTATACCAGAAGCTTTAACTTCGACATAAAAAGCATGGCATTTAATATAGGGGCTATAATCCTTAAACTGATTCCAAAAGTCAAGAGCCTTTTGTTTTAATTCTGGAGCCTCCCATTTACCTCTAAGCCCGTCAATTAAATAAAGACAATTACTTTTTACGCCCCAGGCTAAGAATACGGAATAGTCAGCATGTTCTTTTTTACTCATAGCTGTATCGGATGTTATGAATATTCTTTCAAACTCAATAGTGCCAGAAGCATACTCATTAAACCATTCAGTCTTGATGACCGAACCACCTTCTACTACTGGATTTTGTTGATACTGAGAATAAAATTTAAATGGATTAATAAGCCTTTCTTTTAAAATATCTTTAGCTGGATACCTTTCTGGCCAAAAGGATTCTTCGTACTCATTAAGGGCTGGTATAATTAATATATCCCAATTCTCTGGGTCGTTTTTTATAATCCAACCGGAAAGGTCTTCCTGATGGAGTCTTTGCATTATAACAATAACCGGAACTCTTGGATTCCTGCATCTTGTTGAAAGTTTATCGGTATAAGCTCTGATACACTCCTCTCTAAATAATTCATATCTTATATTTCCAGCATCTATCGGGTCATCTATTACCAATGCTCCGGTAAAATTATTAATATCAATTCCACCTGCATCAAGACCAGTAATAGCTCCTCCCATAGTACCAGCGGTTAGCCCAGTTCTGATATTGGCTCCCTCAAAAGAGAAATTGGTTTTAGCTTTATCATCAGTTTTTAAGTTTATACCAAATAATTTATTATATTCAGGGGACATAATCATATCCCTGACTTCTTTAGAGAGTTTTTTAATAAGTCTATCCGAGTGAGAAACATAACAAAAGGTAATATTGGTATTTCTGGCAAAGCACCAAGTGAGGAAAAGCTCTATCAACATTGATTTTCCAGAGTTATGTACGACTATATCATTAGCAGAAAAATTATTATATGGATTATTACACTGTATATCATAGGTGTCCTCTAAACCTTTTTCCTTTACGCTTGATACTTTTGAATACTCAGGAGCCCCATGTCCAAAATTATTATAATTACCATGTATTCTAAGGTGTTCTTCTATTGTGTCAACCATAACTTCATCTTCTGGAGTTAAGCTAATAAGCTCTTTCCATCCATTTCTTGTCATTATTTCGTGTTCAGGTGTGGCCTTTATAGAATTGCCATTCTCTAATATTAATTCATATACTATTTTTTTACCAGAATATACAAAATCAATAGCTTCATTAAGCCCTATGTGATTATCCTTAAAACTCCTTATATATGTTCTTCCGTTCCAGTGATGATTTTTAGCACCAATATGGTTAAAACTTTCATAGCATGCTTTAATTGATTTCTTGCGACCTAACTTACACCTATTGTACCTTATCATTGTATCCCCAGATACACAACCAAAAGGTATATTTACCAATAAATTACGCTTAATGTTTTCCCCATTAGCTATATCCTGTAATCTTGATATAAGAAGATTATGAAATGGTTTGAACACAAACTTTTTATAGGCAAAATAGGGAAAAAGGGTTTCTATATACAACTTAAAATCACTCTTTAATAAGAGTGAGACAGCTTTACGTTTATCTTCATTTTCTATTAACCTGTTAAGGTCTTTCATTTAACCCCACTGTTCTGCCATTGCATTTGCTATGCCCTGATATGTTCTTGAGCGTTCTTTCCGCCTGTCAGGACTTGGTGGCATTTTGTGTATTCTTTGCTCTCTGCCTTCAACTATATTTGTTGGTTGTAATTTTGGTAAATTTTTAAGCCACAAACATGTAGCTTTTGTTTCACCATGCCCAAACTGCCATGGTTGAATTATTTGACTGGGTTTTTTGTAATATCTTGACATAATACCAATCGGATTTTCTATGCAAACCTTGGGTATATTACAACACTTGCCATAATTAGTAAACTGAAGAAAGAAGGAGATGGCTTCTTTTTGTTCTTCTTTTTTATTTTTAAACCACCTTGCGCCAGATACAGCTAAATGAGTATATGGAGGATGAGCTATAATTAAATCCCAACCCTCTTGAACGACATCCATAACATCGTTTACATAATGTTTGTCAGAGGGTATTTCAGTTGGTAATAAATCACAACTCCAAGCGTCATGACCCTTAGCTCTGAAAGCTTCTCTTACCATGCCGGAAAATTCACAAGCCACTAATACTTTCATCTAGCCCTCTTAACTGCGAATATTTCTCCAGGATAGCCATTTCTGAGAAATATAGTAAATCTTTTAGCCTCTTCATCGTCTTTGGCCATTAAGTATGGCTTAAATCTAAGCATTTCAGAAGGATGAAACTCGCTGCCCTCATATCTGGAACTACAGCTTACATAGCCTACTATATAATTGCGTCCACCGGAAACAGAGTTTTTAGTAATTAATTCTTCTATTTCCAATTTTGTCTCTTTTAACATCAAACAGTACCATTCATCATTAAAACCTCTGAATCAATTAAGGTCTTAAGGGGGCAATCTGTAACAACAGCAAATTCTACAGCCATTACTACAATACTGTCATGAAGTGCATTTAATAACGGACATACTGTAACCACCGGACAGGTAATACAATTATCCTTCA
>Ga0187884_10002770_pt1 | contig 14235 bp, 18 predicted proteins | sample June2016WEW_20_4_FD_132983 | JGI IMG/M metagenome (GOLD analysis project Ga0187884, IMG submission 132983) | Peatland microbial communities from SPRUCE experiment site at the Marcell Experimental Forest, Minnesota, USA - June2016WEW_20_40 | ecosystem: Environmental > Terrestrial > Soil >...
GGCATCGTGGTCCCTGGGACGCGAGGTCGGCGGACCTGGCTCGGGGCTCGGCGTCCCGGCATCGTGGTCCCTGGGACGCGAGGTCGGCGGACCTGGCTCGGGGTCCGGCGTCTTGCCATGGAGGTTGGCGATTCCCGGTGCTGGCCGGATGCCGCCGGCGGGGTGCGGGGAGATGGGAGATGGGGCGTTTCATTAAAGATGAGGCATGGCTTGACGTCTTGTCGGTTTCAGGTAACATTTCATCCATAAATTGTCCGTGGCCCTTGCGGTCTCCGTCGGGACGCCGGGGGGTTCTCACGCGGAATCGTACATCCTGATCTGCTCGCGCTGCGGCGATCATCCATCGATCCGTGCAGGAGGAACATGGCAACCTTCATCCTAAACATCCCCGTGCCCAGCGCAGGCGACGGCGTCGCCGTGAATGTGTCCGTTCTGGTGGGCGAGAAGACCGTCACCTTGTCCGGGACGTTCGAGGGTCAGTACGTCTTGCTCGGGAGCCATGATGGGATCCACTTCGATCCGATCTTGTCCTTCAAGGCGGGTGGCATAGAGGGCATCCAGCAGACCTTCTCGGGCGCTTTGCAGTGGGTGAGGATCCGGTCGCAGGTTACGGGTGCCCAGGGCGTGACGGCCAACATATCTGGGCTGTCGTTGCCGGGCAATAACACTTTTGGGATTTTCCCGACGCTGGTGCCTGGGGACAGTGGCCCGCAGCCCAGCAGCGATCTAGGCCTGGTCAATTACCAGGGGGACGTGAACTTCCTGGCGCAGGGAGGGGTGCGGGGCTCGGTGGTGGTGGAGGGCAGCCTCGACGACCAGGATTTCAATCCCATCGGATCGTTCTCGGCGGAGCCTGCCTCATCCTCGTTGTTGGGTGCCCAGTCGTTCGAGTTCTCGCCGCTGGCCACGGGCGATCGGATCAGGTATGTCCGCCTGAATGTCAAGGGCACCATCCTCTCTCCATTCACCGTGACCATGGGGGGTTCGCAGACGGCGACGGGAGGGGGTGCTAGCGAGACCATTCATGCTGCCTACGAGGTGGGATCGGTACCATTGGATCAGACTTTCAGCTTGGAGGATGCTCAGGGAGGCAAGGTTATTTTTGATGCTTCCGATATGGTGGGGTTCACGGATCCGGAGGCGGTGCAGGTGTTGGTCCCTGGGGGGGAGGGGGCGGCATTCAGGTCTGCTGGGGGCATGGTGCTAGGTCCCCGCAGCATCGAGATTGGGGTTTCGGGTTATCCGGCCAATTGCAATGACGGTTCTCTCACTGATGGCAGCAGCATTGCGATCGGGTTGGGAGCCCACACCAATGGATACGATTCTTTTTACGGTACTGACAATATCGCCATGGGTTGGTATGCCGAGGCTACCGGGATGGAGAGCATAGCCATCGGTCCCTCCGAGTATGCCGGCAGTGACATCGGTTCGGGGTACTATTCTGAGGAGGGATGTGTGGCCTTGGGTGCCTATGGCAATGCGTGGGGTACGGGATGCATTGCGATCGGGTTTGAAACTACCGCGGGCGGTCAATACACGTTTCCGAGTTCGTATAATGCTGCTCTGGCCATCGGGTACCAAGCGGCCGGTTATGCAGACATGACAGTGTCCATAGGGAGGCGGGCGATCGTATGGGGGAACAGTTCCATCGCCATCGGGGATGGCGCAAGCATTTCGGATCTGTTCGATTCGGACTATTCCGTGGCGGTGGGTCCGTCCTCCACGGTCATTGGTATGTATTCGGTGGCATTGGGGTTGGCGTTAGTGGGCGATTCCACCATAGGTGCGGCAGACTATTCCGTCTCCATCGGATTCTCGTCTTATGTTTATTCTGACAATGCCATCGCTGTTGGGTCTGATGCCGTGGCGGCGGGTCCCGACAGCATAGCCATAGGCCATGAGTCTGTCGCTGGGGTGTATGCCTATGGTTCGCAGTTGGCGGAGACGGGGGGCATTGCCATCGGTTCCAGCGGGCCGGAGGCTACGGGAGCCTGGGCTTCGGGCAATTTCAGCATCGCGATCGGTTCGCCGGCCCTCACGTGGGGTCAATTCAATGTGGCCCTCGGTTACTATGCCGAGGCTGGCGATCACTTGAGCGGCGTTTTTTCCAACAACAACGTGGCCATAGGGTATGAGGCCACGGTGGGGTACCAGGGGTTGAGCGTCTCGACGACTTATGACGACAACGTCGTCATTGGGCATGGGGCGGGGACTTACAGCGTAGGGTCCGTGGTGATCGGTGCATCCGCCCAGGCCGGCCAGATCGCAACGTCGGACACTCCCCTGAATTCATGCATCGCAATGGGGGAGAGTGCCACAGTTCTGAGTGATTATTCGATTGCCATAGGCTCCAGCAGCACGGCAGGTTCCGGCAGTCTCGGTGACATTGTCATGGGACTGCTTTCTAGCACCGCCGCGAACGCCGGGAGCAGTGTTGCGATTGGGTATCAAGCGAGCACCCACAGCACCCAAGCCGTTGCGATAGGTCAACTGGCTTCCGTGGACGGAGCGAATTCCATTGCTCTGGGTCTTTCGTCCGGGGGAGGGGGAGACAGTTCAGTCGCGATTGGTGTTCATGCCAGCACGTACTATGACGGTTCAGTTGCTATCGGGCCGAATGCTTCGGTCCAGAATTATTTCGGGGTTGCGATCGGTTCGGGCACGGATGCGGGCGGGCTTGATTGTGTTGCCATGGGGATCAATGCGGCGGCGGGGGCTGATTGGTCGGTGGCGATTGGTAGTTCGGCTGATGCGGGTCTCGCGGGGCGCGAGGCGAACATAGCCATCGGCCTGTCTGCGACAGTCTCCGATCTGGTAGATCTCTCTAGTTATAACATCGCCATAGGGTCGGGCGCCCAGGCTTACGTGACCGGCGCCGCTAGCAGCGGGGTGGTGGCTATCGGGGATTCTGCGGTTTCGATGGGTCAAGGCAGCATCGCGTTTGGGCAGACTGTATCGGCGGAAGGCGACAATTCAGTGGCGATGGGGAGTGCGGCGACATCTGTGCTGGGGGACAGTTCGATAGCGATCGGGAATGGGGCTTCTTGCGGGGGTGGCACGCCCACTGATGGCTCGGTCGCCATCGGTTTGGGGGCCTTCACGAAGGCTGATTATTCGGTTGCTGTCGGGCCGGGGGCCAACACTGGACTGACAGGGAATCAGGGGTGTGTGGCCATCGGCTTGAATGCGCAGGCGGCCTCTTCGGCCGAGGTGGACAATTGGGGCATCGCCATCGGCGCCGGCTCCACGATTTACGGCGACAGCAACATCGCCATCGGGCTGGGTGCCACGGTGACGGGCACCAACACTGTTGTCATGGGGAACGGGGCGGGAACCATCGGAGGGGATCAGAACACCTGCATGGGGTACCTGGCTGAGGTTCTGGGGACGGGGAGCTGGAATGTGTGCCTGGGGGATGTCGCCCAGGTCCAGAATGACGGCCTCCGCAATGTCGTTGTCGGGGATGGGGCGAACGTCCACGGGATATCGGCGGACGGCTGTGTGGTGGTCGGGACGGGTTCCTCGGCGGATGGCGACTACCATGTGGCGATAGGGGCAGGCGTGCAGGCCGTCGGGACCTGGACCATCGCCATAGGGACCGATGCCGTGACCAGCGGGGTGAGTGCTATCGCCATAGGGTACGGAGCCACGGCGGGCGCCAACGAGACGGTGTTCGATCAGTATTTCGGTCACGTCCAGACATTCCGGGTCGTCTCGAACGAGCCCGGCGTCGGGCCTGGCACGGTGCTTGACTTGTTCCAGTTCGCGGAGTCCAATCTCACGGCGAACAACACTACGGACATGGCGCTGCTCATTCAGGATCATAATGGCAACATCAAGCTTGTGCCGGTGTATTTGTCGGTCCCGATTGGGGGAGTGTCTACATTGTTGGTGGCGAATCCGTGAAGCTCAAGCCGGTAGTCGATGATGGGGGCTCCATCAGGGGCTGGGCTTTCCATTGTCCGGGTTGTGAGCATACTCACGTATTCTTCACGGCAGGACCTTTCACGTGGGCATTCGATGGCGATCAGGCGAGCCCTACTTTTTCGCCGTCTCTTCTCAACACGAGTCCCGACAATCCTGATCCGGGGAGACGCAGGTGTCATCTCAACTTGACGGTTGGCAAGCTGCTGTTCCATGCTGACAGCAGCCATGGGCTTTCCGGCAAGTCTGTCGACCTGCCCGACTGGCCCTGTAGGGACGATAGCCCATAGATTTCCGAGAAAACGGCCGCCACAGGCCATCCACAGGAAAGAAGGAACGAACATGGCAACGATCCAGAAGACGTACACGACATCGCTCGAATCGGTGACGGTCCTCGCGGATTCCGTGAGGGCTTCGGTCGCGGTCCGGGACACGGCAGATCCGACCAACGTGGCCGCCAGGATGATGATCATGGTCAAGGGTGGCAAGGTGTTGCAGCCGGCGGCGGCGGCATCGGTGCCCGTGGATCCTGGGATCGCCACGGCGGGGGCTTCCCTCCTGGCGGCGTTCGCGTCGCTGTCGGATGCGGTGGTGGCGGCAGCCCCGATCTTCATCCGGGGGTCCATCCCGCCGACGAGGCCTGCGTCCCTGCCGGCGGCGGCTCAGATCCGCAAGTAGGGGCCAGGGAAAAAACTGAAAAAAAGTTGTTGACAGGTTCTCGGGAAGGGTCCACAGTCCTCCTGGAAGCTGAAGATGTTCCTCAGAGCGCGACACCTCACGATCAAATCCGCAGGCCATCCGGTCTGTGGATGGGCGTATGCTTCCAATGCCCCATCGAGCTTGGCCCCTCTATCATTTACACGCCCGGAAGGGACCAAGCAGGAGGATAGGATGGGCGGCTAGAGCAAGAGCAGTTTCAATCTTTTGCGAAGGCCGCCCGGAACTCCGAGGCGGCCTTTTTCGTACAAGGAGGTCGTTCATGAAACACGATGGCTATAAACGCCCGTTCGATGAGCGGGCGAGAACAGTCAAGGTGACGATGGGGCCTGTAAAGCCCTTGTCCTCGGACACGGTGGGTTCGATCCCCACCTCGCCCACCGAGACGCCCCTGTAGCCCAATGGTCAGGGCAGCGGGCTTTTAACCCGTTCATTGAGTGTTCGAGCCACTTCAGGGGCACCATGGGACGCTAATTCAACGGCTAGAATAGCTGACTCTTAATCAGTCAATCAGGGTTCAATTCCCTGGCGTCTCACTCCTGCGATCTCTGAAAACGTAATAGTGAACAAAGCGGCGGGACATGCCAAGTCCCGCATATGCCCCGCAAGCTCTCGTGGGACGAGCGCGGCACTGAAGATGCCGAGGGTCCAGTCCGACTCTGGAGCGGGGCACTGATCTGATGCCGGGGGTGGCAATCATCCTCCTGGTGGGGTACTCAAGACCCCGTCGAAAAAGTCATCAAGTTGTCCTGTTGCCGTAGCGAGGCCGGCAGGGCATCAGATCTATCGATCCCGAGTGGCGCAATGGGAGCGCAGCGGCCTCTGAAGTCGTTGGTTGCACGTTCGACTCGTGCCTCGGGAACCATTCCGGCTTCGCTCAATGGCAGGGCGCCCGGCTTTGGCCCGGGATACGGGAGTTCGATCCTCTCAGCCGGAACTCGCGGGGTGTAGCCTAGAGGACAGGCACTCGGTTCGGGACCGAGACGACGCGGGTTCGATTCCCGCCGCTCCGACAATCAGCGGGATGTAGCCTAAAGGTTAGGCACTCGGTCTGGGGCCGAGGCGATGCGGGTCCGAGTCCCGCCATCCCGACCAGCAGCACCCGGGCGGGTGTGTTTCCGACAATGCCCTGCCTGGGAGGTGTCGAAGGCTCCCAGGGGCATGGGCGCCGAGAGCCGTGGGCCGGAATGTTTCTGGTCCCCTTCCCCTACGGCGCTGGAAAGGGGGAAGATGAGGGGATGTAGCACAACGGCCAAGGGCAGCCGCTCGATAAGCGGCAGATGAGGGTTCAATTCCCTCCATCCCCACCATGGTGTTCGAGGGCGAAGAGTCGAGCCCGTGCGCTGTGACCGCATGACCAAGCGAGTTCAAGTCTCGTCGAACACCCCCGAGTTTTTTCAGCGTGTGGCGCAGCCTAGTGGCGCACCTGGTTCGGGACCAGGAGGCCGCGGGGGCGGAGCCCGCCATGCTGACACATGGGCCTGTAGCTCATCTGGGAGAGCGCCTGTTCCGCACGCAGGAGGCGGCGTGTTCGAGTCACGCCAGGTCCACGGGAGTTGATATGTTTTGCGCAGATGAGGTATATTTCATCTCATGAAGTCCATCGTGTCTGATCGATATGACGGTCACATGAGGAGGCTGTTCGCTAGGGTGTGTGTGGTGTGCCATTCGGAATTTTGGGTGCCCAAGCATGTGGGGGAGACGTATGTGTGTTGCTCTGTGGCGTGCAGGGGCAAGAACAGGCGTCGTCGGGTGTCTCTCACATGTGCTCAGTGCGGCAGGATTTTTGAGAGGTCGACGAGCCAGCTTTCTAGATCCAGGAGCGGGCTTCGATTCTGCACCAGGGATTGTAAGGATAAGGCTCAACGTCTGGAGGGATTGAAGCTTATTCATCCTCCTCATTATGGGACTGCGTCTTTCAACAAGGATCAACTTTTGCGGGAGAGGGGTCGGGTTTGCCAGGTTTGCGGATTGACTGAGTGGTTGGGGGAGCCAATTCCTCTGGTCGTGGATCACATAGACGGCAATGCTTATAATGGGGCAAAGGAGAATCTCAGGCTGATTTGTCCCAATTGTGATGCTTTGACTTTGACATACAGGGGTCGCAATCATGGGAGAGGTCGGCAATCCAGGGTGAAACCTGATGGGGACATCGTCCAACGGTAGGACGCCAGGCTGGCAGTCTGGTAATGAGGGTCCGATTCCCTCTGTCTCCACTTCGTGGGTCGTTCGTCCAGTGGCAGGACTCCGAACTCCAAATCCGGATATGAAGGTTCGATTCCTTCACGGCCCGCCCCCGGAGCTGTTGGGCATCTGGCAAGCCCGCCCGCCTCGAAAGCGGGTTAGTCCGAGAGATCGGCTATGGGCGTTCGACCCGTCCCAGCTCCTCCATGGAGAGATGACCGAGTGGCAAGGTGCCAGCTTGGAAAGCTGAGGTTGGCGCGAAGAGCGCCACGGGAGTTCGATCCTCCCTCTCTCCTCTGTCGTGATGGAGCTGTTGGGCATGTGGCAAGCCCTCCCGCCTTGAAAGCGGGCAAGTCCGAGAGATCGGCTTTGAGCGTTCGACCCGCTCCAGCTCCTCAGGTTGGCATGGAGAGTTGCTGGAACGGCAACAGGCCGGTTTGCTAAACCGGAGCCGGTGGCGCGAGCCCCGAGCAGGTTCGACTCCTGCACTCTCCTCCAGGAGATGGTCCTTGACATCTGGTTCGGGCAGCAGGAAGATATTGCCTTTCAGCCTCGGATGTGACATCTGCGAATCAAGGATGAAGGGAGTGTCGGCATGAAAGGACATCCACCGTAGAGACGCCTCCACAGTCAACAGGAGGTGTCCGATGTACCAGATCATGATGTACGTGGACGGTCGCTGGGTTCGCATTGGCGGTCCGTTCCACACGCGGCAGGAGGCCGCGGACAAGGTCGCTCAATACATGCAGTGCGGATCGAAGGACAGGACTCCGGCATACCGGATCGTTCCTGTCAGGTAGGGCGATGGCCGGCCATGGGGCCGGCTCCATGGAGATAAAATCAGGGGCGCCGGGCAACGCCAGGTGGCTGGGAGCACATTCGCGAGGGTGCGCCGTGCAGAACGGATCCCTTCGACCTGGCGGCCCGGTCCTCGATTCATGGGGATTGTTTCTTGACATCCAGTTCGGGTGGTAAGACGATTCCTGTCAGGGATGGTTTGTGGAGGGGGCAGCATCCATCCATGGTCAATCATCTAAAGCCCCTTTACATTGAGGTGAAATCGTCATGAAGGAAGGCACGGGCAGGGCATTCCCTAGTCAGCCCCGAAGAGGGGCGGGCCAGGGAAAGGCTCAAACATGGATCGCGGAGAGAGACGAAGGCGAGACGAGAACTATGTGAAGTGGATGGTGAGGAGGTTCTGGGATGTGTGTCCTCATGAGAGGTGGAAGTGGCCTTCCAGGTTCCTCACCAGGAATCTGGGCATGAGGAAGGATGGGGAATGGAGGTGCCATCATTGCAGCAAGAAGACTCCCGGTCGTCCCAAGGTCGCGCGGGGGGCATGCGGCCTCGGGATGGATCGCTCCCCCAAGCAGGGGAGGGGCCGGTGGAGGTTGGATCCGGATCTGTGGACGTGAAATGGCAGGATCGGCAAGTGGCAAGCTGGCAGTCTGCAAAACTGCAACCGCGGGTTCGATTCCCGCTCCTGCCTCAAAACCTAGTCGCTCGTCCGGCGAGACATCATGCTCCTTGATCACGAGCATCGTCGCCGGCTCTACCGGCCAGGATCTGGCGAGCCAGCGGGTCACCGCGACCGATCTACGCGCTCAATCCGTTCCGGCATCGCCAGTTTGCGAGGGTGGCTGAGAGGTTAGGCGCTTCCTTCCCAAGGAAGATCATGCGGATCCGAGTTCCGTCCCTCGCTCATCGCGATCTCGGGCCAGTACAAGGAGTACCTCGGTGGGTTCCGTGGAGGATCAAAGCTCCGGCCCGGGTAACGGGGCCTCCGATGCGGAGGTGGCCGAGTGGTTAGGCACTGCCTTGCCAAGGCAGACGACGCGAGTCCGAATCTCGTCCTCCGCTCCATCTGCACCGTTGGCCTAGTGGCTGGGCGCCGGCCTTCCAAGCCGGTTTCACGCGAGTCCGATTCTCGCACGGTGCTCATTCGCCCATGAAGCATAGACGGCGATGCTCCGGTTTCGTAAGCCGGCGAGCGCAGTTCAAGTCTGCGCATGGGCTCTGCGGGGTAGGGAAGTCTGGAGGTCCGGTGGAAGCCGGATCGAAACCCACGAGGCTCATAATCTCGGTTTCACTGGTTCAAATCCAGTCCCCGCTACGCTGGTGTAGCTCAATGGCAGAGCAGCGCATTTGTAATGCGTTGGTTGGGGGTCCGACTCCTCTCACCAGCTCCATTCCGGGATACGCGAGTGGTAATGCGGCTTGACTGTTAATCAAGAAGTCGTAGGTTCGATCCCTACTCCCGGAGCCATCTGCCCCCGGCTATTGGACTGCAGCCAGGTCTTCTAAACCAGGTGTCCCGGGTTCGAGTCCCGGCGGGGGTTCCACTGTCCTCGTCGCCTAATGGACAGGGCATCTGGCTTCGATCCAGGTACAATGCCGGTTCGATTCCGGCCGAGGACTCCATTGGTCCCATCGTCTAACGGCAGGACACTGCTCTCTCACGGCAGGAATGCGGGGTCCGAATCCCCCTGGGATCACCAGCGGCTCCGTCGTCCAATGGACAGGACACCGGACTTTCAATCCGGGAACGTGAGTTCAATTCTCATCGGAGCTACCAATCGCCCGTGTAGCCTAATGGATCAGGCGCCTGGCTACGGACCAGGTCTATGGGGGTTCAAATCCTCTCACGGGCTCTATGCCAGCAACCTGAGTTGGTCGGGACTCGCGCTTCATAAGCGCAAGGAGCGGGATCATCCCCCACTGCTGGCACCATCCCCCGGCTTGGAGACGTCCAAGGGATGTGTGCGCATGGAAGAGCCGGCTGAGCATGTGCAGGCTCCGGGATCATTCCCCGGAGTTCTCGGGGTGAAGGCTTGTTGGCAAGCCGCCTGTCTGGGGGACAGGAGATTGCCGGTTCGACTCCGGCCATCCCGACTGGAGGTGAAAGACATGAGACCGAAGACGTATTGCAGGTTTTCCCGCAGGTGTCAGAATTGCAAATTCGTGGCGATGACGATGCAGACCAGTTTCTTGGCCAAGAAAGGACCTGACAAGCTTCACTGCATCAAGAATGATCCGGTTCCTGCGTATCCGAAGGCCAATCCTCTGGAGGATCATCCTTCCTGGATAGGTCCCATTTCCTACGATGACAAGGAGGCTTATGACAGGGCCAGGCGGAATTGGTCGCGGAGGACGGGGGTACTGCCGGACGGGAGCTGTCGCGAGCACGAGTTTTCCAGGGGAGCATGAATTGATCGCAAGCGCGCGTCGTCCAGTGGAAGGATGCCGCCTCGACATGGCGGAGATCGCAAGTTCGAGTCTTGCCGCGCGCACCGGAGCATCGTCCAGTGGGAGGGCCGAGGTTTTACGAGCCTCAGACGGAAGTTCGATTCTTCCTGCTCCGACTCATTTTCGTGGTAGCATGGCATCCTGGGCTCGAAAGGTATCGACAGGTAGGACTAGGAACGGACGCGAGCAGCGGAAGGTGTGAAGGCCGCTTCATCAATCATGCCAAAAATCAAAAGCCAACGACAATGCGTTCGAGGCTCCTCTCGCTCAGGCTGCTTGATTGCCGCCAGGGACAAGAGGCGTCGCCCCGCCAGCGCCCGGCAGCGGACAGCGACGTTAATCCAGGGACGCTCCCTCAGATCTTCTCCGGCTGAGGGCCAAGGACAGGAGATGGTGGAGGGCATAGCAGTGGGAGATGCTGGTGTCTCTCGCCCCCAAGAAACCAGACACGCTCGTAGCTGGACGTTTTGAACACTATACTGGACGCGGGTTCGATTCCCGCCGAGTCCACTTGACATCGAAATTCGTGCTGCCGGGAGAGACGGAGCATCGTCTAGTGGGAGGACCGAGTCTTCACGTGGCTCAGGCGGGCGTTCGATTCGCCCTGCTCCGACAAGGGATGGCAGATCATTGCCCACGTGTGCCTCTGGATGAAGCATCTCGGCTGTCTACCGAGTGAGGCGAGTTCGATTCTCGTCGTGGGCGCAGTTTCTGGGTGTGGCGTAATGGCTGGTTGGTCCGGGCCTGTAGCTCAACGGTAGAGCGGGTGGCTCATAATCGCAAGGTTCCGAGTCCGAATCTCGGCAGGCCCACAAGTTCACGTCCTCGTCCAGATTGGAACTGGCCCCGGTTTCCTAAACCGGGTGATGAGGGTTCGATCCCCTCCGGGGACTCCGTGCCGCCAAAGCATTGATGGCGATGTGCCTGCTTGGTAAGCAGGAGAGTGGGATTCGAGTTCCCGTGGCGGCTCAATGCGAATGTGGTGGAATGGTAGTCACGCTGGTTCGAGGGACCAGTGGGGGAAACCCCGTGGGAGTTCAAGTCTCCCCATTCGCACCGACGATCGGCTGGCGGAATGGCAGTCGCGCAGGTCTTAGGAACCTGTGTCCCTTGTGGACGTGAGGGTTCGATTCCCTCGCCGATCATGCGCCCGTGGTGGAATGGCAGTCACGCACGATTCAGGGTCGTGTGGTCGAAAGGCCGTGGGGGTCCGACTCCCCCCGGGCGCACCATGCCGGGATGATGGAATGGCAGTCCCGGGGGACTTAAAATCCTTCGTCCGTGAGGACGTGCAGGTTCGATTCCTGTCCTCGGCAATGCCCCCTTGGTGGAATGGGAGACGCGCACGGCTCAAGCCCGTGTGGCCGCAAGGCCGTGGGAGTTCGACTCTCCCAGGGGGCACGAGATGTACCTTTCCGAGATGAAACTGTAGCATAGGAGACAACATGAACGCCGCTGTACTCGTCCTCGACGTAGGGATGCGCCCGCTCCGCGTGGAGCCGTGGCAGAGGGCCATCTGCGACTTCTTCACCGGGAAGGTCGAGGTGGTGGAATACTCGAAGGACAGGACCATCCAGAGCGCGACCCGTGCCTGGCCGATGCCATCCGTCGTCCGCCTGGCGAACAGCTTCAAGCGCGAGCGGATCAGGGTGAAGTTCAGCCGGATCAACATCTACACACGGGACGGGTTCCGGTGCCAGTATTGCGGTCAGAGGTTCATGTCGGAAGACTTGACCTTCGATCACGTCATCCCACGCTCGCGCGGGGGCCGGACCGTGTGGGAGAACATTTGTTCTTGTTGTGTTTTGTGTAACAAGCACAAGGGGGATCGGACTCCGTCCGAGGCTGGCATGCGATTGCTCCATTCGCCGAAGAAGCCAGCTTATTTGCCCGCCATCACGGTCAGGATGGATACCTGTAATATCCCGAGTGAGTGGGTTCCTTACTGGACGACATTGCTCGATCCATAGAGTCCGCAGGGTTTTGGGCAGAGGGTCAGGTTTGCAGAAAATGAGGAACTTGGTTCCTAGAGTGGGCGTAATACCATTGTACTGGGCCACTTCGGATGAAGTCGTTTCCTTTCCCTGATAGTGCCTTTTTTCAGTCCAGTAATGGCAGCCCATTCTTCTATGGTCTTGGATCTTCCATCATGAGTGATGAAGATAGAGGTCTTTCGGCCTGTTTTCACTAAACCAGGGACAGTTTGCACTGCCAAGTCATGTTTCCATCCAGATCTTAAACGAGCGTACAGGGTGGTCGATGGTATACGGGAGTCGCGAGCCCATTCTGCGGCCGTCTTTGACACTCCGTCTATGGTCAACATATGCCTTTCGCAGACGCGGAGAGGAGTCGTCAAGGCTTCATTCACTGACATGCCTCTGGCTAAGCGATTGATCAATGTAGAGGGGGACATTCCGGCATCAATCGCAATGTCAGTTACCACGCTATCACCTACCCTGTGGTTACTGCTCCTATTCCTGGACTGAGTCCTGGGTGTAGCCCAAACACAGTTCCTTGGACGATAATTATCGTCATTGTTTTTTCGTTCTATGGAGTGTCTTGATGATGGCTTGCGTCCCATGTCACGTAGAAATGCCTTGAAGCTGGTTCTCCATTTACTGCACACTCTTATGCCTCTGCCGCCATATCGATCAAAACCATGAGAATTTGGGTTGTAGCACCTTTGGAGCATGGATACCCATACTGTATATTCCGGTGATCTGTATCCCGTTCCATTGGTTTCCCCGTGTTTTTCCATGACTATATTCTACCATGTCGTGGCTTTGATTCTTTCATTTTGAGGACGCATCTTGCGACCTCAAGATCGGGGACCTTTCTTCGAGGTCTTCTCCCTGGCCAAGACGAGGTTGGTCCACCTCACGGCATCCTCCAGCATGAGTTCCCCGATGGTCTTCCTGGGCCGGGGCCGGCGGTTCAGCGAGCCGTCTTTGTTGATGAGGCCGTCTCGCATCATCTGGTCGAGGCGCTTGCCTGGGGATCGCTTGGGACTTCCTGCTCCCATCGACATGGCGGTCCCGGGTCTTGGGATCGCATGGGGCGCCAGATCGCAGGCCAGATCCCGGATGATCTCTGCCAGGCAGGCAGCGACCTCTCCCTTGGTCTCCCCGTGGCAGCATGGGCCGACGAGGGGAGGGGCGCTTCCCACCCAGCATCTATCCGGCCGGCTCCAAGCAATCTTGGGCTGGATCTTCTTCATCTTGGCTTCTTCCTTGGGGTCGTTGTCGGGGGGATGGGTTGTCGTTCTGCTTCTTCAGGTTGCAGGCCCTGTGGGCCAGTTGCAGGTTTGATAGATTATCAGATCCTCCCTGCCAGAATGGGACTATGTGATCGATTGTCACGCTCATGGGGTGGGGATGCTTGGGAGGATCACCGAAGTCCTGTCCACAGAGCCGGCATGCCCATCCGTCTCGTCGGCGGAGCTTGAGTCTCTTGGAAGCAGATGAGATTGGTTTTCGGGTGATGTGGCTGGTTGCTGGGAGGCCGCAGGTTCCCACTGATTTGCCGTCTTCATCCTGAAGTACATGGCTGCATGGATCTCCTACTGATTGATGGAAAACCCGGTGCTCGGAGAAGAGCCGGCCGCATGGGCATGGATTGGCCATTGGATAATGTCGATTGTCAACACTATGGATAAACACACGTCCCAAGACCACAAAACAGGGTTTGCCGAATTCAGTCAATCCAACTATTTTGTGGCATGATCTGCAAATCATCAAGCAGCCTTAGCCGACACAATCCTGCATGGGGGTTTTAGGGCTTCATTTATTTGTTCCAGAAAACTCCGTACCACATTGTTGTTTGCGTCTCTTTTTCTCCAATCATTTTCGTGGAATTGGCGTTCCTTGACCATTCCTTCCCGAGTTTCTTGTACCACGCGGGCTACACTGTCAAAGGCAATCCTAAACTCATTGCTGTTTAGAAACTTTACAGCCTGTACATTGCCAGTTCCTATTTTGGCTGAACTTGCAATAACTCGGCGCACTACACCGCTGACCCACGAAACAGCCGAAGGCTTAACTATCACAATCCAGGTATCCCGTGAAATCTCGGCATCCTCGATGAATATATCTCCACGGCCGCTGGGCAGAGTCTTGGAGACAAGAATTCCATAAGGCGTCCCCCGGAGACGCATTTCCCGTCTCA
>Ga0187884_10002772_pt1 | contig 14231 bp, 10 predicted proteins | sample June2016WEW_20_4_FD_132983 | JGI IMG/M metagenome (GOLD analysis project Ga0187884, IMG submission 132983) | Peatland microbial communities from SPRUCE experiment site at the Marcell Experimental Forest, Minnesota, USA - June2016WEW_20_40 | ecosystem: Environmental > Terrestrial > Soil >...
CTCGTGCACCGGCTGGGAGCCGGAATTGCGCACCGTCTGGCTGGCCTGAGCGCTCGTGCTCGTTGCGTTAGTCTGGGTCTGTTTGGTCTGCTGGCTGCTGGTGGTTCCGGTTTGCCCGGTTGGCGTGGTTCGAGAGTAGGAGGGATGATCCGGCGCGCTCACTAACACCGGCACCTCCACCACCGGGAGGGCCACCACCGGCACGGGGTAGACGCCATCGGGCGGCGGCGGCATGGTTGGCGGCGCGTCGGCCGCGACGCTGCCAGGGGGTTGCGGATCGTCGGGCGGGCTGGTCATGGCGGGGTCGGGAGGAGGCGGTGTGTCGGTCAAAGTGACGCCCGGCACGATGGGATCGATGCGCGTGCGGCCCACTTTCAGGATGGGCCGCGTGGCATCCAGACGCGCGGCGATGAAACCGGGGGAGGGAAGCGCGCGGGCGTAGACCGCGGCCTGGAGTTGCTCTGGGGACGGCGCGGCGAAACCCTTGGGATCGATTACCCGGACATCCTGCTGGAATGCCGCGAAGCTTGTGATTCCGGCGGCGAGATACCGCGGCGGGGTCGCGCCCGGAGTGGCGGAGGTCCACAGTTCCCCCGGGGCCAGCGGTCCCCAGCCGGCCATATTCGTTCCGCGCAGCCAGTAGACTTCGCCGGGTTTGAAGGCCGTGCTGACCGCCGGCTGCCAGACCCACCCGGCGTCGTCCCGATGCGCCCAGCGGCCACTGTGGTAGGGCACCCATCCCCAGGAGTCGTCGCTCACCCAGGCATAGCCCAGCGCCTCGTAATAGCGCCACCGGCCCTTTTGATAGGGCGCCCAACCTTCCGTCACCCTGGGCTTCCACACCATGTCGAGGTCCTCGGTCCGGATCCATTCGCCGGCTGTGTCGAGGTCCGCCAAGCCATGGCGCCACGTCACCCGGGCGGCCGAAACCGGCGCTGCCTCCGCCTTGTCGCGATCCTCGCTCCACTGGTCCAGGGGCAGCGCTGTCACCTGGGGGTAGAGGTAGAAATGCTGCGGATTGGCGGGCTCCACGCGCGCGCTCTGGCCCTCGCGCAAGCCCATTTCCGCCTGGGGGGAAGAAAAGCGGACCATGCCTTCGAGCACGGAAAACTGGCTCCAGTCGGCCGCCGCCGTAACGCGGACGCGGGCGCCCTGTCCCAGCGTGGCTTGCGCGCCGGGCGCCACCAGCATGAGGACGTCATTCCCCAAGGGCTCGCCGCTGAAGTAAGCCGTGCCGTGATCGAGCGAAAGCAGCGTGACGCGCTGTCCGGTGGAAAGTTGGGTGTAGTCGGAGATTTCGCCCAGCGATTCCGGTCCCAGCCGCCAGGCGCTGCCGTCGTCCAGTTCGATTTCGACGCGCGCGCCCGGGCCCGTGCGTACCCAGGTCGATTCAGCCAGCGGGAGGTTGCGTTCGGCCGGCATCCAGGCGTCGGCTGCCGTCAGTTGAACCTCGACCGTACCTTGGAATTCGCCCAGGCGGGCGTAACGAGTCTGGCCCGCTATCAACGCGGCGGGCACCAACAGCAGCGTAAGGGCCTTCATACCCACACCTCCGCTATAGTCCAACTAAATGACGATGCGCTGCCGCCAGGCGTTGCAGGTAAAATCGAGGCTATGACGGACCGCGCGCTTCTCGACCACATCTCCAGCCTGCCTCACGCGCGCGCCAACTTCAAGCAGCTCGTCCGGGAATTGGCGGCGAAAGGCACAAAACGCGAGGAACTGGAGGCCGCGCTGGCCCGTCTGGCGGCCCGCGGCGACCTGCTGGAGCCGCGAGCCGGCCATTTTGCGGTGACGGCGCGCAGCCGGGAATACGCCGTCGGCCGCCTGAACATGCACCGGGATGGTTACGGTTTCGTCATTTCCGAGCGGCCCATCGAGGGAATCACGGGAGACATCTTCATCCCGCCGGACTCCGCGGCGAAGGCCATGCACGGCGATCGCGTGGTGGCGCGGATTGCCCGCATCGAACCCGACGGCCGCGCCGATGGCGAGATCGTCAAGGTGCTCAAGCGCGCCCACCCCACGGTGGTCGGCCAGTTCAAGATTGGGCGCCGCGGGCAGTACGTGGTGCCGCAGGACGACCGCATCCACCGGTGGATCGACATTCCCGAGGGCATGGAATTTCCTCCCGCCGGGCCGGTGGTCGATCGCATCGGCGTCGAGGCGCCGCGCGTCAGTTCGGTTGAGGAGATGGACGGCATGATCGTCAACGTGGAGTTGCTGGATTACGATGCCTCGACCGGCCGCATCATCGAAATCCTGGGCCATCCCGACGATTTCGCAGTCGATGTCGAAGTCGTCATCCGCAAGCACCACCTGCCGCACCAATTTCCTCCCGAAGTGGTGGAACAGGCCGAGCGGATGCCCTCCGCCATCGATCCGCACGATCTCGTTGGCCGCCGCGATTTCCGCGAGCTGGACATCGTCACCATCGATGGCGAAACCGCCCGCGATTTCGACGACGCCGTGTGGGTTTGCCGCCTGCCCAACGGCAACTACGCGCTCCAGGTGCATATCGCCGACGTCAGCCACTACGTGAAACCGGGCAGCCCCATCGATGCCGAAGCCCGCTTGCGCGGCACCAGCGTCTACTTTCCCGACCGCGCCGTCCCCATGCTGCCGTTCCAGCTTTCCACCAACCTCTGCTCGCTGGTGCCGCATGAAGACCGGCTGGTGCTTTCGGCGCTGCTGGAGATCGACCATCAGGGCGAAATTGTGGCGCAGGAAATCACTCCCGGCGTCATCCGCAGCGTGGAGCGCATGACCTATACGGATGTCCACTTGCTGCTCGAAGGCGACGTTGCCATGCGCGAACGCTACCGGCCGCTGGTGGAACGCTTCGAGCTGATGCAGGAGCTGGCGCTGGTGCTCAACCGCAAGCGCGTGCGCCGCGGCTCCATCGATTTCGATCTTCCGGAGCCGCTGATCGAGTTCGACGAGTGGGGCGCGATGACCGGCGTCACGCGCGCGCCGCGCAACATCGCGCACCGCCTGATCGAGGAGTTCATGCTCTCCGCCAATGAGGCCGTGGCTTCGCACCTGGAGAGATCCGCGCCCGTCTCCATCTACCGCATCCACGAGAAGCCCGATCCCAAACGTGTCATGGATTTCGAGGAAGTGGCCGCGCACTTCGGCTATTCGCTGGGCGCCGGCGCGATTCGCGTGCAGAAGTTCGCCTTTACCGATAAGGGCCGCGACGGAAGCAAGAAGCGGCGCGAAATGGTGATCCCCGGCAACGAAGTCAACATCAATTCGCGGCACTACCAGCGGCTGGTGGCCAAGATCGAAGGCAAACCCGAGGAGCGCATCCTTAGCTACCTGATGCTGCGCTCGCTCAAGCAGGCTCGCTACAGTGTGGAGAACGTGGGCCACTTTGCGCTGGCCGCGGATACCTACACGCACTTCACTTCGCCCATCCGCCGCTATCCCGACCTTATAATTCACCGCCTGCTGCGCGGCGCCCGGATCGAGGATTTGCCCGCGATCGCCGAAGAGTGCTCGCAATCCGAGCGGCGCGCCGCCGACGCCGAACGCGAGCTGGTGGAATGGAAGAAGGTCCGCTTTATGAGCGAGCGCGTGGGGGAGAACTTCGACGCTCTCATCATCAGCACCGCGAAATACGGCCTCTTCGTGGAGCTGGCCGACCTGTTCATCGAGGGCCTGGTCCCTATCGACACGCTGCCCGGCGACCAGTACACTTATCAGGAGAACGTTCGCAAGATCGTGGGCAAGCGCACGCGCCGCGAGTTTTCCATCGGCGATCGCGTGCGCGTGCTGCTCGACCGCGTGGACGCCAACGAGCGCAAGCTGCAGTTTTCGATTTTGGAAGATGAGCCCAAACGATCTGGCTCTCATTCCCGGCGGCCCGTTCCTCATGGGTCAAGAAGACGGAAGAGATGAAGAGCGACCGGTTCACCGGGTGGTCGTCTCGCCATTCCGCCTGTGCCGCTACCAGGTGACCAATGCCGATTGGGAGCTGTTTCGCAAAGCCACGTCGCGTGAAAAGCAGTCGTACGTTCACGTGACCGCGCCCGCGACGCACGTGAACTGGTTCGACGCCGTGGCGTTCTGCCACTGGCTGTCGGAGCAGTGGGCCACGCGCGTCCGCCTGCCCAGCGAAGCCGAATGGGAATTCGCTGCGCGCGGCGGCGTCGACGGGCAAGTCTATCCCTGGGGCAACCAGCCGCGTGTCTATCCGCCGGGCCGATGGCAGGAGGGTCCGGAGCCCATCGGACAAACCGGACCCAACGCCTACGGCCTGTTTGACATGTGCGAGAACGTGCACGAATGGTGCTCCGATTGGTACGACCCGCTGTACTACGCCATTTCGCCGGAGGAGAATCCGCCAGGCCCGGAGCACGGCAAGCGCCGCAGCTCGCGCGGCGGCGCCTGGCGTCATCACATCAAGTTTTCGCGCTGTGCCGCAAGGAGCAGTATTCCTCCGGAGTTCCGGTATGCGGATTATGGATTCCGGGTGGCGGCGGGAGCTGCATGATCTATCAATGGGACGCGGCGCAAAAGTTATGAGGAAGCGGTCGAGGAAAAAGCCTGACGATCTAGCCCCTACTTCAACGACGCGCTGACCTTCGCCCGATACTCTTCCGCCTTCAGCAAAATCTGCGCCTGGTTCAACGTCAGAATCCGGCCATCGCTCACCACCGGCTTGCCGTTCACCATCACGTCGCGCACGTCGTCAGCCTTGAGCGCGTAGACCATCTGCGAAACAGCATCGTACATCGGCACAGCGTTGGGCCGGTCGAGGCGCACCACGATCATGTCGGCGCGCTTGCCGGCTTCGAGCGAGCCGATTTCTTTTTCCATGCCCAACACGCGCGCGCCGCGGATGGTGGCCATTTCGAGGGCCGTCGAGGCCGGCAGCGTTTCGGGATCGAGCGTCATCACCTTTTGCAGTTTGGCGGCCAGGTCCATCTCCTCGAACATGTTGAAATCGTTGTTGCTGCCGGCGGGGCCGTCCGGGCCCAGACCCACCGTGAGGCCGAGTTCCAGCATGCGCGCGATCGGCGCAACCCCGCTGCCCAGTTTCATGTTGCTCGACGGGCAGTGCGCCACACCCACGCCGCGCGCCTTCAGGATCTCCATGTCGGCGTCATTGACCCACACGCAGTGCGCCGCCACCGTGCGGCCGGTGAGCACGCCGAGCGAATCGAGCGCCTTCACCGGCGTCATATGGCGTGCTGCAAGCGAGTCGTCGAGTTCCTTCTTGGTTTCGGCAAGGTGGATCAACAGCGGCGCGTGGAATTTGTTGGCCAGCGCGCGCGCGGCCTTCAGCGTCTCGTCGGAATTGGTGTAGATGGCGTGCGGCGCCACCGCCGCCACCACCAGCGGATCGTTGCGGAAGCGGGTCAGGTATTTTTCGCTGAAGGCCAGCGCGTCGGCCGGGGTCTTGGCGTCGGCCACCGGAAACTGGATGATGGTCTCGCCCAGCACGCCGCGCATTCCGGCCTCCTGGGCCACCTCCGCCACCACGTCCTCGAAATAGTACATGTCGGTGAAGGTGGTGGTGCCTCCGAGCAGCATTTCAAGACACCCCAGCCGCGTGCCCCAGCGCACGAAATCGGGCGTAACGTTCTTGGCTTCCGCCGGGAAAATGTACTTTTCGAGCCAGTCCTGCAGCTTCTTATCGTCGGCGATGCCGCGGAACAGCGACATGGCCGCGTGCGTGTGGGTATTGATCAGACCCGGCGCCAGAATCGCGTCGGGACGGTCCAGGCGGTGCTTCGCCTGGAACTTCGCGTCGATCTCGGCCCGCGTGCCGACTCCCACGATTCGGCCGCCCGTGACGGCCACCGCGCCGTTCTCGATCACGCGATGTTGCGCGTCTTCGGTGATGACATACCGGGCGCTCCAGATCCAATCCGCCGGCGCGGCGGCGAGCGAGGCAATGAAAAGGAAAAAGCTACAAATACGATACATCGAAGGGCTTCGGGAAAAGTTCTTTCAAACGGTAAGTTTCGGTTTGGCCGCGCGGGTTCACCAGGATGATGTCCACGTCGCCGCAAAATTCCCACAGAATCTGCCGGCACGCGCCGCACGGCGGGGTCAGCACATCGGTATCGGCCGCCACCGCCACCCGCCGGAACTGGCGCACGCCTTCGGAGATGGCTTTAAATATCGCCACGCGCTCGGCGCAGAGGGTGAGGCCGTAGGTGGCATTTTCGACGTTGCAGCCGGTATGGATGCGGCCGTCGCTGTCCTCGATGGCCGCGCCCACTGGAAATTTCGAATACGGCGCGAAGGCATGGGCGCGAGCGGCCAGAGCGGCGTCGATGAGCGAGTCGGACATCAGACAGAAAACATAATTCACCGCAGAGACGCAGAGACGCAGAGGTTTTTCTTCATTCTTCTCTGCTTCTCCGCGTCTCTGCGGTGAATTCCAATCTTCAAGCTTCTAACCTCGGCAGCAGCGTCTTCAGGAAGCGCACCAGCGTGTCGCGCACCCGTGCGCCGGTTTCGAGCACTTCCTCGTGATGAATCTTCTGCGGCAGAATGCCGGCCGCCATGTTGGTCACGCAGGAAATGCCCAGCACTTTAATTCCCATGTGGTTGGCCACGATGGCTTCGAGCACCGTGGACATCCCGACCACGTCGGCGCCGATGGCGCGCAGGCAGCGGATCTCCGCGGGCGTCTCATAACTCGGCCCGATCATCGCGGCGTACACGCCTTCGGAAATGGGAACGCACAACTCCATGGCCACTTGCCTGGCGGCGTCGCGATAGGCTCGCGAGTAGGCTTCGGACATGTCCGGGAAGCGCGGCCCCAGGGAATCGTCGTTCGGCCCGGTCAGCGGATTCACGCCCTGCAGGTTGATATGGTCGGAGATCAGCACGAGGCCGCCTTGCTCCAGAGTCAGGTTGATGCCGCCCGCGGCGTTGGTGAAGACCATCGACCGCACGCCCATGCGTCCCAACACCCGCACGCCGAAGGTCACCTGCGCGGGTGTATAGCCTTCGTAGAGGTGGGCGCGGCCGGCCATCACTGCTACCGCCAGATCGCCCAGCTTTCCGATCACCAGCTTGCCCGCGTGTCCTACCGCGGTCGAGCCCGGCCAGCCCGGAATCTCCGCGTAGGGAATGTCGGTCCGATCGCTGAGTTCGTCGGCGAATGCGCCGAGGCCGCTGCCCAGCACCACGCCGATGGTTGGCCGCAAAGGCGTGCGGCTTTCCAATAGTCGTTTGGCTTCCTCGATCACAATAACATTCCCGCGATGCACGCCGACATGAAATTAGCCATTGTGCCGGCCATCACCGCGCGCATCCCGAGGCGCGCCAGGTCCGGCTTGCGGTTCGGCGCCAGCGATCCGATGCCGCCGATCTGGATGGCGATGGAACTGAAATTGGCGAACCCGCACAGAGCGTACGTGGCGATGACGAACGACCGCGGATCGAGCGTTGCCCTCACCGCCGGCTTTCCCAGTTCCAGGAACGCCACGAACTCGTTCGTCACCAGGCGCGTGCCCAGCAGGTTGCCGATGGTGGACGCGTCCTTCCACGGTACCCCCATGATCCAGGCCACCGGCGCAAAAACAATTCCGAAGATTTGCTGCAGGGAGCCAGGCACCCAGCCCATCAGCGGCATCGTGTGCACCCAGCCGAGAATCCCGTTGAGCATCGCGATCAGCGCCAGAAACGCAATCAGCATGCCGCCTACGTTGAGCGCCAGGTGCAGCCCGTCGCCCGCGCCCTGCGCTGCGGCGTCGATCACGTTGACGGCCGTCTTTTCCACTTTGATTTCCACCTTGCCCGCGGTGGCCGGCTTGCCGGTTTCGGGGATGAAAATCTTCGACAGCATGATGGTGGCCGGCGCCGTCATGATTACCGCCGTCAGAAGGTGCGTGATTGACACGTGCGCCACCATCACGTACGCGGCCATCACTGAGCCAGAAACGTGCGCCATCCCGCTGGTCATGATGGTGAATAGCTCGGATTCCGTCAGCCCGGCCAGGAACGGCTTGATAGTGAGCGGAGCTTCCGTCTGGCCCATGAAGATGCTGGCCGCCACGTTGAGCGATTCGGCGCCGCTCACCCCCATCACCTTCTGCATCATGATCGCCATGCCGCGCACCACCAACTGCATCACGCCCAGGTAATACAGGATGGCGAAGAAGGAGGCGATGAAAATAATGATAGGCAGCACCTGGAACGCGAAGATCACGCCGTACGGCCCATTCGGATCTCCCAGCGGCCCGAACATGAACTCCGTGCCGGCTTTCACGTAGCCCAACATGTTGTTCACGCCGGCGCCGATGGCTTGAAAGATCTTTCCGAAATCCGTCTTCAGCACCAGCAGTGCGAAGGCAAATTGCAGTCCCAGCCCCCATGCCAGGATGCTGAGCTTGATATCGCGCTTATGAGAAGAGCACAACCATGCGAAGGCCACGATCACCGCCAGGCCCAGGAACCCTGTGAAGCGGCCCATTACCCGACTACTTCCAGAATCAGTTCCCGTTCATCGGGTTTCTGCGCGGAGATGCGGAAAGCGTCTTCCACCATCTCGGCGGCTTCGTCCACGCGGTCTTCCTTGGTGTAGTAGAGGCGGCAAAGCACCGAGCCCGCATCCACTTTTTCGCCGGTCTTGACCTCCAGGATGATCCCCACCGCCGGATCGATGGCGTCTTCTTTCTTGTCGCGGCCGGCGCCGATCATGTTGGAGGCCACGCCGATATCTTCGGCGTCGATGGAGCTGACGTAGCCGGCGCGCGGCGAGGCGATCTCGCGCATCCCGGTGGCGTTGGGCAGCAGCTCGAATTTGTCGAGCGCCTGCGGATTGCCGCCCTGCGCCGCCACCACCTGCTTGAACTTCCGATAGGCCGAGCCGTCCACCAGATGCTGTTCGGCGGTGCGGCGCGCTTCTTCCAGCGTGGCCGCCTTCTTGCCCAGGTAGATCATCCGCGCCGCCAGTTCGAGCGAAAGCTTGGTCAGATCGGCCGGGCCCGCGTTCTGCAGCGTCTGCGAAGCTTCCATGATCTCCAGTGCATTGCCGATGGCGTAACCCAGCGGCTGGTTCATGTCCGTGATCAGCGCCTGCACCTTCTTGTCCATGCGGCGGCCGATGCCCACCATGGTCTGCGCCAGGCGGCGCGCGTCCACCTGCTTCTTCATGAATGCGCCGCTGCCCACTTTCACGTCGAGCACCAGCGCGTCCACGCCCTCGGCCAGCTTCTTCGACATGATCGACGAAGAAATCAGCGGAATCGATTCCACCGTCGCCGTCACATCCCGCAGCGCGTACAGCTTGCGGTCCGCCGGCGCCAGTTCTTCGGTCTGACCGATGAAGCACAGCCCCAGCTCCGCCAGTTGTTTCTGGAATTCCTCGGCCGTCAGGTTGGTGCGGAAGCCGGGAATGGACTCGAGCTTATCGAGCGTGCCCCCGGTGTGGCCCAACGCGCGGCCCGACATCATCGGCACCACCACTCCGGCGGCCGCCGCCAGCGGCGCCACGATGAAGCTGGTCTTGTCGCCGACGCCACCGGTGGAATGCTTGTCCACCTTCACGCCCGGAATGGCCGACAGGTCGACCGTGTCGCCGGAACGCAGCATGCATTCCGTCAGCCGGCTTACTTCCCGGTCCGACATCCCCGAAAAGAAAACGGCCATCAAGAAGGACGACATCTGGTAGTCGGGAATGTCGCCATTGGTGTAACCTTCCACCAAGAACTCGATTTCTTCCGGAGCGAGTTCTTTCCCGTCGCGCTTGCGCTGGATCAAGTCAACTGTACGCATTATGAGACACTTAGCGTAACATTCCAAACACGGTAAAGTAAAGGTTTAATTGATTTTGGTAACACCGATCACTATCCGGTGGGTGAGATGATCGCGTTGCCTGCTGAATACGGGGTCAAAAGTAACCTGCGCAAGGAGGATTTCCTCGCGGGGTTGGCGAACCTCGAGAAGGTGTGGTGATCCTCGCTACTCCCGCCGCCACACCGCGATGCGCCCGCGCGCTCCTACCGCCCAACCCGCCTGGCTCGAAACAAAGCTAAGCGCATTGTAATTGCCGGTGTCGAACTGCTTCCAGTTTCGCCCGCCATCGTTCGAGATATCCGCGCCGGAGGGGCCTGCCGCGATCCACAGCTTGCGGTCCGCCAGGTAGGCCACCGCCGAACGAAAGCCCTTGGGGGCCGTGCCATCCGGCTTGGTCCACGTCGCGCCGCCGTCGGCGGTGACGGCGATGTTGCCGGTCTCGTCGTTCGCCTTGTTGTAATCGCCACCCACGGCGACGCCGTGCATCGCGTCGGAGAACGCCAGCGAAAAAATGCCGGCGGCGGCGGAATCGGCCCGCAGCGGCGTCGCCGCCACGGTCCAGGTGCGGCCGCCGTCCTTGGAATGGTAGACGCGCGCCGCGTCCTTTCCGCCCGTGCCGATCCACACTTCGCTCATGCCCAGCACCGTGATTCCAGTTCCGCTGGCGGCGAATGCGCCCTCGCCTGGAAGCGCCGGCGGCATCTTCTGCCGCTGCCACGTCCTTCCGCCATCTTCGGTGGACATCACCACCATCTGCCCGTCCACCTGGTCGCCCACCAGGATTCCATGCGTCGCGTCCCAGAACGCCATTTCGTCGAAGAAGCCCTTGGCGTCGGGATTCTGGAGGGACAGCGTCCAATGCGCGCCGCCATCCGTGGTCTTGTAAACGCGCGACGTCTCCCCGCTGCCGATGCTCAACAGGTACGCGGTGTTCTCATCCACCCCTTGCACGTCGCGGAAGTCCAGCGTTTCGGCGCCGGGCACCGTCGCGGCCGTCCAGGTGGCGCCGCCGTCGATGGTCTTCAGGTACGTGCCGCGAGTCCCGCTGGCCCAAGCCGTCTTCTGGCTCACCGCCCACACGCCGCGCAGCGACGCCGTGCTTCCGCTCGGTTGCGCAATAAAGCTCTGTGCGAAGGCGGCGCCGGCAAGAAAAATCAGAAAACCGCTTCTCATTAGGGTACTCACCAGTATATGCGCGCTGGGCGCCCTGTTACGATAGAACTGATGACCCCCAATCAACCGGGCCAACCGCCCAAGATGCCCATCCCTGGTGTCCGTAATCTCATCGCCGTCGGCAGCGGCAAAGGCGGTGTCGGCAAGACCACTGTGGCCGTCAACCTGGCCGTCGGCTTGGGCGCGCTCGGCTATCGCGCCGGACTGATGGATGCCGACGTCTACGGCCCCAATGTGCCCCTCATGATGGGCGTCAATCGCACTCCCATGGCTAGCGGGGACCGCATTCAACCGCTCGAACAGTTCGGCGTCAAACTCATGTCGATGGGCTTCCTCAATCCCGGCGACAAGCCGCTGGTCTGGCGCGGTCCCATGCTCCACAGCGTTGTCCAGCAGTTCCTGCGCGGGGTCGATTGGGGCGAACTCGATTACCTCGTCATCGATCTCCCGCCCGGCACCGGCGACGTGCAGCTCTCGCTCATCCAGACCGCTCCCATCACCGGCGCGATTGTCGTTACGACTCCTTCCGACGTTTCGCTCGAAGACGCCCGCAAGGCCGTCCACATGTTCCACCAGGTGCGCGTGCCGATTCTCGGGATTGTCGAGAATATGAGTTTCCTCAATTGTCCGCACTGCCACGAACGCATCGATGTCTTCAGCTACGGCGGCGGCCGCCGCACGGCGGCTGAGATGCAGGTGAACTTCCTCGGGGAACTGCCGCTCGACCCGCAGGTGCGTATCGGCGGCGATACCGGCAGCCCCATCGTGTTGCGGAAAAGCGAAGGCGAGCCCTACCTGGAGCTGGCCCGCAACGCCGCGGCGCGCTGCGACGAAGCCGCCAAAGAGAGCGGCCCCAAGATCGAGATCAGCGAGTAAGCGCGGTTAACAACAGGGACTCTTGTCTCGCCCCGGCCACTAAGAATCCCGCCAAGTGCTACAATGTAGCATATGAGGAAGGCTTCGGTTCGGGATCTTCGCATCCGCACTTCGGAGTTGCTTCGCGACGCCGAGAACGGTGAAGTGATTGTCATTGAGCGACGTGGCCAACCGGTTGCCGAACTGCGCCCCGTCACAAAGAAACCCAAGAAAGTGAAAATGCCCGACATGAGCCGCTTCTGGAACGCGTTCCCTCAGGTTCCCGGAGACAGCACTCGATTTATTTCGGAAGACCGCGACCGCTGATGTACGCCGATTCAGCTTATATCGCCAAATTCTACTTGAACGAGCCGGACTCGCCACAGGTTCGGGCCGCATTCGCGGGCGCCTCGGCACTGGTCTCGTCGATGTGGGCCCTCGGAGAGGTCGCCTGTGCGTTTCACCGCCATCTGCGCGCGGGATCGCTCGATCCCTCGCAATATCGCGCGTTGCTCAACGCTTTTCTGCAACACGTGGACGGGAGAATCTGGACCTTCGTTCCCGTCACGGAACGTCTCTTGCGAAAGATGACCTTTCTGCTGACGACGCTTCCCGCGACCGTCCATTTGCGAACAGGCGATGCGATGCATCTGACCACCGCCATGGACCTGGGCGAGCGTGAAATCTGGACTGGCGATCGCCACGTTCTCGCAGGCGCGCAGCATTTCGGGCTCTCCGGCCGTACGGCCTAGTTTCGCCCTATCCGGCCGCCGGCGCGCTCACCGGGGCCTTCTTGCGCTTCCAGCTTTTCACCCACTCCTGGATCGCCGACATGTAGATGTAGAACACCGGTGTCAGGTACAGCGTCACGAGCTGCGAGAACAACAGTCCGCCCACCACCACCAGGCCCAGCGGCTGCCGCGCTTCGCCGCCCGCGCCGTATCCCAGTGCGATCGGCACCGCGCCCAGCAGCGCCGCCATCGTCGTCATCATGATCGGGCGGAAGCGGATCAGGCAGCCTTCGTAAATCGCCCGCTCCGGCGTCAACCCGTGATGCCGCTCCGCCTCCAGCGCGAAATCGATCTGCATGATGGCGTTCTTCTTCACGATCCCGATCAGCATGATCAGTCCGACGAACGCGTAGATGCTCAGGTCGATGTGGAAGACCACCAGCGTCAGCAGCGCGCCGAAGCCCGCCGAGGGCAGTCCCGAGAGAATCGTGATGGGATGAATGTAGCTTTCATAGAGAATTCCCAGCACGATGTACACCACCATAATGGCGATGATCAGCAGCACCCACAGGTTGCCCAGTGAACTCTGGAAGGCCTTCGCGGCGCCCTGGAACTGCGTACTGACGGTCGCCGGCAGTTGGTTGTCGGCCAGCGCTTGCACCTGGCCCACCACTTCGCCCAGCGCCGCGCCGGGCTTCAGGTTGAAGGAAAGCGTCGCCGCCGGGAGCTGTCCATAGTGGTTGATGGTCTGCGGCCCGATCTCCGTCACCACTCGCGCCAGGGTGTCCAGCGGAATCAGCTTGCTCGCCGACGTCTTGAAATAGAGCAGCGAGAGCGCCCGCGGATCGGCCTGATACTTCGGCTCCAGTTCCAGCAGCACCTTGTATTCGTTCACCGATCCGTAGATCGTCGATACCCAGCGCGGCCCGTACGCGTCATAGAGCGCATTCTCGATCACGCTGGCGTTCAGGTTCATGGCCGCGGCCTTGTCCCGGTCGATCGTCACGCTCACCTGCGGCGTGGTTACCGCTACGTCGGTGGTGACGTCTTCCACGCCCGGCAGTTGTTCCACCGCCCTGGCCAGGGCGTCGGCGTCGTCGTACAGTTCCGCCTTATCCGGCGTCTGCATCGAAAACTGGTACAGGCTCTTGGTCACCTGGCCGCCGATCTGGATGGTCGGCGGATTCTCCAGGTACGATTTCACGCCCACCTGGCTCGCCAGTTGCGGCCGCAGTTCCTTGATGATGTCGTTCACGGCCAGTTGCCGCTGGTTGCGCGGCTTCAAGTGGATCACCAGCTCGCCGTAATTCGGTCCGCCCAGGTTGGACGCCGTCGTGCCTCCCACGCTGGCCATCAGCGAATCCACATTGGGATCCTGCGAAACCGCGTCGGCGATCTTCTTCTCGTAGCCCACCATCTCGTAATACGAGGTGCCCTGCGCCGCTTCCGTGATGATCTGCAACTGGTCGGTATCCTGGTCCGGGATGAAGCCCTTGGGGATGGTCACGAACATGTACATGGTGGCGCCCAGCACCAGCACAAAGCTCACCATCATGGTCGGCCGGTGGCGCAACGCCATTAGCAGCGAGCGGTCGTAGATGTGCAGCATTCCCTGGAAGAATTTCTCGGTAAAGCGGTAGAAGGCGCTGCGCTTGGCCTCGTGCGCCGCGCGCAGGAACCGGCTGCACAGCATGGGCGTCAGCGTCA
>Ga0187884_10002778_pt1 | contig 14201 bp, 16 predicted proteins | sample June2016WEW_20_4_FD_132983 | JGI IMG/M metagenome (GOLD analysis project Ga0187884, IMG submission 132983) | Peatland microbial communities from SPRUCE experiment site at the Marcell Experimental Forest, Minnesota, USA - June2016WEW_20_40 | ecosystem: Environmental > Terrestrial > Soil >...
ACTCCACGGAGGTCCCTCCTGGCTCTCGGGGCTTTGATCACCACCGAGCATCCCAGGGGGGACTTCCTTTCCGATCACGTCTCCAGGTCCTCCATCGCCCCGAGGACCTGTGCACTATTCGTGATCAGATCTGCGCACTATTCCTGCTCACCCACACACCGTCACCCCCCAAGACGAAGAGGCCGTGGTACTTGAAGACGTGGATGTTGATCACCGCTGGGGTCATCGTCCTCTTAGTGGTTGTTTCCGTCTTGACCGCAAAGCCGACACCTACCGCCAAGGCGACGGCTACGGCAACGGCCACTCCCATGGCGACAGCTACGGCAACTCCCAAGGCGACGGCAACTCCCAAGGCGACGGCAACTCCCAAGGCGACGGCAACTCCCAAGGCAACGGCTTCGGCAACAGCAACGGCAACTCCCAAGGCAACGGCAACTCCCAAGGCAACGGCAACTCCCAAGCCGAAGGCCACCCCAACTCCTCAAGCGACCATCGTCGCCAACTACGAGTCCTCGTGCACGGCCGTGACCGTCAGTCAATTGGTAAATTCGCCGAGTACATATGATGGGACGTCTGTCACATTCCAGGCGACCATCGTAAACTTCCTGCAAGACAGTTCCGGTGACACCACTGCGATGAACGTTTCCGATCCGAATGACATCACGTCTGTCATGTACATCCAGTTGTCGGACTTTGCCGATGTCACCCAGATGAACAAGGGCGATACCATCACCATCTGGGGCGACGCAACCGGCGACATCTCAGGCAAGAACGCTTTCGGCGGGACCATCAATGAGAGTTCTGCCGTCGAGGTGTATCTGACCGATACTACAACTGGATACTCGGACAACCTCGACCCGAATCCAAGCTGATCGCTCGGGACCTAAGCGGCGGGAAAGGTCGTCTAAGCCTTTCCCGCCAGACGGCGGGGTGATCGGCTGACGTTCGCCGTCAGCACGGTCCAGTCCGACGAGGGGTACGCCCTCGCCGGATCCGAGATCATGGCCGCGATCCAGGCGGCTCGAGGCCACACGAAAGCCGTCGGCGACGACTCCTGCATCGCCGGTTAATCCTCAGCCGCGGAGGACGGTGGTCCTACTGAAAAGCGGTCCCGGCCTGCTCCGCGGAGGCTACCTCGCCCAACTGCTTGCGGTTCTTCCTCCCCAGGCCGACTGCCTTGACCCGTCCGAGTCCAGATAGCGCGGCTCACGCCTCACGCTGGTCCACTGGTGGTGGAGATCGGTAGACCGAACTTATCTGTATAGGCGTCCAGGCTAGGTCGCCTCCGGATCCGCCTCGACGAGGGTTTCGCCGCCGATGCTAGGCGCGTATCGTTTCGGGCGCTCCACCCGCGCTCGGGACGGCTTGGCGGTCCGGCGCCACGGCGATAGGTTTGACCCATGCGATCGGCTCGGCGCTTCACCTGGGTGCTTCTGCCCGTGGCCGTGCTCGGCACCACAGGGTTGGTCGGGTGCGGGGCAACCACCGGAACGGGTTACCTCAACGAGTCGACGTGGACCACCACCGGCCAGCTGGCGGCGGTCGCGTTCGTGCAGATGACCGTCCAGGGGTCGACCGTCTCTGGCACGTTCGACGAGACCTACTTCGAGGACTCGTCGGAAATGCAGACCTCCGCGGTCCATCTCTCCGTCAGCGGCACCGAGGACGGCAATCAGGTCACCCTCAACCTGACCGGCGGCCTCCTCTTTGGGAGCGGCACGGTGAGCGGCACCCTCTCGGGCGGGGAGCTCACCCTCGAGATGCCGCAGTCGGACGGCAGCCTGGAGAGCTACGTCTTCAGCGCGTCGGACGTCGCGACCTACGACCAGGACGTCCAGACGATGCAGGGGATGATGGCGAGCGCTCAGGCAGCGGCCGCCGTCGCCTCGGCGTCGGCGTCGGCGGTGGCCGTTCAGGCGGCACTCAACAACGCGGTGGCCAGCGCCAACCAGAGGGTGAAGGAAGACATCTCCACCCTCGACGCGGTCGGGGCCGTGGACACGTCGGCGCTCAGCGCGGACCTCCAGGCCCAGCAGCAGGATGTTGCCACCATGCGGAGCAATGAGGCCGTAGCCGCGGCGGCCACCTCGAGTGACGAGCAGTGCAGCGACGCCGACACTGTGGTCAGCGACGCCGATACCGTCCAGAGCGACGCCGACACCGTCCAAAGTGACGTCGACAGCGTCCAGGGTGACATCTCACCACTCGCAAACGCCATCACCACCACCAACCAGGACTTCAGTGCCCTCCAGGCGGCCGAGGCGGCCGATCCGAGCTACTCTGGGGAGGAGGTCAGCCAGCAGCAGGTGGCGGCCGCCGAGGCCCAGGTCCAGGCCGCGATCACAACCGCGACGAACGCGGCGAACGCCGACCTGGCCCAGGCCCAATCGGTGGCGGCCAGCGCGGCGACCGAGGCGAACAACTTCGACGACGAGTACTGCGGTTAGGGGCTCTCAGGCGGGTGTGCCCGCGTTCGTCATCACCTGAAACGCTGCAAGCTCTCTACCCAATCCGAGGTTATCGCCACCGGTCAGCCTCGTGTCTGCCCCGCGCCCGGGCGCGGGCAAGGCGAACCCGGGCGTATCAGACGTCGGGCGCTGTCCCTTCCGCGTCTCTACGGGCCGTCCAGCTCGGCATCGCCCTGGGCCACCAAGGCGTCTGGCCCGACGCTTCGCTCCTGGACGTTGGTGACCGGCCCCTGCGTCGGTGATCCGCTGGGTAATGACGGTAGCCCGAGATTCTCTCTAGCTAGGGGCGCTACCGGCGCGCAGCGGTGCACTGAGCCCTTAGGCCTCCCGCCCCCGCCCGATGCGCCTCGGCGACAGTCACCTCGGTGGCTGGACGGCGCGCCAGCGCTGAAAGTGCTCCGCCTGTTCCGCCGACGTTCCCACAAGACCCGCCGGAGCCGGCGCGAAGACGCTGACCTGATCAGGCCGTCCGGTCTGCCGCGGGAGGGGAAGGATGTAGCAGACCAGACCCTGGCCCATGTCCCCCTGCATCCCTGAACACCACGCGTTGGTCCTGGCCCCGGCACAGCAGAGGCGGAGGCTTGCCTCCTCAAGTCCTAATCGCAGCTGCCGCAGCGCGCTGAAGCAATCGGCCGCCGCGCCTGTGAACGTGCCGAACTCCTCCAGATGGGCGGTTATCCGGTATCGCCGATGCGGCTCCAACGCCTCCCAAACCAATGAGCACGGTCTCTCGCGGCCGCCGGCGTCAACCACGCTAACCACCACCTCGGGCATGCCCGCCAGGATAGCGGCCTTCAGTCTCGTGTGTCGGCCAACCGCGGACGGCCTTGTGTCTTGCTAACTCGTCGGAACGGGAGGCAGCCCAAGATCGTGGCGGAGGGCGTTGGAGTCGCCCGCAGCGGCCGCGCCGTCCGTCTGGTAGGTGGCCCAAGTCGAGTCGCTCGGATCCGCCACCAGGGCCTGGAGGTCTGTGATTTCGACCTCGATCCCCTTGAGAAGCGCCGACACGTCGGCCTGATCCTGGGCAGGGAACTGGATCGCGAACGTCGCCGTCTCGAAAGCCTCATCGGCCGTTAAGAGCACCTGTGCCGACGGCACGACGGCCGACCATGGTGCGCTTGACGGGAGGGCCGCCAACGTGGCGTTGGCACTGTCCACAGCCTGGTTGAAAGCGTTAGCCGCCGCCAGATAAGCCTGGGCGGCCTGCGCTTGGAGATCGGGCGTTGGGGTGGGCGCCTGTGTCACTGCCGTTGGTGCCTGCGTGGCCGCCGTTGCTCTCTGCGTGGCCGTACCAGTACCTGTGGCGCCGCAAGCAGCTAGCAAGACGATGAACGGGCCGATGGCCGCAAAGCCCTTCATTCCTTACCTCCCATTGTCGTATCGCCCATTGTCGTATCGCCCCCTCTCCACCGAATGGCGGGCCAATTATCGACCTCTCCGAGACCGAGTAGTGGGGCAAACGCCTCACGCGCCGCATCGACACCTGACACGGCCGTGGTAGGCGTCTCGCGGTGTACATCCCAGCCACACGGGCACCCTTAGGGGTGCTTCGCCTTTCCGGCCCGGAAGCGCTGGTGGGCCCTGACGCTGGTGGGGCTGGGCAGCCCGGAGATTCTCTCTATCGTCGTATCAACGCCGGAGCGTCACGGCCGCGCCAAAAATTGCGATCGTCCCGAGTCGGCCAAAATCGCAAGAGGTGGCGATACCCCTTCGCCCCGAGCCGCCTTCCGGGCGGAGGTTATCAGCCTGCGAGCGGGGCCTCGCCCGTTCCTTCGCAAGCAGGGGGATTGAGGTCCTGGTAAGGCGCGAAGGCCGGTCTGACGTGGCGAAGAACCACGCCCTCAGCGGTGTCCACGTCCGCTTTGCACACAGGACAGACGCCGAGCAGGCCCTCGGCGATCTTCCCCTCGCGTAGCCGCGCCGCCTCGGCCCGCGCGGAGTCCTCCATCATCTGGCGCCCGGCATCCTCCGCCGCCGCGCGGTCGCGCGTGCGCTTGATCGCCCTGGCCTCGGCCACTCGGTCAGCGAGGGGATGTTCGTCGCCGCCCACGGACGGAGTCTAGGCCGCTACCCGACCGCCGGTGTCAGCCCAAGTTCTGTGCCTGCTCGATCCACCCTTGGACGAACTCGAGCAGCGGCTGGAACAACGCAACGCCACCCCCCCGGCGGGGACGTTCCACATCAGCCGGGAGCTGCTCGAGAGCTCGCTCAAGGTGTTCCAGCGACCACAAGCGGAGGAACTCGGCCTGTTCGATCCCCTATAGCTAGCCTCGATCTTTCACTGAGGTGAGCGCGCGGGAGGGGGAGAGACGAGAAAGTGCCTCGGCTGATTGGGGATACTTGCGTTTGCAACAGCGACAAGCTCCCGATCAGGAGGCACTTCTGAGGTGAAGCGTAGCAGCCCGCTCCAGCGCCCGTTGGTGACCGCGGATGGCGACGGAGTGGTCGGTCACGCCGGCAGCGTTCTGCTGCATGAGCTGGCTGATCGCCTCGGTCTGACCCAAGCCCTCTCCGCCGGGCTGGCCTCGGCCTTCGGCCGGGTGCGCCAGCACGATCCCGGGAGCGTGGTCCGCGACCTGGCGGTGATGCTCGCCGACGGAGGGGATTGTCTCTCCGACCTGTGCGTCCTGCGCGACCACCCGGACCTCTTCGGGAGTGTGGCCAGCGACGCCACCGCCTGGCGACTGATCGACCGCTTGGAGGACGACGGACTCGCCGCGCTGCGCCGGGCTCGCGCCGTGGCCCGGTGTCAAGCGTGGGCGCACGGGGCACGACCCGACCGTCTGATCCTGGACATGGACTCGACCATTGTCATCGCCCACTCCGAGAAGGAGAACGCCGCGCCCACCTGGAAGCGGACCTTCGGCTTTCATCCCATGCTCTGCTTCCTGGACGGCACCGACGAGCCAGTGGCCGGTCGGCTCCGTCCGGGCAACGCCAGCGCCAACCAGGCGCAAGACCAGCTCGATGTCCTCGATGACGCTCTGGCCCAGCTTCCCGACCGCAACTTCGCCGAGCCGGGCCTCGTGCGCGGTGACAGCGCCAGCGGGACCCACGCCTTCGTCGAGGGGGGCCGAGAGCGCGGCCTGCGCTTCTCCGTGGGACTGGATCTCCATGACGGGGTCCGAGAGGCCATCCTCAGCCTGCCGAAGGATGCCTGGCGGCCTGCCATCACCCAGGACAGCGAGGAGCGCGATGGCGCCGACGTCGCCGAGCTCGTCGCCCATGCGGTCGCCGGCTGGCCGGCGGGGACACGCGCGATCTGCCGCCGTGAGATCCCTCATCCCGGCGCCCAGCCCCGCTTCACCGACCACAACGGCTACCGCTTCCAGGTCTTCATCACCGACCAGCCGGAGCCCGACATCGCCTACCTGGAGGCGCTCCACCGCAGCCACGCCCGGATCGAGGACCGGATCCGCTGCGGCAAGCAGACCGGGCTGAGGAACTTCCCCTTCCACGACTTCGAGGCTAACAAGGTTTGGCTCGAGCTGGTGCTCATGGCCGCTGACCTGCTGGCCTGGACGCGCCACCTCCTGCTGCCCGCGGGCCCTGCACGCAGCTGGGAGCCCAAGCGCCTCCGCTTCCGCTTGCTCCACATAGCAGCTCGGCTGGCCCGGAGCGGACGCCGCCTCCATCTCCGCCTGCAGCGCGACTGGCACTGGAACGCCCTTCTTGTCACTGCCTTCAGTCGGCTCCGAGCTTTGCCTCGACTTGCCTGACGCTCTTGTCGCCCATCAGGGCCGTCATGTGTGCGCGTCAGCCTAACGTCTGATCGTCCCGTCAACCATGTCGCCCGATCCAGTCACTGACCGCGACATCTATGCTTGGCCCATGCTTTCCGACGGACACACCTTCACCTGGACGGAGAACATCGACCAGGATCTCAACTTCTGGTTCTGGCTTCGCCGGGAGGGCGGGATTGGTGACGACGAACTCGGCGAGCGCATCCACCGCTGGGCGATGCGGGAACCCAATCTGGCGCGCGATCACTCCCAGTACCCCTCGTACCTGTCCGTGGGAGAGGCCTGGCGAGAGGCAGAGGACCGGCGCGATCAGCTGGAGTTTGAGAGGCCGAGCCCGGGTGTCTACCAGACCCATTACCGGGAGATGGAGGCGGTCGGTATCCACATCCAAGTGGAGTGGGTGATGGCTCCGCTCGGCGAGCGGTGGCTCATCCCGCCCAACCTTGCCGCGCTCGGAGTCGAGGGTGCTGACGGAGAGGGCCGCCTCAAGGCCGTCCTGGACGCTGCACGCGCTCTGCGGAAGAGCCGTCCCAACTCCAGCGCGACCTCGTCGATACTCTGACCGCCGGTCGGTCCCCCTCCCGCACCTCCGGCGCCCCAAGTGAAAGATCGAGGCTAAACAGGCGCCGGCCAGGCGGCACCGGCGTGACTTCGTAACAGTCGGAGCCCTTGTCGCGTAGCACCTGGTAGACAGACGAGGGAGACACACCGTGGGCGGCGGCATCAGTCGAAGGATTCACAGGCAGTCCCTTGCCATTGGTGCCTTCACCACAGTCCTCGCGGTCGCCGCCTGCGGATCCACCAGCCTTCATCAGCCAGGGTCGAGCACCTCGGCGCGGCTGGCGCCCTCACCCATCCCCCTGATCACCCCGACGCCGACACCCGTGCCCACGCCCACACCCGCCCCGCTCCCCTGCGCCCCGCCCACGCCGCAGGGCGGCCCCGAGCTCATCGACGACCTGAGCATGTTCAGCCCAACCACCGGGTGGGCCGAGGAGGCGGGTACCAGCACCATCCTGCGCACCACCTCCGGGGCGCAGCGGTGGGCGGTGGCGTCGCCGCCGCTCTCCGGCGACCAGCAGGTGCTGGCCGTGTCGTTCCTCGACGCCGGCAGCGCGCAGGCGATCACCGGCACCCTCTGGAACTGCGACAACCAGGGGCCCCCATCGGCCGATCTCGTTGCCTGGAGCACCCAGGATGGCGGCGCCACCTGGTCGAGCGAGGGGACGTTCTCGGTCCCACGCTTCGACGGGGGCACCCTCGACTTCGTTGACCTGGAGGACGGCTGGCTCTCGGTCTTGGAAGGAGCAGGCCTGGGTTCGTCGGGGATGGCCGTGTACCGGACCGTCGATGGCGGCACGCAATGGTCGGAGGTCGCGGAGACGAGCTTCGAGGGGTCGTCGACGCCCGGCGCGGCGGGGGTGATCCCCTTCTCAGACGACAAGAACGGCGCCGTCTTCATCGACCCCACCACCGGGTGGATCACCGGGGGCACGGCCGGTGTCACCCCCGTCTTCTTCGTCACCCACGACGGCGGGGTCACCTGGAATTCGCAGGCGCTGCCGCCCTCGGCGAGCTTCTCCCAGCCGGAGACCGAACCCCCCCACTTCTGGTCCAGCCAGGGTGGCTGGCTGCAGGGCTCGCTGGTGTACCTCACCACCGACGGCGGAGCGGAGTGGACTCCGGTCTCGCTGCCCAGCGGTCAGCTGCCGGAGGCAGTGGACTTCATCGACGCCAGCGACGGCTGGCTGCTCACCTTCACGGAGACGAGCGCCGGCGTGCAGACCAGCCAGACCCTCTGGTCCACCCAGGACGGGGGCGGCGCGTGGACCGCCATCTCCTCCGACACCGCGCTCCTCTTCCCCGATTTCGTCAACGCCGACGACGGGTGGGCGACCACCACCGCGGGAAGCGGAGCCGCGGTGCCCGCCCTGCTTCAGACCACCAACGGCGGCCGGACCTGGACGGCGGTGAGCCCCGAGTTCACCGGCTCGGCGCCGTCATCCTGACCGCACCTGGCCGCCTTCCCGGAGGGTGCCGGCCCCGCTTGTTTAGCGCTCACCAGAGAACGTCACCTCTTTCGCTCACGGGCTTCCATGGCGGTCACGTCGTCAGGTCGACGACCACGCGTTAGCGCTGGCAGTACTCCGTGGAGATCCACGACCCTCGCGCTCCACCGCCTGGCGGCGGGTCCGGTCCGGACCGCCCCCAGCCCGTCCGAGCGGACCACCTTCAGGCGAGAGCGACAGCACACTCGGCTGCCCGAGGCTCCTGTCACTCCCAGCCCGAGGTCGGCCCTCGCCAAACCGTCGACGGCCTGGAGGGGGTTGTTCTAACGCTTCCCGAGGTTGGCGAGATCGGTGGCGACAACACCGTCGCCCGGCCCAGCGTTGGGGAATGGCACTGGACGCGCCGAGCTCCAGGTGGGCGCCGGCGATTGCTCCATGTGGGCTGACCCTTCGTAATTGGCGACGAATCGCCGGGCCGACCACTCCTGGGGAACCTTTCCAAGACAATCGGCGTTATACGTTCGCTGTGGTTTGGACGGGACAAGCTGCGAGGCTATCGGCTCCTTGGGCTTGCCTGGTCTCCCTCGCCCTTGCCTTCAGTGGGCTGTTCGTCCCGTTTGCTCACCTTAGTTGTATCAACTGCCCTAATGTCATCACCTCCTACGCTGGCGATCTCCTGGCCGGCGACGACGGATGGCTTCTGCTCGGAATGCTTGTGGCAGCGGCCATCGTCACCACGTTGTTCCTGATCGGCGTCGCGAGGCCGCTCACCTCGGTCGCTTCTGTTCTAATTGCACTCGCCACGCTGTCCCTGGTGGTGTTCGACACCCTCTTCGCGTGGGCCAGGGTGCTCCACGGTGCCTTCTTCCTTCCAACGGTGCCTGGTCCGGGCTTCTTCGTGGCATTGGTTGGGACTGCTGGGGCGTCCGTTGCCGCTCTCACCATCCTGGTTACGAGACACGATGCCGACCTCAAGGGTCCCAGCCGTAACGGTCGAATCGGGAGACTGATGAGCGGATTCGCCGAGCCAAAGTTGCCCGGTGGCCCCCTGGCCCCGTCGCCCTGAGCACTCGGTCCATCCGCGCGGTTTGCTCAAATGAGAGTGAGGACACCCTTGGGTGGCCCACGCCGCCCTTCCTAGCTGTCGAAAGATACTGGCTCCCTTCGTCCGCTGTAGGCCCCGGTCAGCATCGCTGGCGCCTCTTGAGGAATCCTCCGGGCCAGGGTGTATCTCGCCCCTTGCGAGTGAGGAAGTGACCCGATGGCTGAACGAGAACCCGCGCTCCCTGCTGACCACCTGCTTACGCCCGCCCAGGCCTTCGCTGCGATGCGTCTCTTCCATCAGCGATTCCACAAACCGGGGGACTGGGGGCGGATGCGTTGCCCAGCATCCTGAGGTGGACCTCGTTGCGGGTGTGGAAGCAGGCGGGCCCGTATCCTGTGACCGCAGACCCGGCGCAGTGGTTCGACTGGATTGATGCAGTCCAGAGCACCCTAGAAGGCGCGGATGCCGACGACGCGGGCACGGATGCCGAACTCAGGCGCGCCTAGGTCCGCGATCGAATTGCCGCCGGCCCTCGAGCCTTCGCGCACACTTGTCCCTGAGATGGCCACCGAGCCCCTTGGACCAGGTGTCGCACGGGTTCGGAGGGTCAAGACCGCCGACGAGATCCTGGTGTCTCTCGGTCGTCATCGCCCATGACGGATGCGGCACTGGTCCTCAAAGCGGACCCGCTCTGGGGAAAGCGGTGCATCGCGTACAACCTTCAAGCGGATCTTACGGACGACGCCAGACGCATCTTCGTCCGAGCTCAGGAGCGCCTTCAGGCGGCAGGCCCTGGCCTCCTCACCGGCCCCCCGGCGACCCTTCACATCAGCGTCGCCTGCCTGCTCTCCGTGAGGGAGAGATATGGCGTCTCAAAGGACAGCCTCTGGAGACGCCACAGGCTCCGGTGGACGGCATCCCTACGAGAGCTGCTGGCAGCGGTTCCCCCGTGCGAGGTGATCTTCCGTCGTCTCGAGGTCACCGACGCCGCGGTCATTGCCGTTGCCGAACCCCAGGACGAGGTCCGCACGATCCGCTCCCATGTCGCAGACATGCTGGCCGACGTCGGCGTCCCCAGCTTCCAGCCATCGATCATCCATGCGACGGTGCTGCGATACGGCTCTTCCGAGCTCCGCGCCGAGGCACTCGCCGAGGCCGCCCGACGCGTTCATATCGAGTCGACCGTCCCCATTCGCCAACTCGTCCTCGCGAAGGAAACCATTTACCCGAGCCTCGTCAGGGAGGTGATCGAGTGCATGACGCTCCGCGGTGACTCCAGCCTCAGTACACCGTCAACGTTCTCATGAGACAGTGCACTAGAGCCATGGGTCACGGGCCAGATGCGCGATCTAGGACGAGCCGGCAGCGGACTCCACCCCCACGCCAGCTGGTCCAGGCCTTCACGAGACGCGATCCTCGCCGATCTGAAGCAGAACGTGTGAGAGCTGGATGTAGACGGGCGCCGGATCCAAGCACTCTGGAGGCATCTTGCCCGCCCGCTGGGCGGCAGCAGCAAGTCGCCGCAGGATGAGAGGCACCGCCTCCTCCGGCAGGCCGCGGATGCGGGCGCCGCGGTAGTCCGTGAGCACGGCTTGGATGGCCTTGGGAAGCCGGCTGTGGTCGATGCCACCCTCGGCGTCGAGGTACGGCAGGCGCCAGGTGTGCGGATCTGTCACGGAGCCGACGTAGGCGAAGCATGTGACCGGTAGGTGGTACTTGGGGTGGAGTTGCACGGATGCGGCACTCGGCACCGGGGGTTCGTCGGCAGGAGGAGGCGTCCAGGCCGCCGGGTGAGGTAGGGGCACGGGTGTCCGATACACACCGTCTGGGCTCAGCCACCAGAGGTTCGCGTCGAGCTCGGGGAGGGATAGGTCCGCCTCGGCTCGGACGCTCCGCCCGCCTGACATGAGGTCAGCAGCGAGCAGTCGGGCTCCGTCGCTCACGCCGACGCCGTCCACGTGGAGGGTCTCTGCGTAGCCCTGAGCCTGCAGGAAGGCTCGCTCGATGGCGTGCCGCCCGGAGAGCGCGCCTGGACGCTTGGTCTCGACGACCAACCGGCGGATACCGAGCTGGGTGACCAGGATGTCGCAGCGCGCGACCTGGTGGTTGAGGTCGGATAGGGGCCAGCCGAGCACCTCCGTGAGGAGGTCCTCGACGATGTTCTCGGCCACCTTCTCAGGCGCGCCGGCGTAGCGGTGGCCCTCGGCGAGGCGGTCGAGACGGCGGGCCTGAAACACCGGCCACGCGATCGCTGCGTTAGAACTCCACGTGCGGAAGCTCGCAAGACCCATCGGCAGCGTCATGGCCATTCAGACGCCCAGGAGGATACTCGGCCCTGAAGCTGAGTACACGAACGAGTGTTCGTGTCTCAGGTCGATTCGTTCAGGTCTGAGGGGTGAAACTGTCACCGTGGGGTGGCCCAGTGTTGGGGAATGACGCTTGAACCGCCCGCCCCCAGCGGGTTTCGATGGCGCCCGTGGAGCCCCACACCATCAGAGATCCGGTGTCGATCGGACGCCGAAGGGTCGGAACATCCGTCTCAGCCGGTGCGTTAATGGGGCGTGCGCCTCATCCGCGGATCCAAGGCTTCCTTTGCCATCGTGGCGGTAGTGCTGGCCGGCTGCGGCACCGCGGGGGCCTCGCCCGGGACATCCCCTACACCCAACGACCAGGCCGTGCTCCAGAGGGCACTCGCCGCCTGGGCGGACTTCCCGGTCGACGCCTCGCCACGACCTCTGGTGCTGCCCGACGGGGATGACCAGATCGGTGGGTCATTCAGCGTCTCCAACAACGACCAGAAGCTCGCGTTCGGGGAGGGGGCGATCGACCCGCCGCCCACCCTGCCCTCGACCCCGACCGAGGCTGACGGTTACCAGCTGATCACCGCCGGGCAGGCCTTTCGCGAGCTGAGCGCCGGCAACGGTCAGTCGCTGACCACGACCCGGATCCAGACCACGTCGGTCACGCTGGGCATGGCCAGCTTCGACGACGACCGGGGCGCGGTTCAGCTTCCCGCCTGGGTGTTCACGTTCGGCGGCGGTGTTACCGGTTCGGACGACGTGCTGGCGGTATCTCCGGCGAGCATCTATCCGATACCGGCCCCGCTGATCGCCAGCTCCGGGCTGAGCATGTTCTACGCGGCCGGAATCGCCTCGGACGGGCGGACCCTCACCGTAGACACGGGAGGAGCGCCGTCCGGCTCCGGCCCCTGCGACGCCCGCTACAGCCTCCAGGTGGCGTCCTCTGACACCGCGGTCGCCATCGGCGTCGAGGTGCAACCCAACCCTGCGCCCAGCGACCAGCCCTGTCTCGCCATGGCGGTGCCGACCCAGCTCACCACCGTCCTCTCCTCGCCGCTAGGTGCGCGAGTCGTGGTCAACGTTCAGGCTCAGCCCGTCGAGGTCACCGAGAGCTCATGAGAAGGCGCCGCCCCTACAGCACCTTGACGAGTTCGCTGGCGTTACTGGCCGCCCTTGTGGTCTCCAGCACCCTGGTGACCGCTTCATCGACCTCCGCAGCGAACGTCTCACACTCGGCGTTCGCCGCCGTCGCCCTACGAGAGGCTACAGGGGCCGGCGATGGTGGCGTCAACTCCGCCGAAGCCGTTCTGACCACGAGACAGCGGGCGGAGGCTCACCTCGGCGCAGGCATCGTCTCCAACGAGCGCGTGTATCTGGTCGAGATCCAGGGGCACTTCACGCTTCTCGACGCTTCCCGCCCACCCGGCGCCCCGCTGCCGCAGGGTGACTACCTGACGTTCACCTTCGATCGGACGACCCATCTCGTGCCTGACCTCGGCCTCAGCGATCACGCGGTCGACCTCTCAGTGCTCGGGGCGTGACCGTGCTCGAGCTGTAACGGCACCCGACCCGTGGCGCGCCCGCGGGTGCCATGACAGAACACTGCGCTGGCCCAGTTGGGGAATGACATCTATGAAGAGGCCGTCGCGGTCAAGGGGCTCGTGGCCCCAGGGGTGATTGCTGGAGACCGTGGTGGTCGGTGGCCGTGGTAACCACGTGGTGCGGTCGGGTGATCTGACCAGACATCTATTCGGGGGTGATTCCCATGGTGGACATGCGGCCCAGGCGGCTCAATCACTTTGAGCAGCCGCCCGCGCGGCGGGGGCTATGTCATTCTCGAGCGCGCCTGACCACGTTGAGTGGGCAGGTCATGCGGCGACCAGCGGGTAGGCGGCGCATCCTCCCGGATCGCGGAGCGCGTAGAAGCACAGGGTCAGCAGGCGGCGGGCCAGCGCGAGGCGAGCGATCTTGAGGCCGCGTCGACGAGCGATCCGGGCTTCGAAGTCCCGGAGCGCCGGGTCCCGACCGGTGTGGTTGGTGGCGGCCTCCACCAGGATCCAGCGCAGCCACCTCGATCCCTGCTTCGAGATGTGTCCACGGCGGGTGTGCTCGGCGCTGGAGTGCTCGGTGGGGGTGAGGCCGGCCCAGGAGCACAGCTGCTCGGGATGCGCAAAGCGGCTGACATCCCAGACCTCGGCGACCACGGTGGCGGCGGTGAGGAAGCCGACCCCCGGGATCCGCACCAGCCGGGGCAGGGCCGGGTGATCCCGGAAGACCGCCCTCATCTCCTGGTCCACGCTGTCCAGCTCACCGGTCAGGGCGTCAATGAGGCGCAGGCAGGTGGTGATGCGGTTGCGGGAGAGCGGTGGCAGGCTGACCTCGGCCAGGAAGCGACGCCCTCCGATGCCGAAGAGGTCGCTCATCTCCGGGACGATGCCGTGATCAGCGAGGACGGCATGGACCTGGCAACGCAGCCAGGAGCGGATGCGCACCAGCGCCGCCCGTGACCGGACCAGCCGCCGAGCTTCCCTGGCCTCGAGAGGCGCGATCCACGCCTCGGGCAGCAGGTGGGTGCGGAGCAGCTGGGCCAGGGTGGTCGCGTCGACGGTGTCGTTCTTGACCCGGGCCGAGGAGAT
>Ga0187884_10002785_pt1 | contig 14188 bp, 21 predicted proteins | sample June2016WEW_20_4_FD_132983 | JGI IMG/M metagenome (GOLD analysis project Ga0187884, IMG submission 132983) | Peatland microbial communities from SPRUCE experiment site at the Marcell Experimental Forest, Minnesota, USA - June2016WEW_20_40 | ecosystem: Environmental > Terrestrial > Soil >...
ATGAAGCTAGCCATTGACTTCGATGGCACACTGGTCGAGCACGGTTCACCGCTCCGGCTCCGCGTGGGTGCGCTCGAGGCCATACAAGCTCTCAAGACGGCTGGCCACTACCTGGTGCTCTTCTCGGCTCGCTCGACACTAGATGGCGCCGGGCCAGTGCTGGAAGACGAGGCCGGCCGCTTCTGGCAGTATGGCGAGGTCCCCGGGCGAACGAGCTACCAGTGGCAACTCTCCGAGGAAATGAGAGAGTTCCTCAAACGCGTCGGGCTCTGGCAGCTCTTCGACGACGTCTGGACGTCACCGGGGAAACCGATAGTGGACCGCTTTATCGACGACCGCGCGGAGCCGCCCGACTGGGCCATGCTCCGCCAGCAAGCATAGGAGACGACCATGGCAGACTTCTCACGATGGGCTCAGCGCCGAGGTGGCGGCCACCGCCAAGACCCCGACCGCCCAGCACCCGCCGCGCCCACTCTCCCGCTCCCGCCCCAGGGTTACGCCTGGGGATACCAGGCGGGGCAGTACATTCTGATTCCCCTGCAGGCCCAGCCGCCGCAGCCAGCGCAACCGCAGCAGCAACCGCAGTATGTGCCTCCACCGCGACAGCCGCAGGGCATGCAGCCTTTTGTTCCGCAACCGCTCGGCGGGTCGTTCCCGCCTGGGCACGCCACTCAGCGGGTGGAGACCTGCCTGCTCGTAAAACCGGACGCTCGGGATACCTACGCGGATCTGCTCTCTACGCTGCCCGATCTGGTGCCACCCGACGAGAGGTACAACGCCATGGAGGGCAGGATTAGCCCGGAGACGCTGGCGGCGGTGGGGAACATCCCCGAGCTCATCGAGACACCGCCGGCCGCCCCGGAGAAGCCAGTGGGCAACCCCGAGCAGCTGCGCCGGGCGTTCGCTGGCTCTGGCCAGCTGATCCGGGGTAGCCAGCCCATCCCTGGCGCAAGCTGAGCTGCATTCGCCCGCACGCCGCTGTCACCCCACTGTGCAACTCCGCGTAACCTTTCGGGTTTCTCGCGTGTCTATTTCTGCGCTCTTTTCTTGCGGAACTAGCGAAAGTAGCGCAATATAGACTCATGGATACGACGACGACCACCACGAACAACGGACTGACGATGAAGCCGCAAATCATCAGTAGTGAAGGGACCGGTTATGTTCCACCACGACTTGCCGGCCGAGAAGGATGACGAGCCATGAGCTACCTCGACACGATCGCCAGCGCCAACCCCGACGCTCTCATCGGCTCCCTCGAGCGCCTCATGGCCAATCGCAAAATAAGCGCCTCCCGTGCCACCGCCGTCTACGTCCGGGTCCGCGGCCGCCATCGGGTGATCGAGGCCAGGGCAGCCGTGGTAAAGGCGGTCGAGGACCTCACCCTGTACTACGTCCACGCGGCCGAGAAGACGCCTCTCCCGGCGGACCCCGGGGCAGGTGAGGCCGTCCACCAGGCTTTCGTGGCCACCCTCGACAACCTGATCGAAACCTGCAGGAGGGCAACGTGAGCGCGCGGGTGATCGAGTTCCAGGCCTTCCGCCTGGCGCTCATGCGCAAGCTCCACGCCCAGGGCAAGCCTGCTAGCGAGATCCGCCAGGCGCTGCGGGCAGTGGACAAGCGGACCCCGCCGCAGACTCGGCCGCCCTCGGAATGGCCCACCCAGGCTTTCGCACGCCTGATCGACGACTTGCAGAAAGGAGATCCACGACCATGACCACACTGGACAGACCCACGCTCCGAATGGCTGTGATCCGCGGGCACGCACTGAGCCCGCTCAATCCAGACCAGATGGAGCTCTTCCATGCTTCGAGCAAGGTGAGGGTGCTGGAGGCACTCATCGCATTGGTCGCCGATGCCGGGCTCTACGTGGCCGAGGGCGAGGCAAAGCCCTACCTGGCCTATGTCTCGAACCGGGACGGGCTCGGGCGTCAGTGCTGAGGGGTGCCATGAGCGGCTCTTCGCACCGTGGTTTGTGCCGGCAGTGTTCGAGCGGCTTGGAGCCGGGCAAGCCCAAGACATTCGATCCCAAGTGCCGCGGGTGGCGCAAAGCTGGCGGCCGTCCTGCGGACTGGTCTAGAGCCACGTCCCCAGGCGGGCGGCTTCCGCCGGACCAGGTTCGAGAACAACGAGAGGAAGCAAGCGCAGGTGGCAGCCATGCGCGCGAGTTACAGGGAATTGCCACGGCCAAACCGCTAACCCAGCACAACCATTGGCGATTCCGGTGCGCGCGTTCTTCTTGCACAACTAACGGAACTAGACTATTATTGAAGTGTAAGGAGGACACGACGATGACGACCACGACCACCACCGAATGCAGCTTCCACGGATGCCACCAGGACGCGATTGAGGCCATGGGGTTCTGCCCCGTCCACAGCGGGCGCGGGGTCAGCGGGACCTGCGATAAGCTCCCCGCGATGCCCGAGCCCCCGCCAGCGAACATGCGCGCGATCGCCCTGCGCTACCTCGACCGGGTAATGCCGCTCTGCCTGGCGGTGGCGCTCTTCGCCAGCGGCTGCGCGGACAACGCCGAAGGGCTCGACACTCCGGACGCCGATCCTGCGGTGCAACCCACGGCCAAGCCGGACACGCAGGCCGCGCCCACCCCGCAACCGGACGCCATGCCGGCGGTCACGCCGGACACCCTCCCCGCGCAGCAGCCCGATACCACGCCAGTGGTCACGCCCGACACCCGGCCGGCGATTCAACCCGACACGCTCCCCGCGGTCGACACGAAGCCGATCTGCGGTGCGGGGTACTACTGGGCTTCGACGGCAGGCAGCGGTGACATCGAGCCCCAGGTCTGCGTCGCATGCATCAGCGACCAGATCCCGACACCGAACTATTCGACCTGCGCGGAGTTCGTCAAGGGCAACCTCTGCAACCTGCCCTCGCACGAGTACCAGGTGTATTGCGCCAAGTCGTGCAACCGCTGCGGGTCAGACGCTGGCACCTAATTCCTCGACCAAACCAAGTCGGGGCGGACAATAGCTAAACCGGAGGACACGACCATGAGCGACACCGCCATTCTCCGAGCTGCCCTATTTACCCCTGGACCGCGGCACGTGTGGGGCCTGCCGATTCGGATCATCGGCGGCCCGGGCACCGCGAAGAGCGACCTGGTAACCCAGGTGGCGAGAGCGGCCGGTCTGCACGTGCAGGTCGTGATCGCCAGCTTGCGCGACCCCACCGACTTCATCGGCCTGCCGGTGCCCGGGAATAACGGGTCGGTAAAGTACGCCCCGCCGGACTGGGCACTGCAGGCGGCCGAGCTGGGCAATAGCGTCGTGTTTCTTGACGAGATCAGCACCTGCGCGCCGGCCGTGCAGGCGGCCCTATTGCGCGTCGTGCTCGACCGGGTGGTGGGCGACTTTGCCCTGCCGCCGACCGTGCGGATCGTCGCGGCCCAGAACAGCGTTGAAGACAGCGCTGGGGGCTACGACCTGGCCATGCCGCTGGCTAACCGCTTCGCCACCCTGGCCGACTGGCAGGCGCCCGACGCCAAGGCCTGGGCCTCGTGGCTGCTGAGCGCCGGCAACGGCGACGAGACGGAGACCACCACCAGCCCGCAGGCCGAGCAGGAGCGCGTGATGCAGCGCTGGCCGCTCGAGTACGCCAAAGCCAGCGGCGTGATCTCGACGTTCATCAATCGCAACCCGTCGTTGCTGCATGCGCAGCCCCAAGCGGGCAGCCCGCAGGCCTCGCTCCCGTGGCCGAGCCGGCGCACCTGGGCCATGGCTACCCGAGCGATGGCGGCGGCGGCGATCCATGCCCTAACCGAAGCCGAGACGGATCGCTATGTCGGGGCACTGGTGGGCAACGCTGCCGTAACCGAGCTGCGGTCGTTCCTGGCGAACCTCGACCTACCGGATCCCGCCGACCTGCTGGACGGCAAGGCCAAGTTTACCCACGACCGCGACCGCATGGATCGCACCATGGCGGTGTTCAGCTCCTGCGCGGCCCTGGTGGCGCCCAAGTCGGCCGAGGCCCGTAACACCCGCGGTGCGGCCCTGTGGGCATTGCTTAACGACCACATGGCCCTAGCGGCCGACATTGTGTGGCCGGCGGTGCGGGCCCTGTGCAATCGCGAGACGCTGCTGATCCGCATCGACGGCAAGATGTGCAAGGACGCCGAGGCGGTGCTGGCCCGGTTAAAGCCGTTGTTCAAGGCGGCTGGCTTATTGGCGGGGGCATAACCCATGGCCGACCAGCAGTTCAGCAACGAGGAGCGCCTGTCGATCGCGTTCATGGCGGCGATGGCGTCGTACCCCTACTTCAGCGTCGGGCTCTCGGGCTTGGTGCGCCGGATCTGTAATATTCCCGCCTATCACACGATGGCGGTAACCCGGGATGGGGTGCTGCTGGTCGACCCTGTGTTCCTGCGCGAGTGCACGGCGCAGCAGTCGGGGGAGGTGCTGGTGCACGAGCTGCAGCACCTCTTGCGCGAACACGCAATGCGCAGCGACTGCACCCCCGACGTTAACCGGGAGATCTGGGGCATTGCGGCCGACTGCGAAATAAACCAGGGGCTGCACCTGGACCGGCTGCCGGGCGACTACTGCCACCCCAAGAAATTCCACCTGCCCGAGAACCTGCTAGCCGAGGAGTATTACGACCGGCTGGTCCAGCAGGCCCGCCAGCAAGCGAAGGCGGGCGGCAAGGGGCAAGGTGCCGGGGGCGGGAAGAAAGGCCAGCCAGCGGGCCAGGGCGGCGGCCAGGCGCAGGGTAAAGGGGTAGCCTGCGGGCAGTGTGGCAGCGGCAGCGGGGGTGACCCGGTGGACGGCGAGCCCGAGGGGGCCCAGGGCGCGGCAGGGCGCAGCGAAGCTGACCTGGCGCGTATTCGCACCGCGGTGGCTGCCGCAGTGCTCGACCATGTCGCACAGCAGGGGGTTGGCAACGTGCCTGCCGGCCTGCTGCGTTGGGCCCAGCAGCGGCTGAAGCCGCCCGTGGTGCGGTGGCAAGACAGGTTGCGGCGCGCCATACGGTCGAGCGTTGCCATGGCGGCCGGCAAGGTGGACTACACCAGGGTGCGATGGAGCCGCCGCCAGAGCGCGATGGCGGGCATTGCCCAGGCGCTAGGGGGCCGGGCACCGATCCTGCCGGCGCTGTGCGCGCCTAGGCCACGGGTGGCGTTCGGGGTCGATACCTCGGGCAGCATGGGCGAGGCCGAGCTGGTGCGGGCCGTAAGCGAGGGCGAGTGTGTGATCCGGGCCCTGGGTGTGGCGGTGACGTTTCTGGCCTGCGACTGCGCACTGGCCGATCCGCCGCGCCAGGTCCGGACTGTGCACGAGCTGGTGCGGCTGCTAAGGGGCGGGGGCGGCACCGACTTTCACCCCGTGATGGCGGCGGTCGAGCGCCTGCGCCCACGCCCGGACGTGTTCGTCTTCGTGACCGACGGCATGGGCCCGGTCGGCGATAAGCCACCGACCGGCGTGCATGTGATCTGGGTGCTGGTCGGGCCACACGCCACACCGCCCTGCACGTGGGGAGAGCAGATCGTCGTCAAGGAGCACAAGGCCTAACCATGGCCCTGTCCGCCGCCGATACGTGGCTACTCGAAGCCCTAACGTGGCGGTGGCACGGCCCGACCGGGGCGAAGAACGAATACCTTTGCTTCACCTGCGACCGCTGGTTTTACGATGTCGATAGGCACGGGGCCGAGCACCTACAGGCACTCGGCCCCGAGTCCGTCAAGGCGGTGCATGCCTTGGCGGCGATGCTGTATGGCCCGAGGAGCACCTGGTTGATGACAGAGATCGTGTCCAGTTACCACGAGGCCCTGCGGCAGGTGCTGGGCTACCCGATCCCGCCAGAACTGCTGCTGAGGAAGCCGCAATGGACTGCCAGCTAAAGCAGGCAGCTTTGCCCCTGAGCGGAGACAGGCAAGCAATGCTTCCCGTCAGACATGGATGCAACCCAGAACCGGACGGCGTTTCCTCCGCCTCCTAAAGGGGGCGGCTTCCACGCCGAGGATACCGTGAGCAACCGCAACCTGTGGAGGCTGCCGTGAGCGATGAGCTGACCGAGGACGAGTGCGAGTTTCTGGGAGCGGTTCTGTTTGGCTTTCAGGGCTTTGGCTCGGCCGAGGTGCGGCACTCGTGCACCTTGTGCGGCGCGCGCGGCCCCTTTGGGCGGGCGCTTGTTAATGCACACGTCGCCACCGTGCGGCACTTTCGCGCCCATTGCCAGCAGGTGCCCAAGCGGCAGCGCGACGCATTCGTGGCGCTGGTGGCGATGGGTGTCAACAGGTGGCGGGCTTGGCCCGAGATCTTCGGATGCGAGATCGGCGATGCCAAGTGGCGGGCCTTCTGGACGCTTCCCAAGGGCCGGTTGCGAAAGGCGCCAAGATTGGCTAAAGTTGCAAGGTTTGCTAAAGTACCACCACGCTAGCGAAAGGACCCAAATGCGAGGACGCGAAGAGAAACAAGAGCAGATCATGGAAGCCCAGGGCTTTCTAACCTACCGCCGGGTTGCCGAGCTGACCGGCGTAACGGCCATCGCCGTCGGGCGGTGGGCCCTGACGGGCAAGCTGGCCTCGATTGCCGTGGGGCACCGGCGGTATATCGAAAAGCAGAGCCTGGTGGCCTACCTGGGCAAGGAGAGCGCGGCGGCGTTGGGCCTGGTGGTGCCGGCCAAGGCCAAGCGGCCGGCCAAGGCCAAGGCCAAAGCCGGACGCGAGTCGTAAAGCGCGCCCTGCAACGAAAACGTCATCCACCCAACCGCCCAGCACTGATACTGTTGCCCGAGGAGTTCCCCCATGCAGATTTCCGTCGAGACCGGCCACACGTTGATTCACGAGAAGATGCGGCCCTGGAGCGAGGCGCAAAAGCTTCACCTCGCGGTGGCATACACGAATCCACGCCGGTGGCGGACCCGCAGGGAGCTGGCGCACGAGTTCCTCGATCACGTAGCAACCGCGAAGAATCTCCATGTCCACTTCTGTGAGATCGCGTTCGGTGACCGGCCGTTCGAGGTGGCCGACCCGAGCAACCCTGATCACCTGTGCCTGCGAACCGGTCACGAGTTGTGGTTGAAGGAGAACGCGTTGAACCTCGCGATCCAGAGGTTCCCGCCGGACTGGCGCTATGGTGCATATCTGGATGCCGACTTCGTAATGACCCGCCCGGGCTGGGCGCTCGAGGCGATCCATCTGCTCCAGCATTACGACTGGGTGCAGCTGTGGTCGACGGTCCAGCACATCTCGGGTAGCACGATCCCAGGCGAGGGCCACCAGCTTCTGAACAGCCTCGCCGGCTTCGCGTTGACGTACGCCAAGGCCGGTCACCGCGTGCCACAGGACTGGGAACAGCGCCTGAAATCGAACCGGATCGATCCATACGGGCCAGACTCTTTCGCCCGAAAGCACTTCTTCCCAGGCGCTCCGGGCGGTGGTTGGGCTTTCCGCCGGTCAGCACTCGATGGCGTCGGCGGGTTGATGGACCGCTGCATTTGCGGCTCGGGCGACAGCTACATGGCCTTCGGGCTCGTCGGGGCGTTTCGCGGCATGCTGAAGGACACGTTCGCAGGCTTCTCGCCTGGCTACTGTCACTACATCACCAGCTGGCAGAAGCGCGCGGCCGAGTGCCACGGCAACATCGGATACGTCGACCAGATGGCGATCCACCACTTCCACGGCCCTATGGGGCGTCGAGGGTACGGCGAGCGCGACAACATCTTGCGTGAGGAGCAGTTCGACCCCTACACCGACATCTTCCCCGATGGCCAGGGCGTCCTACAGCTCACCCCGCACAAGCCACGATTGCGTCAGCGCCTGCAGGAGTATTTCAGGACCCGTTGCGAGGACCTGCCCCGCTAGCGTCCTCGCACCCGCCAGTAGAGCAGAACGAGTGCAGTCGCCAGCAGCAGGGCGGCCGGCGGTGCCAGGATGGCCCACCATAGCAACCTCTCCAAGGTAGCGAACCGCCGGTCGGTGTGCAGCGCCAACTTCCACAGGCCCCCACCCGGGAGCCGGCAGCCATACGCATGCTGGCGGACATGGGCGCGGTCGCGGCGGGAGGGGGGGGCTGCATGATCCCGGCTCTACCTACGTCTAACCACAGAGCAGAGCAGCATGTCCACCACGCGCCGACCTGTGGTACCATCGCGTCCATGCCGCGACCGCTCCTCGCCTGGGCCCGGGCCAAGAAGAAAGCCAGCCGCCATGCTGCCGGGCGCGCTTTAAGCGACGCCGAGGTGGTGGCCACAATCCAGCGCGAGGCCAAAGCCGCTGGCGCTACGCTTGCGAACGACGGGAAGGGCGGACTAGACCCCCACCTCGCCCTCAATCGCTTCAGGGGCGCGAAGTGGCGCTGCCAGAACCCATACTGTCCCTCACCCAAGGAGGACCTCGACCTGGACCACGCCAGCGGGCACCCGCGGGAGATCTTCGAGAGCCTCAAGTCGTGGCAGAACCCCAAGCTGCGGGCGGCAGCAACCGAGGCGGACGGGCCGAAGGACGATCGCTTCGTTCATGTGCTGTGTGCCAAATGTCACGATGCGGTACATGAGCGGGAAAGGGCCCTAGAGCACGGTAAGCAGCCGCCGCCCATGCGGGGCACCAAGGAGTAACCGTGCAGTCCTTCAAGCGACCAATCTTCGAGGCTCTCTGGCGGGCGTCGGTCGATCCCGCGAAGCTCATACGGGTGGTGACCGTGCCCGCACCTGGTCGCACCATGCCTTGGGTGTTCGATGGGGTGGCCGTCGCGCTGCACATGGGCCAGAGCAAACCCCGGCCGCCACGCGACGTCTGCATCACGGAGACGGGAGTAGGGTGCTGGCTCTCCTTCGATGGCGGCACGTGGGCCCCGGTATTCCTGCCTTGGGAGAGCATCGCCAGCCTGGTATCGCACAGCTTCGTCGCGTCCTGGGCGTGCAGTCCCAGGGCGAAACGAAACAGGAGCCGCGCCAGCGCCTGAAGGCGGTCTAGTGCCCGCGTCGATCGTTCAGAAGGTTGTTAACCTCCACCGGGCGCAGCTGCAGGGACTGATCGAGCTGGGCAGCATCCGCAAGATGCGGAAGGTCTACGAGGATATCCGAGCGCAGATCGAAGCGGAGCTCGCCAGTCTTCAGCGGGCCGGCAAGTCGGACACGTTCTCAGCCCACCATGCGAGAGTGATCCTGCTCCAGGTGCGGGACGGCCTGCGGGAGTTCCAGCGGCAGTTCGGTTCCCAGCTGAACCATGATGGCGAGGCGGCCGCGGTCCTGGCCCAGCGCCACACCGTGAATGCGATCAAGCAGTTCGAGCGAAGGTTCACCGGGACCGAACCCATTCTCCGCCTCGAGGAGGCGGCGGTCTTCCGCGGTGTCTATCGGGGTGTCGAGCCGACCCTGCTCGACCGCTACCACAAACTCGTCGGCAATTACCCCATGGAGACGATCGTGCGGGTGAAGAACCAGCTCGCCGTCTCCATGCTTGGGGGCCAGGGCGTCGACCAGACCGTGCGCCAGATCGCATCCAAAGGCGGCGTCTTCGATCGCGAGCGATGGCGGGCGGAGCGGATCGTCAGGACCGAATCGAGCTACGCCTATGGCCAGACGGGGCAGCGCTGCCTCGGTGAGGTGGCGAAAGAGGTGCCCCAGCTCATGAAGCGGCTGGTGGCCACGCAGGACGACCGCGAGGGCGAAGATTCGAAGCAGCTCGACGGCCAGACCGTGCCCTGGGACAAGCCATTCGTCTGGATGAAGAAGACCAAGCACGGAGTCGAGCGCGTGGAGTACATGGCTCCTCCGAACAGGCCCAACGATCGGGAAACCGTCGTGCCATGGCGCCAGGAGTACCATGGCGCGATCTCTGGCACCCCCATCGACCCTCGCATGCCACCACGATCCGCCATAACCCCACCCTAGGAGACCACCATGACCGACGACGACCTGCGCGCACTGCTCACCGACATCGTCACGTTCGAGGGCGCCGTTGGTTGGCTCTACAACGACAACGACCGCCCACCGAACGTGACGATCGGGATCGGCGTCTTGATCAGCAGCGTGACCGACGCCCAGGAGTTGCCGCTGCAGCATGCGGACGGCACACCGGCCACGGCGATGGAGATTGCAGAAGACTACGTCCGGGTCAAGTCGATGCCCGGAGGCTTGCGCTCGTCGGCCTACCGCGGGGCTCTCTCGCTCTCCCCGGCGAACCTGGTCAACGTCTCGCTTTCGAGGATGAAGCAGGTGCTCGCGGAGATCCCCCGGGTGTTCCCCGGGTTCGATGGTTTTCCACGGCCGGCGCAGGATTGCTTGCTCGATTTAGCCTGGAACGTGGGGCTTGGGCACTTTCCTGGGTTACAGGGCTGGGGCCAGCTGCTGGCCGCATGTAACAGCGTGCCTCCCGACTGGATCCGCGCTTCGCAGGAGTGTACGACCAGCAACCCGTCGAAATCCGCATTGCGAGCGGCTAGGAATGCGTGGCGTGTCGCATGCATGAAGGCGGCGGCCGGCGGGGCGAACTTTGTTCAGCTCTTGACATCCGGTCGATTCGGTGAGACGACCCAGGGTAGATGAGTGCTGGGAAATTCGATCCAGGCCGACTGCACCCGGGCGTCAACGCGCCCGCGCCAGACGAGATCGAGGTCGAACAGCGTTTTCCCCAGGACGCGAAGTACCTCACCGAAGCGCGGAGGTCTGGCGGCTTACCTGACGACCCGACGACATCTGGCTCGCCTGTTAAGAATCGCCATCCCGCGAAGAACATGAGCGGAGGGAAATAGTATGCCGAGCCCGCGAGAAATTGCGTTGAAGGTGAACGAGCGGTCTTTGTTTGCCGACGGCGAAGCAGGTTACGACGCCGCGGCAGGTTGCCCCACCAGCGAGGCAGGTCGGCGCCCGGCACCCGACTACTCGGTCAACGTTCCCAACCCGCCCAACCCGCCCGCTCCCTGCAGGGTAAAGAAAGGCTGATCCCATGGCCGACATGAAGGACTTCTCCTCCTGGGCTGCCCGTAAGGCGGGCGTCGATGGCGTTCCCGAACCGGCAGACGGTGGCCAGGACGGCGGCGGTGATGGTGGTGGCGACCAGGAGCAGGTGCCGCCGGCACACGAGTGCCTGACCAGCGCGATCACCGAGTTCAAGGAAGGTTTGGAGTTCCTCGAGAAGGCAAAGGGTCAGGTCGACGACCCCGATGCTCTCCAGGCGACGATCGACGAGTTGACCGAGACCGTCACCGAGCTGACCGAGACCGCCGACGAGCTCAAGCCCGAAGAGGGCGGCGACGACGACGACGAGGATGAAGACGAGGACGAGGACGCACGGCAGGCCAGCCAGGGTTGCGTTTGCGGCTGTCGAGACTGCGAGTGCGGTTGCGACCGCGGTGGCACCTGCGTCTGCGGGCATTGCTCTTATTCGAACAGCGCGTCTCGCGAGGCCGCTCGCAACGCGTGCGGCTAACTGGAGGCACCATGGCTAGTAGCGAAACTGGACCCGTCAAAGATCCACTCGACGACTACGATCGAGCCCACGGCACGCCGGACAACGGCCCGCCCAAGCTCAGCGACGACGAAGCCTGGGGCACGAAGCTGAACCCGGTTCGCGAGACCCCCCCTGCCTTCACAGGGCTGAAGAAGGTCTAGTCCTTGGCCCAGTCCGTTACCGTATGGCACAACGGCACGGCGTCCCTGGTGACGCCGTCCTGTGGGAACCCTGCGCAGCGGGGAACGCTCAACACGACGTTCTTCGCCAGCTTCACGGGCTCCAAGTCGACGCAGCTGAGCGTGGTAGGAGCCACGAGCGTCGATCCGTTCGTGCTGTCGCTCGACTCGATCGAGAACGTGCGGTTCCTGGGCATACGGGTGGTCAACGGGGCATCGATCCAAGTGGTGGTGACTACCGCGGCGGGAGAAGAGACGTACAACGTCAGTCCGCTGCTGCTTCTGTTCGCGCAAAACCCGGGCGACGAGATCACGGCGATTTCGCTCGTCGGCACGGCTGACCTGGAAGTGATGATCGCCGGTGACGTAGCTACCTAGGAGAAACCCATGGCAATTCGTGACGATCTCAACGCTGGCAACCTGAACTACATCGGTGACGCGCTCAGCAAGGTTCAGTTCGGCGAGATCCTATCGCTTCTGATCGCGAAGCTCACGCCGACCGAAACGGGTGTCTCGGTTACGGCCGGGACGGGCGTCTCTGCCCAGCTGGCGAACACCCCGAGCCAGATGCTACAGATCAACGCGACGGCGGGCACGCACACCGGCGTGAAGCAGCTGCTTCAGGGCCCGGTGAGCGGGTCGAGCGCGCTCGTGCCGGCTTCCGGACAGGCGGTCTGGGACGGCGGGAATAACGTGCTCTTCGCCATCGCGGATGGCGTGACGGCGGCGTCCTACACCTATGTGCAGGCGACCGACGTTGCCTCGATCACCGAGGAAGTTCTCGAGTCCGGCAAGTCGAGCCTTCCGTAGTCACACGCCCTGCCCAGGGGGGCTAGTCCCTGGGCTCCACACGCAGCCACCCGGCGGTTAATCGGGCGAGTAGAGGAGAAAGACGATGCCAGATCCCACCCAAACCACAGCAACAGCCACCGACGCCATCACCGCAGCAGCGGCGGGGGCAACCGGTGCGTCTACGGCCGCAGCTACCACGACGACCGTCGCGGCGCCGGCCGCTCCCCAGCGGCCCAAGGCGGGGAAGCCGCGCCAGCAGGTGCAGCAGCCTGCCAAGCGCAAGGGGATCATCGAGATCCCCGAGAACGCGTTCAAGCAGCGCGTGCAGCGCGAGGCGGCCATGCTGATCCGTCAGCAGACCGGCGTCACGATGGAAGAGGCCGTGCGGTTGATCAAGGCCGGCGGTACAGTGGGCGCTGGCGGCGGGCAGTCGGCGGCGGCCAACACGGCGGACGCGGCACTGGCCCAGCATCAAGCTGAGATCAACAAGCTGCGCAGGCAGAACGAGCGATTGACGCGCGAGTCTGGCGAGAAGGTGCGCAAGCTGGAGAAGCAGGTCAAGCGGGCCGAGGACGCGCGCCAGGAGGCGCAGATCCAGGCCGAGGCTCGCATCGCCGGTATCACCGATCCGGTCTACGTCGATGTCGCCCTGGCGCGGTTCGCCAAGGCAGTGCTCGCGGACCACACCCTCCAGCCGGATGCCTTCTTCGCCGACCTCAAGACGAAGGCCCCAGCGCTCTTCGCTGCGCCGGTGGCAGCGGCTGCCGCCACGACTGCGCAGCCGACCAGGGTAGCGGCCACGACCGCTCCCCCCGAGTCGCAGGCCGCGGGCGGGGTGGTGCCGGCTGCCAGGCCAGCGGGATCTCCCCCAGAGGAGTTCGACGCCGAGAAGGCCTCGGAGCAAGACTTCCACGCTCGCCAAAGGATGTATGGATTTGTGCCAGGCATGGCATAGCAACACCCCGACGATGTTCGGGGACGACTTGACCGCGAGGTCGAGTTGTGAGACGACCCCGAATTGAGAGGACTGCACATGGCAAACTTCCCCGACAGCTCGATTGTCAACACAAGCTTCAACCCTGGAGTGGTGTCGGCGGTACAGGACAAGACGCTACAGCGTACTTTCCGTGACCCGCTGTATCCGCGCCTCCTCTACCGCCTCGAGGCCGTGGCGGAGATGTGGCCGGTTAACTTGGGTGCCAACCAGACGTTCACCCGGGCCGCTCTGATCCAGCCGACGACTCGTCCACTGAACCCGGGCCAGGAGCCGAAGCCGGTGCAGTACGCGATCGAGCAGTGGGTCGCCACCGCGCAGCAGTTCGGTAGCACGATCGATACCGCGATGCCCACCAGCTACGTCACGCTGGCCTCGCAGTACCTGCGCAACATGCACCAGCTCGGTTGCCATGCCGGGCAGTCCTTGAACCGCGTTTTCCGTGACAAGCTCTACAACGCCTACGTGGCCGGCAACACGGTCACCTCGACGTCGGGCTCTGGCACCAGCGTCCCTGTCGTGAACCTGGACGGGTTCACCACGCGGCTGTTCAACGGCTCTCCCGCGACGGTAAGCCCGACGAACCCGCTGCCCATCACGGTCAATGGCCAGGCTTGCAACGTGATCGGCTTCTCCTCGGCCATCGCTGGCGACACGATCCACGCCGGCACGCTGACCGTGGACACCTCGCTCTCCGCCTTCGCGGCTCGCGTGGCCGTGGTAGCCCTGAACGCTTCCCAGCTGCTCTACTCGGGCGGCGGGTCACGCGTCGACGACGTCACCACGGCGGATCAGTTCCGCATGGCCGACATTCGCGCCGCC
>Ga0187884_10002793_pt1 | contig 14139 bp, 13 predicted proteins | sample June2016WEW_20_4_FD_132983 | JGI IMG/M metagenome (GOLD analysis project Ga0187884, IMG submission 132983) | Peatland microbial communities from SPRUCE experiment site at the Marcell Experimental Forest, Minnesota, USA - June2016WEW_20_40 | ecosystem: Environmental > Terrestrial > Soil >...
CCCGCGCCTCGTCCACGCCCGGCAGGGAGTCCTTCGGAAACTCCTTCCCTAAAAATTCCCGCAGGTCTTCGGTGCGGACCTGCTTGTTGTCGATCAGCTTGGGCTGGCTGTTCATGTTGCCCTAAAGATCGACCAGCACGTAATCGCGGGTGCCGGTGGCGAGGATGTAGCCCATAACCGATGTCCATGCCGAGCCAATGCGGCTCATAGCGGATTTCAACGGCAATACCATTCCACGCGATGCGGAAGGTTTCGATGTGGCGGCTCACGACCGCCTCCTTGCCGCGAGCGCGGCAACGGCTTGCAAGAGCGCGCGGCTGTCTTCCGTGATGCCTTCCGCCTGACGGGCGGCTTCGGCATAGACCGACATGGGATGTTCGGCGGCGAACGAGAGATCACGTTCAACGGGCAAGCCCATTTTGCCGCAAAGAGAACGGAGTTCCGCAAGGCTGACGCAGCCGAGTTCAGGGAAGCCCTGTCCGAGGTCACACAAACCGAAGGCGATCTCCGGCTCCTCCGGATCGATTTCGCTGATGAGCCAGGTGCAGTTCGCATCCGGCGTAAAGAGTTTCACGACCGGCGGATGGTCCTGATCGCGATTGCGCCCCTGGGCGAGCAGCTGCTCGAACTGCGCTTTGGTGAAGAGGTTCATGTTTATTCTCCTTGTGTTTGCGTTCATCCCCGATGGGACAGCTCAACCAAGGCCAGACGCGCTGACGCGGCGTCACACAGGAAAATTGGGGGCGACCTTCAGGGGGAACCGAGGCTTCCTGTTGACGCGGGAAGCGTCCGCGTCTGGCACGGTCGCTGGACAATGCCCTTCGGGGGACGGCGCACAGGGGAGAGAGGTCGAACCTTCGAGGCGCAGAGTCGGACTGCTCGCTATCACGCGCTCAGAACCGGTTGAAATCCTTCCGCAGTTTTCGACGCGGCTGCGCCCGCTTGTGAAACATCGATTTGATCGGCGATGGTGGCGGCGGTGGCGGCGGCTTCGCCAGAGCGCGCCTGAGCGCCGCGATCGACGCGGCGATCCTTTGCTGCGCCAATTGCAGCGTGCGAACCGCTATGCCGGACAAGAAGCGGGAAACCCGATAAACAGGGTTGGCAACCTTTCCAGTGAGGAAGCGGCTCGGCTTTGGTTGCAGGAAGCGAGAGCCGCTTAGCGTGCGCGATCGGGCGGCGGGCCGTCCCTGCTGCGTTCGCGCTCGGCGCGCTGCCTCTCCTGCTGGAGGCGTTGTTCCTCGATCTCGGCGCGACGTTTTGCGGCGGCATCCATCTCGCGCAGGTAACGGGCGCGGTCTTGGTCGTAACGGTAGCTGTGCTCCCGCTGCTGCTGTTCGTGACGTTCGCTCAAGTCGGCAAGGTCGGTTCTCTCTGTGGCCCTGAGCTGTGCGATCCGGTCTTCGCGTTCCTTTTCCTGCCGGCGCAGGAAGGCATCCGCAGCTTCTTTACGGGCGCGCGCTTCCTCGGCCATCTGCTGCGGATTGAGTTTCTCTTTGATCTTGTCGATGAAGCCGGTGATGCCGGCCTTCGCCTGATCGTTTTCCCGGAAAAACCGATCTCGGGCGGCCTGTTGCAGGGCGTCGAAGTGGGCGAGCTTCTCGCGAGATTCTTCTTCAAGGATGCGGGCGGTCTGCCGGTATTCGGCTTCCTGCCGGAGGCGGAGCTGGCGGCCTTCCTCCGCGTGACGCTCTCTTAATGCCTGTTGAAGAGCGGCGGTTTCTTCCAGGGTGGGGCCAACCGCCGGTGGCGGCGTTGGCGGCTCGGGAGGCTCAAGATTCTCCGGAGTGGCTTTGTCGGGCGCGTGTCCGCGCTGCTCCTGCAACATCTTGGCTTGCTCCACGGTCGGGATCGCTTCCCGTTCAACGTCGGCCATGAAAGCGCGCAGATCCTTGGCGGTAACGCCTTTGATCTGCCGCGCCAGGCTGTAGATTTGCCCGTCGGCGTCCATGAGGACGTAATCGCGCCGGTCGCCTTTGGCGAGCACGAAGCCATGCTGCTCAAGGGCAGACTGAAAAGCCTGCCCGTTGTCGCACGCCTTATATATAGCGGTGATCGCGTCCTTGAACGCGTGCGGATCGGCGCCTGCCCTTTCGGCCTGCTGCCATTCGGCATGGCTGATTTCGGCGTTTGGGAATTCCGGCTGCTTTTCACGGTCGCGCTTGGCGTGCTTGCCGGGAACGTGCTCGTGCCCGAATTCCTGCTCCAGCGCCAGGCTCGCCCTTTCGTGGGCGACATAGTTGAAGCTGTCGGGGACCAGCGTCATGGTGTCGATGTCGGTGCGCTGCCAGACGACGTGAATGTGCTGGCGGCCGTGTTTCTCATGCACCACCACGGCGCGGGGCTGGCCGTCGAAGCCAAGCTCTTTTTCGAGGACATCGGCGGCGCGCTGCCATTGATCGGGCGTCATCGCATAGCGGGCCTCCGGCGAGATATTCGCGTGGTAAAGGCCCAGGCTGCCCCGCGTGCCCGCCGCGATCAGTTGCCAGTCCCGCAGGGCCTCCCTGAGACTGCCGGTCGGCGAGTCGAGCTGGACGATTTTGACGGTCTCGTTCGTGTCCGTGCGGAGCAGGTGCCGCGCAAGCTGGACGGGACTGCCGCGGCTTTTGCCCTTAATGATCATCGGCGGTCGGTCGCCGGGGCGGGTCCCCGATCGTCTCCATTGCCAGGGCGCGCAAGATAGCGGCCCGGATATCGAGATATGCGGCGAGCGCCGCCCGAAGCTCGGGAATATCGAGGGGGCCGTCCGCGTTCAGGCGATGCGCGATCTGGTTGATGTTATTGCCGACGCGCCCGCATTCCCCGAGGAGCTGCCGCAGCGCAACATGATCGGCCGGGGGCCGGCGCCGGGCGCGGGGGCCGGGGTGGCCGAAGGCGGCCTCCCGAAACATCGCGGCGAGAGGGTAGCCGGCCCGGTCGGCCTTATTCGCGGCATCGGCAAACTCCTGGTCGGTCAGCCGAACGAGAACCTGTTTGGTTCGCCTGCGTTTGCCGGTGCCGCTCGCCATGCCATGCACTCCCGCATGCGCCTGTATTCAGGCGGTTCCAAGGGTCTCGCCCTTGGCGGGTCCAGCACGATGCTGGCGGGCTCCAAGGGCAAGCAACCTTGGTCGTTCCGGGGATGCTCCCCGCTGCGCGGCCCCCGGCTCCGCCGCGCAGGGTCCAGGGATGGAACGTCCCTGGTCGTGGGCTCCAAGGGCGGCGCGAAAGCCCCCCTGGTCTGGTTCCCCAAGGGCACGAAGGCTCTTGGGTCGAAGCCGCTGGCGAATCAGCGGTCATGAGTTCCAAGGGAGCACGAAGGCTCCTTTGGTCAGGGTCCACGGGCGGAACGCCCTGGTCCTGGGGATGCAACGGGGATGGAACAATCCCCTTGCCAAGCCCGGCGCGGATATCCGCGCATGGCTTGCACTCCATAATATCAGACTATCACAGTCCTCATTAAGGTTCCATTAAGGAACCTTCCCAGCGGAGATTTTTCAGATTAACGGATAACCCAGCAAAACTATGGGATAATTGGGAATAAGGGTGGGAAACAAGACAACAAGGGGGCTCTATGGCGGTTTGGATTCCCGTGGGGGACGGGTTCATTGAGGCGGATGTGATCAGGTGGAAAGAGCCGGTGTTTCGGAACCGGCGGCGCGGGCAACCGGCCCGCGTCGGCGACCGTCTGGTGTTCGCCGAAGTGCTGCGGGAGGCCGACAAGGACGGGTGGGTTTATCTATTGGTGCGGCGCAGCGAAGTCCTGTCCGTCAGGACAAGCTGGCAGCTTTCGGACGTTCTGCTACCCGCGCCGGGAACAGAGACGCGGCGCAGGCTGCGGACGATCCTCAGGGGCAATCCCGAGCGCCTGGTGTGGAGCGACGAAAGCGCCCGGGACATCGTTGCCGGTCAGCTTTCCGGCCATCCAAATCCAAATCCCGTCCCGCCGGTGGCTACCGAGACGGACGAGCATTATTCTCTCCGGTCAGCCTTTAATGCCGCTTCGCGCCTGAACGAAATCCGCCCCGCCAAACCGGGATGGACGCTGCCCGGCCTGCACGACTGAAAGAAGGAAGGCCGCCTGTCGCGGCCTGACAGGGCAGCGGGCAGGCCCCCGTGGCGGCAGAGCCGGCGGGGGGGGGTCACGGCGGCGGGTGAGCGATGCCGCCGGATCAGGCCGGGGGCCGGTCGAGGGCGGCGAAGAGGGTTGGCTCGGCGTAGCGTCCGGCGGCGGTGCGCTGCGTGGCCGGACGCCTGTCGTCCTTGAGGTCGAACAGGGCGAGCTGGCGGGCTTGCGCGGCGTCATGCGCCGCGATCTGCCGGCGGCGGCGTTCGACGATTTCGCGCCAGAGATAGCGGCGGCCATCGATCTCGATGGTGGCAGGGCGAGACAGGGTGCGGGACATCGCGGGATGATCCGGCGTGTTCGGCAGGCGGGGCCGCTTACGCGGCCTCCTCCACTGCCTGAGGCTGAAGCTGGTTAAGATAGTCGGCGGCGCGCTGTGCGTGGGATGCGGCGGTGAATACCGCCCGCCTGTCGTCCTTCAGCACCCTGAGCCATGACGCGATATAGGCGGCGTGATCCTCGCGGGGCTCGGGAGTCAGCCCAAGGTCGGCGCAGAGGAAGGCGCTTCCAAGCTCGGCGACAAGCTCTTCCATCGCGTAGCCTTCATCGCCGAAACGCTTGCGCCCGAAGTCACGTTCAAGCCGCGAAGGGTGGCGCGTCCAGTGGGTGCATTCATGGGACAGCGTGGCGTAATAGCTTTCCGCATCGCGGAACGTCTCGAAGGGCGGCATCTGCACGTGATCGTGCGTCACACTGTAGAAAGCCTGATTGCCGCCGTGGCGGATGGTTGCGCCGGTCGCGGCAAAGAAAGCTTCGGCTCCGGCGAGGCGTTGCACGGGATCGAGAACGGGGGCGGCCTTGGCGTAATAGGGCGCGGGCAAACCGTCGATCTGGTCCACGCAGAAAACCGTGTAGCCCTTGAGGAACGGGATTTTGTTTTCCATTTCTTCGCCGGTGTCGGCGTCGGTTTCCGTGCGGGTGAGGGTGTCGGCATAAACCACAAGGCTGCCGTGCTCGCCCTTGCGGACCTGTCCGCCAAGTTCCTGCGCCTGCCTGTAGGTCATCCATATCGGCGCGGCGAATCCCTTCGCCTCCGCTTCCATCCAAAGCGCGATGACGTTGATTCCGCGATAAGCGACGCCGTTCGCGCGCAAGGGGCGCGTGATCCTGCCGGCGGCGTGTTCGGCATTCCAAGGCTTAAGCCACGGGCGGACTCCGGCTTCAAGCTCGGCAACAATGCGGTCTGTGATCCGCTGATAGACATCGGTGCGAATAGCGGTCGTCATGATCTGATCTCCCTTCAGGCTTCCAGGTGCTGTGCTCATGCACATGCACCTCTGCCCATCGGCGAGATCGGGGGTAGCAAAGGGCAAGGGCGGCGGACCGGGAGGGGGATCACCCGGCCTGCACGACTGATAAGGAGGAAGGTTGGGGAAACCCGGTCTGACGGCGCAGCTTTACCCTTGCGCGACGCGAGGGGCAGCGCCCCTTAGCGGCGATCAATCAATCGAATTTCTATCCGCTTTGCTTGCGAAAGGGATCGTTACCCCCTGCCTCCGCAGGGGCAGGCTCCGGGCCGAGACGGCGCATTGGCGCTGGCTCGGTGAGGCTTGACTTCAAGCCGAGTAGAGCCCGGCGCGCGGCTGCGACCGCGCGTTCGCCACGATGCTGGAAAAACAATTCATCATGGCCGACTTAAACGCCTCTATCCATGAATAGTCCTTCCGTGCCCCTGTCGGGCACGCAGCGCGTATCCTCTTCTTACGTCCGCCGCGCCGATGCCTCGCCGCCCGGCGAGCTTCGTCCTTATGGCAGCTACCTTTCACGCTGCGACGGCGGGCCTTTGTAAAGCAATTCCTGCCTGTCGAGCCTGTCTTGTTGCTCCTGCGCCAGCGTTTCCCGCTGCCGCCGGTGCGCCTCCTCCCAGGTTTTGCGGTTTTCTTCTATGTCGGTCGTGGGCTTTCCCGCCCGTTGCGCGTCCCTGATCATATCGGCGAGCGCCTGCTGCTGTGCTTCTATCTGGTTCTGGCGCTCGATCTCCTGCCGCTTCAGCTCCGTCTCTTTCGCTTCCTCCCATTCCGGTTTCTTCCCTGCGCGTCCGTCGCGCTCCGGGTCCTTATCCGAAATCGACATCAGACCGCTCCCATCCGCGCCTTCAATGCGTCATCTGCATAAGCAAAGTATTTTTTCACCCGCGCCGCCTTGGCGTTCGCGGCCATGACGATCACCAAATCCCTGTAGTCGGGACCGGCCAGCACATTGGGTTCGACGATCTTGACGCGGGTGCCGTCAACGACGCTCTCCTGGAATCCGATATCGTCGGACACCTTCTGCGCGGTTTCGTCGTGCAGGCTCGGGTTCATGAACATGCGGATGGCGCAGCCGCCGATCATGCCGTCCGCGTTCGGGTATGCCTCTTTGAGCTGCCCGAGGCTCTGCGCGAACAGCCAGAGCTTGATGCCGTACTGGCGGCCGATTTCCAGCGCCTCCTCGACGGGCGGCATATGCTTCAGGCGCGGCAGCTCGTCCAGCACGAACAGGATGGGCTGGACGCCATGCGCCGGCACTTTGGTCGAGGTCAGGGCGCGAATGTGCTGCGCGATGAAGACGCGCAGCAGCGAGATATAGCTGTCCACCTCGTTCGGTTTCAGGCAGATGTAAATGGTCGGGTTCTGGCCGCCGCGCAGGTCGAGCGGATTCCAGTCGGATTTGCGCGTGGCGCGCGCGATGCGCTCGCCGTCCCAGGCGCTCATGCTGGACAGCGCCGATTGCAGGACGCCGTCCCGCGTCTTCGGCTCCATGCTCGCAAGGGAATGCCCCGCGCGGGTCATTGACGGAAAATCGACCCGCGCTTCCAGGTAGGTAACGAATTTGTCCCAGCCGACGCCGTGGAGGATATCGAGAACATCCCCCATGGAGCGTTTGGCGACATCGTCCTCCACGCAGACGCGCGCAATCGCGGCTGTCAGCACGTCGCGGGCGCGGCTCTCCCAAAACGGGTCCCTCGCGCCGCTCGGCACGATCATCATGTCGGCGAGAAAGCGCGCGTCTTCCCAGAGATAATCGGGATCGGCGCGCACCTGCGCCAGCGGATTGTAACCGTGGCTTGACGCAGGGTCTAAAGGGCTGAACTTGTACACGGGGCCGACGTTGTCGCGGCGCCACTTGCTGGTCTGCTCGTAGATTTCGCCCTTCACGTCGAGGACGACGGCGGCGCCTTTCCACATGAGCAAATTCGGAAACACCTGGCATTGGGTCTTGCCGGACCCCGGCGGCGCGACGGTGATGAGCGAACCCTCGCCGTCGTAAGTCCACCATGTGCCGGGCGCCTTCTCGTCGAGGCCGAGAACGAGGGCTCCATCGACAAACGCGTCTTTGGCGCCTGATTTCAGCGGCGCGCCGGGCACGAGGTCGCCGCCGTCGCCGTGCAGGCGCGAAGACAGCTTGTTCAGAACCGTATCGTTGTTATTTCTCTGTATCGCGCCTTGAAGCCAGTTCAGCGTGAGATTGGTCATGGCTTCGAGACCGTTGCTCCCCTGGTACCATTTCAGCGCGTCAGAAATTGACCGGATGGCACGATTGTTTTTTGGATATTTGCTCGTCCCGATAATGGCTGCCTTGCCATCGGCATAAACCAGCCCGAACCGCGCCAGATAGAAGTTCGTTTCGCCGCCGAAAAGTCCCGCATTGTACAAATGGTAGGCCGTTCTGAGGACCTCGCGCTCTCGCGGGCTCATCGCGGAAATCGAGCGGAGGAAATGGCACTTTATGTGGCTATCCTTCAGATCGAATCCGACATCCCCCGCTCTTTCGTCAAAGGCGCGATCGATGTTTTTGCTGCGCTCCCCCTGCGTCGCTCCGAACTGGCCCAGGGCGGCTTGATTGCTGATCCCTCGTTTCCGTTCGATCCGGCCATTGGCTCCCCGCCACCACCATGCTGCCAGGGCCAGTGCGCCAAGCCCTGTTGCCCATATCCAGCCGACAAGCGCGAACAGCGCGAAATACACAACAAGCGCATAAACCGCTATCGACACCCTGACGAGGCGGGACCGCATCAGCGCTTGCAGCTTTTCTTTGCTGGTCTGTCGCGGCTGCCCGGCCCATTCTCTTCTCTGCCGCAGCCACGCTATGCCGAGGACAAGCGCGGCAATAATGACGCCTATTTCCAATAGCCCGGTCAGCACCGACGTGGCGGACGCCGGCGGGTCGGCCTGCCCGGTTGCTGCGGCATGGACGATGGCCGGCCAGATGACGGCCATGATTGCAAAAGCCGGAACGCGCAGTCGCAGGACGACCTGCCGCTCCCGGTTGCGAACGGTCTCAGGAAGGCGGGCAATCAAGAGAACCCGGGTGCGCATGGCGGCCTCTCCGTCCTCAGCCGTGGGCTCCCGTTGGCGGGCGTCGGAAAACGGGACAGGATGGGCGGTTGCTCCCCGGCGCTGGAATTTATAGGGGACAATCCTCCGGCTGTCTTGCCTGGCGTGAGCGAGAGCGATTCCGGCACGACGACGCTGCGGCCTCGGCCAGCGGGGTGAAATCACAGGAAACATTTGTCGGGCAGGGGGTTGGCAAAGCAACCGCGTGTTCGGGAGGCATGTCCTCTCCCCTTTTCAGGAAGCTCCGATCCCGGACTTCGATGGTGCAGCGTTAGCACCGGCGCCTTTCAGCGCTGCCAAGCCTTCATGTTCCACATGTGGAACATGGTCAGGCTCCTCCTCTCCGTTGCGGTCCAAGTGGATGCAGCGCCAGGCGGCCGTCGCTCTCCACGGCTGCGTGAAGTCCGCGATCGTCGCGGGCAGTACAAAAGGAGAGATACCATGAGACTCGTCAACACATCGGAACTTGCGTTCAAGACCCTGCCACAACTGATCGTCCTCTATACGATGATTTCCCAGGCGCTGTACGAGACAGAGCCTTGCAGCGTCGAACGGGCGAACATGATCGCCTCTCTCGGAGCAGTCTCACGCGCCATCGCGGCGCATCGGATGAAAGGCCCTAAATTCTAGGCCCGGTGAAGCAACAAAAGCCCCGGCCGGCAACCGCCGGTCGGGGTTTCTGCATGATGCAAGGGGAAGAACGCCTAAGTTGCCCGTCGGGTTTCAGCTTCGAGCATCACGTCGATGTAATTGACGGGGCCGCCGGCGGCGGTGATGATCGACAGCAGAAGCGTGTGCGCATAAAAGCCGTTGGGCGCGATGGGAAGTGGCGCATCGGTCGGATAAATGCTCCGCACCTGAAGGTGCGCGAGGTCTTCGCCGGTGATGCTGGCCGGAAGCCAGTTCGGCTCGTAGGTGATCTCCAGCAGATGGCCGTTCCAGTCCATGCGGTGAATTTCGGCGCGGTTTGTTTTGTTCAGGTGTTTCATCGGCGTTTTCCTTTATTTGTTTGAACGATCCCCTTCGGGATGAAGTCCCCGCCTCACGCGCCAGGGCGCGGTGTCCAGAAAAACGTCGGAGGGCACCCGCTTTCGCGGGGGGAGCCGAGGGCTTTTCTTGACGCCGGAAAGCGCCCGCGCGTGATAAAAAGGGCTGGAACGACGCTGAAGGGGCGTTCAAGGATAAAAGAAAAAGGAAAACGCCGGTCGCGTGAACGACCGGCGTAAATATGATGCCGCTTGGGAATGCCTCGCGGCTATCCGGGATTACCGGAGAAGTTCCGGCAGCCAGCCCGTACCGGCGATTTCGCGTTCCGCGAGCGCGGCCAGTTCAGCCTTCTTGAGCTTTTCCCATGCGGGAGCAGGCGGCTGCTTGCGCGCTGCTGTCAGGGCATCGAGGATTTGCGGTTTGCCGACGCGGCTGAAGTAGTTGTCAGCGGTCGGGGTGAACCATGCCTTCATGTCGAGATGAACCGACAGGGAGAGATTGCGGGCATGTTCCAGTCTCGGACAGTCCGGACGATCTGCTTTGCGCTGCACGGCATTGACCATGCAGGCGGCGCAGAATGTGAGCAGGTCGAGCAGGACGGATTGATCCTGTTCGAGGCACCACTGCCAGAGGCCGTCATGTGTGCCGGGGATACGCTGTCCCCAGGTTTCACGGGCCTGTTCGAGACGCTGGAAGGCAGTCGAATCTTCGACCAGCTTCAGCGACTGCGTTCTGCCGGACAGTTCCAGAACGGTGTTGTGGCAGTGGATGAAAATATCCTGCGCGAGGGCATGCACGATCACGGCGAGACCCTTGTCCGGCGCATCCAGCAAGGTTGCCGCCAGCGCCGCCGACCTGTGGGCGGTCAGACTCTCGATCAGCGCGGCTGACAGTCCGGCAGGCTGTTCCTCCGCCGTTTCCGTGCCGGGCGTATGCGCGGTATTGGCGTTGTTCGCCTTCCTGGACTGCTTCGGCATATCCCCGGGCTTCACAAGGCCACGCTCGATTTTGATCTTGCCGGCGTGATCGAGGGATACTACGGCACCGGCTAGCGCAAGCTGTTCCGGCGTCCAGACACCGTCGCGGTCTTCGATTGCGGAGATGAGCTTCTCCAGCTCGTCAAGGCGTTCCGGCGCTTCCTGTTCGTCGGACTCGTTCCATGCGTCGTTCAGGGCGGCGTATTCCGCTTGCAGGCTGTCGAGCTGTTTCTGCTCGGCGTCCGTCAGGGGAACGGGCGCGGGATAGATGCGCTTGTAACCGGAGCTTTGCTGGTATCCGAAGTCATGGATCACCTCGACCCATTTCCAGCGTTCGGCGCGGACGGGCCTGGCCTTCTTCGCAAGCCCCTCGGTAACGAGCGTATCGAGCAGCGTTGCATCTTCGATGTACACGCCGCTGTCGTCATCGCTGAACAGGTCGCGCCTGAGCTTGCCGCCGGCCTTCTCGTAATGCTTCAGGGTGACGAACTTCACGCGCTTGTCGGTTGCGGCAATGTCGCTCTCCGTCAGGGCGTCGCGGATGTCGCGGGCGTCGTTATGCCCGGCGTCGAAATCCGCCAGCACCTTCTCCTGTGCGTCGTGGTCGTCGCTCACGGTGAAGGCCATCACGCATTCCAGCGTGAGATCGCTGTTACGGTATGCCTTGATGATTTTCGGACTGACACGGGCGAGTTTCAGCAGCTTCTGGACGTGCGCTTCGCTGCATCCGAAACGGGCGGCAATATCCGCCACGGGCATGCCGTCATCGATCAGGGACCGGAACGCCTCGAACTGGTCGGCGGGGTGCATATCTTCCCGCATGACGTTCTCGGCAAGGCTGAGCTCCGTTGCGTTGCCGGCTTCGGTGATACGGCAGGGCACGGCGAATGCCGCCGGTATGTCACCGGCCTTGGCGAGCTGCTGCAAGGCTTTCAGGCGCCTGCCGCCGGCGACGACGCTGAACTTCTTGCCGTCCTTGCGGACGACGAGGTTCTGCTGAAGGCCGTGGGCTTTGATGCTGGCGGCCAATGCGTCGATGCCGTCCCTGTTCTGGACTTTGCGGACGTTGCCGGTCCAGGCGGTCAGTTTGCTGAGCGGTACGTTTATGATGTCGGTCATGATGTTTCTCCTTTCAGGAAAAAGGAAGAGCGCTTACGCGCCCTTCCCTTCCGTTGCCTGGGGTTGCACAGCGGCTTTTGCTTTCGGCGGAAAGGCCGCGTAGCGTTTGCCGGCGATCAGGAGGGTGAAACCCTTGCCCGCCTTGTGGGCGAAGGCTGCACCTGCGGGTTTGCCGGATTTTTCGCCCTTGGCCGCGTTCTCGAAGATGTAGAAGTCGGGAACCTGTTTGGTTTTGGTCGTCTGGTTTTCAGTTGTCGTTGTCATTTTGGTATCTCCTTCGTTTGCATTACCCTTTCGGGCGATGCCTCCGACGAGCCAGCAGCGGGTGCAGCGTCACACAGGAAAATTGGGGGCGACCTTCAGGGGGAACCGAGGCTTCCTGTTGACGCGGGAAGCGGCCGCGCATGGCAGGGGGCACGAACATGCACGAAAGGGGGATGCAAATATTTGAAGGAGATGGATTGCTGACAACGCCGAAAAGCACGCCCTACAAACAGGGGAACGCCGTCATCTCCATGAAGAACGGGGCGGCGAAAGAAGGCTCTTCAAAAACCCGATTGCAGTTGCCAAAGCCCGCGCGGGTAAAACTCCATTCCTGATCGCTTCTATCAACGCTGCGGTATCCGGCAGGCAGCCGCGCAACCCGGCTTGGATACGGAAGGGAACGTCGTCATCGGGTGTGCTCACACATCCGAAAGGAAAGCTCGGCGGCGCCCACACGGCGCAACGCCCGAGCTGCTGATGGGCAAATGAGCAAAATGTCGAACCCGGGAATCGTCCGCCGAGCCTCGAATGCGGCCTGACGGTGGTGGAAAATCGGCATTCCGGTCGGGATACACCGAAGCTCGGTGCATCCTCAATCGCCCATCACGCCATCCGGTCGTCCGACTTGAGATGTGCCAGCGGCACGTCGGCGACCGGGACGCGAGGCACGGGGTGTTGGAAGCTCTGCACACCCGTTTCCATGCCTCGCTTTTGGCCTGGGTCACAAACGAGGAGCGCCAGCGGCGCTTTGTGACCTCGGCAACGCCAGCCTCAAGGCATCGGCCATCGAACGCGACGGCTGGTACGATGCGCGGCTAGCGTTTGGGGCGGCGCGGTTTCACCGGCTGTTTTGCCTTGATAGATGCCCGGGCTTTCGCCGTTTCCTCCTGTGCCTCGACCTCGGCGTCCATTTCGGCATGCATCGCATCCCATCCGGCCATGCCCATGAGCACGCGGTCGGCATGCTTGATGGTATTCACATGCCCATAATGCTGCTCGATCATCTTGACCGAGGTGCCCATTTGCTGGGCGAGGATATAGACATCCACCCCGGAAGAAAGCCGCAGCGTGGCATAGGTATGGCGGAAGCAATAGGTGGTGCGCGGGATGCCGCTTGGTCCCTCGCGCAGCCCGGTATATTTAAGGAGTTCCTCGACCGTGTCGCGATAGAGCCATTTCGCGGGTTTGCCGTTGATGATCGTGAACACGGGGTCGTCCGGTTTGGTCGCCTTGGAAAGCGCGCGGACGCGATCCAGATATTTGCCGACGCTCTTGGGCGCGATCAGCTTGCGCGTCTTGCCCTTGCCCTGAACATAGATGACCAGGATTTCCTGTCCGTCCTTGTCGGCGGCGTTCGTGATGTCCCGCCAGCGCAGGTTCTTGGCTTCGGGCGGGCGCATCCCCGTGTTGCACATGATGAGAATGAAATTGTAGCACATCTGGCGATACCAGGTGCCCTGCGGCGAGGTCGCCTCCCTGATCCACTTTCGGCCCTTCGTATGTAAGGCCCGGTATTCCTCCAGCGTGAACTCGTCGCGCCGGCTGGTTTTGAGCTTGGGCATCCCCTCGAAGCGGTGGCTCGCGGGCACATAGCGTTTGCCAATTGCATAATTCATGATGGCGGCGAAGATCGCCATTTCGATGCGAATGGTGGCATCGCTGATGATGCCGTTGCGGCGGCCTTTGCCGTTTTCCCTGCGCCAGAGGGGATAATCCGCCCAGCGCTCCTGCGTGATGAGATGCACCTGCGTACTGCCGACATAGGCATTGAGGGGTCCGCCGATCTTGTTCTTGACGTTCATCGCGCGCGCCTGGCTCACATCGCCGGCGTTGGCGCGACGCTGCTGCGCCTCGGCGTACTCCTCGGCCACCTGCGAGAAGGGGCGGTTGAACACGGGCACGTCGTGCTTCACCCGAAAGCGGATGTCCGCATATTGATCCAGCGCGTAGTCGCGCGCCGTCTGCCGGTCCGTCGTGCGCAGCGAAATGGTCTTGTAGCGGTCCTCGTTCTGGATTCTCACCCGGCAGTAATAATTGTCGTGCCCGACATCGCCGCGCTTGAAAATGATGAGGCCCGGCTTCAACTGCTCTTTGTCCGTGATAAACCGCATATCTGAACTTCCCAATGTGCAGAAACTGTGCAGATTGGCGGCGTAAGTGCTTGGTTTGCCATACCTGTGTAGGTTCTGTGTGGGCAATCATAGCAAAAATTATTGTTTATTTCTAGTTATTTATGTGAATCCCTTCACCCGCTCCAAGCAAATTCAAAGACTTAGCCGGTACTTAAAAAAGGCGCTTCTGCGTTGGGGGTAACACAGGGGTAACAGCCACTGGATGGTTGCCGGCAGGCCGACTCGCGATCTGCGCGCCC
>Ga0187884_10002799_pt1 | contig 14116 bp, 21 predicted proteins | sample June2016WEW_20_4_FD_132983 | JGI IMG/M metagenome (GOLD analysis project Ga0187884, IMG submission 132983) | Peatland microbial communities from SPRUCE experiment site at the Marcell Experimental Forest, Minnesota, USA - June2016WEW_20_40 | ecosystem: Environmental > Terrestrial > Soil >...
CTCTATAGGCTCTATAGGCTCTATAGGCTCTATAGGCTCTATAGGCTCTATAGGCTCTATAGGCTCTATAGGCTCTATAGGCTCTACATCGGTGAGAGCATCGGTAGGTTCACTGGTCTCTACAATGTGTTCTTCGGGTTCCTCTTGGTAGCAATCAGGCTGAACAGCATTCCCGTTTTTCTGTTGCCAGTCTTTCTGCAATCTTCGGTAGCGAGCGATTATACTTTCAAGTCTTGGCAAATCATCATTTACATGAGAAGAATCTCTTGAACCGCTCGTCACCCGCTGAGTGAAGTAGATGCCGGGAATCAGGTTCCCTAATTTTGAACCGATTGACGCGCTCCAGCGCTCTGTTCCTTTGCGGTATGGCTTCCCATTCTCATCTCTCAAAGGTCTACTGAATACCCAACGATAAAATTCCAAACGTTGCTCATGTGTCTTGAGAACCCGACGCACGAGTAAATCTACATCACTCATGAAATCAATAAGGGACGTTCCGCTGTGACCACCACGAAAAGAACGGTGCGGTAATGGTGAGCGCTGTTTCAACTTGTAGTACGTTGAAGCGTACAGGTCTGCTACCTTCTCCAGATTCTTATAGAACACCGTCTTTACAATTTTGGTCTTCTTAGCCAATTCGTCCTCCTCAGAACGACCCGTACGAGTGAAATGAGTCTGCCAACGGCTCGTACGGGAATGAAGGCGCTGGCAGAAGCCGTCCCATAAATCTTCTCTAAAAAATAAAAAAGTTTCACCCAAGTGGGTGAGGGTCTTTGAATCAGAAATATGGCGTTGAGGGTTGTCTATTCTGTCAACCCTCTTGCCTGTGTAGACGAAAGATTTTGTCTATGTCCATACTATATGCACGAGTCCTTCCCAATAGGGTAGGTCGCTTTAAAAGGTCGCTTAGACCAGCCCTAAACGGCGCTTTAGGTGGTGAAATCGCTTCATTTCAGCCCCCGTCTTGGGAATTCGTTCCTCAGAGCGCTGATGGGTTGTCTCAAGTTCGTACTTGTAGTCCCAATACCAATCGGCATCTTCCTGACCCAGTGTATTTACCGCCATCTCGTATTCTGTCGGTTCAGGTTCAGGATTCTTTGCAGTGGCTCGCTCTACATCAATTCTGGCAATTAGGTCATTCTCAACCTGTGCTGGATTGCCTGTGTAACGCCCTATGTAACGAAGGGTACCAATCTCAGGTGATTCATCGTCTGGGTCTTCTTTGGGTTGGAGCGGCTGGAGTTCTACAGGACGCCTGCACGCTTTATTCACTCCTGCGTGACATTTGTCCCACAGGAATTGGTCTCTTTTTTTGCCTTTCAGTTTAGTGAATTTCTCAGCGTTCTGTAGAAGCAATAGGCAGGTGCACTGTACGCTCTCGCGCACTTTCATCGTAGCGTTGGACAGGTAAAGGTGGTTTGCTATGGATTTACATCGGGATTGAATTTCGGGTAACTTCTTTTCAATGAATCTAGCCACACGCTGCTGTGAGAGTGTGGGTGATGCGTCTTTCGGTGTAATATGCTCGCTTTCCGAATTGCTGACCTACTTCGTCAGGTTCTTAGATTTGTGGTTCTGGTTCTAAACAATCCAGCATTCCTGCTGCTATGCGGCTTGCGTTTCGTTTTCGCAAGTTCGTTAAGCATAACTTTTCCCAGTAGACGGCATCATCGGCTTGGTGTTGGGTGATGGTCTTTGCGCAGGTGGGAACAGATGCCTGAATCACTTCCCGCTTCCATTCATTCAATGGGATGTGGTAAATCTGGTCGTGGTCACATGCTCTATTGTTCTTGTTGTTATGCATTTCACCAATGCGGTGCTGATTGGATTGGCAAAAGACTTCGTCAATATGCAGGTATGAAATAATCCCGTCGCTCCACTCGACTACAAAGAATGCAGGTATTCCGTAATTGGATGACGCTAACACAAGTTTCTTCGCTTTCCCTATTTCAATGCCATAGGTAAGGTATGTGCCGTCATATTTCGCATCTGACTTGGGATTACGCTTCTTGAGTTCGGCGATGGCTACGACTTTTTCGTTTACACAGAAATACGCGTCAAAAGGATGAGTTCTGCTTTCACTGAGAGTGCAGACGATGCCCTCAGGATGCTTCAGTAATTCTTTGGCAAAGGAATTACCAATCCGTTGTTCATTGTCTCTGTCTGCCTGTGTGCAGTACAGACCATTTTCGTCAATTTTTTCTGATTCAATGATGATTCCCATAAGCTACATTCTCCTTCCGTAAGTGTTTACTGGTATGCGATTCCGTGTACGATTACAATGGCTTTAGGTCTACGCACGCCTTTGCAATCGCCACAGGACACATCGTGACCAGTAAGCAATTTGCTGCGCTTAATCCTTTTGAAATTCCCGCAATCGCATCTACAGAAGAATGCTGGATGACCATTGATGCTGCCAGCGTCTTCAAGAACTACCAGTTTGCCGAAACGACTACCAATTACGATTCCCATAGCGGCTCCGGTTCCTCAGATTCATCTTGCGTTGCATCCTCTTCATTCGCAGGAAACGGGTGTAGTCGTGGGAACGATTCCACCATCAATTGGTGTTTCTCCATAAGCGCGTGTGATTGGGCGATGGTCATAGTTCCATCCTTTCTGAATCCATAATCGGGACAGGAATCGAAAAATATTTTTCTCTAAGCACTGTGGTTTCCAGAATCTTGCCAGTCTTCCTGTTTACAAGAAACGAGTGTGGTCTCCATAGCGAATCAGAAAGACCATACCCTATGTGGCGCTCGTACTTTTTTGGGTGCTTGATGGCAAGCCTAATGCTGTTCTGATGACACCGGCTCATCTCAAGTTCTTTGAGAATTGCCTTCGAGCCATCCAGAGTCTTCCCGAATTCCAGCAACAGTTTTACAAAGCCTTCGCTATTCGTGAAGTCATCATTCCAGCAGACCACCAATTCACCGCCTATGGACAAGAGTCTGTCTGTAAGCAATCTTAGGAACGGCTTCGTCTGTATAGCAGCGTCGAAGTGTTCTTTTTGAAAAGGGTTCAATGCCTACCCTTCCTTCTCAAAGAACTGATGGTCTTTGCAGCACCTCTTACCAGCCATAGGGGGCTTCTGGCATTGGTGGGCGTAGGCGTAGTCATCATCCTCATCACCATACCCTATTGGACCCGTAGCATCACCAATGATGCACTGGCATTTCGTTCCATCCATCGTCTTGCTGAATTCATCGTAGGTCATATTCCTCCTTTTTTTTTGGTCGCTTGCTCGCTCGCCCAGTCAATCTTGCCAGTGTTGTACAGTTTGCTGCGAAGTCTGCCGATGGTGACGAGTTTGTCAGTAATCAGCCGGAGTTGATTAGGTGTCGCCCAGCCTGCAAGATGCTCGAAAAACTGTAGCAACGGGTTGGTCTCTCCCATGGTTAGGAACTCGTGGTCATGACACGTCAGCCCTCTGCCGTCGCCCAACCCATGTTCGTAGAAGCCCTCTTCAACTTCGGTGAACAACGAGCCTAGTTCTTCCATCTTCACGTCCAGCCTCTTCACGTCCAGCCCTTTCAACAGCGTCTCTTTGTCGTAGTTCATGATTGCTCCTCTCTGTTTACTCTTTGGTACATCACCACTCACTGTGTACTACTTGGTTACTAAAGCATGGTCTTCCTGTTTACCACTTGGTTACTATCAACATTTGCAACAGACTGATTGGTTAGAATCAACGACTTGCGTACTTCTGCTGGATTAGGGACTCTATGTGTAATGGTGTTGTTTATAGAGAGTCTCTTCCAGAACTTGCCGTTCCTCTGGTATTTACCTTTTAGTAACCTTCGCACAGTCTTTTTACCACTCTCATCCTGGCGCAGTTCGAACCCTGCTTCAATGCACGCATCCTGCAATAGTGCCCAGCCATCAGTGACCAACAGATGTTCAGGGAATTGCTGCACTGCCGTCGCGAGAACTCCAAATCTCGTAGGCTTCGCAGTCACGATGGAACCCTTTGCGGAGAGCGGAGCAGCAGGAGAACGAAGCGCATTATTCGTGCTGAAAATAGGTGGTTTGCCCAACTTCTTCGGAGCGCGTGCCAGCAGATGAATCTGGTCGGTAGAGTCTTTTACAAAATCTGCACCGTCCTCACAATCACGAAGGCATTGCTCAATCAGACATTTCTCTCTCAACTCCACACCAACACCGCAACCCGCAAGTGAACAACTGCGCGAGAAAAGGAAGTTACGAATCTCTTCGTACGGAATCAACACAGTCTCGCCATTCTGAATGCGCTCGTTCCTCTCCTGCTCAAGCGCAGACACATAAGTGGCACGTGTGCTAAGAATCCAATCCACGAGCCAATCGGGAATTGGTGCTATCTCGTCAAGACCCTTCTCACTCACACAGGTGTACTTCTTACCACCGGGGTGTTCTTCATCTGGTGGGAACACGCTTCCTGCGGCGACTACGATTCCACCACCACCACAGCCCTTCACATCCAGCAGATTCGGGTGAACCATCCTGCTCTTGCCCTTCTTGACCTTCTGCACCAGTCTGGTAGCATCCCTGAGCAAACCATTCATTTCGCCTTTCAGCATTCTCACGCTGTACTCTGTCTGTGTGAAGTAAAGATGCTTCTTGAATGGCTTCGTATAGTCACTGCCCACTGTGTAAGTGTCTGGCAGATTCCCTGCCTCTCGAATCGCGGGTTCTACCGACGCGTCATCAATGTCCAGCATGAGCGGGTTGCCCACGCCTCTGCACGAGACTACACAGGCATTAGAATCTGGACGCTCCTGTGCGATGCGACGATGAAAAGTTTCGTCTGCGTCATACGCAAGCGAGTTCCATCCCAGAGAGCCTGCCTTCGGGTTGTTAGGGTTGAGACTCCAGACTACGAATCCCTTCCGTAGAAGCGGGAGCGCACTGTGCAGGTAAACACAGCCGTCTTGCAGTGGGAGAAATTCCAACAGGCGCACCTTCTCTTTCATCACGATTGTGTAGGTTCGAGAATCAATCGGTGGCATCGTTGGCTTGTTCACGCAGACTTCGCCTGTTCCAACTTCGCCTGCTCCCGGTGTCGTTCCTGTCATGCCGTCCTCTTAGGCACAGGCACCTGCCGTAATCCCAGAGCCTGTTCAATGAGTATGCGAGCGGTAACACTTAAGGGACTGCCAAATTCATCCTTTCGGCGCTGCAACTCTACCATTACTTCGTCAGATACCATTACAACCAATTTGTTCGTGTTCATTGTGCCTCCTTTAATGCAATGCTAATTGCGAGCGTGTCAGATTCTGACGCTGCATTACGATTTTCTGTATACTGTGCCTGTGTTCTCTCGTCAGAATCTTTTATCATCGCCTTCATATCTGCGTTGAATTTCTTCAATTCGTCTTTCAAAGGTTTGATTTCATCCAGCAAAGATTTACGCAGAGCGTTCAATGGTTTCAGTCGTTCCTGCAAAGGTTTGATTGCCGTTCGTAGGCGTATTGCGACAGGCGAAGCGCGTAATTGCTTGCGTGCTGCAACCTGTTCCTTCTCAATTCTAGGCGCGTCCTGTCGTATTGATATTGCGAGCAATGCTTCTCGCCCTTCGTCTCGTGCGTCTCGTGTCATTGAGTCACCCCCAGAAAATCACGCAGGTATTCCTTTATGCTCTGCCTGCATCTTGGACACTTTCGTGCGTGCTCCCTAAGATTCTGAATGGTCTGCTCACGCGTAGGTACCTGTCCCTTTGCTCTTTCTGCTTCTGCTCGCATCAGCATTTTCTCCCTAACCCTTCCCATATTCCCCCCTTCGTCGCATCCGTTCTATCCGTTCTCTCATCTGTTCCTTCATCCGTTCCTTCATCGCCTGTTGACGCTCTAAAAGGGTACCCTTAAGTGGCCTGTAAAGACGAGCGGCTGGTATGCCCATTTCTTTGCTTCGCAGCAATTGGTGCACATATTGACGAGAGACACCCAGATAATCTGCGATGGTCGCCAGCGTCATCCCAGAATTACGCAGTGCTATCGCTCGTGCAACCAGCGCGTCTGTCTTGACCTGCGTCCCAATCGTTCCCATATTCCTCACTATGATTATAGTAGCATAAAAGGGTAATGCTTGTCAAGTAAAATCTTTAACAATCCTTTATTGGTTACTAATGTAATAGTATAACGGAACCTGCTATAGAATCGCGCACAGAACCCTAACCAACCCTTCCTCCTATTGGATGTATAGGAGCCCTAAAAGCCCTTTACTCTTTTCGTTTCAACGGGTTACAGAATTCCAGAATTCTTAGTTGACCCGCCCCGCTTTTTTACAGCAGAAAGGCATACGGGAGCGTCCTGCCGTACGGCATAGGTAGGGAATCTGTTAACAATCCTTTTTTATGGTACCTATTTTATTTTCAACGACTTAGGGAAGATTCTGGGGGAAAGATTAGGTAGGGAAGGCGTAGCTCTTTGAATTCTCTGAAGGACGCAGACCCGATTCCCGTACCCGTAAGTCCTTTGTTTGCAACCATCGCATTTTGCGAGAATGCAATGCGTTAGGTAAACCCTTTAGTTGCAACACATGTCAGCGGTTCCTATAACCGTAGCCTAACCCGTACCCGCACCATGTCTTTAATAGGAGAGGGTGTGCTGTGTTTTCAATGACTTAGGGAAATTCATCATCAACTAATTATTTAGTTTTCTCAGATTCTCACAATGAGACGAGCAGCGTAGCCAAGTCTGAATTTTGGAATTCAGTTCGCTAGTTCCTTCTCGCAGGACTACATTCCGATTGAGCCGCCGTCCATCCTGTGTACTGAGTACGAAGTCTTGCGGCTGTAGTGTACGAGTGTAATAATACAATCGCCGTCTAAGCTCGTTGCTGAATGGGATGATGCGTTGTTTTCTCCCTTTACCTGAAAGCGTACAGCAGGTTATCAAAATCCACTTCACACACCCGTAATCCCAGAATCTCAGAAATGCGTGCACCTGTGTCAAACAGAATCAATAGACATAGCTGAGTACGGCGCTCGTAGAACGAAGTCGGTTTGAATTTGAGAATTAGGTTTACCTGAGTAATGCTGAATGTAGGCGGGATGAAAGACGGTTCCTGCAAATGCCGGATGTGGCAGGATGAGCCTGACCACTTTAGGTAGCAGTAGTGCACGAGCACATGCGTTTACCGCTGTCTCTTTAAGCCCAGATTCCCGTAGGCTGATTACCAGATTGTTTAATTGCTCCTGTGTCGGCTGTTCGCTTGGGAGCTTCTTCAATGCATGGGTGTACCAGTCCAGCGTGCAGGAGCTTACATTTTGCAGGTACATTTTCTCTTTAAGGAATTTCTCAATCTGTGTCATACAATCTCCAGTCGTGCACACTCTTTATCAGCGTTTTCCTGTATCCTGTAGAAAATGCGGAGAGATGGCCGAGTGGCTGAAGGCGCACGCTTGGAAAGCGTTCATCTAACCATTAGCCGTATTCCTGCATTCAAAGGCTTACAGGTCAGAATCGTTCTTTATTGTATCACAGCATTCAAGCGTGCGTCTTAATCTCTCTTTCGCTTCTCCAAATAATCATCAATTGCGGCGCGTACCAGAGCATTGATTGGTGCGAGCGTAGCAGCCGACAGCGCCTGTAATCCTGCCTGCTGTTCTTCTGTGGCTGAGATTTGGATTTGGTCTGTCCAACCTTTGGGAGCCTTCATCGCACTGAACTTTGGCTCATGGTGTCGGTGCCATTGGGTGTGATGGTTGCGACAGAGCCAACGAACCTTCAACGGCAAGCCATAATCGTCGTGGTGGGCGTGTGCAGACGACTGGCAAATCTCACAATCCTGACGTTCGAGTTTGCCTGATGTGATAGCACGATGAACTAGTCTATGTGCACGCCTGCGTTGGTATTGATGGTTTCGCTGGCTATCCACGCTTGGCATCCTTCACAGGCTTCAGAACAGACAGACACCGCTTGATGACATACGCTCGTGACCTGTCCTCATCTGCTGCAATTTTGTCAACGATTGCGAGCACTTCATTAGGGACACGAATTGTCACGCTGGTAGTGCTTTCCTTCGGTTTCATAATCCCTCCGAAGCCAAGTAGAACACAGTACGCTGATGGAGTCAAGAAGAATCGTATGGTTACTTGTGATTACCATAGTGCCATTGACACCCTCAGTCTTACATTGTACTCTGTATGCATGTCAACCTACAGAAGAGCGCCACTTAACTTCAAAGAGAAACTGGCAATTCGCAGAGACGAGCTGTTGTTCGAACTGCTAACAAATTCTCCCACGCTCGCCGCAGATTGCCTTTTTAGTGCACGACTGCACCTTCTTTCAAGAGAACTTTCAACAGGCTCGTTGGATGCGGTAGTAATTCTGTTCCATTGCGAAGCCGCTATCAGACTAGGGGGAATTTAGTAATGCCTAAATTACACAAGTGGAAGGTAGACTCAGCTCCGACTGGTCGCTATCGTAGCTTCGATCGTCGTGGTTGGCCGTCTGCTGAATATGCGAATGGCGATATTGCAGCCATGATTAGCTGTACTGACGAATATCGTCCTGCTGACGTGAGAGAAGGTAAGCATGCTCCTCTGACCGTGCGCGTGGCTGACTGGAATCTCAGTGAAGAAGAGAGAAAGAAGTGGGGCACTTTCGTCTGGCGCAAGCTCAAAGGTGAGTTCGCGACGTTGAAAGAAGCCCAGGCCGCTGCTGCCAAGATCATTGACGAGCATCCTGAGCTTCACCCACAGACCATGTTCCCTCTAGAACACTCACAGGAGCCACTGTAGTGAAGGAGCCACAGTGAAATATTCAAGACTTGCATCTGAATTGAGGGATTCGCTTACACCACTGCAAAGTGTGTACCTCTGCAAGATTCTTTTTCGTAATCCCATCGTCCCTTTGCAGGAACTGCCACTGCATTGGCTCAGTAAAAGCCAATACAACGCGCTATTGGTTTTGGGAAGTACACACACTACACCTGAGATGTTTGATTTTTTCAGAGAAGAAACGGGTAGTGATGGGATGTGGGAGACTTACATTAATCGCGATGGGGGGGATTTATGAAACGCTTTATGAAACGCTTTGTACTAATACTGATGCTAGTTGTCACTCTGGCGCTGTTCTGCGCTTCTGCGTTTGGCCAGTCGAAGGAGACCAAACCAAAGGCAACGCTCCAGCAACAGAAGATGTGTGCCGAACAAGCCCAGAAAGCATTTGAGGAATACCGATACTCTACAGGCTTCTGGTTTTATACCAACCATTTTGACGCTTCCACGAATGTCTGTTACATATTGGTTAATCATGTGTGGTTGAGTGCAGAAGTACCATATAAAGACAAAGACATTTACGATGCTTTTGAAAAACGAATGGTCGCTCATTACGCAGAAGCCAACAAAGAAGTTGTTTCTTGTTATGTGGAGGAAACCGATTGCAAATCTTTAGGTTCATTCCTCTTTCTTATTGACAAGAAATTTGGTATCAGATGACGGAATTCCTGTCAATCGCGCCAATCGTGGTGAGGGTAATACTCAGTCTGGGTTTGCTATTCGTGTTGGCAAAAATGGTGGAGAGTTTCTTGGAGTGGTGAGGGGGGAGGGATTGAGGGAGGGATTGAGGGAGGGTATACTTGGGTAGGAGCCGTGGCTCTGGCGGGAGGAGGTCGCCATACTACCCAATTGTTAGTGCTTCGCACGAGTCGAGTGCTTAGAGGTCAATTTGTGAATCAGGAAATCCTTTTGGTACCGTTCTTCAGAATGTAGTGTGCTTTCGTCTGCCAGAACCAGTGCGCGTTCTGCTTCGGTAAACCCGTACAGCATAGATTCCAGTTCGTCTTCCTGTTCCATATGCGCGAAATCATAAAGACTTTCAGGTGCATTGGGAATCTTGTCAAGCGGAGATGTTTCAATCGTCTCGCCGTCAACATTCTCTATGCGTGGCTCAACGAACTTTACTGCTGGATTCCACAAACGCTTTGCGTGATTCTTCCCACAACCGTTTGCCAGAGCACAAATTTCATCGAATGTGAGCGAATTCAAATCTTTCTGTAATAGTACAATCCAAACGGATTGCACGATTTCATCATCATCGCAGGCATGATTTGAATGGACTATAGTAGTCAATTGGTTTACCTGCGAATGGACTCCTGCAAGAATACCCCTTCGGATGGTAGAGATTTCCTCATCGGTAAATTCACGCTGGGAATTGGTATGATTCTGAATCTCCCGTTCTTTACAGACCTTACATCTACGATTGGCACCTTCACAAAGCGCGTCAGTGCCGACATGAACAGGAGACTCTGTGCCGCATTTTACACATCGGATTACCCAACGGCATCTCTTACCTACCCGTTCAGGTGCAATCCTGATTACTTCGAAGTCGCCCAATCGTCTACCAATCTGGGTTCCTTTACCAAGTAACGCCTTATTTGCACAGATTCTGCATCCAGTTTTCGTAGGTGTGCTGTCCATCAGCCTGTTGTAGCCGATTTCTGTAATATGATTACAGGCGTGCTTGACTCTGAATCTACCCTTCCTGCCGGGTGTCACTTCGAGAACCGTTCTGCCGTTAATTACAGAGCCTACCGCAATAGGTTTATGCACTATTCTTCCTGTGCTCCTATATTTCCACCAAACCACACTGACGCGACTCCAGTCACAGCCAGACTAGGCATTATTCCTCCGTATCGATGCCCAAACTGGCAGCATGCTCTTCCGTAATGCCCCGACCTAACTGGTGCCTGAATTCAACCTTTTGGGTCAATCCGTGCAAGCCGTCGTTCGCAAGACTCTGCGGGCTTTGCATACCACTTCCTGCTGGGCCGCTTCGAATTTTCGCAGCCATTTGTAGATTCTCTTGGTCACTTTCTGCGGGCGTTCTAGGTGGTGCTTGTTTGAAGGGCCTCAGTCCGATATTTGTAGTCAACGGCAAATTCATAAATTCTCCTATTTACTAATTAACTATCTGAATCTCACAAGTACCATACGCGAATTCCGTACCACTGGGCGTAGAACCTGCATAAGATGCATTCGCTTGGCGTGAATAGCGACATTCTATGGTCACTTGTCCTTTACGTAGAAAATGCACAAGACCGTTATTCGACACTGTTGCAATCATAGAATTTAGTGATACCCATTTATAAATTCCTGTTGCGGGATTTGTAACTCGATTATACGAATCGCTTACATTACCAATAAGGGTACAGGAACCTTCTGCCAACGACGCTTGTAAAGATGATTGGCTGGTATACCCATTTCTGATTACACCAATGCCAGTTACAAACACCTTCGCCTGTGAATTTACACCTTGGGTGAATCTGTTGGAGTAACTGCCTACAGACGATGCAAAGGAACCCGTCTGCTCTGTAGCCATATCACTTGGCATTGGTGTAGGCAAATTCGTGTACGGCACGTCTGCAACTGCATTAGATGGAAATTCTTCGCCGAGGTACCCTCCACCACTTACCGGGCTGTTCTCGATGAAGATTGCGAACTCTGCATCACTCATCCGTGATGTTCTCGTAATTTTTCTCATGCTACTCCTATGTGCGACCAACAACGACCTGTCTTGATATCGCTGATAGTGCATTGTGCTACGTTGAATCTTTCTGCCAGTTCCTTCTGCTTCGTCATTGGCAGCAGATGCTTGATTATCACTACATCTGCGTCAGTCAATTTAGCATGAATATAGCCCCGACCTACTTCAAATATATATTTCTGTTGGAATCTGCATCAAGATTTACTGGTCTTGAAGCCGCAGATTCTGCGTGACTTCTTGCATCCTTCTCGGCTTGCCGCTGTCTGTCTGCAATCAACTTTTCAACTAAAGCAGCGTGCTCTGACTGCACTATTGATTCCTCGGGCGAACCGATGCGTTTGAACTGCGGCTGCACGAAGGGTGATGGTGCAGGTGTAGGTGCATAGCCCGTTGACCGTGGTGCGTCTTCTGGTACTTGACTTTTGAAATTCTTATCCCTACCAATAATTGGCATAATTCCTCCTACTCCTCAGGTATCTCTTGTGTTTCAGGTACAAACTTCTTAGCAGCCTGCGTTGCTGCACTAAACCTGCTCGGTTCGGGCTTGTTCCGAATTTTCTCTACCTGACTAAGCGGGGCCGATTCAGGCATTTCAACCGACGTAGGTCTCAAAGCGGCGAAAGAAGTTCTCAAACGAACGGTTGAGTTTCTTGATGACGTTCTGTAGGACGTGAGCGTGGACAGTCTTGTACTCTGGAAACTCAGATTTGAGAGCGGTGACCTGTCGCATTTGCTCGAATTGTCCTACACGTTGCATCTTCCTCTGTTCGAGTCCCATGTTGTACAACTCACGGCAAACGTCGAGCGTGGAGTTGAGCAACACTTTCTGCTTGCGGTTAGGTTCTAACTTGTACTTGAAAGTCTTGATAAGCATTGCTCCTCCCTTCTATACGTCCTTCTGTTGCTCGACGTATTGCTTGATGACTTGCAACGGTGCTCCACCAACTGTGCTGACAAAGTACCCCCGTAAACCGAAGATTAGCGGGGAGGCTGAATCAGCCCCACCGCTAAAAATACCAAAAGAACGTACTCGGAAAGCGGTTTTGGTCATAGGAATCGTTCAAACGCTAATGCGAATTCCAGAATAACCTGAAATAACCCTAGAATAACCCTAGAATAACCCTAAGAATCTCTGAATTCTGGAATTCCATGCCCTATGCCCTAGGGGTTTGGTCATACCTGCGCCATCTGTGCAGCCAGCACGCTGTAATGCCCAGCAAATGGCATTCTACAGCAGGCGTAGGCGTTACCAAGCGTTACCAAAGGTACTTGCAGAAGCGATGTGTAATATTACACTGGAGGTATGAGAGCCGCCCTTATAATCGCTTCGCTTTGCGGCATAATTGGCGCATTGACGGGAACATCTGGTTTCGTCTGCCTGCTGGTGACATACTTGCTGATTTTTAGTTCAGGCGTCTGCTGGTGGCGCTAAACGCAATTCTATTTCAGAGTGTGACGAAGCACTTCTTCAGCAGTGCCAACACCCAGTAACCCACCAGCCCATTTAGCAAACTTCTGTTTAGAGACTGCCTTTTGTCCAAGTCTCTGTGCGTCGTACAAATCCTGTAGCAGTTTGTCTGTGCCAGCGTCACCTAACGAAGTCTGGCGCAGTCTAGATGCTCCATACTTGTTCGGCTTGTCTAGATTTTCCAGTGCGTCAATGGCTCTGTCTACATCAATCGTCTCAGGTGCTCCGTATTTCAGGTTTCCCTTTACTACACTTTGATTGTTGAACAGTTTCGCGTTCAAATCTTTGTTGGCTTGTGCTTCTGTGAATTTTGTATCAGCCTGTTGCATTGCTTTGTCCACATCAGGAATTCCTGCTTTCTTTACTGTCTCCTTTGCGTCATTGATGGCATCTTGTGTATTCTTGATGTCCAATTCAGCTTTAGCCTGTTCAGGAGAACCTGCGGCGGTAAGCCTCTCTCTGTCCATCGCTGCATCCAACCTGTCGTATAGTCCTCTGAAGTCTGTTCCTGCTGCTTCGTCAATAGGCTTGTATAGGCTCTTGGATTCTGTGAAGGCTTTGTCTACAGATGGTTGCATTACTTTCCGTAGAGAGATGCTCGTGTCAGTGCTTCCTGCACCTGTGCGTAATGCTGCCTGTGCTTGTGGCTGTGCAACTTTCTCACCCTTAAGCACCTGCTGTACTATGCCTGCGGGTTTAGATTCTGCTACTGCTTCGGGTACTGCCGTTTCTGCCATTTCTGCCGTTTCTGCTGCTTCGGGTACACCCGCTAATTCACCGCCTAAAGCGACAGTTCCCAATTGCAATACCGCATTCCAAGCGGCTTTGTTGGGATTAGTTTGAAACTGCTTTACTGCTTGAGTAAGCCCATTCTTGGCGTCACTAATTTCCTGCGCTTTAGATTGCGCTGCGGTATAAGCATCAGAAATGGATGCACCTGTACTGCGTGCGGCTTCGTACGCTTTGTATACGGCGGGAATGTCTTCCGTAATAGTGTGGTAAGCCTGTACAGCGTTCTGTGGCGTAATCGCACCTATTGCAGTCTCTTTTGCAGCAGAACCTAGTCCACTGAACGGTGTAGACGGCGCTGATGCGGCGGGAACTTCAGGATTCACATAACCTGCCTGTAATGCATCAGACACTTGGCTGGAGGGAACCCATCGTTTGTCCTTTGTAGTAGGATGAA
>Ga0187884_10002804_pt1 | contig 14099 bp, 12 predicted proteins | sample June2016WEW_20_4_FD_132983 | JGI IMG/M metagenome (GOLD analysis project Ga0187884, IMG submission 132983) | Peatland microbial communities from SPRUCE experiment site at the Marcell Experimental Forest, Minnesota, USA - June2016WEW_20_40 | ecosystem: Environmental > Terrestrial > Soil >...
CGGGTCAATGCTTTTGTGAGAAACGAGACGCAAAATCCTCAGGATTTATCTCTCTTGTTTCGAATGGGTTACATGGCTCCGGCAGTGGATCTTGTGTGGATAAAACAAGAGCCGCACGTCTTGTTCTATTGCTTCAGCTTCAGAATCATGCCTGTATTCGTCGCCAGCCAGATATTCTCATCGTCCGGCGCCGCCAGGAACGTCTGCAGCGCTTCCGCCCGGTAGTCCACTTCCATCGGATCCCATTTCGCGAGGTCCTTACTGACCAGCACCTGCACCCGGCCGGGAATGATGCCGCCCAGTTGGCCTTGTGGCACATTACCAGCAAGGTACGCCGTCCCGTCCGCTGTCAGCCAAATATCGCTGACCGCAAACTTCGTGTCGTGATAAAGCGACCGGCTCTTGCCAGTGGTCCAATCGAGCGCGTACGCCTCGCTCGGATAGCGGAACCCGGGTCCGTACTCGAGCAGCCCCAAACCACCGCCATTGCCCTTCATACGAATCCGCGACACCGTGCCGAAGAGCGACACCGAGTTTTGAATCCACGTCTTGCCCCCGTCTCGCGTGGACAGGGTATAGGAAAGATGCGGCGTTTCCCGCCGGTGAAGCGCCGCCTGCGGATCCACCCAATCGGGCCGCTCATAAAACGCGTTCCGCGGTGGAATGTTCCATCCCGTAATCACGCCCATCTGCGGCGTGGCGAAGGCAATCCAAGTGTAGGCGCTGTAGTGCACGTCCCCCGGCTGTTGCGTGGCCACCACCACTGGAGCCCATTTTTGGCCGCCATCGTGAGTTTCGAGCACGGTTTTCTTCGGCCCCACCGCCCATCCATTCTTGTCATCGGTGAAGTAGACGCGGTAGATCTCGCCCGGCGGCTTGGGCAGCTTGGTCCAGGTCTTGCCCATCTCGAGCGTCTGCCACACGCCCTTGGCCGTCACCAGCCAGCCCACGCTCTCGTTGAGGAAGAACAGCGAAACCGGCGTCTCCTTCAACGGCATCACCTGCCAGTGCGCGCCGCCATCGCTCGTCACCACTGAAGTCGGCTGCTGCTCGTGTTTGCCCCCTACGATCACCCCCACCGCCACGCCGCGCGTGGCCGACGGAAACTGCAAGTCCACAATCTCCAGATGCGACTTGTCCTGATCGTAAAAGTATTGGATCTGCCAGCGTTGCGCTTCGAGCGGCGTCGCGCACACCGCCAGCACGGAAACAGCCCAAACCGTCCGAGCAAATGCCGGAATCACCGTGCTCCTATTGTTTCATGGGAATCGGTCCGGAGGAAAGCACCAACTCCACATGATTGGCTGTCTCCACCGCCGTCGGCGCCATTCGCGCCAACACCAGCACGCAGCCGATCTGCTCCCCGACGGTCGTCAGCACTTCCAGTTCGCCGCCGGTGTGCTGGTGCGGCAGCCGGTGCTGCACATTGATGACGCCCACCACCCGGTTGCGCGCGATCACCGGAGCCGAAAGAAATGCCTCGAAGTTATCTTCTTCCAGCTCGCCGAATTTCTTGAACCGCGCATCCTTGTACGCCTCGCGCGAGATCCCCACCAGCCGCCGTTCCCGCGCTACCCATCCCGTCAAGCCTTCATTCCAGCGCATCCGCAGCTTGCCGATGGTCGAGGGGTGCGGCGTATTCGACGCGCACAGCACCAGATCGTCGCCGTCCTGCAGGTAGATCAGGCACGAATCGCACTGCGTGAACTCCACCACCAGCGAGACCACGCCCTGCAATACATCTTGCAGGCTCAGGTCCTTGACCATGAAGCGGCTGATCTTTTGAAACAGCCGCAACTGCTGCTCGGTCCGTTGCAGACGCACTTCCAGCTCTTTGGCTTTTGCCACGACTCTATTATAGCTTCGGCCCGGTCCCGGCCCGGGTAACAATAGTTAGATTCCGGAAAGCCTGATAAACTGGAATCCGGATGAGAACTTTTTCTACTTCGTTGATGGCGCTGCTGGTGGTCGCAGCCCTCTTCTTTGGAAACTGCTTCTCCTGCCCGCAGATGCTGCTGGCCAGGCGCTCGCATCAGCCGCAGCACAACTGCTGTCCCGGCCCGCAACCGGTCTCCGCAAGCTGCCAAACCCAAGGCATGCAGCATTTCGTCAAAGCCGATAGCGCCGCGCAACCGGTCATTCTTCCGGTGGTTGCCGAACTCACCGAAGCCCCCGCCTCGACCGTTCTTCCGAACGCTCCCTTCGCTGTTCCAATCGCCGCCGAGCACGCCCCGCCCGGCATTCTCTCCCTCCGCATCTAAACCTTTCCTCTGACCGCGCAAGAGTGGGGCAGGCGCTTCCGCCTGCCAAACCCCATTTGACGGGTATGCTTCGACTCTTTCAGGTGAAAGGAAATGACTCTAAAAACTTGTCTCTGTCTTTTGGCTTTCCCCGCGCTGGCTGCCGCGCAACCCCTGCCGACGCTGGTAGACGAAGCCCTGCGCAACAACCGCGAGATCCTGGCCGCGCAGAAGAAATACGAAGCTGCCCGCCAGCGGCCCACCCAGGCTAGTTCCCTGCCCGAGCCCACCGTCTCGCTCGGCTACACCTCCAGCGGCGCTCCCTACCCGGTAGCCGGCATTGGCATCTCGGCCATCGCCAACGCCGGCGTCATGATCTCGCAGGAAATGCCCTTCCCGGGCAAACAAAAACTGCGCGGTGAGATTGCCGCCAAAGAGGCCGATGCCGAATTCCAGCAGTATCTCTCCGTCCGCCTGAGCGTCATCGCCCGCCTCAAGCAGACCTACCACGAACTGCATCACGCCAGCGTCGCCATCACCTTCACCAAGCGCTACCAGGAGCTTCTGCAATCCATCCTGCGTATCTCCGAAGGCCGTTACGCCGCCGGGCGCGCCGCCCAGCAGGACATCTTCAAGGCGCAAACGCAGTTTTCGATCTTCGAGGCGCAGTTGCTCCGCTACCAGCAGGAGCAGAACAGCAAGGAAATCGAAATTAACGCTCTGCTCAACCGTCCACAGGGCGGACATATCGATGTCCCCGTTGACATGGCCCCGGGTGAAATGCCCGCCCCGCTCGACGAGCTGCTGGCCCAAGCCCGCACCGCTCCCGCGTTGGTTGGCCCGCGGCAGATGATCCAGCGCGCCGAGCTGGCCGCCAACCTCGCGCGCAAGGACTACTACCCCGATTACACGCTCTCGGGCGGCTATTTCAACCAGGGCGCCATGCCCCCGATGTGGCAGTTCCGCGTCGACTTCAAACTCCCCGCATGGTTCTGGCGCAGCCAGCGCGCCGCAGTCAACGAGCGGGAATTCAGCGCGGCGGAATCGCGCCATGACTACGAGGCGGCGAGCGTCGAAGTGCAATCGCGCATCCGCGAACAGTACACCATCGCCACAACCGCCCGCCGCCTGGTGGACCTCTACGACAAGTCCGTCGTGCCGGAAGCCAAGCTGGCGCTGGAATCGTCCCTGGCCGGGTACCAGACGGGAGCTGCCGATTTTGTGACGGTCTTCTCGAATTTCATGAACGTGGTGGACAACCAGCTCATGGCCCACGAAGAAATCATGCAGTTCCACGTGGCGCTGGCGCGCCTGGAAGAGCTCACCGGAAGGGAGTTATTGCCGTGAAAAAATTTGCCGTCGTTTTCCTGATTGCCGCCGCCTTCGCCGGCGGATACGTTTACGCGCGGTGGTTCGGCAAGGCCGCCGTGGCCGGCACGCCCGCGCGCAAGATCCTCTACTGGGTGGACCCCATGCACCCGCAATACAAATCCGACAAGCCGGGCATCGCGCCCGATTGCGGCATGAAGCTGGTGCCGGTCTACGCCGGCGCCGCGCCGGCTGCCGGGCCCGCGGCGCTTCCGCCCGGCACCGTCCAGATCACGCCGGAAGAGCAGCAGCTCATCGGCGTGGCCTACGGCACCGCCGAATTCGAAACCGTGACCGATTCCATCCGCGCCGCGGCACGCGTGACGCTCGACGAGACCCACATTTCGAAAGTCCAAAGCCGTTTGGAAGGTTGGATCGACAAAGTTTTCGCCGATTTCACGGGCCGGCAGGTTCACAAAGGCGATCCGCTGCTCACCATCTACAGTCCCGAAGCGCTGGCCACGCAGCAGGAATATCTGCTCGCCCTCCGCGCGCAGCGCACCATGAGCGACAACCCCCTGCACGAGATGCTGGAGAGCACCGACAACCTGGTGGCCGCGGCGCGGAAGCGGCTGGAACTCTTCGACGTCGATGGCCGCCAGCTCGACGAAATCGCGCGCACCGGGCAGTTCGTCGAGAACCTCACGCTGGAAGCGCCGTTCTCCGGCTTCGTCATGGAGCGCAACGCCTTCCCCAAGCAGCACGTCACTCCCGAAACGGTGCTCTATACGGTGGCCGATCTGTCGACCGTCTGGGTGGTGGCCGACGTCTACGAATACGAAGCCGCCGCCGTGCACCTCAATCAGCCGGCCACCCTGACGCTCGCGTACGCGCCCGGCCGCGTATTTCGCGGCCGCGTCAGCTACATTCTGCCGCAGGTCGACCCGGCCACGCGCACGCTCAAAGTGCGGCTGGCGTTCGACAACCCCGGTCTCGCACTCAAGCCCGATATGTACGGTGAGGTGCAGTTCCAGACAGGCGGCGCGCGGCGCCTGGTGGTGCCGCAATCGGCGGTGCTCAATGCCGGCGACCGCCAGGTGGTGTTTCTCGACCGCGGCAACGGCACCTTCGAACCGCGCACCGTCAAGATCGGCGCGCAGTCGGGCGACCGTATCGAAATCCTCAGCGGCCTCCAGCCCGGCGAGCGCATCGTGACTTCCGGCAACTTTCTGATCGATTCGGAGAGCCAGCTTAAAACGGCGGCGGGCATGGCCGGGATGCCAGGAATGGCCGGCGGCGCCGTGGACACACCGAAGGGAAAACGAGAAGAGTCTGGTGCGAAGGAAATGCCCGACATGCCGGGGATGGGAGCGAAAAAACGATGATCAACCGCATCATCGAACTCTCCGCGCGCAACCGGCTGCTGGTCCTCCTGCTGGCCTCCGCAGCGGCCGTGGCCGGGTGGTGGTCGCTGCGCACCATTCCACTGGATGCCATCCCCGACCTCAGCGACACCCAGGTGATTGTCTATTCACGCTGGGACCGCAGCCCCGATATCATGGAGGACCAGGTCACCTACCCCATCGTCAGCGCCATGCTCGGCGCGCCCAAGGTGAAAGACATTCGCGGCTTTTCCGACTTCGGCTACTCATACGTGTACATCATTTTCGAAGATGGCACGGACATCTACTGGGCCCGCTCGCGCACGCTGGAGTACCTTTCGAAGATTCTGCCCCGCCTGCCGAATGACGTGAAGACCGAGCTCGGGCCCGATGCCACCGGCGTCGGCTGGGTCTTTCAGTACGCCCTGGTGGATCAAACGGGGCGCCGCGATCTCGCGGAACTGCGCTCGCTCGAGGACTGGTTTCTGCGCTACCAGTTGCAGGCCGTGGCCGGAGTGGCCGAGGTCGCGCCGCTCGGCGGCTTCGTGCGCCAGTATCAGGTGAACGTCGATCCGAACCGGCTGGCAGCCTTCGGCATACCAATATCCAAGGTGGTGGCCGCGGTGCGCGGCGGCAACAACGACGCCGGCGGCCGGCTGGTGGAGTTCACGGGCCGCGAGTACATGGTGCGCGGCCGCGGATACGCCCGCTCGACCGGCGACCTGGCCAATATCGTCCTCGAAACCAATTCCACTGGCGCGCCCGTGCTGATCCGCGACGTAGGCACGGTCACGCTGGGCCCCGATATTCGCCGCGGCATCGCCGATCTCGATGGCAAGGGCGAGGTCGTCTCGGGCATCGTCGTCATCCGGCAGAATGAGAACGCGCTCCGCGTCATCGAGCGGGTGAAAGCCAAGCTTCGGGAAATCGAGCCCAGCCTGCCGGCGGGCGTCAAAGTGGTGACGGTTTACGACCGGTCCGAGCTGATCCTGGCCTCCGTAGAGAACCTCAAGCACACTTTGATCGAAGAGCTGATCGTGGTGGCCATCGTCATCCTCATCTTCCTGTGGCACGTGCCCAGCGCGGTCATCCCCATTCTCACGATCCCGGTTACCGTGCTGATCGCCTTCGTGCCAATGCGCCTCATGGGAATGAGCTCGAACATCATGTCGCTGGGCGGCATCGCCATCGCCGTGGGCGCGATGGTGGACGCCGCGATCGTCGTGGTGGAACAGACCCACAAGAAACTCGAAAACGCCGGCGAGAGCTGGACCCCCGCCGATTACCGCAACGCCATCGTCTCGGCGGTCAAGGAAGTCGGTGGCCCGAGCTTCTTCGCGCTGCTGGTGATTGCCGTGTCGTTCCTGCCGGTGCTCACACTCGAGGCGCAGGAAGGCCGCCTCTTCAAACCGCTGGCCTATACCAAGACCTTCGCCATGATTGTCGCCGCGGTACTGGCCATCACGCTCGACCCAGCCCTGCGGCTGCTGTTCTTCCGCAAAGAGAAGTTCCGCCTGAAGCCGCGCTTCCTGTCGCGCATCGTCAACGGGATGCTGGTGGGCACCATCCACTCGGAGGAAAAGCACCCGATCAGCCGCGTGCTGATGCGTCTCTATGAGCCGGTGGTGGCCTGGAGTCTCCGCTGGAAGTGGGCCGTGATCCTCGGTGCCGTGGCGCTGGTGGTCCTGACGGTGCCGGTGTATCAGCGCCTGGGCTCCGAGTTCATGCCACCGCTCGACGAAGGTGTGCTGCTCTTCATGCCGTCCACGCTTCCCGGCATCTCGGTCACCGAAGCGCAGAAGCTCATGCAGGTGCAGGACCGCATCCTCATGAGCTTCCCGGAGGTGGCCCGCGTGCTCGGCAAGTCCGGCCGGGCCGAAACCTCCACCGACCCGGCGCCCTTTTCGATGATGGAAACTATCATCGAGCTCAAGCCCAAATCGCAGTGGCGCAACGTGCCGACCTGGTACGACAAGTGGCCGCCATGGACCAAACGCTTCTGCGCCCGAATCACGCCCGATCATATTTCCACCGACGCGCTGGTGGATGAGATGAACCAGGCGTTGCGCCTCCCGGGCGTTTCCAACGCCTGGACCATGCCCATCAAGAACCGCATCGACATGCTGACGACCGGCGTGCGGACGCCGGTGGGCGTGAAAGTCTTCGGCCCCGACCTGTCGCAAATCGAACGCATCGGCACCGACATCGAACGCGTGCTGCCGCAGGTCGCGGGCACGCGCAGCGTCTTCGCCGAGCGAGTGGGCGGCGGGTACTTCCTGGATTTCGACCTCAAGCGCGACCAGCTCGCGCGCTACGGCCTGAGCGTCGACGACGCGCAGATGGTGATCATGAATGCGATTGGCGGCGACAACGTCTCCACCGCCATCGAAGGCCGCGAGCGCTACCCCATCAACGTGCGCTACTACCGCGATTCCCGCAGTTCGCTCGACCGGCTCGGCCGCGCGCTGGTCCCCGCCATGGATGGCAAAATGCAAATCCCACTCGCCGAGATCGCAACCCTCAAAGTGACCACCGGCCCTTCCATGCTGCGCAATGAAAACGGCATGTTGAACGGCTACGTTTATGTCGACGTGGCGGGCCGCGACATCGGCAGCTACGTGACGGAAGCCAAGCGCGTGGTGCGCGACCAGGTGCCGCTGCCGCCGGGCTACACGCTCGCCTGGAGCGGGCAGTATGAAGCCATGGAGCGCGTGCGGGAACGCCTGAAAATCGTCCTGCCGCTCACACTGTTCCTGATCTTTCTGCTGCTGTACCTCAACACCAGGTCGGCGGCCAAGACGCTGCTGGTGCTGCTGGCGGTGCCGTTCTCGGCGGTGGGGGCCGTCTGGCTGCTCTACGCGCTGGGCTACAACATGAGCATCGGCGTATGGGTCGGACTGATCGCGCTGATGGGCGTCGATGCCGAAACCGGGGTCTTCATGCTGCTGTATCTCGATCTGGCCTTCGAAGAGCGCCGTCTGGCGGGCCGCATGCGCCACGCCGCCGACCTGCAGGAAGCCATCATTCATGGCGCCGTGAAGCGCATTCGTCCGAAGTTTATGACCGTCGCAACCATGTTTGTCGGTCTCGCCCCCATCATGTGGTCCGCGGGCGCCGGCGCCGATGTCATGAAGCGCATCGCCGCTCCTATGATCGGCGGCATCTTCACATCGTTCTTACTCGAGCTGCTGGTTTACCCGGCTCTCTACGAGGTATGGAAATGGCATTCCGTAAAATCGCAATCTGCTTGACGCTGGCGGCCGCCGCGCACGCCGCGCAGTTCCCGGTGACCTACAAGAAGCACGCTGGCGTTCTAACCGTGGATGAAACCGGTGTCTCCTACGCCGGCGCGAAAGCTCAGAATTGGAGTTGGAAATACCAGGGCATCCAGCGGCTCACGCTATCGCCGGACCACGTCACTGTGCTGACCTATGAAGATAGCCGCTATTTCTTTGGCGCCGACCTCAGTTATGAGTTCACGGGCAAGATTCCCGCGGTGGAACTTTACGACTTACTCAAAGGGCGGCTGGACCAACGCTTGGTAGCGGCGTTGGCGGAAACTTCCTGGCCGGTTCAATACTCCGTTCCGGCGAAGCACCTGCTCCGCGGCGTTTTCCAAAATCGGGGCAGCCAGGGCACGCTGTCGTTTGGCGCGGATGCGATTGCCTGGTCGACCGCGAGCACGGACGATTCCCGCACCTGGCGTTACCGGGACATTGCCACCATCAGCAGCAGCGGCCCGTTTGACTTCACCATCACGACCCTGGAAAAGACTTTCCACTTCCAGCTCAAGCAGGTGCTCGCCGAATCGCAATATAACGAGCTGTGGATCGAGATCGAAAAAAAGAACGGCAGGATTCAGTAAGACTGCCGTGTTTGCCGCTCCGTTGGGCGGCCAATCATGGCCGTTGCGGGCCGGACGGGACGGCCGTGGTAGGCTGTTGAGAATATGAAGGGCCACCTCAAAGCATCCACTCCCGCCGAATACCTGGCCCAGCTCGACGAGCCGCGCAAGAGCGAAGAGAACTACGCCGCAGGCGGGTTCATGAGCAGGCGCTTCTCGATCTCTAGAAGGCGGTGTTCCATGACGCTCATCCGCTCTTTGATAGCCTGCACGCTATTTTCCTGTGTTGATTTCGAGCTCGCGGAATTGAATCTTGACACCCTGTTGCCAGGGAAGAAAGGCCTTGAGCACCGCGGTCTGCATATCGCGCATCTGCTCGGAGAGCCTCTCTTCGAGAGCATGCATCTTCCCGGACACCCTGTCTTCTAGAGCATGCATCTGCGCGGACACACTGCGTTCAACGGCCGCCAGGTCTTTCTTCGTCGCCGGGGCGTTCTCGTCGTCAGCCATATATCCCTATCCTACTCCGCCACGGCTTTCGACCCAATCAGCGCGCGGATGCCGGCCAGGAACTCTTCCAGCGTCTTCACGCCCTGGTCGCCGTGTTTGCGGTTGCGCACGGCCACCTGGTTGTTCTGCTGCTCGCGGTCGCCCACCACCAGCATGAACGGGATCTTCTGCAACTGCGCTTCGCGGATCTTGAAGTTCACTTTCTCGCTGCGCTCGTCGACGGTGGTGCGGATGCCGGCGGCCTCCAGTTGCTTCTGCAAACCGCGCGCGTATTCGGTCTGGCGGTCGGTGATGGGCAGCACGATGGCCTGCACGGGGGCGAGCCATACCGGGAACGCGCCGGCGTAGAGCTCAATCAGGTAGGCGATCATGCGCTCCATGGTGCTGACCACGGCGCGGTGGATGATCACCGGACGATGCTCCTTACCGTCCGCCCCCACATATTTCAACTCGAACTGGTTCGGAAGGTGAAAATCCACCTGGACAGTCGAATAGGTCTCTTCGTGCCCCATCACATCGGCAAGCTGGATATCCAGCTTGGGCCCATAAAAGGCGGCTTCGCCGCGCGCTTCCACATAGGGCAGTCCGAGCGAATCCATGGCCTCCCGGAGAACCTGTTCTCCCAACTCCCACATGGCGTCGTTATCGACGTACTTTTCCTTGTCGGCCTTGTCGCCGAGCGACAAGCGGTACCGGTATTGCGTAATGCCCAAGTCGCGGTAGGCCTGCTCCACCATTCTCATCACGCTGGAAAACTCTTCCTTGATCTGGTCCGGCGTGCAGAAGATGTGAGCATCGTTGAGCGTCATCGCGCGCACGCGGCTCAAGCCACTCAACGCGCCCGAGCGCTCGTAGCGGTACATGGTGCCCAGCTCGGCGATGCGCACGGGCAGGTCCCGGTAACTGCGCTGCTTCGATTCGTACACCAGAATATGATGCGGGCAGTTCATGGGGCGCAAGACCATCTGCTCGGTTTCCAGGTCCATTGGCGGGAACATGCTGCTCTGATAATGGGCCCAATGGCCCGACCGCTGGTACAGTTCGACCTTCGCCAGGTCGGGGGTGTACACGTGCTGGTATCCTCCGGCGCGTTCCTTCTCAAGAATGTATTCTTCGAGCAACCGCCGCACCGTCGCGCCTTTTGGCAGCCATAGCGGCAGACCCGCGCCCACGGCCTCGTTCACCGTGAACAGTTCGAGTTCTTTTCCCAGCCGCCGGTGGTCCCGCCGCTTGGCTTCCTCCAGACGGTTGAGGTACTCTTCCAGGTCTTTCTGGCTGAAGAAAGCCGTGCCGTAGATGCGCTGCAACTGCTTGTTGTGCTCGTCGCCTTTCCAGTAGGCGCCGGCGATGGAGAGCAGCTTGAAGGCTTTTAGCTTGGAGGTGTCGGGCACGTGGGGGCCGCGGCAGAAGTCGATGAAGTAAGGGCCGAGGGTGTACTCGCTGAAGACGTCGCCGGCGCGTTCGCTGATGAGCTCGCATTTCATCCAGGCGTCGCCGTATTTTTTGAGGCCGTCTTCCTTTTTGGTGTAGACGCGCTCGTAAGGGAGATGGCGCTTCTGAATCTCCCACATTTTCTTTTCGATCTTCTCGAGGTCCTCGGGCGTGAAGGGCGTGGCGCGGTCGAAATCGTAGTAGAAACCGTTTTCGATGGGCGGCCCGATTCCCAGCTTGGTTTCGGGATACAGTTCGAGCACGGCGGCCGCCAGCAGGTGCGCGGTGGAATGGCGGTAGACCTGGAGCGCCTCGGGATCTTTGTTGGTGAGGATCTGCAAGGCGGCGTCGGCTTCGATGGGACGCGTGAGATCGTACAACTCGCCGTTGAGGCGGGCGACGATGGCGGCGTCCGCGAGGCGCGGGCTGATCGACCTGGCAATATCGATGGGACGAATACCCGTCTCCACCGACCGCTGGCTGCCGTCGGGCAGGGTAATTTCAATGTTGCTCATAGGGGAATTTCAGCGTAACACGTCGAGACAGCCGTCACGGAGAGGGCTTGCGATATGATGGTGACGGTGGCCATGCCCGTTTCAAGCCAAGCCGGAGTCGATGAATCGACCCTTGTGGCGCAGTCCCGCCAAGGCGATAGCGTGTCGTTCGGGGAACTGGTGCGGCGGTACGAAGCGAAGATCTTCCGGCTGGCCCAGCACGTCACGCAAAATCGCGAGGACGCCGAAGACGTGCTGCAGGAAACCTTCATGAAGGCGTACGAGCACCTCGACCAGTTCCAGGGGAATTCCAAATTCTATACCTGGATCGTGCGCATCGCGGTGAACCAGGCGCTGATGAAACTGCGGCGCCGGAAGACCGACAAATCGGTGTCGCTCGACGAGACTATCGACACCGGCGAAGACACCATTGTGCGCGAGATTGCGGCCTGGGATGAGAACCCGGAGCAACGCTTCTCGCGGGAAGAACTCGGCGGGATTCTGGATACGGCCGTGGAGAGTCTGGAACCGCCTTACCGTTCGGTATTCGTGCTGCGCGACATCGAAGAGTTGTCCACCGAAGAGACCGCGGATGCGCTGGGCCTCTCCATACCGGCGGTGAAGAGCAGGCTCCTGCGGGCCCGTTTGCAGTTGCGCGAGAAGTTGACCCGCTACTTCAAACGCAAGGGGGACGACGCCTTTGCTTACATGTAAAGACTTCCTGAGCGAGCTGAGCGACTACCTGGACGAAACCGTCGACAAGGAAGTGCTGGCCAAGCTGGAGCATCACATCACCGAGTGCCCGAATTGCTGGGTGATCGCCGACACAACGCGGAAGACCATCCAGGTTTATAAAGGGATGGATCCGCACCCGCTGCCCAGCGATGTGGAATCGCGGCTGATGCGGGCGCTGGAAAAGAAGATCGCCGCCGGGAAGAGCCCGCGAACTACTTGACGGCCAGCGTGACCTTCCCCTGAGTGGTCACTGCCGTGTTACCGGTTCCCAGCGTCACGACCACCAATGCGTTTCCCGAACTGACGCCCGAGGGCACCGGCACGTTCACTTGCATGAGGCCGGGCACGGACCCGAGAGGCGCCTGGGCAACCGCGCCGGGGGCCGGCAGTCCGCCGATGGTGACGGCCACCGCCAGTTTCGGCGAGACGTTCCCGCTGATGAGGTTGACCACAGTGGCGTTGGTATTGCAAGGGCTGGCTGGCGTGGGGCCGCTCGCCGGGATATCGACGCAATTGGTCAGGCCGTAGCCGGTGAGATAGAGCACGGCAATGGTGGTGCCTTTGATGGCCGGGTTGGCGGTGCTGTTGATGGAGTAATTGAGAGCTGTCGGATCGTAATTCAGGATAGCGCCCTGGCCGGTTCCCGAGGCGTCCATGGTGAACAGGCCGGGATTAGCATCCACCACGTTGACACTTTTCGGACTGACCACCGGGATGGAGTTATAGGTGACGGCCAGGTTCACCGGTTTGCCGCTCTTCGCCGCCACGCTGAAGGGCACGATGCAACTGATCTCGTCCACGCTGGTGTAGAGCAGGGGCGCGGGAGTGCCATCGATGGAGACGGACGTCTGGGCCGCGCCGCTGGGCGGCAGGCTGGTCGAAAGCGGGTCCTGCACGGTTAAGGGGAAAAGGCTGGAAGGTCCCAGGCCCAACCCGTAAATCGTGATGATCTCTCCCGGAGCGACGTTGCCCGCCACATAGCTGGCGGCATCGGTGACGGCCATCACCTGGGGCCCCGGCACATAGACAGTGAAGGTGGAGCCAGCCGTGGTGGCGGAGGACGCGGCTGCCGTGAGAGTGCTGATGGTGATCGGCAAGGGGCCGGCAGCGGTCATCTGGGCGGCCGGAATGGTAACCAGCATGGCAGTCGAGCTGATGAAATTGGGCGCTGCCAGCTTGACCGATCCGATGGCCGCGGTGGAGTTGCTGAAGAAGTTCGACCCGCTGACCGTAACCACCATGTTGGGCGAATTGATCAGGGCGCCGGGTGGCCACAGGCCGGTCACGACAGGCGTCCCCGCGTTGACGCTCAAAGTGACCGCGACGGTGATAGCGGCGATGGCGGTATCGGACGGCGTAATTTTGACGGTTCCGGAGTAACTGCCGGGAACGAGTCCCGCGGGGTTCACGTTCACGTTGATGGTGGAGGGAATCCCCACGATCGAAATGCTGCCGCTGTACTGCGCCGAGAGCCACGTGCCTCCCGAGACCGCGATGGCGGCCGAGATGGCCGCCCCCGTGCTGGTGAGCACCAGGGGCTGAGCCGGCGGAACCGCTTTATCGGTGTAATACGTAAATGCCATGGTCGTCGGGCTGAGCAAAAGCGAGGGCGGCGGGTCACTCACTTCCAGGGTGACGATATACGTCTGCGCGGTTGTGTTGGCCTGCGGCGCATTCACCGTGATGGTGGCTTGCTGCCCCCCGGATGGCAGGGACGTGGGATTGACATAAACCTTGATACTCGCCGGCGTCGTGCCGGCATAGGCCGAGAGACTGATCCAGGGCGACGCAATCGGCGAAATCGTGAAGTTCAGCGCGGTCCCGGTGCTCTTGATCTGCAGGGTTTGCGCCGCGGGCAAGGGGTTGCCTATGGTGTACTTGAAGTCGATGGTCGCCGGAGAAAAGGCCACATCCGGAGTGGTTGCATATGCGAGATTCACGCCCTGCGGAAGCAGAATTGCCAACAGTGCGAGATGGCGGAGACGCATCACCCAACTGTGATTGCAGTTCATTGGTTTCACCAGCCTGTGCCGCATAGGGACAGGCGCCTTCAAATATCCATATCGGCGATTTCGACGGGGAACTATAGCCGCATTTCGAGGAAACCGACCCAGGTATGAGTCGGTTTTGGACCAAAACAAAGGGGTTAGCCTCA
>Ga0187884_10002806_pt1 | contig 14097 bp, 16 predicted proteins | sample June2016WEW_20_4_FD_132983 | JGI IMG/M metagenome (GOLD analysis project Ga0187884, IMG submission 132983) | Peatland microbial communities from SPRUCE experiment site at the Marcell Experimental Forest, Minnesota, USA - June2016WEW_20_40 | ecosystem: Environmental > Terrestrial > Soil >...
ATGCTATTCAACCGGGGGTCACGACCGGCGCCGATCGTGACCCCACCTGATTCGGGAATTCTGGCAATAGATCGGCCAGTTACGCAAGAATCAGAGGGGGTCAATTTTGGAAGCCGATTCACACCACCGCCCGGTGTCAACGGCGCGTTGGGCAAGACCACGCTCATTATGGCCTAGGCGAAGTCCACGGTGGACGATGTCGTGGCGGATTTTGCGCGTAACCTCGAACTCGTCGAACTCCTGCTGGCTGATCGGTGGGTTTGCCAGTTTCCGCCACTGCCGCAGGCGGCCCGGGAAGTCGTTGTCTGTGTTCTTCAGCTGTTGCTCAGCCTCGCTCGCGGAGTAGTTCTTTTTCAGCTCGCCGAGCAGAGCCCAGGCAACAACGGCCTCCATCGCGGTGACAGCCCGACGTACGGCCCCTGTGTAATGACCCCGCTGCATGAGGGACCGAGCGTCGAGAAGGTCGAACTCCCCAGGCGTCGCTTCGGCGCTGGTCATTGAACCGAGATCAGGCAACTCCGCCCACTGAAAGGGCCTGACTTTTGGTGGATCGCTCGGTGCGGCGCCGTCCTCGACAATGACCGGCTTGCAATCCCAAGACTTATACGGCAGCAGCACGGCACGATAGCCCTTGTTGGAGTGCTTTAGGTACCACACGGACACGTCCCAAGCGCTGACCTCGAAGGCGAAGTGATCGTAGGTCACAAGTCGGTATCGCTGAATTAGCTCATTCACGACGGGTATGTGTGCTTCACAAAGCGATGCCCAATAGGCTTCCTGCTCGGCTCGCACACGTGGCAGCTCAGCGGGTCCGAGTTCACGGAACGCACTGGAATGCGCGCGCGTAGACAGCCGCAGTACTGTCTTGCACAGGCGCCGCATCCACGGCTCTTGGTGCCGTGCAAGTTCCACCGCCAGCTCTTGTGTGGGTTCGTATGTGGGATGCCAAGGCCCTTGGTGAGCAACCGTCACGCGGGAGTCGGTGACCTCGTGGACGAAGACCTCCATCCACATCGGACAAACGTGGATGGTGAACGTCGTACCGGCCCATTCGATGTCCACGGGTCCGGGCGACAGCATCAGCCAGAAAGGGAGCTCGACGTATAGCATTGTCTCCGCCAGCTCGGATGACCAATCGATCCCGTCCCCGAAAGTGACCTGCTCCGGTATGGGCCCAAACCGCTCAGCCGCCTCTGCCAGCATTCGTTTAAGTATGTCGCTCACAAAGCCTCCAGTTGTCGCGTAGTCGTCAACCAGTGTTGTGTAACTAACACTGCCTTGCAATGCCTCGTCCGAAACGAAGTGACGAACGGGATGGTCTTCGAGCGGCGCAGTTCCCGTAAGGTCCGTTATCGGACGTCTTTTCCCCCCAATGATTCTCGTCCAACGGCGCCCCTTGTCTTCCTGTCTCTTTCTTAGTATTGGGCTCGCGGCCTTTGAAGCGGCACGTCACGCTGTGCTATGACACGGGCAAAATCGGAGGGACGCATGCTCACGCGGTCTGGGCCGAGCTTTTCCTCCCGTCGCTGGTACACCAACGCCGCTGTACTGGTTTGTGTGCTGTACTCGGCGGCCGTGGCACAGACACCGACTCGCACTCCGACGTGGACACCTACTCGCGCAGGGTGCTGCGGCGACTGCCACGGGAGCGGTACGGTGAGCGTTGACGACATCCTCTCGATGGTGAACATCGCCCTCGGAAACGCCGAGATGTTGGCCTGCACCGCGGGCGACGCGAATGGTGACGGCACAATAACCGTGGATGAGATCCTCATCGCGGTGAACAACGCCCTGAACGGGTGCAGCGGACGATCGGCGACGCCTTCGCCAACTCCACCTCCCACACCCACCCCCACCCCAACCGCAACGTCCACCCTTCCACCACAGGATCTTGTTGTCGATGCGAATACAACCGTTCCGGGTGGAGCATATCGGGTCATCTTCGTGAAGAACGGAGGTGCCCTTACGATCGGCGGTGATACCGTCGCTCAGCAAGTGGACATTCGGTGGGGAACAATCGTCGTGCAGGGCAACCTTGTTGTGAGCGATTCGATCACCATTGAGGACAATCCCGATAATCCGGGTCAGCTCACTGTGTATGGTTCTACCAACAGCGCGCCGCAGCTCGACATCTTGGGTGGCACTCTTACAGGGTATGGCACCTGGGATGTAGATGAACTTTCCATTGGAGGGACCGGCCAGTTCCGTGTGCTTCCGATTTCAGGATCGTATCCCGGCTCCGGAAGCCTTGAGCTGAGAGTGAAGGATCTTCTGGTGGACGATGCGGCCGCTCTCTCCGCCGTAGGTGCAGGTGCTGATCCCCGAGGCCTGGGGGTTAGCTCTGGTGGCGGTGGTTATGGCGGTGCAGGTGGCCGCGGATATTGGAGCGCCACTTCTCCCGGCGGCACCTACGGAGATAGCTTCTCATACGCAATCGACTCTGGCTCAGGTAGTGGACCTCTCTTCAATTACACAGCTTACTATCTGGGAGGCGGGAGCTTGTTCGTCCTCGCCTCGACGTCAGTTGTCGTCAACGGAACTATCACTGCTGACGGTTCCACCGGAGATGGCGGTGGTAGCGGTGGTGGAATTTTGATCGATACGCCCATTCTCAATATCTCAGGAATAATATCGGCGCAGGGAGGTGCGGGGGAGGCAGAAGGGGGTGGTGGCGGCGGGGGACGCATCAAGATTTTCTATCGCACACTCGAGACATCGGACACCACCACACCACAGCATTTCCGAGTTGACGGTGGACCACCCAGTGGGGACGCCAACACTCAACCAGGTGGGGCAGGTAGCGTTTGGCGCGATGCCATACCCTACCCGCCGACTCTCGTCGCACCGGTGGACGGCGCCCAGCTCGCAACCCGTTCCCCCACCTTCACCTTCCAGGTGCTGGACGACAGCGCCGTGCTAGATGGCAGGGCTGATGATCTGAGCTGCATTCTTGAGTTGAGCATCGATGGATTCCAAAACGTCTTCAGAACGTACGACCAAAACGTATCTGTCGCCGGCTGGTCCGATTTCTCCTATCTGTCAGGAGCGCAGGCGCAGTTTACGACCCCTGACTCCTTGGACACCGGATCGTATCAGTGGCGCGCGCGTGTTCGGGACCGAAGTGTGGCGGGTCCGAACTCGGACATTCGCTCTTTCACCATTCCGTAGGAATCCAGATTACTCACCCAGCAACGCATCGAACGGGTTCTCGGCATTTCACCTTATTCAAGATAAAACCGGTTATCTTGAATTAGATTGCCCTTCCATGGTAGCCTTCAGGTACCGGGTTGCGGAGGTGTGGATGACGGAGGAAGTGCTCGAGACGCTGCAGACCACCACCACCCCGGACCCCCTCACCCTCGATATGTCACCACGCAACGCCAATCCACCACCACCTGACCGCCTGCCCGTCCCCGCCGGCGGCGATCGCCGTGCGCTCCCCCCGATGCTCGCGGGCAGCGCGACGCCGGCCGTGAAGTCCAAGGTGGAACAGTTCTATCTCTCGGTGGCCCAGCTCTTCGAACTCTGGGTGCAACGCCGCGACTCCGCCAACACACAGCGCGCCTACCGCAGCGACGTCATGGCCTTCACCCACTTCGTGGGCGTCAGGTGGCCGGAGGACAGCTGGCAACTGTTTCAGGTGTCCGTCGCCGACGTGCAGCGCTTTCGCGAGCAGATGCTCGATGAGAACATGGCGCCCAAGACGCTCAACCGGCGGATCTCATCCTTGTCGTCTTTTTACAAATATCTTGCAGGCTGCGCAGCAGAGTTTCGCCTGCCGATCGTGGTGCCCAACCCGGCACACGCGCAGTTCATCGCCCGGGCAAAGTCGGATCCCGTCGACGAGACGCGGGCGCTCTCCGCAACACGGGCACGCCAGCTCATGGGCATGCCCGCCGGCGATTCCGTGATCGACTGCCGCGATCGCGCCATTTTGAAATTCTATCTGTACTCCGGAGCGCGCATCTCCACCGGCTGCAGGTTGCGCGTGTCCGACTTCCACCAGGACGGCGAGGAGTCGACCATCCGCCTGCACGAGAAGGGCGACCACCGCCGCACCATCGGCCTGCACTACGCCGCGGCCCAGGCGATCCGCGAGTACCTCGACAAGGCCGGCATCGACAAGGGCCCGCTCTTCCGCGCCCGCCGGGGCACGTGGAGTGAGTTCCTCTCCGAGCGGCCCATGGCCCCGGCCACCATGTACCTCACGATTCAGGCGTACTTGGAACAGCTGCCCGGCGCGATCAAAGATGAGCGCTGCGTGTTTACGCCGCACTCCCTGCGCGCCACCACCGCCACGCTGCTCCTCGACGCCGGCGTCGACATCACCAAGGTGCAGGAGCTCCTCGGCCACCGCCACATCACCACCACCCAGATTTACGACAAGCGCCGGCGCACCACCTCGGAGAGCGCCTCGCACGACGTGCCGATCTGAACGGAACAATCAGAGATGCCCTCAGCTAAAGCCTCGAGCGCCGGCCCCTCTCGCTCGTATGGACCGCAAACCTCCAGAAATCAGGTGATCGGCCCTAGGTCCAGGCGAGCGTTTTGCCTATCTGCGCATGAATGCGGTAAGAAAGATCCGTCGAGGAGGCGCTGATGCCAACAAGCCCAGCGATCACGAGTCTTGCAATTCTAAAAGTGAATTGGGACATCCTCCATAAGGACTACATCGAAAACTTTGTTCCTATCGTCGTCGAATGCGTCATAAACGCGCCAGACGATGTCGTATCGCTTCCTCATCTCCAAGAGGCGCTACGCTCACAGTTCGGCCTCGAGCTTCCCCTCAACCCACTGCGGCAAATTCTGCAACGGGCCACGAAGCAGGGTTACCTGAAGCGCCAATCCGGGATTCTGAGTCGCAACGCCGCTCGTTGCGCGACGTTGAACTTCGCCGACGTACAGCAGCGCGTGACACGAATCTACGACACAGTTGCAGGCAGGCTTGTGGAGTTCGCCGCGACAAACCACGCGACCCAATGGTCTGTGGAACAGGCCGAAGCGGCCCTACTGGAGTTCATCGCGGAGCGGGGGCTAGCGTTCCTTTACGCCGAAGCCGAGCGAAGTCCCCTCGTCCTTGGGCCTGCCCCAGCAGGTTCGGCGTTTATTCTAGGATCGTTTCTGTCGGAAATGCGCCGGGTCGATCATCAATTGCTGGAAGACGTAGAGGTTCTGATCAAGGGTAATATGTTAGCCAACTCCCTCTTTCTGCCCGAACATGGCCGCCTTTCTCAACGCTTTCATAAGACCCGAGTCTATCTAGATAGCTCGATAATTGTGTCCGCCGCCGGCTACGCGGGCAAGGATCGGCAAGCACCCTGCACGGAACTTCTCAACTTACTCCGAGACTACGGCGCCGATCTGTGTTGCTTCAAGATCACATTCGAAGAGGTTCGGGGAATTTTGGACGCCTGTACGATTCGACTAAGACAAGGTCAACTCGATGAAGCATACGGCCCGAGCATCGAGTATTTCATCCAAGAAGGCATGTCGGCCTCTGATGTGGAACTGATGGCCGCTCGCCTTCCCCAAAAGATTGCCGGACTGGGAATCCGCGTCGACCCAAAGCCATCATATGAGTACCGCTTCCAAATCGACGAGGCGGCCTTTGAAGCTCGCCTGCAGGACGAGATCGGTTATCAGAGCGGCCGTGCCCGCATCCACGACCTCGACTGTATTTCGGCCATCGCGCGCCTTCGCCGCGGCCACGATTCGTACTTCATCGAGACGTGCGACGCAATCTTTGTCACGCCGAACACCGCTCTGGCTAGGGCGACCCGACGCTTCTTCCAGGTCGACTCACCCCCCGGAGCCATTGCGCTGTGTATCACGGATTATGCCCTTGGCAATCTTCTCTGGCTCAAAAACCCCACAAAGGCTCCCGACCTCCCCCGAAAGCGCCTAATCGCCGACGCCTACGCCGCCATGCAGCCACCGGAGGCGCTCTGGAAAAAATATCTCCTCGAGATCGCGCATCTTGAACAAAGCGGGCGCGTCTCATCCGATGACTACTACCTCCTGCGACATTCGACAGCAGCAAAAGCTGCGCTCATGGAGATCACCCAAGGCTATGCATCCGCATTTACGGAAGGCACGATCGCCGAGGTCCTCGCCGTCGCACGAGAAAACCTCCGTGCAGATTTGCGGCGTTCCCTCGAGGATGCAAAAGAAAAGCGACGAGAAGCCGAGGAGCGTGCGGAGCAGCTCGAGGCTGGCCGCGCGCAGGTGGTCTCCCGGGTCGAAGCTTTCTCCAACAGTCTCGCCTGGTGGCTCTGCCGATCGTTGCGCGTCCTCGCGATCAGCACCCTTGGAATAGCAACCCTCTATTCCTTCCCGTGGGGCTTCCCCGACCTTCGCTCGAGTTGGCTCTGGTACGCTCTGTCCGGTGCGCAGGGGCTTCTGTTCATCTTTTTCCTTGCCAACATGATCTGGGGGACAACGTTGGAGGGCGTGGCCACACGATTTCAGGCCTGGTTGGCAGAGAGGGTCGAGCGCACCGCGCGTCATTTGCTCCGTCTCGAGCACTACACCGGAACGCAAGATCTGCAGTACAACCAACCAGACGAGAACCAAAACGCCGATCGCGCCCCACCGGTACCATCGAAAGACGGCGCCGGTCATTCAGGTGCGCACGCCCCCTAGGCATGAGTATGACCAGATCGCTGGTAGGATCCCCCTCGAGAACGGCGGCACGCTGGAGCACGCGCAACAGATCGCCGCGCATGAGTCACCACGGACGACGAAGCTCTACGATCGCACCACTGACCAGATCACGCTCGACGAGATCGAACGCATTATGATCTAAGTGGCCACGCGATGACGTACGCCGAGCGCTACCGGGAGGAGTTGGTTTACTTCCGGGCCGACCTCCCAATCCTCACCCCGGAGAAAATCGCGCGGCGGTGCCGCACGCTCTCGCTGTTGCTCACCGCGGCCGTTGTCGTGGGGCGGGGAAGTATTATATAGGGCAAACGTGACGGAACGGAGAGATAGCACGGCGAGGACGTAACCCGGCGTATCAATGGAGACCGCCGCCCAAGAACAGCATCCGCGAGCATGCGCAAATACTTCCAGATCTGTGGCCTGATCGGCTGCCTCGTTCTTGCCGGCGTTGCCTTAGACTCCAACCTCAATGGCCGCGCCGCGTTCGCGCTCGTCCTCGCGCTGGAGTTCGCTTACCAACTCCGTCGCGATTCTCGCCGTAGCCGGGCAGCGGGGACACCACCAGCCATGCCACCCGCCCGGAAGCCAGAGCTAGCTCGGGGCGGGATCGTGTGCCCAAGGTGCGGGCTTCTGAACCCGAAAGTCTCCATGCAATGCGACTGTGGATTTAGGTTCGAGCGTACCTGAAACATAGGAGCAACTCTGCACGATGAATGCGGATTGTGACTCGACCCCCGGCGGTGCAGATGGAGTGTGACTCAATGCACGATCACAACCCAAGGGGCGAGAGGCGAACTATGTCGCTCGCGCTTCTCACAACTACAATCTGCTTCATTCTCCTTTCTGGATGCGCCACTCAGTCCGAAAGATCGCGTCAAGCGGTTGACCAGCAGGACGCCGCGGTGCACCGCCTCCCCGTCCTGACCGGGGGATCGATCCCCGTCTTACCTCCCGGTGGTCCCGCGGGGTCAAAAGTCTGCACTACCCCGTCGTGCGGGCAGCAGCAGCGGGACATGGGTCCAATTCCAGCGGACAAACTCCGGGGGTTGGATCAGACGTCTCCCGCACCGGCACCGAGCGCTCCCCAAGCAAGGGAGCGCCCCAGAACCGTTGAACCTACTCCACCGGCAGCTGGCGCCCAAGCAAGAGGGGCAATTGAAACAAGAGGGACAATTGATTCTGGCACAATCACGTTTGGTCAGGGTGGGATGGCCATGCATTTTTCTTATTCTGGGGTAGGCCAGAATCTCGGCTTCTATCACGGCAAGCCAACCATGTATTCTTCGGGGGTAGTCGAAGAGATTTCAGCCAAATCGATCAAGCTTTCGTGGAACGGAAAGTCCGAAACATTCGGTATTGGGCCCGCCACGTCAATTCTCGACTCTTCGTGCGTAAAGGCGAAGGCGGGGTGGAAATCCATAAAGCGTGGGGACTCGTATACTACCAAAGCTCCGGTCGGGGCTGCCAAGCTCTCCGAGATATGGCCGGGAACGATGAAAAGCACAGAGGGCGGACCTTGTGATTGCGCGAGCTGTAACTGACAGTTCTCCTTTTTTGATGAGATTGATTATTGGATCATTCGGTCCCTCAGAAATCCCATAAAACCCCACAACTAGATGAGTGCCCGGATGATCTCGGCGCGCTTGATGGCGGTGCCGGTCTTCGACCGCATGTCGGTGGCCAGGCGGTCCAAGTAGACAATTTGGCGGTCGAACAGAACGACCGTGACCTTGGTCCATGGTTCGTCGTGCGTCGCGGGTCGGCCCGGGCGCGCCGCAGACGGCGCGTTGGAAACACTTCGATGAACTATGGTCAGCGATTAGAAAGAATGCTAACAGCTTCGCTGGAATTGGAATCTCGGGCCAAGTCAAGCGCAGTGTATCCGTCCGCAGTCTTTAGTGTAGGATCAGCCCCATGGCTTAGAAGCAGCCTTACCATCTCTGCGTAACCATTCTTCGCGGCGCAATGAAGAGGGGTGTAGCCGGTCGAGGTCCTCGCGTTGATGCTGGGATTCTTTTGCAGAAGCGCGCGAAGCGACCGATTTTGCATTTCTATGGCATGTTCTCGATACGGCACGCCATTGATCGTGACGTTGACGGTAACCCTTCCACCGCCTGACCCTCCTGGCGTCCACAACGTCACGGTATGGAGTGGAGTCATAGACCGTACAGAATCAGCAGTGTTTACGTCAGCGCCGCGCGCGATCAATAGCTCCACAATCCCTGCGTAGTCACCATAATATGACACTTGACCGTCAAGGCCACCCGGCCACGTCGCGACGTGTAATGGCGTCAGTCCACCTGGTCCTACCGCGTTTACCAATTCAGGTTTGAGGTCGAGGATTACGCGTGCGGACTCCAAATCGCCTCCACTCGCGGCTTTTAATATACCCGTCACAGTGAGATCCCTCTCGGCATGAGTCGCAGGGCCGAAAACGCTCAACTTTGTCCTCTTTGTTGAACAGCCTACAAAAAGCGTGCAACCTACAAAGATTAGCAAAATGTGTAATACCGGTAGAACTTGGGGCCGGCCGTAGCCGCGCTGGTCGAGGTTGTTGACGGGCGCCGTGCCGGTCGTCATGGGACAGACCGTTCTGTCGTCGGCGTCGCCGGTGGCGCTGGTCGCTTGGAGCGCGATGGTACCTGCCGCCGCGAGCTGGGGGTTCGTGTTACAGAACGAGCTGCCGCTGGTACTGGCGGGGGACCCAACAATGGCATGGCCGTAAATTCCTTCCCAAGTCCGCAGTTAAAGCTGATCGTCCCGCCGGTCTTCCCCAATCTCTTCACGCACGCCTGCAATGCTGCCTGGGTACAGGAGGCCCTAGTGCCGGTGCCCACGACGCATTTGTTTTCCAACGCCAGGGTGCGTGAGGGCAGAGTGAGACAGTGCAGAAGCAGAGCCAGCCCCAACCCGCTGCAGCGCAATGCTGTCTTTCTCATTGTCGCCTTCTTACCACCGCGGCCCATATCACGAGTCGGCCGCCAATCCCAAACGGCTGGGAGGGGTGAGCTGCCACAGATTGTGCTACGGGGCGGTGTCAGGCACCGGTCCCTGGCCGACAACAAAAACGAGCCGGCAGGTGTGGAGACCTGGCGGCTCGTAGATGGTAACGGATAACGACCTTACCAGTAGCCGTCATCGACGAACGAAACAAAGCGCCCTTTGCCGATGATGACGTGGTCGAGGACACGGACGCCGACGATGTCACCGACCTCGCGCAAGCGGCGAGTGATCTCGATGTCTTCTTTCGACGGAGAAGGGTCGCCGGACGGGTGGTTGTGACAAAAAATCACAGCGGCAACGCCAGGGCACCGGACGATCTGGTGAAAAACGTCACGCGGGTGCACGATGCTGGCCGTGAGGGAACCGAGCGACACAAGGGTGTCGCGGAGCTTCCGGTGTTTGTTGTCCAAGTGCACGACGTAGAAATGTTCGCGCGTCTCGGCGGCGAGATGCTCGCGGAAGTGGGCGTACACGTCGTGGCTGCCGCGAAGCGGTTCTCCGGGTTTGAATTCCGTCTCACCGTAGCGCTTCGCGATCTCGAAGACGGCGCAGAGGCGATTGACTGCGCCGGTCGTGAGGCCGTGCTCAAGGAGTTCGGCGGGGGTGAGGACGGCAATCTCGCGGAAGCCGTCGTGCTTCGTCGTGAGCCACTCACAGCTCAGCGCGGTGGTGTGGCCGAGCACGGCGGTGAGCAGCTCGGCGTCACTGAGCTCTGCGGGGAGCTTGTGTGTGGTGGGGCGACGCTGGTGGACGACGACGTCGCCAGCGTCGACGATCGCCGGCTCGTGGGGTTGTGATGAAAGAGGCAGAGAGAGCTGCTCGGAGATGTCATTGGGGGCCATCAGCGGCACTCCTTGAGCGGCCTCGGCTGCCAGTAGAGGTCGCGCTCGATGGTGAGGCCTCCAGGGCCGCGGATCTCCTCCATCTCATCGAGCGAGAAGTAGCCGTACTCGCGTTCCTGGCCGACCACGACGCCGAAGCAGAGGCGTTGCTCCGGATCGTACTCGGAGGCGTACCATGTCCAGCTGGTCCAGGGGGTGAAAAACTTCACAACGGCGATGGCGTTCTCGCCTTGCTCCTCTTGGCTGTAGAGGGGCGGCAGACGTTTCGCGATTTCATCGGTGAGCAATTCCATGCTCGCCCTCCTTGCGCGGCGGGACGATCGGCGCCGGGCGACATGCCGGGTCGCGTCCCGCCGCGGGGAAGGGTGAGAACGAGCGGAGCCGCGGGGACTCCGCTCGTCGCGTGTGGGGAACAACGAGCGAGCGTTCAGCTCGTCCGCGCTGGCGCCGGCCGTTGCTGCGGGGCTCTGAGAACGAGCTTGCCGCTGACCGGCAAGGCGTCGAGGAGCACGGTGATGGTGCCGCCTTCACTTGTGAAGGCCACGCCGATCTCGCGCCAGCGGTCGCCGGTATCCGTTGCGATGACGGTGCTCACGCTGAAATCTGGGCGCTTTCCCTTCATGGGGCTACCCTCCTTTCGCTGTTTGTGGTGCTAGTGGGGAAGAGGCACCCGAGCGGGTGCGCGTATAGTGAAAGACAAAATCGAAAATCTGTAAAGGGGAGGTCTATGTGTCGAGGGCCGCGGTGAGCAGCAGCGAGAGGATACGGCAGCGCTCCGCGCACTTCTCCACGGTGAGATACGGGGCGTCCGCGCGGTAGTACGTCAGCTCCTGGTCGAAGCGGCGTCGCGCTGCCGAAGGTGAAAAGCGTCGATTTTCGGTGAAGGGCAAACCCTTCACCCCCTCCCGAAAATCGCTCCTGGGGCGTCCTCGTGCGTCGGTTTTGGCGTTTTGGTCGACCATGGGGGCGTTTCGGTGAAGATCAGCGTCCCCGCCGCTCGGGCAGGCCGTGGCGCTGGCCACGGCTTCGCGGCGGTGTTGCGTGATGAAGTGAAAACCAGCGCAGCGATCGCCGGGACTTTCACCCTGCCCATTTGTGGTGGGGGTTGCCGCCGCCGGCTGCGGTGGCGACGGCAGAAAGCCCGAACCGGGCTCCGCAGCGAACCGGCCCGTGCTCGCAACCCCCTGCCTGGGGTAACCGCGGTCAGAATCCACGAGCACCGGCAATCGCGTGGGTGAGCTGGTGTGTGATCAGTGTAGCGCGTTTCAGAAAATCGGGGCAGTGGATTGGCGCAAGCCGGGACACTGGTGGTGCGCGTACTCGGGATCCGCGCCGGCGGGTAAGTGCTCGCGGAGAAGCGTCGACGCCGGCGTGCAGATGAGCGGCTGGGGTATTGCGTTCAGGACGATGTGCGCCTCGTTGCTAGGGTCAACGGACTGGTTGCACGTCGGACAGGTCTGCAGGAAGAAGGTGCGCGGGTTGTCGTAGCCGCGCTTCGCCGTCCACCAGAGCGGGCGCTCGAAGAGCGCGTCAGCCTGGTCGAGTGTACAGCCATCGTGCGTTGCGAAGAGGAAGAAGTGCGTCCCGAGTCTTTTGGGATCGACCTCGCGGGCCCGGAGCCGCAGGCTCTCGATCCGCGCGCGCGAGGTGGTCACGAAGAGCGCCTGGAAGCTGTCCTGCCGGCGGTCGTAGGAGCGCAGCGTTGTCGTTCTGAGGTGCCAGTAGGCGAGTAATTTCTTGGTGACGTCCGTCTGGTTCCAAGCGGTTCGCCGGATCGGCTCGCTGCCCATGTCGATCTCCAGAAACCAGTGGTAGCGGTGGTCAGCGACCGTGATGGTGATGAAGGCATCGGGGTGCAGTGGGATGTGCATGGTGCGGCTGTTGTCGAGAGGCACCGCCAAGCGATCGGGGAAACCCGTGGCCTGGTGGAAGGCTTCCTCCGCGCACCAGTCAAAGGGCCAGCCCCGTTGCTCGGCCGCCATCCGAAAGGCCAGCAACACCTCGGTGAGTGTCGCCTCGTGCTCGATGGCCTCGATGCCGATGCGCCGGTCCTTCTGCCGCCAGTCCTTGGGCGGCTTGGCTCGGGGCGCGGTCCAGAGGTCGGGGTAGAGCGTCTGGTGCCCGCGGATGCCGAGGGTGTAGGCACCCGTAGCCTTCCGCTTGCGGGGGCGGGCGATGTACTCGTCGTGAAACAACCGCGCGAGACGGTTGCGGAAGGCCCGCTCGGTTTTGTAGGCGCCGCCGGCGACCAAGAGCAGCTGCCGCGACGTCACAATGCGGTGCTCGTCGAGGAGTTCAAAGATGAGCCGGTCGTTGTCGTGCAGCTCGACGGTGCCGGTCGGCTGGGGCGCGAAGCGGTCGCGCTTATCCTTCTTGCCCGCCCGACCCTTCGGAAGTGTCTTTCGGCCGGCGAGGGTTGAGGGGTCGCCGTTGTGTTCGGGCGAGGCGGGGGGCTGGGGGTTGGTCATCATCGTGCTGGAGGGTAATCGTGTCTTCTCTGGTTAGTAACTGTACTTGGTCCCTGATGAGTGCGTCAAAGCGCTGCTGCGCCTCAATGAGCGGCAGCGTGGCGAGCTGAGCGGCTTTGAAGGGGCGGAGCCACTCGGCCATCTCCCGCGGTGAGTAGCGCGCTGGGGACAGGCTGGGGATCTCGATGTCGGCCGGTTCAATTTCGTTGATGCGCGTCACGCCGAAACGTTTGCCCGCGCCCTTGGGGCGCAGCGCGAAGCGCCTCGCCGCGAGACGTTCGAGCTGATCCGGCGTGTAAAACTGCTTCGCAGTAAGTTCCTGATAGGTGAACTCCGTGTGCCAGCCGGGCGTCTCGGTTTCGCCATCGAGCTCAGTCGTCGTGTTCACGTCCACCCAGTTGCTACTCTCAGCCGTCGAACTGGCGGGTACGGCGGCGAGGAGCGCCGCGATGCCGGTGGCGCGCGTGCGGACGGTGGAGCCCCCTACCGAGCCGCCAGTGGTGCGCGCGGTTTGGCGCTGCCGGCTGAGGGTCACGTGGGGGACGGTGTGGGGAACGGCGGCGGTCTGCGTCTGCTCGTACTGCACCGTGTCCAGGTCGAGGTAGTGACCGTAAAAGCGCCGGGCGAAGTAGATCGCTTCGTCGAAGTCGGTGAGGCGCATGACCACTTCCGCATTCATGCACGCCCGGATCGCGATGTAGGTCTCCTCATTCTCGCGGCGGGCCTGCTCGATCGATTGCATGCCGAGCACCAGGTACAGACCGTAGCCGGCGGTCTCGGCGAGGATGCGCGCCGTGTCGGTGGTGAGGTAGCGGCTGGCCTCGTCGATAACCAGGAAGAACGGCCGGTTCTGAGCGGACTTTTGGCGTTGCTTGGCGGTCATGAAAAGCTGCTTCACGAGCAGACGCGTGAAGAGCGCGGCGGCCTCGTCGGACTGGTCCTTCGGCTGCGTGTTGACGAGCACAATCCAGCCCTCGTCCATCAACCTACGGAAGTTGAGTGTGAATCGGCGTTGAAGACTGACCCTCTCGTTTCTTGACGCAACTCATTGATCCACTGTCGAAATATGCTATTCAACCGGGGGTCACGACCGGCGCCGATCGTGACCCCACCTGATTCGG
>Ga0187884_10002820_pt1 | contig 14032 bp, 6 predicted proteins | sample June2016WEW_20_4_FD_132983 | JGI IMG/M metagenome (GOLD analysis project Ga0187884, IMG submission 132983) | Peatland microbial communities from SPRUCE experiment site at the Marcell Experimental Forest, Minnesota, USA - June2016WEW_20_40 | ecosystem: Environmental > Terrestrial > Soil >...
GACCCGTCTTTACTGACACCGAATTCGTGGCGGATAAAAAGCCGGACGCGTGCCCGGCGGGTGGTGGCAGAAGCAGCTGGGCCAAACAGGACGTTAACGGCGCGCAGGTGCAGGAGATGATCCACGATCTCGTGTCACACCATGTCGCGGTGACTTCGACGCTGCCGGTGTTTGAAGCCCATGCTCCAGGGCGACCGAAGTTGCAGCAGCGCACGTTGGATGCGATGTCCGCAGAATCGGCACAGAGCTACCTCACCGATCGTGGAAGAGTGGCGTTGGATTCTCCCATGACGGCGATGCTGCGCAAAGAGATGGATTTTGAGGTGGCATTCGTCAAAGCGGGTGGCTTGCTGCTTGCCGGTCCTGATCCCACTGGAAACGGTGGCGTGCTGCCGGGTTTCGGCGATCAGCGCGAAATAGAGCTACTCGTGGAAGCGGGTTTCACTCCAGTGGAAGCCATTCAGATCGCCACGGAGAACGGCGCCTTATATCTCGGCCAGCAAGATCGAATTGGAACCCTCGCGCCGGGCAAACAGGCAGATCTGGTTTTGATCAAAGGCGATCCTTCAAAACAAATTGACGAGATCGAGAACGTCGAGACTGTGTTTAAGGCCGGGATTGGCTACGATTCCAAGAAGTTGATTGATAGCGTGCGAGGACAGGTCGGGATTCGTTAGAGCGCACCTACGGTATTGACGATTTGCCTAAACCAGCACCATTCCGGGCGAGTGGTCGGCAATCCAGAAGTTGGGAACTCGGGATCGGAATGCCGTTCGGTGCGCGAAAAGTGGCGACTTGTCGGCGCTATCCGTAACGGTTCGATCTGGCGATCTGGCGAGAATCGACCGGGCGCGAACGCGCCAGCCCGTCGGGTGGGATAAAGAAGACTCCTGCGTTAGTAGGACTCCTTTGAAGGGCGGGCCTCGGGCTGGGCGCAGACGGACGACAGAAACGAACTTTTCCGCTGGCGATCAAGAAATGAAAATCCAAACGATCGGCATAGGGGGGAGAGTCACCTCTCCTCCCCTGCCACACCACCGTACAGGCGGGTCCCGCATACGGCGGTTCGATAAGTTGATCCCAGCGATAAACCGCTGGGCTGGGCGTTTGCAGTTTGGGAGCGCCGTGAGGGTTTCACTTCTCGGGCTAGCATCCGTTGCGGCTTCACCGCGCTGTGCCTACCCAAGGCCTGCCGAAGCAGGATGGCCAGTGCAATACCTTCATCGAGACCCAAGCACTACTGACCCTTCCTATCGTTCGGGCCTTCGCCGCTTCCGCGACTACTACGCCCTCTGCTGACTTCTACTGTGCGGTCAGAACACCTCGCGATGTTCTCAGTCACGACTTCGTGACGCACAGCAGATCTCCCGTGATAAGCTCGACCGCCTTCCACGCACGACCGCCGGATTTACCACCAGTGCCCTTGATGGATATGGGCTTCCCGATTCTTTGCTCGCTCGCCCGGCACCGTAGGCCTCGTCATCCGGTTTTTGTTCATCGGCCCGCGTGTTTGCTCCACGCTTCCTTCAGACCCCACCTCGCGGTGACGCCCTTGCGCTTCGCTATCACTTCACCTCCATCAGGTTGTGAAGAGGACTTCCACCTCCAAGCTGTCGAACATGCACGGCGTACAATCGGGATAGGGGGAGCGGTTGCCCGCTCGCCCCTCCCACACCACCGTACATGCGGGTCCGCATACGGCGGTTCGGCGAGTTGAGCCTGCTCCGACAAGGCGCAGGCCGGGTGTTGGGTACAAGTTTCGCCAAGAACCGTTCGGTCCCTGGCTGGCGGATCGAGTTGGGCTTCACCCTTCCCATGCCCGCCAGCAGGCCAGACACTACTGGGTTTCTGCCGCCATCGGTTCCTGAGGGCCCCGACTTATTCACCGCTCTCTTCCGTTCAGGCCTTCCCCACTCGCGTGGGTACTATGCCCTCTGCTGACTTCTGCCCTGCGTTAGAACGTCTTACGACGTTCCCAGTCACTCAAGACAACAGTGGCAGATCTCCCGAGGTAAGTTCGACCGCCTTCGACGCGCAACCGCCGGATTTACCACCAGCAGCCTTGATGGATGTGGGCTTCGCGGTTTCTTGCCCGCTCGCCCGCTGCCGTAGGCCTCCTCATCCGGTTTTTGTTCATCGGCTCGCGCCTTGGCTCCACGCTTCTTTCAGACCCCGCCTCACGACGACGCCCTTGCGCTTCGCTATCACTTCTCCTCCATCAGGATGTGAAGAGGACTTTCACCTCCAAGCTATCGAACATGCTCGGCACACAAGAAAGGCGCTCGGACAATTGCCGAGCGCCTGAATGATTGGATCGGATTATGCTGCGGTTTTCGTTGTGCCTTTCTTGGAGGCTTTGGTTTGCTTGGCGGCACTCTTGGCACGCTTCGCGCTGAATTCCTGCTCCACGGCCCTGCGAACCTTGTCCACATCAACGCGATGCCGCTTTGCCGTGGCGATCAGCACATCCGGGTCGCTGGTTGGCGCCCGATCTGTGCATTCCAGCAAAACAACTTCAATTAGCAGTTTTGAAAGTGCGCCCTCGTCCGGCTGCCGCAGCATCCGAGCGATGGCCTGCTGCACCTGCGGGTGCGTAACTTCGCTGGCCGTGCCTTCGACCAGCTTGTGCCGCCGCGCCAACAATTCCTTTCGCAACGGTTCAAGTTTGTTCAAAAGCGCACTCGCAACCAGCGCAAGGTCGGCGCGGTCAAGCGGTGCGCCGATGCGCTTGAGCACTTCGGCCAAGGTGCGGTGCCGCACCGTGGCTTCGAACTTCTGCCGCTCCAACTCCTTGCGCCGCTGTTCGCGTTCTTTGGCTGTCTGCGCCGGGTTGGGAGCATGGCGGTCGGCGAAGTGTACCGGGCAGTTCGGCTCGGCGCAGACTTTCACCGTGCGCCCGCGCTCGGTGCCGTCTGCCACGATGGCCTCGCTCATGTGCTTGCATGGTTTCTGATAGGGCGAGAGCGGCTTCTTGGATTTCGCAGACTTGGCCGAGAGATTCAATGCAACGTATTGGTTTCGTCCAAGCACTGCGCTGTTTACGGGCGCTTTCCATTCGTTCGTAATCTGCACCAGCTTCGGTTTTTCGGCGATCTGGCGCTCGACATTTTTGGTGAGCTTGTTGTTGTAGCAGTCTTTATCGGTGCAACTGTCTTGCAAGGCCGCATCGAAAAGCAAGGTGTTAAAGCCGGTGCGCTTCGGGCAGTTCGCGCAGCTTCCCGCTTCCGGCACAAGCCCTTCGTCGTTCTTGTCGAACGGCACGCAATCGAGCGAAAGCAGGATGTTCTGCTCGATCCATGCCGCCAGGTCGCGCACAGGACGCAGGATGCGGGTTTCTTTGCCGCCGTTCCAAACGGTGTGGAAGGCAGCATCAAACGCCCGCTGTTGTTCCGCCTGTGGCAGCTTGGCGATTTCGAGCGCGTGACCGACCCCTATTTCGTCCGCCAGAAACGCCTCTGCGACGGATGGAGTCAGCTCAACCAAGCGAAGTCGAGTGGCCACGAATGCCGGACTTTTTCCGGCCCTCGTTGCCAAGCTGTTGATGTCGTATTGAAGGCCGTCCGTATGCAAGAGGCCGTAAAACGCGAATGCCTCTTCCAACGGATGAACATTTTCACGCTGGATATTTTCGACCAATTGCGTTTCGACACAAGCCGCGTCCGAGAGTTCGACGATGCGAACGGGCACTTCTTCCAACGCGGCGAGGTTGGCGGCACGCAACCGCCGCGCACCGGCAATGACCTCGTACTTGTCATCTTCGATGGTGCGGACAAGCAAGGGCTGTAATACTCCTTGGGCCTTGAAGCTGGCAGCTAATTCTTCGAGACTCCTGGCATCAAAGCGTTTGCGGGGATTGCTGGTGGATTCCTGCAACTGCGTGACAGGTAGGTTGCGATATTCGTTGCTGGCTTGAACTTCGGTTGCCATAATCATGTTCTCCTTTTTGTCTGAGTAGTAGTGAAAGTTGTGCGGACAGACACACCTCGCCTGCCCGCGCCGATTTCCGTGTGGGTGTTTCAGGCGGCTGGTTGTCCTGCCTCGACGATCTCTGCCGGGGCGGGCCTGTAACTTGTTTCTTGGTTGTCGGGTGCCGCGTCCGTCGCAGGCTGCGGTTCCTGTGCTTCCGGCGGGACGGGTTCTTCCATTTCGATTGCCGCCAGAATCACGGCTGAGGTTTGCTGCACGACCTCAAGACTCTCCATCAATAACTCGGCGTTGCCGTGATATAGCTGGATGTACGAGGCGCTGGAATTGGGGTTCAGCCCGATGGCTTTCGAGACCACAAAAGCCACGGCTTCGGCTTCGGTTTCGCGTACCGTCTTGGTTGTCGTTGTACGGCGCTCACTGTGCCCAAGTTTCAAATGGGCGTACTCATGCACCAATGTGGCAAGTTCCTCGGCCTCGGTTTGTCCCGGCAGAAGGCGAATAGTGGTGCCGAATGCCGTGCCCAAGGCCGGGGCGATTTCGTCGGTAAGTTCGACGGTGATGCCCTGTACCTGCACGAACTGCCGCAAGCGATCGAGATACACAGTGGCGTCTCCTGTGACCTCGCCGATGGATGGCAACGGTGCGCCTTCGGTTTGGGCTTGATCCCACACGTATACGCGACGGAAGCCCAAGAGCGCGGATTTGTTCGCTTCGTCTTCGTCGCTTCCGGTTTCTGTGTTCTGCTTTTTGCGGCGCTTGCCGATCATCGGGGCGAGAATGGCAATGCCTTTTTCGCCGCGTTTCACACGACGGCCAAGCTGGTTCCATGTGAACATCCCGGCTACTCGCGTGGCTTGCGGGTTTTGCCTCGCTATCAAGAGGACATTCCCAAAACTGTACGAATGGAAATGCGCCATCGCATCCAGAAACGCGGTCAGGCTTTCGCTGTGTCCGGCTTCCAGTTGCTCGATGAGATATTTCACGTTTTCGCGGATGAGTTGCTGTGCGGTGGCGGGCTTCCGGTTCGTACTGCCGGAAGCCGCATGAACGGCGGCTGAGCCGTCGCTGTGGGTGTTGTTGTTGTTGTGATATTCCATTGTTTTTCCTTTGTCTGCCCGGTGGGGCGTTTTTTTCTTTCACCCTGGAGCGAAGCGAAGGAAAAAACGGACCACCGGGAGACAAAGAGGAACGACAAAGGGCGAGCGGGAAGGCACGAGAGGCGGGCACGGCAAGTGCCAAAGCGGCCTTATCGTTTGGCGCGCAGCCGTGCTGACCCGAAGGGCTGTCCCGAAGCGAAGCGGAGTGGGCGCACTCGCCCGGCAGAAGTGGAGAAAAGACGCGCGGCCAAGCGCCACCGAGCAGTTGCTTTTGGCGTACGAAGTCAGGCAACTGGCACGGCAGAAATTAGGCCAGAGTCACTGTACTTGGACATCGTAACGATTACGTTCAAGAATCTTCCTCTGGCCTTTCACAAGCAATCGAATGCAGCACACATGGCAGCAGAGGTGGTTCGGACTAGTCAGACTGTGCTCCAATTTGCCGACAGCACCTCAGCCTGTTCCAGAACGGTGTTGGTGGCTTTCTCTTGCTTGTCGGGCGGGTAGCCGTATTTGCGCAGGATGCGCTTAACCAGCACGCGCAGGTTCGCTCGCACATTTTCGCGGATCGTCCAGTCGATGGTCGTGTTTCTTTGGACTGTTTCCACCAGCTCGCGGGCAATGGTGCGGAGCGTCTCGTCGCCCAGTACCTTCACGGCGCTGTCGTTCGTTTCGAGAGCGTCGTAGAACGCAACTTCGTCCTCGTTCAGTCCTAACGCTGCGCCACGGTTCTCCTCTTCGTGCATGTGTTTCGCGAGGCCGATCAGCTCCTCGATCACTTGCGCTGTTTCAACCGCCCGGTTCTGGTATTTGCGAATAGTTTTTTCCAGCAGATCCGAAAACAGCCGCGCCTGCACGACATTTCGGCGCGAGCGCGTCTTGATCTCCCCAAGCAGCAGCTTCTTCAGTAGTTCCACGGCCAGGTTCTTCTGGGGCAACTCGTGGACTTCAGCGAGGAACTGGTCCGAAAGAATCGAGATGTCGGGCTTCTTCAATCCGGCGGCCTCAAAGATGTCCATCACGTCCGTGCTAGCAACCGCCTGCGAGACGATCTGCCGTATGGCGTGGTCGAGGTCTGCTTCGGTCCGCTCTTGCTGAGGGGTAGTCTTGTTCAAAACTGACCGCACGGCCTGAAAGAACCCAACATCGTCGCGGATATGCATCGCACTCGGGTGTGGCACGGCGAGCGCGAAGGCGGCGGAGAGTTGCTTTACGGCGTCCGTCAAGCGCTTTTTGCCATCCTCCAGCTTCAGAATGTGCTCTTGCGCATTGGGCAACAGACTCAACTTCTGCGCTGGCGAGCCAGCCGTCCACGCGGTCCAGTCGAAGCCGTAGAAGAGTCCGCGGCAAACTTCGTAGTGCTTCAACAGTGCTGCAACCGCGTCCTCCTGCGGAAGCGCAGTCTTCCCCTTGCCGCCGCTCTCGGTGTAGGTTGCCATCGCGTGCTTCAGTTCTTGAGCAACGCCGAGGTAGTCCACCACCAGTCCGCCGGGTTTGTCTTTGAACACGCGGTTCACTCGCGCGATGGCCTGCATCAGCCCGTGGGCACGCATGTACTTGTCCAGGTACATGGTGTGCAGGCAGGGCACATCGAAGCCCGTCAGCCACATGTCGCGCACGATCGCCAGTTGGAACGGGTCTTTTGCCTTTTTGAAGCGCAGGGCGAGAACGTCGCGGCGGCGTTTGTCTCGGATGTGCTGCTGCCAGTCCAGCGGGTCCGTGGCCGCGCCAGTCATGACGACCTTGAGCTTACCCGCTGCGTCGTCTTCGCCGTGCCATTCCGGGCGCAGCTTGATGATGGCGCTGTAGAGATCGACGCAGATGCGCCGACTCATACAGACGATCATTCCCTTGCCATAGTTTGCTTCCTGCCGGTCTTCAAAGTGCTGTACCAAGTCCCGTGCGACTACGTCGAGGCGCTTCTCGGTGCCGACAATGGCTTCGAGTGCTGCCCATTTTGTCTTGAGCTTCTCGCGCCTCTGTGTCTCCTCGCCCTCGGTCACTTCGTCGAAGTCGGCGTCGATCTTGGGCTTATCGGCATCGCTAAGCTCCAGCTTGGCCAGACGGCTCTCGTAGTAAATAGGCACGGTGGCTTTGTCTTCCACGGCGCGCTGAATGTCGTAGATGCTGATGTACTCGCCAAACACTTGGCGGGTATTGGCGTCCGTCTTCTCGATAGGAGTTCCCGTAAAGCCGATGAACGAAGCATTCGGCAAGGCGTCGCGCATGTGCCGTGCGAAACCATCCACGAAGTCGTACTGACTGCGGTGCGCTTCGTCGGCGATCACTACGATGTTCCGCCGATCCGAGAGTTCGGGGTAGTGCTCACCTGCCAGCGGCATGAACTTCTGAATGGTGGTGAAGACGACGTGCCCGGATGACACGGCCAGCCGCGCCTTCAGGTCTTCGCGATCCTCAGCCTGCTCGGGAGTCTGGCGCAGAACTTCGTGGCAGCGGGAGAACGTGCCAAACAACTGGCCGTCGAGGTCATTCCGGTCTGTAATGACGACGATGGTCGGATTCTGCATTTCTGGATCAAGCACTAACCGGCCGGCGTAGAAGACCATCGTCAGGCTCTTACCCGAGCCCTGTGTGTGCCAAACGACGCCGGCGCGCCGGTCGCCGCCTTCGCGGGTCGCTTGGATCGTGGTCTGCACGGCCTTGTTAACAGCATGGAACTGGTGATAGCCCGCGATCTTCTTGACCACCTCCTTACCGTCATTCTCAAAAACAACGAAGTACCGGATAAAGTCGAGCAGGCGGCGCTTTTCAAACAGCCCTTGGGTGAGGATCTGAAGTTGCGGCATGGATGCCGGTGCAAGCTCTTCTCCTTGGATGGTGCGCCAGGGCATGAACCGCTCGGTGTCGGCGGTGAGAGAGCCGACCCGTGCCTCCAGGCCGTCCGAGATTACCAGCAATGCGTTGTAATTGAAGAGCGCGGGTATTTGGTGCTTGTAGGTCTGAAGCTGATTGAACGCCGACCAAATCGTTGCGTCCTCGTCGGCAGGATTTTTCAGTTCGAGAACCACGAGCGGTAGGCCGTTGACAAACAAGATCACGTCGGGTCGGCGAGTGTGCTGACCCTCCGCTACGGTGAACTGGTTGACGGCGACCCAGTCGTTGTTGTCCTTGTTCTCGTAGTCGATGACTTTTACTTGGGCGCCGGCAATGGAGCCGTCGGCACGCGTGTACTCCACCGTAATGCCATCCACGAGTAGCAGGTGCGTGCGGTGGTTGCGCGCGATGAGCGAAGGGCCGTCCGCTCGCAAGAGCTTGCGCTGAGCTTCTACGATGGCGGCGTTAGGAAGGCCAGGGTTTAGCCGCTCCAATGCTTGGCTCAGCCTGCGCTCCAGAATAACGTCGCGGTAGTTGGGATCGCGGCGTTCTGTTGCTGGTTCGCCGAACGCGATCTCAGGGCCGTGCAAAATTGTGTAGCCCAACTCGCTCAGCCAGTCGAGGGCTGCGTCCTCGACAATGGATTCGGCGAAGCGGTGGTTGCCCATGCCTTTCGCAGGCGGATTGGTATTTTTCATACTTGGGCCTCGACGAGTTTCTCGGCATCGGGGATGCGAAGATCTCCAGAGATCAGTTTCGGCAGCAATGTGTCACGTATGGCAGCGAGTGTCTTAGAGGCAACCTTGGCCTGGACCATCTCATCGATCAGCGGGGCAAAATACCGACTCATCTCCTCCAAGAGTTTGTCCGACGGAACCAAAACTTTCGCGGCCGAAAGGTGCCCGCGCTGGATATGACCCATCGTGGTTGCCTTTCCTGCGGCTATGCCTCGGAAGTAATCTAGGTGTTGGTGTATCCAAAAAAAGTAAAGCCATTTCGGATATGATTTCGACGTGACCTTGAATAGGTGCTGGTTTAGCGCACCTCGACCGCCAGCCCAAAGAACGCACTCCAAAGAGCCAGACCACGAAAAAAGTACATCTCCATCATCGACGACATATGCAGGGGCTAATTCAGCGCTTGCTCTGTCGGCCCCTGAAGTAATTTCAGTCCGGAGTTGGGCGATCTTGATCACGGGAAGAAAGCGGTCGTCTCTTGGTGGGAACTTTTGTAAGGCGAGGCCGTTGAGAAAATCCGCGATTTCATCAAGCCCGAAGACCTGCCATCCCTTCGGAACTTCATCCGCTCCGTAATCTTCGAACGAATCGGGGGAAAGGTCGGCGATACGTTTTGGGAGGCCGGGATCGCGGCCTTCGGCCTTGGCGCGGACGGGATCGAAGTCCACGAACCATGACTTGAACAACGCCCGAGCCATAGCTTCCAGCGTCTCGTTCATTCGCCTGTTCAGTTCGATCTTGTCGTCAAGCGTCCCGAGGATTTGGGCGATGGCACGCTGCCTAGGTAAGACTGGCAGCGGCACCCGAACCGTTTCTGCAAATCGAGTGAACTGGAATCTTGCAATACCTGTGTGCTGGACTTGATGTTGTTCAATCTCGCCTGAAAAATACAGATACTGGAGATACCAATAGATGTAGCGCGAATCCGCTTTTCGCTCATCGACCCTTAGGAATCTTGCGAAACTAGCACACGTCACAGGAAGGTCGGAACGCTGTAACAATCGAGGGTGGATCAACACGGTTCGACCTGTCGGGCAATCTCTCGTACCTCCGGCAGTTTCAATGAGGAGATCCCAGACATGCAAAGTTTTTCGTTTAGCAGCGCCTTCCTCTATATATCGAATCGGAAACGCGTCGATGTTGCCAAATCGTGCGTCATCAAAGTCAGTACCGCGAATTACTCGCATCGGAACATAGCCCTCGGCCGGGGCCTTTTTACCCCATTCTCCATCCCGTGTGTGGAGCAAGAGTTCCCGGAAGATGAGAGAATCACCTGCCATACGCAAACTCCTTCAGATTGGCGGCGTATGTTGTCAGGCTGGACAGGTAAGTGTTTTCTCCAGGCACGTTCATGCCTTCGTATCTCCCTTGCGGACGCGCTTCGGGTTTACGGCGCTGAGTTTCTTGACCTGCTCCACGGTCTGATCGAAATCGCTGGTGGGCTGGGCTGCTTCGATCTGGCGGCGCTGCTCCTCGTATTGGGCAAACTGCGTGTGTGCGTGTTCCTCGGCCAGAGCGTGGGATATTCTGCCGGCACTGGTCAGGATGTTGCGTTCGCTCAGCCGCAGAAAATCGTCGAGTTTGGAGATCCAATCGGCCATGTGCATGGGGCGATGGCTGCGGGCCTGCAACTCGGCAAAATCCAGATAGGCGGAGACGATCAGGTTCAGAGCTTCCAGTTCTTCTTGTTGCAGGTAGTTCTTGGCCACCGCGACATCGGCCTTGCGCACCGGCCCGCGTGGCGAATTCTTCCAACTGGTGAGGCCCATGTGGGGCCGGCTGGCATCGGCGCGCTGGCGGACAATCTCGGCGGCGGTGCGGCCATGGGCCGCCCAGTGCATCTTGTTCTGCACGGTTTGAAAAAACTCCTGCGTGGGGGCGGCGGCAGGGTCGTAGTCAATGCTGGTGGCGTAGATGTCGGTGATTTTCTGGTAGAAGAGCCGCTCGCTGGAGCGAATGTCGCGGATACGCGCCAGCAGTTCGTCAAAGTAATCCTGCCCGAGTGCGCGCCCGGCCTTGATGCGTTCATCGTCCAGGGTGAATCCCTTGACCAGCAATTCACTCAGCCGGGCCGTGGCCCACTGGCGGAATTGCGTGCCGCGCTGCGACCGGACGCGGTAGCCAACGGCCAGAATTATGTCGAGGTTGTAGTGCTTTAGAGCGCGCTGCACCTGCCGCGTTCCTTCCGGTCGAACTTGTAAGTAATCCTTACAAGTTGCCTCCGGCGTCTGCTCTCCTTCCTCGTAAATGCTTTTGATGTGAAGGGTTATGTTTTGCGGCGTGGTCTGGAAGAGTTCGGCCATGTCAGCCTGTGTCAGCCACACGGTCTGGCCGTCCAGCCGGACTTGGAGATTGAGGCCCGCATCCTTATATAGAAGGATTTTGCCCGCCGACCTGACCGACGATGGCTCGGGGGATGCGGGCAAGCTGCGGCGTTTCTTACTCGCCATACCCAAGCTCCTTCAGATTTGCGGCGATAGCGGCGTCCAGCTTCTTGGCCTCCACCATCTGGCTTCGAAGCGTTGTCGCCAGCCGCTTCATTTTTTCATCGAACGGCTCGCCATCGTCCTCGATCTCTTCGGCCCCCACATAACGTCCCGGCGTGAGCACATGGCCGTGTTTGCGGATTTCCTCCAGCTTGGCGGACTTGCAGAAGCCGGGTACATTGGCGTACTTGCCCGATCCCTTGTCCCCACGCCACGCATGATAGGTCCCCGCGATCTTGGCCACGTCCTGGTCCGTGAGTTCGCGGTGTACACGGTCGATCAGTGTCCCCATCTTCCGCGCATCAATGAATAGTGTTTCGCCCCGGCGGTCGCGGTAACCGTTCCTTTTCTTGCTGCGCGTGAGGAACCAGAGACAGACGGGAATCTGCGTCGAGTAGAAAAGCTGCCCCGGCAGAGCAACCATGCAATCCACAAGGTCGGACTCGACGATGCTTTTGCGTATTTCACCTTCGCCCGACTGATTGGACGACATGGAGCCATTGGCGAGGACGAATCCGGCGAGCCCCATTGGCGCAAGGTGGTGGATGAAATGCTGCACCCAAGCGTAATTCGCGTTGCCCGCTGGCGGCATCCCATAGACCCATCGCTTGTCATCCTTGAGTTGTTCGCCACGCCAATCGCTGTCATTGAAGGGAGGGTTCGCCAGCACCCAGTCCGCCTTGAGATCAGGGTGCCGATCATTGTGAAACGTATCGCCGTGGGCAATCTGGGCGTCGATGCCGCGGATGGCGAGGTTCATCTTCGCCAGCCGCCATGTCGTGTAGTTCGACTCCTGTCCGTAGATGGAGATGTCGCCGATCTTGCCGCTGTGCGCTTCAATGAACTTCTCGCTGCTGACGAACATTCCGCCCGATCCGCAGCAGGGATCATAAACGCGCCCCTTGAACGGGGCCAGCATCTCGACCAGAATGCGGACGACGTGCGACGGCGTATAAAATTGTCCGCCCTTCTTGCCCTCGGCGCTGGCGAACTGCGCGAGAAAGTACTCATAGACGCGGCCCAGAACGTCCTTGGCGCGGTCAGCGGGACTGCCGAGGCCAACGTTGCTGACAAGGTTGATGAGTTGGCCGAGCCGCTGTTTATCGAGGCCCGGACGCCCGTAGTCCTTAGGCAGAACTCCCTTCAGAGATGCGTTGTCGCGCTCGATGGCCGACATCGCATCGTCCACGATCTTGCCTATCGCAGGTTGAGGCGCGTTGTCCTTGAGGTGCGACCAGCGGGCCTCCTTCGGTACCCAGAAAATGGTTGCGGCGCGATACTCGTCTGGGTCTTCGGGATCGGCACCCTGCGCCTTCTGGGCTTCGAGTTCGGCGTGCTTGGCCTCGAAGGCGTCGGAGATGTACTTGAGAAAAATCAAGCCGAGGACGACGTGCTTGTATTCCGCCGCGTCCATGTTGTTGCGCAGCGCGTCGGCCATTGCCCACAGCTTGGCTTCTACGTCCTGACCGTTACCATTTGCCACTAAGGTCTCTTTCCTCAGTCGATTAGCGGTTGTCGAAATCAGCCTATTCATCTTGGAGCAAAGATCGGTTTGCCAAGTACACCATTGTAGATCGAGAGTGCTAACCTGCGGAGTTCATTCAACTGTACCCAATCGCACAGCGATGGTTATTGACATAAATTGTTGGCGCGGTCATAGACCCATCCCCATACCCTGAGCAACAGCGATGGATGGATCTCGATTGATTTCTAGGGCGGATGTCTTAGAGACATCGGCTCCGATCTGTGGGCCGAGCTTTGCCATGTCGTCGGTGAAGAGTGTGACCTCGTGGCTGGCGCGGGAGATGGAGACGTAGCCGAAGCGGGAGTTGAGCAGGTCGGGGTGTACGCTGGTATCGGCGTGAACTAGGACGCGTTCGGCGGTGAGGCCCTGCGAGCTGTGACTGGTGACGGCGTAGCCGTGGTCGAAATGACGATGCTCGCTTGGGTCGAACTCGATCTGACGGTGGTTGTCGAGGCGGGCCGAGATGCGGCCATCGGCATCCATCTTGTCAATTGTGCCTAACTCGCGATTGGCGACGCCGAGCGACTTATCGGGTGCGGTGAACTGGATGCGATCGCCTACGGAGAACTCGCGTTCGCTCTCGCGGTAGACGCTAACGCCGGTTAGGCGGCGCGGATCGTAGGTGGCGTGTTCTCCGTTGGCTTTCTCGACAGTAAGTTGGTTGGTGGCTGGATCAATGGCGGCGACCGATGCGTAACTGCCCGCTTCGATTCCGATGGCTTTGCTGCCGCGTGTGTAGCGAACTACGTCAGCGATTTCGTGGTGTCTGGCCCAGGAGCGTTCGGCTCCGGTCATGTCCTGACGCTGGACCAAGACACGGAATGTATGATCTTCCGGGGCAAGGGCGCCAGTGGCCTTCAACTCTTGGCGCACGGCGGCGTTCAAGTCGCGGCGGGAAGCATTGTCCGGGGAGACGATAAGAGTGTTCGCGGGCGACGCGACATGGCTTTTGGCGATGGCGCGGACGCGCTCTTCGCGGTCGGGAATTTCCTGCACACGGCCCTGCTGACCAAGTGCGTTGAGCGCGGCGGAGACTTGGCCCGTCGCCAGCATTTCGACGGCGGATTTCAGCGCCGGGTCTTTTTGGCGGACGATTTCGTCGAGCTTGGCGGTACGCATTCCGGCCTCTTGTAGTTGCTCGAAGGGGCGGCCCGCTTCGACGCCCTGATGCTGGCGAGTGTCTCCAATCAGAAGCACGCGGTCATTGGTGCCGAGCCGCGCAAGGAACTCGCGCATTTGGTTCGTGCTGGCAAGGCTGGATTCGTCAATCATGAAGAATCGTTTCCGCTCGGAATTGTGATCAGCGTTATGCCCACGCGCGAGAAAACCCTGCAATGTTCCGGCGTGGACCCCGGCCTGCTCCAGTTGTTTCGCGGCACGAGAGGTCGGGGCGAAGCCTTCGACCTGATAGCCCTGCGATTCCGC
>Ga0187884_10002821_pt1 | contig 14025 bp, 15 predicted proteins | sample June2016WEW_20_4_FD_132983 | JGI IMG/M metagenome (GOLD analysis project Ga0187884, IMG submission 132983) | Peatland microbial communities from SPRUCE experiment site at the Marcell Experimental Forest, Minnesota, USA - June2016WEW_20_40 | ecosystem: Environmental > Terrestrial > Soil >...
CGATATTGGCTCGACAAACCGGACTGGAGAGAAAGGACCGTTCAGGATAAGTAACCGCAACGTGCCGGCTTTTCTCCGGAGGGCACATGCGCAGTCCGGTTTCAAGTAGCGCATGGGGCGAATGCAATGCGATCACAAGCCGGTCGGTAAGCAGGAAGTTATCCATACCGATGTCTTGGCTCAGCGTGAAATGGAGAAGAAGCGTTCTCCGTTAGTGTAGATTCCGCCCCTGCGGGGCGGGGATTTTTCGAGGCATGGGGGTCTATCGTCCGATGGCTTTTTCCGCGCAATGCACAGCGCGAGAGGATTGGCTCCCGCGCTGCTGAACATCGGCTCGATGAGCCCGCCCGGTTATCCCTCGGCATGGTTGCCTCCCGGCAGAGCCCGCCTCCGTTTCACCTGGCAAGTTCATTGTAGCTCCGCCACGCCATGCTGTTCTCAAGTTCCGGTTTGTCGTCACTCGGAGTTGGACCGCACTCATCAATGTCCAACTGTCCAACCGCCTCCCTGCAACTTGTGAGCGACAACAAAGTGCCAGAATGGACTGCATAATGATGACGAGCCTAGCATTCGGTAAACTGGGTAGCCATTATGGAAACGGGCAGGACATTTTAGAGGAGACTTCCTGAGGCCTCCGAGTTTATTAGCGTTTGCACTTGTACGAATGGCCGCACGCCTTGACCCGCACGATGAATAGAGCGCAGACGGGTACTTGGACTTCGTCCGTGAGGACAGTAGTCTTGGCAGAAGGCGCTTAAGCCAAGTCGACCAAGCAGCGACCAACAGAAGTAGAACAAAAAGTGGACCGGGGAGTCCAGTGTAATGTCGTTCAACGTCGCACAACGACGCGTTCTTCTTGCAGGGCTGATCTTGCTAGTTGCACGCGGGGTCATTCCACCTTGGAAAGTGAGTTTTGCTGGCAGCCCTCTTGCACCGTATGGCTGGAGCGAAGGGTTCGGGTTCTTGCTGAGGCCTCCATCGCCCAGTATCAACGCTTACCAGTACGGCGCATTTCTTCTCAAGGTCGACTGGTCACTACTTCTTCAGCTGTGTTTCGTCATCGTTCTGATGACCGCGGGTATTTGCCTGGTGTTCATGAAACACGCGGAGGAGTCAGATACACGTTTCTTCAAAATGCTAGAAACGAGAAAGTTTCTAGCTTCTCTGCTCATCGGCTTGGGATTTCCAATCCCACTCCTAGGCATGCCCGCGACCTACTATTGGGCAATCCTGATTGTTAACCGAGTAGGATTTGAGTCGCAGGGGATGCTTTTTATATCTGTTGCGGCGTTCGTGGGACTGACGGCGCTTTGCCTTGCATTTTTAGCGCTTCTTCAAACCGTGAAATCTTTGGTTGTGAGAAGAGGGGTGGTGCTTGTTGCCGCTGTGATGCTAATCAGTGTTTCATTCGGAGGTCCATTGGCTCTCCAAAAGAGCGAGCGGGATCGAGAGGGGCGTCTTCAGAAAAACCATGCCGCTGCGGTAGCTGCACTTCACAATCTCAACAGCGCCCTCGCAGCATATAAAGCTCGTTATGGTGAATATCCTGGGAAGCTCGACTGTTTGGGCTTTGCTGCTCAAGGTGCACTGCCTGACAAGAACCGCGCATCGCTGATTCAATTCCCGCTTGCCGATGGCATCCAGAACGTATACACATTCGGTTATCGTTCAATAGCGACTCCGGGAGCGGCGGCGAGATCGTATGAGATCCAAGTAGATCAAATCAAGAATACTTACGACGATGCGGATGGTGTGCACTTCTACACCAGCGAGAGTGGGACGATTCGATGGTGTCTGATGTGCCCGCACGCACAAGCAGATGACCCCGCAGCGAAATAACGACTGCCAAAATCCGCCGGTCCCTGCATTCGACTTTCGGGATCGTCGGCAATCCGGAACCTAGCTACTTCACCGCTATCCGACATCGCGGCGGCTGGCCACTTCGCTCTTCACGCCGCTTGCTGGCGGCGACTCTGACGTTGCTGTCTGGCGGCTTCCAGCTTGCGGTCGCGCTCGGCGTGGATCTCTGCCTGTCGCTCCGCGAGCATATCGTTCGGCGTCACATAGCCGATGGCGCTGTGCAGCCGGACATAGTTGTAACGGTTCACATACTGCTGGATCAGGCGTTTTGCGTCCTTCAGTGACAGCGGCGTCCCCGGGCGAATGCATTCGCTTTTCAGCGACTTGTGCCAGCGTTCTAGCTTCCCATTCGACTGCGGGTAGCTAGGCGAGGTTCGGACGTGCGTCATGCCCGAGATGCGAATGAATTCCTTGAAATCGCGGGCAATGAACTGCGGACCATTGTCCGAGATGATGCGTGGCTTCGCTTCCGGGTATTTTTCCTTGGCGCTTTCGAGAATGACTTCGACATCAGATTCCCGCATCGACTCACGCAAATCCCAATGCACGAGGAAACGGCTGAACCCATCCAGAACGCTGCACAAGTAATAGAACGTGCCGCACAGGTTGATGTAGGAAACGTCGATATGCCAGTGTTGGTGCGGCTGCAGCGGCTGCTCGAAACCACTCCCCTTGCGCGAAGGTTGTCTTTTCCAGCGGGATAACAAACCGGCCTGCTTCAACACCCGCCAAACGCTCGCCGGACTGACGGCCACAACGTCAGCGTCAAGCATCATGAACGTCAGCCGCCGATAACCCTCCAGCGGATTTTGCATGTGGAAACCGATGATCGCTTCCTTCTCCCACGGCTCTAGCCAGAAATCACGGGGAACCCAACCGTTGTGCTCGTTGACGCACCCGTACCGCTGCCGCCAGTCATAGAACTTGCTGGCGGCCACGCCAAGCCATTGGATAAACCGTCCGACATTGATCTCAGCCCTTTCCGACCAGCGCCGGACGAAATCCACGACTTGGTCCCGCACATCATGCGGCACCCAGTTCCCGGTCAGAGTTCCCCAAGACTTTTTTTAGCGCGATGTGCTCGGCCATCAATTCCGCCAAGACCTCGTCCTTGGTCCGCACCTTCTTCTCCAAGAACTCGATCCGTTTCTGCTTCTCCTCCACTTGGTGGTGGGGACGCTCCTGAGCCTGAAAAGCGGCGGCTCCGTTCTCGAACAGTTCCTTCTGCCAGCGGTAGAACACCGTTGGGCGCAGACCCAGCTCTTCACACAGCTCCGAGACGGGCACCTTGTCCAAAAGATGTCGTCTCAAGATAGCTACCTTTTCTTCTGCAGTGAAATGCTTCCGTTCTTTCCTCATATGTTCGCTCCGTTATCTTAACGGACGAACGCTTTCTCCATTTCCAACTGAGGCAGGACAATGCGTCCAGTCTTTAGCTCTCCATTTGTAGAATTCTTTGTATGAACGGAACACGTGCAGCTTCAGATGCTTGTCTGTGTAGTGAATGAGAGGATAACGGCCCGTCACTTTCTTGAGCCACTCATGGCATGCTATTTGGGAAGCGGAAAGTATGTCTCCGCCTCGCTTATCCTCAATCGCTACGCCGTTAGTGATCCGATCCGGCCAACCGCCCAGAATCGTGCCTGCTGCGAGTGCTGCTAAAACGGCAGGCTTGTTAGAACGCAACTTCATTTTGCCCCCTTCTTGCTCAAGTACTCGTCGATAGCGGAGCGGATGAGCGCTGCCATCGGAGCCATCGTTTTCTTGCTGAGCGCTTCGAGTTTCTGAAGCTGTTCGGTAGTGAGAAAGACGTTCGTTCTTTTCATGTGTGTAGACTAACACACACCTACACACCTATCTCATTGCCCGGTGGTACTACGCGGGGGAGCACTGTGGTGCTATGCTCTGCCCTTGGCAATGACCTTATGCGCCGTGTATCCTTCTCGGCGATGCGAAAATCGGAGGCGCCGAAGCCACTATGTTCTGCCCTAAGTGTGGAAGCGAATCTTCTGATGACTCTCAGTTCTGCCGAAAGTGTGGGAGTGCGTTAGCAGCAACTGTACCCAGTAGTGCGGCTGTTGCTGCTGCCCCTGTTTCAGAAAAAACGAGGGCTGTGCGCCCAGCGTTCGTTCTCACTTTGCTGCTCATGTTTGCTGTGTTTGGCTGGTACATTGACCACAACACGACAGGACCTCGAATAAAAACTCCATCGATGCCCGCAGATGTGGTGAGCGGAATCGTAGCGCCTCAGCTACACACAGTAAACATCGGCAAGGGCGCGTTGAGCGTGGCAGCCATGCACTTCACTTATTACACGCTCTCTGTTCCTCCGGGCGGTCACGATGTGAAAGTGCAGGGTAATTTCACAGCTACTGGTGGGGTGGGTAATGACATCGAGTGCTTCCTGCTGAATGAGGAGCAATTTACGAACTGGAAAAATCGTCACGCAACACCAACTTTTTACAACAGTGGGAAAGTTACGGTCGCTGACATTCAGGCGAGTCTCCCGGATGGTCCGGGCACTTATTATCTGGTCTTCAACAACAATTTCTCACTGCTCACGGCGAAAGCTGTGGAATTCAACGGGACGATGGTCTACTACCAATAGAGATCATCCCGCTCACCGCTTTCTCTTCTTTTTGGTGGCTGCCGTGCGCTTTGGTGAGCGCTTCTTCTTTTTGCGTTCCGGAGCCTTGCTGCCCGGAAATTTTTCCCGAAGTAACCCCATAAGTCCAATTCCCAATCCCGTTCCTAATCCTTCGAGTAGTGGCTTCGCCATCGCGACAATCAAGTGCAAGTCGTAATAGGTGGGGTGAGCCGGATTTCGCATACGGTGCGAACGGTGAATGCTTTTCACAGGCCAGTGCTTAGCCAGTTCTCGCTGCAATTCGGGCAATGAACTGTCAATCGTGCGAAGATCATTTGACGCGCGAGGGATCCAAACGGAGACTACAAGCTCGTTCGGGTTATAGACGGCAGGCCCAATGTCTAGCTTTCTTACGTCAGGCATCTCTTCACTCCTTTGACAACAGGAATTGTATCGGAGAAGGCAGCGCATGGTGACTGCGGTAACCTAGCGGCTTCAGCGCTGCTCTCGTATCGTGGCTGCTGGAGGGATCACCGATGGCGAAGCGACAGTACTCAATCTTGGAACAAGTCCGCGCATACCAACGGCGTGGCAAGAGAGAGACGGAAGAGCAGTGGCGCGACAGGATCGTTCATATGCGCGATCACCTTATGGCGCAAGTTGCGAAATTAGAGAAGATTGCCGATCTGGATTCGCTGGTGTTCCCACGAGCAGCGACGAAGGAAGAGATAGACCAGTGGCACAATCTTTATGCTTCCTGCTTGAGGTTCATCGAGGAACGGCATCGCGCCGGAGACTCAGAGTCGATGACCTTGTTCGCCTTCTCGACCGCTCTGCACGACTACGCGAAGACGGAACTCGCCGAGAAGATCGACAATGCGCGCGAAGAGGCTGAAAGAGTGAAGAGCGCTGCCGCAGGGAAGTGATATTCTGGTGGCCCCGGCGTGAGTCGAACACGCGACCTCTCGGTTAGGAACCGACTGCTCTATCCATCTGAGCTACGGGGCCATCTGATTTCCACGTTAGCACGCGCCCGTAATCTTGTGCATAGTCTGTGCATAAAATGCGTCGGAAATCGAGCATAAGCTCACAAACAAGCACAATTAACAACATCCTAAACTGTTGAAAACAGACGACAGCAAACCACTACTTGCAATTTAGGAAACCGCTGCTCTATCCAACTGAGCTACGGGGCCGCTGTGAGTTAACCCATTATCGCACGCCAAACTCAAGCGAATATCCGCTCCCGTGGCGGCCCAGGAACTTGAATGACCGCCTTCTGGTTGCACACCGTAGCCCGCCCCATCCGCGTTTGCCCCATACGCTACAAATGATTTACCCTCGCCGCAGTCATAATGAATCCAATTAGTGCCGCACCGAACACCGTGACCGACCACTTTTCCCACGCCATGCGCCGGGAGATTTACGAACAGCCCCAGGCTATCGCCAAAACCGTAGACCAGCATCTGAAAGACGACATCCTCTTCCCCGGGGCATTGCACTCGATTGAGAGCGCGCTGCTTACCTTCGAGAAGTTGATCATCGCTGCCAGCGGATCCAGTCGCCACGCCGGACTCGCCGGCGAAATCATGATCGAAGATCTTTCCGGCGTTGCCGTCGATGTGGAATACGCCAGCGAGTACTGCTATCGCTCCACGCATGCTGCGGTCGATCCGATCGTGATGGTCATCACGCAATCCGGCGAAACGGCCGACACCATCGCCGCGCAGCGCGAGGCGCTCACCCGCGGAGTTAAGACCATCGCCGTCTCCAACGTGGCCGAGGCCACCATTCCGCGTGAAGCCAGCGCCGCTTTGATTACCGGAGCTGGCCCCGAGCTTGCCGTTCCCGCCACCAAGAGTTTCACCACGCAAGTAACCGTTCTTTATCTCATGGCCTTGTTTCTTGCGCGCAAGCGCGGCCGCATGACCTCCGAGGTCACGCGCTCTTATTTGCAGCGCCTCCTGCAGCTGCCCGAAGCGATTGATCGCAATCTCCGCGGCTGGGACGATCTCGCCGACAAATTCGGCGACCACCACTTTCAGGCGGAAAAATTCCTATACCTCGGCCGCGGCGTTCACTACGCCATTGCTCGCGAGGGCGCGCTCAAACTCAAGGAAACTTCCTACGCTCATGCCGAAGGCTATCCCGCCGGTGAGCTGAAGCACGGTCCCAATGCGCTGGTCGATGAAAAGCTTCCCGTCGTTGTGCTGGCCACTTGCGACCATAACGATCCCGATTCCGTCTTACGTTATCGCCGGACTCTCGACGTGATGAAGGAAGTTCGATCGCGGCATGGCCGCCTGGTGACGGTGGCCACAGAGGGTGATCGCGAAATCACCAGCATCGCCGATGATGTCTTCTTCGTCCCCGCTGCTCCCGAATTGCTGCTACCCATCGTTGAAGTGATTCCCCTGCAACTCTTCGCCTACCACGTGGCGACGAAAAAAGGCTACAACGTAGACCACCCGCGAAACCTGGTAAAGGCGGTGGTCACCGAATAAACAACTTCTTCACCACAGAGCCACAGAGAATACAGAACGCAACAACTGAGGAAACTAGACCCCAAAAACTTTTCTCTGAGTCTCTGTGCCTCTGTGGTGCTTTTGGATTTCCGTCCTAATCGAACCCCATGCCCAACGCCCATCCACCACACGTCGATCTCCAGGCCATCGCAAAAGAAGTCATGCAACAACACGGGTTTGATCCCGACTTCTCTCCCGCCATTCAACAGCAACTTTCAGATCTGCGCGCCCATCCTCCGCAAATTGCCGCTGGAAAAGATATCCGCGACCTGCGAAACCTTCTCTGGTCGTCCATCGACAACGACACTTCCCGCGATCTCGATCAGATCGAAGCTGCAGAGCGCCAGACGAATGGCGACGTCAGAGTGTTCGTCGGCATCGCTGACGTCGACGCCTTCGTCCCCAAACTCACTGCCATCGATCAGCACGCTACGAGAGAAACGACGACGGTCTACGCTGGAGTACGCAACTTCCCTATGCTTCCTGAGGAGCTTTCCACGGGCAAGACTTCGCTGCTGGAAAATCAGGACTGCCTTAGCGTAGTCGTCGAATTCGTGGTCGACTCCGGCGGCCACGTCACTTCCAGCAACGTCTATCGCGCTCTGGTTCGAAACCACGCACAACTCCAGTACAACTCCGTGGGAGCGTGGCTGGGGGCAGCGGCGCCGGCGCCAGCCAAAGTCGCCGCCTCCGCAGATCTGCAGGCTCAACTTCACCTGCAAGATGAAGTTGCGCAGAGGTTGAAAACCCACCGCTTTGAAAACGGAGCCCTTACGCTCCAGACCGACGAACTCCAACCCCTGCTCTTCAATGGCCAGGTAGTCGACATGGTAAAACAGCAGAAAAATCACGCGACCGAGCTGATCGAAGATTTCATGATCGCCGCCAACGGCGTGGTCGCGCGCATGCTCGAGAAAGTTTCCTCTCTGCGCCGCATCGTGAAGCAGCCCGAGCGCTGGGACCGCATTGTTCAACTCGCGGCAACGCACGGCGAGAAACTTCCGCCCGATCCAGATTCCAAAGCCCTTAACGATTTTCTGTTGAAGCGCAAAGCCGCCGACCCTGACCATTTCGCCGAGCTCTCGCTTGCTGTCATCAAACTGATTGGCCCCGGAGAGTATGTCCTGGAGCGCCCTGGCGATCCCTCGCCAGGCCATTTCGGCCTCGCAGTGCAGGATTACACTCACTCAACCGCCCCTAACCGCCGCTTTCCAGACATCGTGACTCAGCGCCTGATCAAAGCCATGCTTGCGGGCCAAGCCAACCCTTACTCGGATGACGAGCTCACCGCCATAGCCGCTAACTGTACCGAGAAAGAAAATGCTGCTCGCAAAGTCGAGCGCGAAATGTCAAAGCGCCTCGCTGCCGTCGCCATGCAAAACCGGATCGGTGCGATCTTCGACGCCATTGTCACCGGCGTGACGCCGAATGGAACTTTTGTCCGCGCCCTGCAGCCGCATGTCGAAGGATTATTGGCGCAAGGCGCTCAAGGCCTCGATGTCGGAGACCAGCTTCGCGTCAAACTGATTCGAACCGACGTCCAACACGGCTTCATTGATTTCGCCAAGGCGTAGCCTGCCAGTCGCGCGCCAGGGCATCACGCAAGCCAATACCCCCGAGAAATTCCGCACGTTATCCTTAGGCAAGCAGTTGTGCGGAGAAAAGGCGGGATCTCGTTTGCTGGAATGGCGCAACTTGGTTTACGGCCTAATGATTGTTCTTGTGCCCAGCTCCCTCATGGCGCAGGACAATGGCCGTGCCCTGCTCCATAACAACGGGGGAACCTGGCTGAACGAGAGTCTAGCGCCTCCATCCACCGCGATTTTTCCCGACTCCCTCCTCCAAACGCAAAAAGGCTACAGCGCCAGAATCGATGCGGAAGGATCCACCGTCCTGGTAGCTCCCGAAACCGTGGTGCAATTCCAAGGTCTGGAACTTGCACTTGATCATGGCCACCTGCAGCTCGATACCGCGCGCGAAATGAAAGTGTTGATCGGTTGCGTCACCGTAACTCCCATAACGTACGACCGCACCCAATTCGATGTGACCGACATCGATGGAAAAGTCAAAGTGGTGGCGTACAAGAACGACGTCAAGATCGAATTACATGGGTCAGCCCTGCGAAAAACAAAAGGCGAATCCTCCAGCACAATCGTGCGGGAAGGCGAGCAAGCCACTCGGAGCGAACATTGCGGAGTACCAGTCAGACCTGCTCAGGGAACGAGCGCTGGCGGAGCCTTCCTGGATAGCGCTTGGGCGAAGGATATCGGGATAGGGATTGTCGCCGGGGGCGTTGCATGCGTTCTCTTATGCTTCAGCGATGATCCCATCAGCCCTTCAAAACCTAACTAGGTACCCTCCTTTTTGTTGATTACCCAGCCAGAGATAGCCCTTCCGCTTCACTTCCCCCCCGCGCTGGACTCCGAGTTAGCTGCAGCAACTCCAGCCCCCAGGCGTCCTGCACGCAAAAGATAAAGCATGTAAAAAACAATGACCAGATTGCCCGCGAATACGGCGGATCGGAGGAGAGTAACGCCCCGTAAGAGTTCATGAATTTCGAGGGGTATCAGCAGAGTTCCGGAGCCGAAGGCAAACCATTCCGCCCACCTGCGTTGCTTCCACAGTCCGTAGGCTTCGGCAAAGCGAAGAGCGGAATAAGCGAAGGCGAGCCGCGCCGCCGCCCATAAGCGCGCGTCAGTCAGATCGTCCGCAAAATCGAGAAAAAGCTGTGCCGAGTGCCGGTCGGTACTGATGTGCAGAAGCGCGAGTAGGCTTTCGGCGATCACCCACGCGTCCTTGTGCACCAGCAGGATCGCGCTCATTCCGATCAGCAAAACAAAAATGCCTTTGGTGAATTCGAAGGAAGCAACTAACCGCAGGAGACGCCGCTGTGCGGGACGGAGACCGGTTTTCGTTGCAGGCGAGGACATGCCGCTAACAATTCTCAGAGTACCACGGAGCGCTCGCTCTTTCTGTCCTTACCTCGGTAACTGGAGTGGATCGCTCTCTGATGACAAGATCGTGGAGTGGCAAAGGAAGGCATCATGAGAAAGTTTGCAATTCTGCTGATAATCCCGGCGCTCGCTTCTCCGCTGGCACGCGCACAATCCTCCGCGATCCCAGCTCCGCAGACCGCACGGCAAGCGCTGATGGAGATGTTCTCTCTCAAAAGCCAGGGAACATTCGTGAAGCACTTGCCGGTCGCCACTCTCACGGCCCTGGAAAAGTCAGGCGCTCTGCAGACTCTGCAGCAATACTCCATGCTGACAACTCAATTCCACTCGAACGGAAATCAGCTCGAAACTTTTGAAACCGGAGCTGTCTTGCTCACTTCGGTCGATCCGAAAACCAGCCAGAAAGTTGAGGTCATTGTCGAAAGTGACTCTCAGCAAGGGGACGATGACAACATCGTACTCACGTTTCGAACCTACAAGGACAAGCAGCTCCAGAGGACTCCCTTCATGCCTCGCATTACCTTTGCCATGAAAATGGAATCTGGCGTCTGGAAGCTCAACGAGATTCTCGTCAGCATCCGCTTGCCGCTCGCCGATCCTGACTTCCTCAAAAGCATTACCGACGGAATCAAGTCACGAACTGCTACGCCCGCGATGCAGCCACAGATCAAGCTAACCCAGAGCCCGTCCATCCCGACTCAAGCAATCCAAGGCCAGCCCATCCAGAACCAACCCGTCCAATGGCAACCAGGGACGCAGAACCACGGCTTTGACAGCTCGATACAAACGGCGATGCGCTCCATCCTGACCGCCGAGATCGCCTACAGCACCACCTACCGCGCGGTTGGCTACACTTGCACTCTTTCTGATCTCGATGGATTCGGAGGCGGCGAGCCGAATGAACATCAAGCCATGCTGATCCCCAGCGGCCTGGCCAGCGGAAAAAGATTCGGCTACGTATTTACGCTCTCGGGATGCACGGGGAGACCGGCAACTGGTTTCCAGCTTGCGGCTACGCCTGGAGGAAATACCTTTGGACGGCGTGCCTTCTGCGCCGATCAATCAGGAGCAATCCGCTACTCGGTCGATGGCAATCCTGCCACCTGCCTCGCCAACGGCACTCCCGTCAAGTAACTTTCTCAGCGTCTGCTCGAACGCACCGCAGCGCGTAGCTCATTCACGATCTCGCGGGACGCCCGAATGGCCGCGGCGTGCTGATTCACGTTGAACGAGATCGCCCCCACACGTGCGTGTCCGCCGCCGCCGTAACGCTCGCAAATTTTCGCCAGGTTGACCACCGGCTCTTCCGGCGCCCACGGATTCGATCCCACCGACACTTTCACGCGAAAACTGCTCTTGCTGAGTCCCACGCTATAAATAGACTCCGGATGCAGGTAGTAAGGAACGAATTTGTTGTAGCCCTCCAGTTCCTGGTCGGTGATATCGAAAAAGATCGTGCCATCGGTGCACTCGGCGCGCTGCCTCAGGATTTCAATGGAGATTTCGTGGCGCTTGAGCAACGGCGGCAAAAGCGGAGCCACAAACGGCTCTTCCAGAATGGCCGCCAGCGGCTTCGATGCGAGCAGAGGAATCAGGTGGGGAACGAATCCTTGATCCGGCGCCGATTCGATGACCATGGTGAACTTCATCGCCGGCTCTTGCATCTCAACCGCGGTTTTGGCGTCGGAATAAAGAGCACCGTCAATCACATCCGTCCAATGGACGAGGTCTGCTACCGGCGCGGGATCGAAGCCAAAACGCTGCTGTCCGATCATCGCAATAAAACTGGTGCAGGACTTGAAGGCCGGATCGTAGAATTTCCGGTTGCTATCGTCGCGTTCAAAATGCGCGGCGTCTGCCGCGGAAAGAAACGCGCTCTCGTGATGATCGAACCACCACGTGATCTTCGGTGAACTCGAATACTTGAAATCGACGATGGCATTTTCGTCGCCGTCAAAATCAGATTCGTCGAAGAGCGCTCCGGCGCGATGCAGCAGGCCGGAGAATTCGAAATCCACGTCGCTGCGGATGCGCTCGCGGTAGAAACGGGAAAAAAGAGCAGCTGAAGACGCCCCATCAAAACACTTGTTATGGTAGAAAACCTTGACTTTCAATCCGATCCCCAATTGCGCCAAAATTTCCGCCGCCCGCGCCACCCACAAAATGACGCAATTCAGCTGCGAAGTAAAAGCTAATAGGAATGACAGCTTAGAGGAGGAAAGTCAAGGCCGCAGCAGTGAAATCTTCACATGAGGCGAATTGTAAATTGTCAGATACGCCTATCCCGCCTGCTTCTCCGCGAGATCCCCGATCACCGGCAACTTATACATTTGACCCTGGTTCGCCTTGATCAGCAGAATAATCCAGACAATCAAACCACCCAGCCCGACCAGCGGCCACATCAAGACCGTGAAGAAGCCAAGTAACGGAAGATGTGCCACGATACGCAGCCCGAACCACAGAATCCACCAGGCCACGTTGAAAAACACGCATTGCCAGGCGTGAAACCGGACGAACCGGTTCCTGTTGTACGGCTCCAGGACGAGAAAGATAATCGCTGGGATAATGGTCACGTACGCCAGCATTCCGGCCACATTATCGGCGAGTCCCGAGGTCGTTTTCGTCTGAGCAACTGCCACCGAGCCTCGTCGGCCACAGGCTGCACACACCGTTGCGCCTTCGGCGATCTGCGCTCCACACATATTGCAAAACGCCATCGGAGACCCCCTTGAGTTCTTAACCTATGACCGCGCGAGCACGTCCGGACGACGTCGCGGCAAAGTACCAGAAAGCAGCTTGTGAAGCAATCAATAACTTGCTGATCTCAGCCTAGTCTGCGTCCGCTTGCTGTTCCGCAAAGTCGCCAATCACTGGCAAGTTGAAGCGCTCGCCCTGCAAGGCTTTTACCACCAATACCAGCCAGATCACGAAGAACCCGAGGCCCACCAACATCGAGACAAGCAGCATTAGCAACCGGCCAATCACGGGAATAAAGAAGAGCAAGAAGCCTGCGAGCCTGAGTGCCGCACCTATCACCGACAACGCCAGCCACAAGCCGATGGACTGGAAGGAATGAAACCGCACAAACCGGTTCTTGTTGTAGGGCTCGACGAGTAGAAAAACGATCGCTGGGATAAAGGTGCAGTAGGCCAACGCGCCAGCTACCACCTGCGGCAAAGCACCAACATTGCCTTGCACTCGTTCGACGGGGCGCATCGCTACACCACAGCCGGGACAAAACGCCGCGGTATCGGGCATGGATGCGGCGCACTTGGGGCAGGAGATAGACATAATTTTTAGAATAACCGGTAACCCCACACGTTACCAGACAGCCGTATCCAGGCGCGTCCCGTATTTCTACGCGTGCAGACTGAAAACTCCGATATAATTCGTCTTCCAAATTCAATGGACTTCGATCAGCTCATTACATTCTTGGAAGTTGCCCGCCAGCGCAGCTTCTCGCGCGCCGGTGAAAAAGTATTCCGCTCGCAATCGGCGGTCAGCGCCCAGATCCGCCAACTGGAGCAGGAATACGGCGACCGCCTCCTGGACCGCTCCGGCAAAACCGTCAAACTCACGCCGGCGGGTCAAATCTTCTACGAATACGCGTTGCGGCTCAAAAGCCTGCGGGACGAATCCCTCGTCGCGGTCGCCGATCACGGCCAGACTCCGCGTGGCACCTTGATGGTCGGCGCCAATGAAGCCACTTGCCTCTACGTTCTTCCCGAAGTCTTTGGGGAATACTGCCGCCACTATCCTGACGTGCAGATTAGCATCTACCGTAATTTCACCTACAAGATCGTCGAGAAGCTGGAGAATGGCTCTCTGGACGTGGGCGTACTCAGCCTGCCCGTCCAATCGCCCAGCCTGAAGCTCCAGCCCATTTTCCGCGACCGGTTGATGTTGATGGTGAGTCCCAAGAATCCGCTCGCGAAGTTGAAATCAGCACATATCAGCGAGGTGGTGAAGCACCCACTCCTTCTACCCAAGACCGGTCACACCCGCAGGCTGCTGGATAAGCTTTTCCGCGAGTACAATTCCGAACTGAAAGTCCGCATGGAGTTGCCGAGTATCGGGATGATCAAGAGCTTCGTCGCCG
>Ga0187884_10002828_pt1 | contig 14002 bp, 14 predicted proteins | sample June2016WEW_20_4_FD_132983 | JGI IMG/M metagenome (GOLD analysis project Ga0187884, IMG submission 132983) | Peatland microbial communities from SPRUCE experiment site at the Marcell Experimental Forest, Minnesota, USA - June2016WEW_20_40 | ecosystem: Environmental > Terrestrial > Soil >...
ACGCCATCATTGCGCTTCGTTGCAACCAGCTCAGCGGTCGGTTCGAGGACTTCTGGGAACGACGCGCGCAGGGTCGTCGAGCAGCCTGAGCCGGGCTCACATCACTTTTCCGTCGTGCACCCTGGCGGTCTTCAGAGCCCGATGGTCCAACAACTCTTGCACCGTTCGAATGCCCCTGGATACGCCTCGCTCGGGGTCAGCGGTGACGTGGCCTTGCGCCGTCACTCCAGCGCGTGGTCTGCGAGGAACGATGGGCCGTTTCCGTCGACTCGGGGGCCAGGGCACCACCGATGGCTTCCTCGAAACTGTGCTCGCGGAAATTGACGCTTATGCTGGCTCTTCGAGGATTTCGAGGATCGCCCGGGCGCAATAGACTCGGTTGCGCTTTGCTCCCGAGGCTCGGACCACTACCCCGGCGGACTCCAACCGGTCGATGGCGCGCTGCGCAGTCGTGAAGGCGATGCGCAGTCTCTTCGCAACGCCGGTAACGGTGCAGAAAGGGTTCTCTGCCAGCAGGTCGATCATGTCCACCCCGCCTTTGGATGAGAGGCGCCCAACCTTCGCCCTCCAGCTCACCAGCAGTGCGTCGATGCGCTCGGCCCGCGACACGGCGTCCTCGGCCTGGCGGGCCACGCCGGTGAGAAAGTACCGGAGCCACGCTTCCCACTCGCCGCGCTCGGTGACACCCAGCAGGCGATCGTAGTACTCAGCGCGCGTCGCCTCGAAGAAGGCGCTCAGGTAGAGGAGCGGCGCCGGAAGGATCTCTCGCTCGATGAGGAACAGTGTGATGAGCAACCGGCCCACGCGACCGTTGCCGTCCAGAAACGGGTGAATTGCCTCGAACTGCGAGTGCGCCAGCCCGATCTGAACCAGTGGAGGGAGCGAGGTATCGTGGAGGAACCGTTCCCACGGGCTCAAGCATTCCATCAGTCGGGCGGGCGGTGGTGGCACGTAGGTGGCGCTTGCGAGCGTGCAGCCGGGACGGCCGATCCAGTTCTGGGTGCGGCGGAAGAGGCCGGGCTCGGCCGTCTCGCCGCGCACGCCCTTCATGAGCCGGGCGTGCAGCTCCCTGACGAGCCGTAACGACAGCGGCAGTTTCACCAGACGGGCGATGCCGTACTCGAGAGCGGCCACGTAGTTAGCGACCTCGCGCAGATCAGCGGGGCTGCGCTTGACCGCCGCACCAGCCTCGACCGCCAGCAACTCGCCGAGGGTCGCTTGCGTTCCCTCGATCCGGCTTGACAACACGGCTTCACGCTTGACGAACGGGCGGATGAGCAGGTGCGGGTTCGGCAGCCGCCGCCCTTCGCCTGCCAGACGACCGACGGCGCGATCAGCGAGGGAGAGCGCGTTGGCGAGCTGCGCTGTCCAGTCCAGTCGAGGCGGCAGCGGGTCGGGCACGAAAGCCTTGCAACCGCCGGCGCAGCGAATCACGCGGCCGGATGGTCGACGATCGGTCATCGCTATTTTCACTCACGATAATAGCCGAGATCCTTATTAGCGTTTTCAAGCCGATTCGAAAAGAGCTGCCGATCGCCAGCGCAAGATACGACGTCGTCCCCTGGTGCTTCCAAATCCTCCGCGGTTTTCCTGAGCAATCTGGAGTCTGCGCGCCCAATTGATTTCCCCAGGGCCGTGTGTTAGCCAAAGTTACAGCTCACGGGACACATTCCAGCTCACGGGACGTTATGTATTTCCAGTTCGCCAATGTACTGGTGTTCTTTGTTTTCACCTTCTTATTCGTCGGCGCGTTGCTGGCGCTGGGCAGCTTGTTGCGCCCCGCGAACCCGGACCCCGTCAAGCTCACGACGTACGAGTGTGGCGAGCCGCCCACCGGCGGTGCGTGGATCAATTTCAACATCCGCTTTTACCTGGTCGCCCTCATCTTCGTAATCTTCGATGTCGAAATCGCGTTCATCTATCCGGTCGCGGCAGTGTTCAAGGAATGGGTGAACAACGGCCGCGGTCCGTTCGCGCTCGCCGAGATCGCCATTTTTCTGGGCATCCTGTTCGTTGGCTTGGCGTACGTTTGGGTGAAGGGCGATCTCGAATGGCTGAAGCGGGTGCGCACACCCAGCGCCGAAGATTCGGAGCTTGATCAGCGGCGCCACGCCGCGTAGGCGGTGCAGGAGAATCTCGGGAATGTCGTTAATCAACTCGATGCCGGAGATGGTGCTCACCACCAAGGCGGATGAGTTTCTGAACTGGACCCGTAAGTCGTCACTGTGGTGGATGCTCTTCGGCTTGGCGTGTTGCGCGATTGAAATGATGCAGACGCAGACGTCGCGCGCCGACTGCGACCGCTTCGGCGCGGTGCCGCGATCGTCGCCGCGCCAGTCGGACCTGATGATCGTGGCAGGCACGCTGACGCTCAAGATGGCGCTGCGCACGAAGCTGCTGTACGAGCAGATGCCCGAGCCGCGCTACGTCATCTCCATGGGCAGCTGCTCCAATTGCGGCGGCCTGTTCCAGCTCGCCTACTCGGTGTGCGACGGGGTCGACAAGGTCATCCCGGTGGACGTCTACGTGCCTGGCTGCCCTCCGCGTCCGGAAGCGCTGACCGAGGGCATTCTGAAGCTACAAGATAAAATCATGAAGGAGAAGTGGCTGGTTCGCAAAGAACCGGCTGGTGGGCGGGCGGCGGCGTAGGCATTTCCAGACAATGGATGCAGCGGTAATTCATGAGCGCCTCAAAGCGCGCTTTGAGGACGGTGTGGGTGATTGCGACCTGAAGGCCAAAGACCCGTTCATTATGATCGATCCGGCGGCGATAGTCGACGTCTGCCGGTTCCTGCATGACGAACCGGACCTCTGTTTCGACTCGCTCTCCAATCAGTCCGGTGTCGACTACAAAGCAAAGAACATCATCCAGCTCGTCTATCACCTCTATTCCTATCCTCATCGGCACAAGATCGTGTTGAAAGTCGACACACCGCGCGATAACCCGAAGGTGCCAACGGTTGAGGGCGTGTGGAAAGCAGCCAACTGGCTCGAACGGGAGATCTACGATCTGCTAGGCGTCACCTTCGAGGGGCATTCCGACCTGCGCCGGTTGCTCATGCCGGAGGACTGGATCGGCCATCCCTTGCGGAAGGATTTCGTCGAGCCTGAAGAGTATCACGGCATCAACACCCGCCGTGAAAGCCCTCTACACTGAGCGGAGAGAAGAAGAAGCACATGGGCCTCGAGAGATTTGAAGTCGAAGTGCAACAAATCGGCACGCCCGGTTTGGAGACCGAAGAGATGACGCTCAACATGGGGCCGCAGCACCCGAGCACCCATGGCGTCCTCCGCTTCGTGATCAAGGCCGACGGCGAAGTGATGCGCGAAGCCATCCCCGATGTCGGCTACCTGCACCGCTCGATCGAGAAGATCTCGGAGAAGGTCGGCTATCACGGCTTCATGCCGTACACCGACCGCGTCGACTACGTCGCCGCCATGTTTTGCAATCAAGGCTGGGGAATGGTCTGTGAGAAGCTGGGGGGCATCGAGGTGCCCAAACGCGGCGAGTACTGTCGTGTGATCGCCTCGGAGTTGAACCGCATCTCCAGCCACCTGATCGCGGTCGGCTGCATGATCCTCGATATCGGCGCCATGACACCGTTCTTTCACGCCTTTCGCGAGCGCGAGAAGATCAACGACCTGCTCGAAGAACTGTGCGGGGCACGCCTTACCTACAACTACATGCGCATCGGCGGCGTGGCCTGGGACCTGCCGCCGAACTACGCCGAGAAGGTGCTGGCGTTCCTGGAGCAGTTCGAGCCGTTGCTCGACGAGTACAACGACCTCATCACCTACAACAAGATCTACGTCGAGCGGCTGGCGAACGTCGCCGTGGTCCCGCCCGAGGTCGCCATCAATTACAACCTGGTCGGCCCGAACCTGCGGGGGTCGGGGGTGAAGTATGACGTCCGCCGCGACGAGCCGTATTCGGTCTACCCGGAGTTGGAGTTCGACATTCCCGTTGGTAGGGGCGAGGTAGGCACGGTCGGCGACTGCTTCGACCGCTACATCGTCCGCATGCGGGAGATGGAGGAGAGCGCGCGCATCGTGCGGCAGTGCTTGAAGCAGATCCCGGACGGCCCCGTCATCGCCAAGGTGCCGCGCAAGTTCAAACCGCCGGCAGGCGACGCCTACGTCCGGGTCGAGAGTGCGCGCGGCGACATGGGTTGGTACGTCGTCAGCGACGGCAGCGAGTTCCCGTACCGCACCAAGATCCGCACCGGCTCGTTCTCTGCCATGAGCATCATCGATTGGATGTCGCGTGGGTTGATGATCGCCGATCTGGTGGCGGTGATCTCCAGCCTCGACGTCGTCGCGCCGGAGGTGGACCGGTGAGGAAGGGACGAGGGATTAGAGGACTCAGCACTGATGCAAGGCTTTCTCGATAGTCTGATCGCACAAGGCTACTTTCCCGGCGTCCCGCGCGACCTCGTGTACGTGGCCGGCATGCTGGTATTCGCCGCGATCGTGGTGTTCGTGTTTGTGCTCCTCGTCGCCGGCATCACCACCTTCGTCGAGCGCCGCGTTTGGGCGCGCATGCAGAGCCGCATCGGACCCAACCGTGTCGGGCCGCAGGGCATCCTGCAGTGGTTGGCCGACGCCATCAAGCTGTTCATGAAGGAGGACATCATCCCGGCACAGGCCGACGCACGTCTGTTCCGCCTCGCTCCGTACGTCGTCGTTCTGGGGTTCCTCACTACGTTTATCGTCATCCCGTTCGGCAGCCGGCTGATCATCGCCGACTTGAATGTCGGCATTGTATTCGTCACCGCGGTGACGTCGCTCGTCGTGATCGGCATCTTGATGGCGGGCTGGTCGTCGAACAACAAGTGGTCGCTCATCGGCGGCATCCGCGCGGCGGCGCAGATCGTCAGCTACGAGATCCCGACCGGGCTCTCCATCATGCCCATCGTGCTGCTCAGCGGCACTTTGAGCATGCAAGGCATCATCAGTCAGCAGGGCTGGGCGCCGCGCACGTGGTTCGTGTTCGACAACCCGTTCACCTTCGCCGCTTTCTTCATCTTTTTCACCTCGGCGCTGGCGGAAGGCAACCGCACGCCGTTCGATCTGCCGGAAGCCGAGTCGGAGTTGGTCGCCGGGTTTGTCACCGAGTATACGGGTGTACGCTATCTACTGTTCTTCCTGGCTGAGTGGGGCAATCTCTACATCATCGGCGCGGTGGTCACGACGCTGTTCCTGGGCGGTTGGCAGATCCCGCCGGTCACCGGCCGTCCGGTGTTGCGCGCCGTGCTCGAGTTCCTGACCTTTTTTGTCAAGTCCTACTTTTGGGTGCTGGTGGCGATGTGGATCCGGGCGACGTTGCCGCGCGTGCGGGTGGATCAGCTGATGTCCGTGTGCTGGAAATACCTCGTGCCGTTTGCGTTCGCGAACATCCTCGGCACCGCCGTCTGGGTTGTGCTGTGGCCGGCCGGCAGCCGCATCGTGCAGTACTTCATGGTGCTCGTGGGGTTGGCCCTGGCGTGGTACTTCTTCCGCCGCGTGGCTTTTCACTTGCGCCGGGCGCGCATCAGGGAGCGCGGCGAGCTGTACCTGAGCCCGCTGGCTTGAAGGCAAGATGAACAACAATCGTTACCTACGCAATATCAAAGACGCCTGTTTCACCGTCCTGGACGGCATGGCGGTGACCCTATCGTACCTCGTACGGCGGCCGACCACGATTCAATATCCCGACCGCATGGCCGTGCGGGTTCAGGACACGCTGCCGTTCCGTTACCGCGGCATGCTCGAAGTCGACGTTGAGATCTGCACCGGTTGTCTCGCGTGTGCGCGCGCCTGTCCCATCGACTGCATCGTCGTCGAGGCCGAGAAGGACAAGCAGACACGTGAGATCGTGCTGACGCGTTTCGACATCGACATGGCCAAGTGCATGTACTGCGGCCTGTGTAGCGAGCCGTGCCCGGAGGGCGCGATCCACCACACACCCGAGTTCGAGGGCGCGGACTATTCGCTCAACAGTCTCGTCCGCCGCTTCGTCAAAGAACCGGTGAAGGCCTATAAGCCCAAGAAGGGCGGCGAAGACGACCCGGAGATCCTGAAGTTGCTGGACCGAGGCACGCGTTACGGCGAAGAGTTCGCGGCCCCGGAGGCCGCACCGCCGGCGCCCGCACCGCTGGCGCCGAAGGCTGCACCGAAAGGGACCGCGGCATGAGCGGCCTCGGGCTCGGTGATCTGGCATTCTACATCGTCGCGGCCGTCACCATCATCTCCGCCGCCGGCGTCGCCTTCTCTCCCAATATCGTCTACTCCGCCTTCTCGCTGCTGGGCACGTTCATGGGCGTTGCCGGGCTCTACATCTTTCTGGCGGCCGATTTCGTCGCGGTCATCCAGGTGCTGATTTACGTCGGCGGCATCTTGGTGTTGATGATCTTCGCGGTCATGCTGACGCACCGGATCGCGGACGTGCGCATCTCCAACCGCTCCGTGGGGCGCCTACCGGCGTTCCTCATCGTCGCGTGTGTCGCCGGCGTCATGGCGAAAGCGGTGCTGGGCACCGGCTGGCACTCCATCTCGCCCGGAACCCCGAGCCCAAGCACGTACGCCATCGGCGACGGCTTTCTCGGCGATTACATCCTGCCCTTCGAGCTGGCGTCGGTGGTGTTGCTGGCGGCGCTGATCGGCGCGGTGGTGTTGTCGCGCAAGGAGTTGAAAGAGGAATGAGCATCGGGTTGGCGCATTATCTGATCGTGAGTCTGATCCTGTTTGCACTCGGGCTCTACTGCGTGCTCACGCGGCGCAACGCCATCGGCATTCTGATGGGCGTGGAGCTGATCCTGAACTCGGCCAATGTGAACTACCTGGCGTTTTCGCGCTTCAGCTCGGGGCAATACGACGGCCAGCTGTTCGCCATCTTCGTGATCATGCTGGCGGCGGCGGAGGCAGCGATCGGCCTGGCGATCGTGCTCGGCATTTACCAAACCTTCCAGACCATCGACGTGGAGGCAACGGAGACGCTGAGGGGGTAGGGAGATTTCCCCTCTGAAGGATCATGGAGCATCCGATCTCGTGTGAATATCTGCGCTGGATTGTGCTGCTGCCGCTCATCGGCGCGGTGCTTAACGCCATCCCCGGCGTGCTCATCCAGCGCAAATTTGGGAAGCGTGCCATCTCCTTGATCGCGTGCGTGCCGGTGGTGGCTGCCTTCATTCTCTCTTTGCAGGTATTTGCGCAGCTGCTCGGCCTGCCGCCGGAACACCGCTTTCTTATCGACCGCCTGTTTACCTGGATCGACATCGGGGCCCTGCATGCTGACATCGCCTTCCTCGCCGATCCGCTGTCGGCGGTGATGATCCTGGTGGTCACCGGGGTCGGCGGCGTGATCCACATCTACGCCACCGGCTACATGCACGAGGACGAGTCGTACTGGCGCTTCTTCGCCTGGCTGAACTTGTTCACCTTCTCGATGCTGACGCTGGTGCTCGGCGACAACCTGCTGCTGATGTTCGTCGGCTGGGAGGGCGTGGGCCTCTGCTCCTACGCCCTGATCGGTTTCTGGTACAAGGATTGGGCCAACGCCAGCGCCGGCAGCAAGGCCTTCATCGTCAACCGGGTCGGCGATTTCGGCTTCAGCCTCGGCGTCTTCCTGCTTTTCTGGTCGATGAACAAGGCCGGCCATCCGACAGTCACTTTCCGTGAGCTGGCCGAGCACGCGCATCTGCTCCAAGGCCAAGTCTTCTGGGGCGTGGGTGTAGCGACGCTGGTGACGTTGCTGCTCTTTGTCGGCGCCACCGGCAAATCCGCCCAGATTCCGCTGTACGTGTGGTTGCCGGACGCCATGGCGGGCCCGACCCCGGTCAGCGCCTTGATCCACGCCGCCACCATGGTGACCGCCGGCGTGTACATGATCGGCCGGCTCAATTTCCTGTTCAGCATGGCGCCGTTCACGCTGCACGTGGTCGCCGGGATCGGAGCAGCGACGGCGTTCTACGCCGCCACCATCGGCATCGCACAGAACGACATCAAGCGCGTGCTGGCGTACTCGACCGTGAGCCAGCTCGGTTACATGTTCCTGGCCATGGGTGTGACCGCGTACGGGGCGGGCATCTTCCACCTCATGACGCACTCCTTTTTCAAGGCGTGCCTCTTCCTCGGCGCCGGCAGCGTCATTCACGGTATGGGCGGCGAGCAGGACATGCGCAAGATGGGCGGCTTGAAAGACAAGATGCCGCTCACATTCTGGACCTTCCTGGTCTCGACCGTCGCGATCGCCGGCATCCCACCGACGGCCGGATTCTTCTCCAAAGATGAAATCCTGTGGCAGGCCTTCTCCAGCCCGCACGGCAGCCCGGCGCTGTGGGCGTTGGCCTTTGCCGCCGCGGGGCTGACCTCGTTCTACATGTTCCGCCAGGTCTTCATGACCTTCTACGGCGCGAACCGCGCCGATCATCACGTACAACAGCATATCCATGAGTCGCCGCCGGTGATGACCTATGTGCTCGCCGTGTTGGCGTTGCTGGCGTTCGTCGGCGGCGTCGTCGGTGTGCCGCACGTTTTGGGCGGCGCCAACCGCATCGAGGAGTGGTTTGCTCCCGTGTTCGGCGAGCACGCCCAGGTGGCAGAAGCCTATTCGGCCGGCACCGAGAGGCTGTTCATGGCGCTCTCCGTCGGCGTGGCCGCCGTCGGGTTCGTCGTCGCTTACGCCATGTACTACGCCAAGGTGCTCTCGCCCGAGACCTTCTCCGAGGTCGCCGGCGGGTGGATTTATCGTCTGGTATACAACAAGTACTACATCGATGAGCTATACAATGCAACCTTCGTCAACGGCACGTTGCTGTTGACCCGCATCTGCGCCGGCTTCGACCGCTACGTCATAGACAACATCGTCGACGGCTCGGCGGCGCTGACGCGCTTCATATCGTGGGCCGACGGCTTGTTCGACAACTACGTCATCGACGGCATCGTCAACCGGCTCGCCGACGGGACCATCGTCGTCGGCAATCGGTTCCGCCAACTGCAGACGGGCAGCATCAACGGCTATCTCTACGTCATCGTGGTTAGCGTCGTGGTGGTGATGGTGGCGCGGCTGCTGTGACTTTATCCCCTCTCCTCTCGGGAGAGGGAGAAGAGAGTGGTTGGAGCTAACACATGGATCACATACTGACCTACATGACCTTCATCCCGATCGCCGGGATGTTCGTCGTGCTGGCCTTGCCGAGCAAAGCGCACAACCTGATCCGCTGGACGGCGGCGATCGTCACGGTGCCGCCGTTGCTCATGGCGATCTGGCTGTTTGTCAACTTCGACCGCTTGCAAGCGGGCTTTCAGTACGTCGAGCATTACAGTTGGATCCCGAGCTTCAACATCGAGTACTTCGTCGGGGTCGACGGCATCAGCATCAGCATGGTGCTGCTCACGGCGTTGTTGTCGTTCATCTGCATGTTCGCGTCGTGGGGCATCGAAAAGGCGGTGAAGGGTTACTTCGCGCTCTTCCTGCTGCTCGACGGGGCCATGATGGGCGTCTTCGTCGCGCTCGATTTCTTCCTCTTCTACATTTTCTGGGAGCTGATGCTGCTGCCGATGTACTTCCTCATCGGCATCTGGGGCGGGCCGCGCCGTGAGTATGCCGCCATCAAGTTCTTCCTCTACACCCTGGCGGGCAGCGTGCTCATGCTGCTGGCGCTGCTGGTGATGTACTTCTCGCAGACGCCGCACACCTTCGACATGACCAAGCTGATGGCGGCGCACGGCACCATCCCCTACGCGACCGTCCTCTGGATCGCGCTGTTCATCGGCTTCGCCATCAAGATCCCGGCCTTCCCGTTCCACACCTGGCTGCCGGACGCGCACGTCGAGGCGCCGACGGCGATCTCGGTCATCCTCGCCGGCATCCTGCTGAAGATGGGCACCTACGGCATCCTGCGCATCAACTACGGCATTCTGCCCGAGGCGACACACAGCGACCTCTCGTACTGGTGTCTGGCAGCGCTCGGGACGTTCAACATCGTCTACGGCGCGCTGACCGCCATGGCGCAGAAGGATCTGAAGAAGCTGGTGGCCTACTCGAGCATCAGCCACATGGGCTACGTCATGCTCGGCATGGCATCGTTTACGGCGATGGGCGTCCAGGGCGCCGTGCTGCAGATGTTCAACCACGGCACCGTCACCGCCATGTTGTTCTTGCTCGTCGGGGTGATCTACGACCGCGCGCACCACCGGGACATCGAAGGCTTTGGCGGTCTGGCGTCGATCATGCCGGTGTATACGGGGGTGACCGGGCTCGCCTTCTTCGCGGCCATGGGGTTGCCCGGCCTGTCGGCGTTCATCTCCGAGGTGCTGGTGTTGCTCGGCGCCTGGCAGCGGTACCCCGGGCTGACGGCGATCGGCGCCAGCGCCGTCATCCTGACCGCGGGATATCTGCTCTGGACCTTGCAGCGGATGTTCCTCGGCAACGCCAATGAGAAGTACCTGGCGCTGCCGGAGATCAGCGGGCGCGAGCTGTTCACCCTGGTGCCGCTGGCGGTCATCGTCGTGATCCTCGGCGTCTACCCGCACGCGATCCTCGACCTCATGAGCGCCTCGCTCAACAGCCTCAACCAGACGGTGTTGGGTGTGGGGGCGTCGGTAGCCATGCGATGACGTTCAATAGCGTCCAAAGCCTGAGCTACATCCTCCCGGAGCTCATCCTCGCCGGCACCATCCTCGCGGTGTTCATTGCCGACCTGTTGGTGACGAACAAGGAACGGGTCGGTGAGATCGCGCTCGTCGGCACCGCGCTGTCGCTGCTGGCGGTGTCGCGTCTGGTCGGTGTGCAGGACGGCGCGCTGTTCGGCCGGATGGTGGTGCAAGACCCCTTCACCGTTTTCTTCAAGGTCATCTTCGCGCTCGCGGCCATGTCGGCGATCTGGATGTCGCTGGGCTCGAAGGAAGTGAACGCCAACCAGGGCGAGTATTACGGCTTGCTCGTTTCCAGCACGCTCGGCATGTACTTCATGTCGTCGGCGAGCAACCTGCTGATGGCCTATCTCGCGCTCGAGTTCGTGAGCCTGACGTCGTACACGCTCACCGGCTTCTTGCGTCACGACCGGCGTTCGGGTGAGGCGGCGCTGAAGTATCTGATTTACGGCGGCGTGGCCTCCGGCACGATGATTTACGGCATGAGTTGGATCTTCGGCCTGACCGGCAGCATGGACTTCGCCCACATCAACGCGGCGCTCATGCACGGTGATGCGAACAAGCTGGCGGTGTTCATCGCCGTGCTGCTGACCCTGGCGGGGTTCGGCTACAAGGTGGCGGCGGTGCCTTTCCACATGTGGGTGCCCGATGTTTACACCGGCGCTCCGATTCCGATCGCGGCGTTTCTGTCAGTCGGTTCGAAGGCTGCCGGTTTCGCGCTATTGATGCGTTTCTTCTATCCGGCGCTGTCGCATCTCGGGGCCGACGGCACGTGGCAGTTTCTGCCGGGTGTCGACTGGCCGCAGCTCGTGCTCGTTTTGTGCATGGTGACGATGACCTTGGGTAACCTAGCGGCGCTGTCGCAGCGCAACCTGAAGCGGCTGCTCGCCTACTCGAGCATCGCGCACGCTGGCTACATGCTCATGGGCTTCGTCGTCCTGAGCAACGAAGGCTTGCGCGCCATGATGTTCTACATGGTGGTCTACTACCTGATGAACATCGGCGCCTTCCTGGTGGTGATGATCGTGGCCAACTCGACGGGCCGCGAGGACATCGAGGGGTACCGCGGCTTGGCGTGGCGTGGCGGGGCGGCGCCGGCCGTTGCGCTGGCGGTATTTCTCTTCTCCCTCACCGGGCTGCCGCCGCTGGCCGGGTTCATCGGCAAGTTCTACCTGTTCGCCGCCGTCATCCGCCAGCAGTTCTACTTCCTCGCGGTGGTCGGTGTCCTCAACAGCGTGATCTCCCTTTACTACTACGCCCGTGTGGTGCGGACGATGTTCCTCGATTTCCCCGAAGGCGACGAGGCCCCGGTGACCGTCGGCCTGCACAATGGGTCGCTGATGTGGGGCCTGTGCGCCGCGACCCTCGTGCTCGGCGTCTACTGGTCCCCGGTCATCGGCCTCGCCGAGCGCTCGCTACAATTCTTCACCGGCTGAGATCCTGTCTTCCCCGTACACGCCATTCTTCACGCTCGCGACCCGCCAAAAATCGTGGCCAGTTTGGCCGGTCCTTGACAATAGGCTGCAAGATCCTGCAAGAGTTGCACGGGGTGTTTTCCGGCCTCGACGTGTCCAACCCTTCGAAGAGGAACTATGGAGAAAGTCACTTATAGCCTTAAGGATGGAATTGCCCAGATCACGATGGATGACGGTAAAGCCAATTCAATGAATTGGATATTTTTTGAAGAGATGAGGAAAAGCATGGATCGGGCCGAGAATGATGGGGCGAAGGTACTTGTGATTACGGGCCGCCCGGGTTTTTTCTCCGGTGGGCTTGACCTGAAGCTATTGCCCACGCTCTCTGCAAGTGAGATGGGAGATTTCGCCATAACGTTCGCCCGCACCATGCTTCGCGTTTTCTCGTTTCCAGTTCCCACGATTGCAGCATCTACCGGACATGCGGTTGCGGGAGGGGCTATGCTGACCTACGCCTGCGATCGCCGTTTTGCCATCGATGGACCTTACCGGATTCAAATGAATGAGACATTGATTGGCATTGCCTTACCCAGCTGGATGTTTCTGATAGCCGGATCAGCCATTCCTTCTCGATGGCGCAACGAGGCTCTTCTACATGCGAGGGCTTACAATCCCAACGAGGCACTGTAACGCGGCATACTGGATGGCGTAGCTAAAGATGCAGATAGTTTGGCAGCGCAAGTGAAAGCCGCGACTGCAGAACTGTTGAGTCTGAACTTACCTGCCTACGCGGCCAGCAAGAAGAACTTGCGGCAGGCAGAAATTGAACACGTCCTAGATCTCTTGAAAAAGGATCTCTCAGGCCAAGCTTAGCTGGCGTTGAGCAGCGCGGTGAACTACGGTCTGAGCCAGCGGCGCCTCGCAAGCGCTCTCCGGCTGGTTCTGGAGCATGAGGATGAAATCCGCAACGCGTGGAAAGCCCATTTCGGTCGTTGAGATCACGAACGTTTCGCAGCATGGATTCTGGCTCTTGCTCGGGGAGCGCGAGCGGTTCCTGGCGTTCGAACACTTTCCTTGGTTTCGAGACGTTTCAATCGGTCAGCTGTGTAACGTAGAGCTCCCGCATCCGCCCCATCTCTATTGGCCCGATCTCGACGTGGACTTGGCGGTTGAGTCCATCGACCATCCCGAACGGTTTCCGCTCCTGAGCCAGGCCCGGCCCAAGCGCATGCAGCCGCGCAAGAAGCGTGCGCGCGGCCGCTGCGCACGACGTTAGGCTGCGACAGAGACTATGCCTCGGGAACAACGCATTCTCGTATTCGACACTGAGACCACCGGCCTGCCCAAACAGCGAGGTCGGCCGGCTGAGGACGTGGACAACTGGCCCCGGGTGGTCCAGCTGGGCTGGGGCATATTCGACGAGCGGGGCGCGGAACTCGAACTCCATGCCGCGATCGTTCGGCCGGATGGGTTCTCGATCCCGGCCGACGCCATTCGGGTACACGGAATCACCGCTGCGCGAGCCGCACGGGAAGGTAAGCCGTTGGGTGAGGTGCTCCCGCCCTTTCTTGACGCGGTCGGGCAGGCGGACCTGATTGTGTCGCACAACATCGAGTTCGACCGCAATGTCCTCAGGGCAGAGATTATCCGCCTGCGCCTCGGGGATCCTTTGCGTCGTGCCCGGACCTTCTGCACGCAGGTCGGATCCACCGACTTCTGCGCTATCCCTGGGAGTCGCGGCTTCAAGTACCCACGCCTATCGGAGCTTCACGCCAAGCTGTTTGGCGCTCCAATGCAGGAGGCCCACGAGGTCTCGGTCGACATCCGGACATGCGCCTGTGGGTTCCGGAAATTGTGTCCGCTTTTTTCCGGAAATTCTGTCCGGTTTAGTAGCGTGATCGCTGTTTGAATCGGGCAAGTCAAGCGGCGGCAAGTGGCGAGTGCGGTAGGAGGGG
>Ga0187884_10002829_pt1 | contig 13995 bp, 10 predicted proteins | sample June2016WEW_20_4_FD_132983 | JGI IMG/M metagenome (GOLD analysis project Ga0187884, IMG submission 132983) | Peatland microbial communities from SPRUCE experiment site at the Marcell Experimental Forest, Minnesota, USA - June2016WEW_20_40 | ecosystem: Environmental > Terrestrial > Soil >...
GGGGTTGTGGGCCTCGAGGTCCATGGCCGTCATCGTCGAACGCGCTAACACGAGGTCGCGAAAGCCGGGCGCGAACCGTTCCACCTGGGCTTCGACGCGCTCTGTCATGTCGAGCGTCGAGCCCCGGGGAACGTGGCAGTAGGCCCAGAGCGTCTCTTGGCCGGCCGGTGCCCGGGTCGGGTCCGCGACGCCGGGCTGCACGACGAGGCAGTACGGGCGCACGGCGTGGCGGCCGGCGGCGACGTCACCCTCGCTTTGCGCCACCTCCTCGAAGCTGCCCCCGAGGTGCAAGGTCCCTGCGCGCCGGCACACGGCTGCAGTCCAGGGGACCGGGCCGGAAAGCGCCCAGTCGACCTTGCAGACGCCCGGACCGTGACGAAAGCGCGCCGCGGCGCTGCGGTAGCGGGCGGGGAGCTCTCGGCCTGCAACGGCGAGAAGCGTCTCGAGGGAGGTGTCGAAAAGTATCGCCCTGGCAGCGGGGAGCTCGGCGAGGTCTTTCACGAAACGCCCGGTGTGCACAGTTCCTCCCATGCCAGTGAGCTCGCTCAAGAGAGCGTCGACGAGGCGCGCGCTCCCTCCTTTCACGAGCGGCCATCCGCCGGCATGAGCGGTGATCGTGAGGAAGATGGCGAACGCCGCGGTGAGGGGGGCGTCGAGAGGCAGCATGGCGTGCCCCGCGACCCCGGCCAGGAGCCCTTTCGTCTCGTCGGTCTCGAACCGCCGGACAAGGTGGGCGACCGACGGCACCCCGGCCAGCCCGAAGCGGGCCATGGCGACCGGGTCGCGCGGGGGGGAGCGAAGCGGTGCGAGCACTGTGGGCACGATCGTCGCGGCCGCCTCGACGAGCGGGCCGAACAGGCGCGTGTACCGGGCGCCGTCTGGGCCGAGGGCGTCGGCGGTGTCGCTGAGGCTGGCGAAGACCGCCCCGGCGCGGTCGTTGCCGAGCGGGTGGGCGAACGCCACCTCGGGCCGCAACAGCTCCACGCCGAGCCGCTCGAGGTCGAGATCGAGGAAGAACGGCGACAGGGGCGCCATGGACTGGACTGTCGAGCAGACGTCGTGGTGGAACCCCGGCAAGGTGAGCTCCGCGGTTAGGCAACCTCCGCCGGCGACGGCGGCCCCCTCGAACACCTCCACGCCCAAGCCGGCGCGTGCCAGCACGAGCGCGGCCGCCAAGCCATTGGGGCCGGATCCGACCACGACGGCGTCAGGGGTGCCCAACGCGGCTCAACCTCATAACTCGAGCACCAGGGACTCCGCCGCGACGATGACCTGCGGCTCGGCGCCGAAGCGCTTGGGCAGCTCGTCGAGGGCGTTGTCGGTGCGGTCGGGCTGGTGGTGGAACAAGATGACGCGCCGTGCGCCGGCGCGGTGTCCGAGCTCGACGGCGTAATCGGCGGCGGCGTGCCCCAGGAAGGCAGCGCTCGCCAGCTCGTCTACCATCAGCTGGGCATCGTGGACGAGGGCGTCCGCTCCCTGGGCGAGCTCGAGCGCGTCAGCGTGGTACTCGCCCCAACCATCGGGCCCGGGCCCGAGGACGGTGGGGCAGTGGTCGGGCATGTAGGTGAGCACCGACTTCCCGTCGCTGACCCGGTAGCCGTATGTGCGGCCTCCTTTGTGGGGGATCTCCAGTGCCTGGATGCTGAAGCCCTCTGCTCGCATCACCCCGGGCGCCAGGTTCTGGAAGCTCCAGTTGCCGCGCAGTCCGTCGGGGCCGATCGGGAAGTGCGGCGGCGACATGCCCCGGGACAGCACATCGGCCGCAGGGGCGCGGTCGGGCTGCTCGGGCAGGTACAAGGTGACACGCGCGTCCTCCCGGTCGCCCGCCGTGAAGAAAGGCAGGCCGTGGACATGGTCCCAGTGCAGATGCGTGAGCACGACAGTGCCCGCGAATGCCGTTCCGCCCGACAGCGCGCTGACGCGTCTGATACCCGTGCCGGCGTCGAGGAGGAGGCTCGGTGCCGCTGCGCCGTCGTGGGCAAGGGCAACGCACGATGTGTACCCGCCGTAGCGGACGAAGTCCTCACCTGGGGCGGGAGTCGAGCCTCGGACACCCAAGAAATGGGCTCGCACCCGGTCAGCCCGCTCCCATGTGTTCGCGGTGGTGCCCGCTGGACAGCTCCTTGAGTGCCGAGCGGTCCAGGGCCTCTGCCGGGACCGAGGCCACCCTGCAGGCGGTCACCGCGACGAGCGAGGAAGTCCGTGCCCCGCCCTCCAAGTGGGCACGCTCGCCCAACAGCGCGCCCGGTCCGTACTCGGCCAGGCGTTTGCCGTCCACCTCGACACGCAGCACGCCGTCGAGGACCAGGTACACCTCGGAGCCTTTGTCGCCCTGGCGTACAAGGTTCGTGCCCGCCTTCACCTTCTTGATCTTAGGTTTGGCCGCCCCGTGCATCAGCTGCGCGGACAGCGACCGCTCCAGGGCGGACTCGACGACGGTGACGAGAGTCTCGGAATCCTGGTCGCCCCACGGGGTGTGGGTGCCGAAGGACTTGCGGTACCAGTCCTTGAAGTCGATGAGACCCGACTTGGCCTCGAGGCGGCCGTCGTGGTCGTAGACCCAGTGGCGCGGGAACCTGCTGGCACCGACGAGCGAGCCCTCGGCCCGGCCGTCGGCGTACAACGTGAGCGAGAGTGTCGTCCAGGCCAGCGGAGCCTGCCACTGGACGAAGGGCGCTCGCCGCACGCGCCGCGGTGCGGGCATCCCGGTACGGCCCCCGGCGGTCTGAGTGAATCGTCTCCAGCCATCGCCGTGCTCTGGCTTGCGCCGGATGTCGGGGAGCGCGACCGCCTGGAAGACGTGGCTCAGGCCGCCGATGCGCACGGTGGTGCTCCCGATCTGACCACCCCCGGAGTAGCCGGCGTTGGTGATCCTGCCCGCCCGATCCACTTCCACCCAGGCGGCCAGGCGGTTGGCGAAACGGAAGCGGTCGGCTCGCCTCAGTTCGTCGAGATCGCCGAGGACTTCAGGAGGCGGCTGGTCGTAATGGGCGACCCCGGCGTCGAAGGGCAGGCGGGTGCCGCCGACGACGGCTTCAGAGGGGATCCAGGACAGCGAGGTGATGGAGCTCTCGTATCGCATGGGGCAATGATCTGCCGGTCGCCGACAGAGCGGAAGGGTGTTGCCCAGGCGCGGGGGGTGGTCCTAACACCCCCTCCGGTCCGGTGGTCTCCCCCCTGGTGACCGGGGTCGCCGTGTGCGACAACTTGGAGTGACATGAGCGGGACCGGCGATACCCCGACGAGGACGATCAAGGTGTTCCTGGCCGACGACAACCTCATCGTGCGCGAGGGAGTGCGTGCCCTGATCGAGCGGCACGCGGACCTGTCGGTAGTCGGTGTCGCCGCCGACTTCGAGGGAACTGTCACCGGCGCGACCGCCGCCGAACCCCACGTGCTGGTGACCGACATCCGAATGCCGCCCTCGTTCCACCGCGAAGGCATCGACGCCGCCAAGGAGGTGCGCAAGCGGCACCCGGGCACGGGGGTCGTGATCTTGTCGCAGTACGACGATCCTGAGTACGCCGTGTCCCTGCTCGCCGAAGGCTCGGCCGGTTACGGATACCTCTTGAAGGACCACATCGCGGAAGGCAATCAGCTTGTCGATGCCATCCGGGCGGTGGCGACGGGTGGCACTGCGCTCGACCCGACCATCGTCGAAGCCCTCGTACGTCCCGTCACCTCGAGCGGCGAGCTCGACGAGTCCGAGGAGTCACTGCTCGCCCTCGTGGCCGAGGGAAAGCCCATCAAGGCAATCGCCGCCGCACGCGGGCTCCCGCCCCAGGCGGTGGACACCGCGGTTGAAGCTGTCTTCTTGAAACTGGCCCAGGGGGTGAGCGCCGGCAATCAGGGAGCGCTGCAGCGCCTGCGCCTCCTGCACCAGGCCATCGTCGACCGTGAGGAACAGGGCGAGACGCTCTCGCGCCTGTTGCCGGGAGGCTTGGCGGAGAAGCTCCGCTCTGAGGGCCGGCGGATTGGCGAGACGGAGCGAGTGGAGGTGACAGTCGTCATGAGCGACATTCGCTCCTACTCGACCATCGCCGAGCACGCCGACCCGAGCCAGCTGGCAGGCCAGCTCAACACCCACCGGGCCGCGATGAACAAGGCCATCCTCGGTGAAGGCGGGACCGTCATGCAGTTCGTCGGCGACGCGGTGATGGCCGTTTTCGGCGCACCGGTGTCCCAGAGCGACCATGCGGACCGCGCGGTCGCAGCGGCCGTGGCCATGCATGCCGGCCAGGCCGAGATCAACGAGCGCTGGACCAAACAGGGCCTGCCGCCTTTCGGCCTCGGCCTCGGGCTGTCGACCGGAGAGGCTGCCGCCGCCCTGCTCGGGTCGGAGGAGCGCCTCGAGTACACGCTCGTGGGCGACACCGTTAACCTCTCCCAGCGCCTGCAGCAGTTGGCCGCGGCCGGCGAGACAGTGCTTTCGGAAGCGACGGTCAGAGCCCTCACCTGCGAGGTGTCCACCGTCGCTCTCGGAGAGCAGCTGGTCAAGGGACGCGACACGCCAGTTGTCGCCTACAAGGTCCTGTCAACGGGCCAGTCGTCACCCGGCGGCGTCGTGGCAACAGCCATCGCCCAACCGCCGGCTCGGATGAACATGCAAGGGGGAGCAGAATGACCGACACGGCAACGCTCGGTGGTACGGGGCAAATAGGCACGGGCACGCCCGCCCTCGAGGTGCACGGCGTGCGCAAGACATTCGAGGCCGAGAACGCTCCCGTACGGGCGCTCAGGGGGGTGGACCTCACCGTCGAGCACGGGAGGTTCGTTGCGCTGATGGGGCCCTCGGGTTGTGGCAAGTCGACGCTCTTGAACCTGGTGGCGGGCCTCGACGTGCCCGACGAGGGGACCATCAGGGTCGCCGGCGAGGAGGTGACGGGCAGCACCGAGGACGAGTTCGCCCGGATGCGGCGGCGCCACATCGGCATCGTCTTCCAGTTCTTCAACCTGCTCGAGGGGATGACCGTTCTGGAGAACGTCGCCCTGCCGGCGATCATCGCAGGCCGCAAGCGCAAAGCGGCCGAGACCCGGGCCCGCGACCTGCTCGACCTGCTCGGAATCGGCGACAAGGTCTCGGCAATGCCTGGGGTGCTCTCGGGTGGGCAGCGTCAACGTCTGGCCATCGCGAGAGCTCTCGCCAACGAGCCGACGCTGTTGCTGGCCGACGAGCCGACTGGCGCTCTCGACTCTGCCGGGGGTCAGGAAGTGATCGAGCTTCTGAGCCGCCTGCATTCCGGGGGACAGACCATCATCCTGGTCACCCACGACCCAGACGTGGCCGCGGCGGCCGACACGGTGCTGCGGATGCGTGATGGGCGGATCCTCAGCACAGATGGCGACGCGGGCAAGACCATGGCCGAGACCGTGACAGCGATCGGGACGCTCTGAGAATGCGGGGACCCAGGTGATGGTGGAGTCGGTCGCCGGCGCTGCCGACGCCGGCACTGCCGCGGCTGCGCCACCGGCCGAGCGCACCCAGGCCCGCGTCCTGCTCCCAGGAGCGGTCGTGTTCGCCGCCACTGTCGCCCTTGTTGTCGTCTCGCTCGTGGCGGCGCCGCTCGCGGGCCATCGGACCCTCGGAGTGGTCATCGGGGTCGCCATCGTTTGCACGGCTGCAGCAGGTCTCACGACTCTCGCCCGCGTGCCCAGGCTCGGCTGGCTCGTGACCCTCGGGGCACTTGTCACCGCGGTCTCGGCGGCTGGTTCGCGGCTCGCCCTCACCCACGCCGACAGCGTGCACAGCGCGCCTCATGTGGTCGCCACGTTCGCGGCGCTCGCCGCCATGGCGATCTCGGTCCACGGCTTGTTGTCCTTGCCTGACGGTGTGCTCGGGCGCAGGTCGCGCCAGGTCGGCGCCGGGCTTTGGTACGCAGCGGCCCTTCTGGTGGCTGTCGCGCTGACGACCACTGCCCACGTGCTCGCCCCGTGGCCCGCGGCACTCGGATGGCTGGTGGCCATCTGTTCCACGCTCCCGGCAGTGCACGCCCGTTACCTGGACGCGCCCGCGGCGGGGCGCCAACGGATGCAGTGGATAGCCGTGGGCGCGGTGCTGGGCAGCGAGGTCATCTTGATAGCGGTGACGCTCAACCTGCTTGTGGCCTGGCCCGCCCAGATCGCGGTGCCCGCCGCCGCCGCCACCGTGCTCGCCGCACTGGGCCTGCTTTGCACGGCCAGCGCGCGCCTGGCCCCGCACGCCGACCGGCTGCTCGTCAATCTGCTGTCGATTCTCGGCTTCACCGTCGTGGTGGCGGCCATCTACCTGATAGTCGTGCGCGGACTGGGCAAGACCCCGACGGGGACGACCGACCGCGAGGTGCTCGGCTTGTCGATCGTGGCGGCTGCCATCGCAGCTGTCGGCTACATCCCTGCCCGGGAGCGGTTCGCGCGCATGGCGAACGGCTTCGTCTACGGGGCACGCGAAGCCCCCGACGAGGTGGTGCGCACTTTCGGGAGCCGCCTGACTCGGGCCATACCGATGGACGAGCTGCTGCTGCAGCTGGCCGAATCGCTTCGCAAGACGCTCTCTTTGCGGTCGGCGGAGATCTACACCGGCACCGGCGAAGTCCTCGAGCTCGCCGTGTCGGTGCCCGACATCGGTGAGCGTTCGATCGTCGTCTCCGCGCGCGAACGGCCGGTGATCACTCACGCCGGAGTGTCGGGCAATGCCTGGGCGTCGGTCTGGATGCCTGCGCTGCTGAACGGCCGGCCCGGTGGTCCGATCCGGGTAGCTCCGATCTGCCACGCCGGCGAGCTGCTCGGGACGATCGTGGTCGCGCGCTCCGAGGGCGCGGTCGGCTTCTCTGAGGAGGATGACCGCGTCCTGACCGAGCTTGCTCGCCAGGTCGGACTGGCTTTTCACAACGCCCAGCTGGACACTGCCCTCCAGACTTCGCTCGACGAGCTCCGCCGCCAGGCCGACGAGCTGCGTGCCTCGAGGGCTCGGATCGTGGCCAGCGGCGACGCAGAGCGCCGCCGTGTGGAGCGGAACCTGCACGATGGCGCCCAGCAGCACTTGGTTGCCTTGGCGGTCAACCTGCGCCTGGCCAAGGACGTCGTCATGGAAGACCCGGAGGCTGCGGTCGAGATGCTCGACGAGCTGGGGTCGGCCGTGCAGGACACCATCCAGGAGCTACGCGAGCTGGCCCATGGGATCTACCCGCCGCTGCTTGTCGACAGCGGCCTCGCCGGGGCGCTGCGGCCGGTGGCCAACAGGAGTCCCCTCGACATCGAGCTGTTGACCGAGGGGATCGGCCGCTACGCCGGCGACGTCGAGGCGGCCGTGTACTTCTGCTGTCTCGAAGCGCTGCAGAACGCGGGCAAGCACGCGCCGGAGGCGCACGTCACGGTGCGGATCTGGGAGGAGTCCGGCGGACTGCTGTTCGCGGTCACCGACGACGGCCCGGGCTTCGACGTGCGCTCGGCCCAGCACGGGCACGGATTCACGAACATGACGGACCGCCTGGGTGCCATCGGCGGTTCGGTCCGCTGGGAGTCAGCGCCCGGCCACGGCACGGCGATCCGGGGATCGGTGCCCCTCGGCTGAGACTGGGTTTAGCTGGCGAAGCTGTCGGAGTCGCGTTCTTCCCAGAGCCGGCGAAGTGTCTTCGGGCTGAACTGCTCTTTGTGCACGTAGGCCCTGGCACCGCTCGTCCTGGCGTCTTCCGGCAGGTCGTTCACGTCGTAGGTGGAGCACAGGAACACGACCGTGCCGGGGTGCCCGGCCACTATCCTCCGGGTCGCCTCCAAGCCACCCATCTCAGGCATGTTTATGTCCATCAACACGAGGTCGGGGTGAAGCGAGTCGGCAAGCGATATCGCCTCGATCCCATTGGCGGCCTCCCCGACCAGTTCGAATCCTTCGGTGCGGCGCAGCACGGCGCGCGCGGCGAGTCGGAAGGGGGCCTGATCGTCGACGACGATGACGGAAAGAGGGGCATCCATCAATTGCCTATTCTCCCATGGGCGGTCCGGGAAGACCCGGGAGGTGCCACCCGAATCTTCGGTGTAGCTAGCCTCCCGACTGCGCGCTCAGGTAGACGAGCACCGCCTTCACGCGACGGTTGAGGTCACGTTCCTCGGAGAGTCCCAGCTTGGAGAAGATCGCGTTCGAATGCTTCTCGACCGCCCGCTCCGACACGCCCAGGGACTCGGCGATCGCCCCGTTCGACTTGCCCTGCGCCATCTCGGCGAGGATCTCGGACTCCCTCGGGGTGAGCCACTCGAGATCCGACTTGCGCCGGCTCGCCCTCGCCTTTACCAATTCGTCCACGACCAGGGGATCGATGACAGATCCACCGCCTGCCACCACCCTGATGGCTTGGGCCAGCTCGTTCGCTCCTGCGACCCGTTCCTTCAAGAGGTATCCGCGCCCGGCCGAACCCTCTTGCAAGAGGGCCAGTGCGTAGGCCGGAGCGGTGTACTGGCTGAGGACGACGACGCCCACCGTCGGCTGGTGCTCACGCAGCCAAGCGGCGGCCTGGATGCCTTCGTCAGTGCCGGTCGGCGGCATGCGGATGTCTGTAACGACGACGTCGGGGTTGTGCTCGGCGACGAGCTTGAGCAACTGCGGGAGGTCGCCGGCCCCGCCGACGAGTTCGAGGTCGTCCTGCGCCTCGATCAGTCGCGAGACTCCCTCGCGCAACAAGGCATTGTCCTCCGCGAGGACGACCCGGATCACCGCCACCGAAGCGGGAGCCTAACGCCTTGCGACGGCCGGTAGGAGGGATCGTCCCAGGGCTCCAGGGGCGGTACCTCGATCGGCCCACGGTGCGCCAAGTGGCGCTCGCGCGAGGTCGCTTTGGCGTGGTGCCCACCTTGGTGCGAGCCCCGGACGGGCACACACTGCGAAGAACGGAGGGTGCCTGCAGCGGAGATCGATCAGGCGATGACGCAGCAGTTGCCGGCCGGGGAATGACGATGGGCGGGCAGGACACATCGAGTGGGGGGCGCAGCGCCAATTAGTGTGAGGACGTGGCTGGTCTTCTCGAGCTCGACAAACTGAGCCGTCTGATTGAGTATCCACCAGATGCTGGGGCTCAGTTCCTAGCGTCGAGGGATCCTGACGACACGGCTCACTAACCGTCTGCCGACCGCACGCGGTCTGGCTTCCTAACGAGGTGCCGGTCGTCAGGTTCTCTCCGTGGCCTGGCTCCAAAGAGGCGTGACCGCCGGATCGCAGAACTGCAATCAGACATGCCGACCACGGATCACTTGCCCGACGACGAAGGAGCAGTCATGACGGTGATGATCGGTGTCGACCCGCACAAGGGATCGCACACCGCCGTGGCGGTCGACGAGACCGAGCAGGCCCTGAGCCAGTTCAAGGTGTCTTCCGGGCCGGCCCAGCTCGAGCGGCTGATGGCCTGGGCGGAACGGTTCCCGGAGCGGTCCTGGGCGGTGGAGAACGCGACGGGTCTCGGCTACCTGTTGGCGCAACAGCTGGTGGGCGCCGGCGAACGCGTTGTCGACGTCCAGCCCAAGCTCGCCGCCCGCGTGCGCCTGCTCGACTCGCAATCGGTGAACAAGAACGACCCGCACGATGCCCGCTCAGTGGCCATTGCCGCGCTGCGCTCGGCGGCGCCGGTAGAGGTTCGAGCCGAGGACCACTCGGCTGTCGCGAGGCTATGGTCAAAGCGCCAGCGGGACCTGGCCCGGGCTCGCAACAAGGTCGCCTGCCGGCTGCATTCGCTTGTCTGCGAGCTCGTCGCGGGCGGGGTGCCGGACGAGATCTACGCCACAAAGGTGGCGAAATTGCTGGCCTCGGTCCAACCGGACGGCGCGGTGGCTGCCGCCCGGTTGGAGCTCGCCGGTGAGCTGCTCGAGGACATGCGCCGCCTCGACGAGCAAATCAAAGAGTCCAGGCGGCGCCTCGCTGCAGTGGTGAAGGCGTCGCGGACCTCGACCACGAAGATCTTCGGTGTCGGCCCGGTGGTCGCCGCCACGGCGATCGGGCTCACGGGAGATGTAACCCGATTCCCGAACCGGGATCACTTCGCCTCGTTCAACGGCACCGCGCCCATCGACGTGTCCTCTGGGGGCAAGAAGGTCTACCGGCTGTCCCGACGCGGGAGCCGCCACCTCAACCACGCCATTCACATGGCGGCGGTCACCCAGATCCGCCACCGCCACAGCGAAGGGCGCGCCTACTACGAGCGCAAGGTGGCCGAGGGCAAGGGTCACAAAGAAGCCCTCCGTTGCCTCAAGCGGCGTATCAGCGACGCGCTCTACGCCTGCATGGTGGAAGACGCCAAACGGGACGGACGGCTGCTCGAGCGAGGCCCGGGAGGGCAATCGGGGAACGGCTCTGTCTCCAGCGCGGCCGGCTCGCACCCCGAGACACCGGCTCTTCGGACAAGCCACTCCCGGACCCGCCGTCAGGCTACGACAGCCCGCCGAACGGCGTCTCCCGCGAAGGCTCGAGCACGGGCGAAGAGTGTGGCAGCTACACGGAAGGCAACTCGAAAAGTGTCTTGACAAACAAAGAGGACTCGCTACGGGACGATCACAGCCCTGGACAATCTGTCCTTCTCGGTTCCAGCTGGGCAGGTCGTGGGTTTCCTGGGCCCCAATGGGGCGGGCAAGACGACCACGATGAGGGCCGTCTTCGGCCTCACCGATCTGGATGCCGGGACGGTCCGCTGGAATGGCGTCCCGGTCGACCAGGGAGAACGGCGCCGTTTCGGGTACATGCCCGAGGAGCGGGGGTTGTACCCGGCCATGCTGGTGGGCGAGCAGCTCGAGTACCTCGGGAGATTGCACGGCATGAGCGCGATCGACACCCGGTCCGCGACTACCAATTGGCTGGGACGGCTGGGGATCGAGGACCGTGTCCGCAGCAAGGTGGATGCTCTCTCCCACGGGAACCAGCAGCGGGTTCAGCTTGCTGCTGCCTTGTTGCACGGCCCGGAGGTGCTGATCCTGGACGAGCCGTTGGCGGGACTGGACCCAAGCGGAATCGACGCCATCGGCGCCGTCCTCGTCGAACAGGCACGCTCGGGTTGCTGTGTGCTCTTTTCCAGTCACCAGCTCGACCAGGTCGAGGACCTCTGCGAGTCGGTAACGATCATCGACCACGGTCGCCTGGTTGTGACGGGAAAAGTGGACGACCTGGCTCACAGCGGCCCACGTCGCTTGGTGGTGCGCGTGGAAGGGGACCGGGACGCCCTGTGGGCACGAGGCCTCACGGGCGTGACCATCTCGGAGGTCGACGCTGGTGCCGCTCGGCTCGTGCTAGACGATTCGGTGGACAGCGAGACGGTGCTGCGAGCCGCCATGGCTGCCGGCCGCGTGACCGAGTTCGTCTTCCGCCGCCGCCGACTGTCAGAAGTGTTCCGGGAGGCGTTGGCGTGAAGCAGGCCGTTATTGGCGTCGTCGTGGTTGCCGTCCTCGTCCTCAGACTGCGCAGCCGCGCCAAGCGCCGAACAGCCGGCCCGAAGCGGAATTGGTCCTGGTTGGGGCCCTTCACGAGCGACGTGGCCCTGGTGGCGGCCCGCGAGATGCGGGAGCGGTTCCGCGGCAGGATCTTTCGCGTCGGTACCCTGCTCGTCCTGGCGGGGGTCGCGGCAGCCATCGTCATCCCCACGCTCGACAAGGGGACATCTCAGCCGCAAACAGTTGGCGTGGTCGGCTCTCTCCCGGCTCCGTTGCAAGCGATCGTCGTCTCTTCGGCCGAGAGTGCTGACACGACGGTTCACTTCGAGTCAGTGAACCAGGAGACGGCATACTCCGATCTGCGCTCCGGGCAGCTTGACCTGGTCATCGTCGCTGGTCGAGAAGTCGTCGTGAACAAGCCGATCGCGTCAACAGACACCTCGACGACGGCCGAGCTGGTACAGGCGGTCGCCAGACAACTCGGCGTTGCCGAAGCCGTCGCGGCGGCCCATCTCACTCCGGCGCAGTCTTCAGCGCTTGCCAGCGCCGGGGCGCTCCCGGTTCGTAGCCTCCAACCCGGCAAAGCAAAGGGAGCCACGCACACGACGTCGTTGATCGGGCTCATCCTCATCTTCGTGATGCTCTCGCAGTACAACACCTGGACCCTGATCGGGGTCCTGGAGGAGAAGTCGAGCCGCGTGATCGAAGTGCTCCTGGCAACGGTTCGCCCGATTCAGCTGCTCACGGGAAAGGTGCTCGGGATAGGCCTCGTCGCCTTCGCCCAGGCCTCACTCATCGTCGTGTTCGCCTTGGCGCTCGCGAAGAGCGTCGGCTCGGACCTCCTGCATGGAACGGCGCCCGTTGAGATCGTGAGCACCCTCGCCTGGCTGCTGCTGGGCTATGGCTTTTACTGCTGGGTCTATGCCGCCGCAGGTTCTCTAGCCCAGCGCCAGGACCAGGTACAGAGCCTCGCGTTCCCTTTGAGCCTCCCGATCATCTTCGGCTACATCATGGCCCTCACCGCGGTCGGTTCGGGGAGCCCGTCCACCCTCTTCAAGGTCCTCGCCTATCTGCCACCGACGGCTCCTTTTGCGATGCCTGTCCTCGTCGGCCTCGATGCGGTGACCTGGTGGGAGTTTCTTGCGTCGGTGTTGATCAGCCTCGTGTGCACTGTCGGCGTGGCGAGGCTGGCCACCAGCATTTACAGGAGGGCCATTCTCCGCACAGGTACGCGGGTGAAACTCCGCGAGGTGGTCACTTCTGGGGCCCGCTAGCGAGACGGTCCGGAGTCGACGAAGCGATGCCCGCCGAGGACCGCGACGGATTCCGTCCGGCTCTTACAGCGCGTCGGCTTCCAAGAGCTCCTTCAAGTTCTCCGTTGCCGTCTCGAACTGCCTCTTGGCCATCCGCACCACGACGGACTCGGCGAGCTTGAAAAAACCCCGGCTCTCGCCCTTGTAGACCGACGTGAGTCGCGTGCCGCCGTCGACCGGTTCGAAGGCATTGTCGATCTCGAGATGGAAGGGTCCGGACGTGGTCTCGGTGGCGAACCTCTCGTTCGGCACATATGCGATGTACTTGGAGGACGACTCGAAGCTGCGTCCGAGGAACCTGCCGACGTAGACCAGGGTGCTGCCGACTCCGAGCGGGCCTTCTTCTCTTCGTCGCACCTCCACCACGGCCGGATTCCAGTCCGGAGCTCGGTTGAGATCCTCCATCGCGGCAAAGACCTTTGCTACGGGACGGTTGATGACCGTCACGATCTCGAATTCGTTCATTGAGAATCACCTCGGGCTCGCGGTTGGTGGACCAGTCGAGCAAGAGTGTCGCCGCCTCGGAGAACGCGATCGAGGTGGTTAGCCTCACGAACTTGGCGGGTGCCAGCACGACAGGCGGTCGAGGCATCGGGTCCGCGGACCTGCGCCCGGGCCACGTTTCCTCGCCCCCCGACCCGGGCACCGGTCGGTATCGACTCTATTGGCAACTCGCCCGATGTCTGCGCAGGGAGGGTGAATATTGCGCTAATCCGGAGTGAACACTTGCGGTTGAGCGCCCGCGGCGATAACCCGAGCAGGTTGGGTGGGCTCACGACTTCACTTGTGTCCGATGTCAGCAGTCCGTCCTGCGCGCTCTTGCCTCGGTGTTCCGCGGGCCTTGTCATCGGCCACCGTACATCGGCTTGGCGAACGCGGCTTCAGCGGTGGGGGCGTGGCCCGGTCCGGTAGTTGCCTGGACACTCGCGACAGGTTCGGGCAGGTCGGGAACGACATGCTCCCGGATTCTCGCCTGGTCTGGGCCGATCGGTCAGGGCTCAGACGAAGGGGCGGCCCGTCGCCTAGGGAGAAACGGCGTAGTGCTTTCCGCACGGGCAGAGCTTGTAGCTCGCACCGTGGCCGTGGACCTCGCACCAGCCCAGCCTGAAGTTCCCGCTGTGGGCTTGAACGAGCCCCCAATGTTCAGGACAGAGGTTCACGGGTGCGATACGACGATCACCAGCGGCGGCTGCCCAGGGGTAGCTCTTGACCCCCTCCTCGGTTTCGCAGAATACGCACGGGCCTGTCGCTTCTTCGGGCATAGCCGCACCTTTCTCGCGTCTCAGGCTCGTGTCGCGTTCCGACC
>Ga0187884_10002832_pt1 | contig 13981 bp, 15 predicted proteins | sample June2016WEW_20_4_FD_132983 | JGI IMG/M metagenome (GOLD analysis project Ga0187884, IMG submission 132983) | Peatland microbial communities from SPRUCE experiment site at the Marcell Experimental Forest, Minnesota, USA - June2016WEW_20_40 | ecosystem: Environmental > Terrestrial > Soil >...
ACGAGGAAGGCCAGGTAGGACTCGCGCGCTCCGGTCGTCGCGAGCACATCGGCGAGAAGGTACGCCTGCTCGATGCCGGCGCTGGGCGGGGTCGACACGGCCGTCTCCATCAGTCAAAGCCGAGGGTTGTCACGGTGGACCCGCTCCGGCCGATCGGTCCCTCGCTATCCTCTGGCACCGCCGCCCCATCGCGCTTCAGGCGCGTGATCTTCAGACCACCTTCGGCGTCCGGCTGCAACTCGAGCCGGAGGTACCGAGGCTCGATGGTGCGGATCTCCGCCAGGGCCGTGCGGATGCGGGCGATGGACCGCGGCCGATTCGTGTCCCGAATGCCGAGTGTCTCGAGCAGCCGGTCGTCGAGGCGTCGCTCGTAGAGCCAGCCCTCCCGGACGCGCCGGCCGCGCTGCCCGTCAAGGAAGATGAAGAGCCGCTTCGCCAGGGGGGTCTTCAGCTGACCGCGCAGCGTCCGCCACGAGTAGCGGTGGTACTGCCCGAGCCGCAGCTGCTGGTGGATAAACTCTCCGATCTTCAGAACCACGGGTGCGTTTTCGGCCGTCCATCGCCCCAACCGGTTCTCCGGTGAGGCTTCGGAAATCTCCACGTAGTCCAGGATGTTGAACATCCGCGTGACCTTCTTCCCCCTCTTCGCATCGTAGACCTCGGCCTCGAAGCGAACGCGGTGGAGGCGCCGGAGCATCTCCTTGATGAACTGCGCCCGTGACCCCCCCCATTGGGTCGCAAACGCCTCGTTGATGGCACGCAGGCTGGTCCGCACCCAGGGCTCGTCGACCTCCTCCCGCCGATGCCACTGCCCGAAGATCCAGGTCAGCAGCTCCATCTCCGTGGTGGACAGGCGCCCCATGGACGACTCCATGACCAGGGTCCCGACCACGTCCTCGGTCTCGAACCGCAGGACGTCCTGGACGGGCGCCCGGTCCGGATTGAGCGACCACACCCCCTTGCGCTGGAGGTTGTTCTCCATGAGGACGACGTCGTCGTCGCGCCACGCCAGTTGCAGACGGACGTGCTCGGGGCGCTCGTCGACCACGGTGAGTGACGCCAGGAGCCCCGGGAGCGCCGCCCGCAACTCATCCCCGATAGGTGTGGGCCCACCCGAATCGGCGGTCCGGCTCATCTGATCGCGACCTCCTGATGGCGACGTTGCTGGGACGAATGGTGCAAGACACTGTGGGGGTAAGGCCGCCACGAACTCTAGACGACCAGACCTCCACGCGCAACTGGGGCACCGGGGGTCTCCCCCGACTTCAGCCAGGCGCCGCACCAACGGCCAGTCAGCCGTACGGGCACGCTCCGTTGCCCGACAACCGCCGGTCCACGACCCGGGGCATCCAGCGTACGACCACGGCCACGACCGCTCGTAAATCGCGCTCCCCGCCACCGCAAATGCCATCCCTGCGCACGCGTCGCCGCCCCCGTCCCTGCCTCCCAGCTGATCCGCATTCCAAGGCGCGTCCTTCATCCGGGGCACTGCGGGTATGACCCGGGTGGTGGGGCTGCCCCACTGTCGGCGCCTGTCCAATACGATCTCTGCCCCGGATGGGGCCCCGCTCCGCGGCATTGTGGAGGCAGCGCACCCAGGTCGCAGCCGTCGCGCGACACCAGAGCCGGCCCCAGGCGCATCCTTCTGGGGCACTGCGGGTATGACCGGGTGGGGGAGGGGCCTCAACGCCGGCGCACTCCCAAATACGATCTCTGCCCCGGATGGCTTCGCCGACCCCGGGCACTGAGGTATCGCCCCAGCATTGCAGCCGCCTCCGCAGCTGCGCGGCCGGCTCGAGGTGCGTCCTCCTGGGGCACTGCGGGTAGGGGGGAGTCCACCGCCGGAGCCCAGGCAATACGATCGCTGCCCCAGATGGCCCGATCGACCCGGGGCACTGTGGGTATTGTCCTGCCGCCGAAGCCGCCTCCCCAGTCCGGCGGCCAGCCCGACACGCGTCCTTCGGGGACGTCGGGTATAGCCGGCATGGGGAAGGAGGCCGCACCGCCGGGGCCCTCGTCAATACGATCTCTGCCCCAGATGGCTCCACCAACCCGGGGCACTGCGGGTATCGCCCCTACGTCGCAGCCATCTCGCCGGCACAGGAGCCTGTCGACCCTCGGGGTGCGGAGGGTCGTGCGGGTGGCGTGGAACCCGCCCGATACCCCTGGCCCCATCCCATCGACATAGTGGGAGCGAGTCATCCCCGCCAATACCATCCCTGCCCCGGTTCTCTCCGCGCACAGCCCCAGCGGCGCGTCCCGCGGCCGAAACCAGCCTATCACCCACGTCCGAGCGGTTATCCACAGGCAACCCATCCACGCGGGGCACCGCCCGTATCCCGTGCGGGGCACCGCGCGTCCACGATCCGGGTCATCCGCCGTCTGGACCCGGGGCAGTGACCGTCGCCCCCTGAGATCGACTTCGACCCCCTAGACGGTCTTAAGACAATCAAGACAGTTCTAGTAGACGCGCCTTGCCTGTGGACAACCGGCACGGCCGCTTGCCCACAGGCCTACTAAACCATCCGGCTGGCCACGAAAAAGTCCTGCGGCCCACACCGACATCTCCAGCGCCAGCCTCGGCACCGCCCCGCCATGGCCGGCTAACGCGACTGGTTTCGTCTCAGAGACACCGTAGAGTACCGGCGTGCCCACCCACGAGAGCACCTCGCCCGCTCCCCGTCGCACGAGCCGGGGCCGCCCTGGCTCGCCCTCTGGGACTCCACCACCACAGCTTCAGGGTGTCAGCACCCTCCCCCGGGCAAAGCTGGAGCGGCGCAAGGCCGCCCGGCTCGCCGTTGCTCCAGCTCTCACGACCCCTCCACCGGCGTGCGCTGAGCGCCGCGATGCCGTCCCCGGCAGCTCGGATTGAAGCGGTGGGATCCACTCAGCGCCCATGGTGGTCCGACCCAGACCCAGACCCAGCGGTCCTCCGCCGCCTCTACGTTGACGACGGGCGTACCGAGCGGGAGATCGCCCGCCTCCTCAGCATCAGCCAGGCACATCTCGCGGCCAGCCTTGCTGATGCCGGCATCGAACGGCGGACCGTTCGTCGTCTCTGCCCCGTTGATGCCCGAACTCTGGCCGAGCTGTACTCGGCTCCCGGCGCCACCGTCGCCAGTCTCGCCCGCCGCTTCGACGCCGCCAGCGACACTCTCCAACGCTGGCTCGCGGTTGCCGGTCTTCTGCCGCCCGATCCCCGCATCGACCACGCGCGCCTCCGCCGCCTCTACGTCGATAGGCGACTTACCGTGGCCGAGGTGGCCCACACTCTCGGCATCCCGCGCGCCCGGGTGCAGCGCGCACTGGTCGTGGCCGGGGTCGGCCTACGCTCCAATCGCCACCGGCCTCCCCGCGGCAAGCGCGCAGCACTCACCGATGCCCGGCTCGAGCGGCTGTACCTGAAGCAGCGGCTCCCCATCCAGGCCATCGCGGAGAGGACCGGCGTCAGCACCCTGTACGTCCAGAAGCGCCTGCGCGAGGTGGGCCTGGTGAAGCGTCTGGGCAGCTTCACGCCCCGGTGCCCCATACCCCCCGACGAGCTGCGCCGACGGGCGGCAGAGCTGTACGAGACAGGCTTGAACATGCAGTCGGTGGGCCGCGAGCTCGGCGTCAGCGTGACGACCGTGAGACGCGCTCTCCACGAGGCCCGCGTGCCGGTTCGCCGCTCGGGCCCGAGATCCCACGAGGAACCGGCGAGAACGCTCGTCGACGACCTGTACGCTGATCCGGATATCCTCGCGGCCCTCCGCCGCAACCAGGTCGCCGTTCCCGGCGACTGGGCGCCCACCGGTCCCTTCGAGTCCCTGGCCCCACTCCCGCTCTCTCGCGAGCTGCTGAGGGAGCTGTACGAGGAGATCGGGCTCGCCGTCTACCACATCGCGCTTCTCCTTGGCGTAGGCAATGGAGCGGCCAGAGCCGGCTTGCTCGGCGCCGGGATACGACTGCGTCGGGCCAGCGAACCGGCGCCGTGGACCCTACGCCGGGCACTGATGAGCCACTGACCCATGGACAAGGTGCAAGCCCCGGGTCCCAGCTCAGGGTGAGGTCCGCCGCGGCCTGGTGCCACCGAAGCGCGCTAGTAGATATGCTAGCGCCGATCTACACGCTTGTCGTATAGTCGGGTCATGGCATCAGCCGTCGACATCTGCATTCGGGCCACCCACCTGGCAGAGTGGCGAAGAGCGCAGGGGCTCACCCAGCGCGAGCTGGCCCGTCGCCTGGACGTGAGCCAGAACTACATTCCGGCCATGGAGGGGGGCTCGCGTGATCCCGGCCCCGAGATGCGCGCGAAGCTGATGGCGAGCCTCGGGGTGGGGTTCTTCGACCTCTTCGAGGTGATCCTAGTGGGCGTCGCCGACGACGAGCTCCACCTCGTGCCGGCGGCGACGCCGGTTGCGTCCGCTGGGATGCAAACGGCAGTCCGGGGGATGCAAACGGCTAACCAGTCGGAGACAGATGCATCTATCAAACCCCGTGGGTCATCTGGTTAGATAGCCCGCGACAAGGGAGGAGGACGAAGTGCACCTAGGCAGACGATGGCGCGCACCATTTGCCGCGTTTGCGCCTCCGTGTAGGGTTCGTGTCCGATTCCCGTACGAATCATGTTGGTCTTACGCAGCATGCCCCCCAATCGCTTGCGACAGGGCGGGCGGGCATGGCAGGATGCGTCGAAGCCGGGGTCCAGACCCCCGGGGGAGCAAGGGAGGAGCATCGTGAACCGCGCTTGTGGCTGGGCGGCTCCGCGACGCCATCGCTCGGTGTGGCGCTGTCAGGTTGCCCAGCTCCTCGGGGTGCTGTCTGCCGCCTCGGCCCTCGGCCTCGCGGCCTGCGGCTCCTCGGTGGATGCTCTGCCCACGCCCAGGACGACGAGCAGCCCCTCTCCGTCAGTGAGCGCGTCGCCCACCCTCGACGCCACCGATGCCGCCATCATCGCCGCCTACGACGCGTACTGGTCGGCGGTCAACCAGGCAGCTGCGGCCACCTCGGGGACAGGGGCGTGGAACACGCCGGCTCTGTCAGCCACCATGGTCAACCCCCTCCTTCAACAATGGCAGAGCGAGTTGATGCAGGAGGAGGCTCAGGGCATCATGGTGACAGGCACTTTCACGCCCCAGCACCCGGCCGTCGTCTCCGCCACAGGGACCACGGCCACGGTCTCTGACTGCGTCTGGGACACCACCGTTGAGTACTACAAAGCGTCCAACGGGGGCACCTCCGAGGTCGTGCCAAACCAGCCGGGTGGGACCGAGCCGGGCGGAGATAGCGTCCAGGTGGCGTTCACGCTTGTCTCGGAGAAGTGGCTGGCGTCGAGCAACCCCACAGTGGAGTACAAGACTTGCACCCAGTAGTGAGGCGCTCAGTCGCCGTCGCCGTCCTCGCCCCCGTCACGGGCCTGCTGTTCCTCGCCCACTCCGTCACGGTTCCGCCGATGAGTGTGTACGCCAGCCTCGGAGTGCCCACGCCGACGGCCAGCTGCAGCGCGGATCCAAGCGGGCTCGGCTGTGGCGCCGAAAGCCCCACGTCGTCACCCACCGCGAGCGGCGGGAGTGCCGGTGACTGCACATGGAAGGAGGGGGCGAGCGCGGTGGTCTGGATATACGGCGACACGGCCCCGCCACGTGCGTCCTGGCCTTGGCTCAGTGACGCCGAGTACGGCACGGTCGTGGCCTGGATGGACTCCCACGCCCCCGAAGAGCTCGGAACCGCGCCGTACCTCTCGATGGGCGTGGTCTTCTGTCCCGACCCCACGGTGGCTGGTCTCTTCTCGGTGGGTACCATGAGCACGACGCCGACAGCAGCCAACGTGCTCGGACTGTGGGCCCTCTCGCAGGTTCCATGGGTCAAGCCGGACGTTGGCACCTCGCCGCCGCTCACTGCGGCGGCGGTGGTGCAGTTGCCCACCTACCTGTACCTGAATCCCGGCACTCTTGCTAATCCCGGCGCCTATAACCCGATCGAAACGACGGCGACCGCGGGGACTGGGCCGGGGGCGGTGTCGGCGAAGGTGACGGCCGATCCGGCGGAGGTGGTCTGGACGACCGGTGACGGCGGCAGCCGCACCTGCACCTTCGCGGGGGTCCCGTACTCCTCCTCATATGGCACGGCCCCGCCCGCCGACGCCTGCACGTACACGTACACGACCACCGGCACGTACACGCTCTCCGCCACGGTCTGGTACGAGGCCGCCTGGACCTCCACCAATGCGGGGGGCGCCGGCGGCCCCCTGGGCCTCGTCCCAGGGTGGACCGTGACCGAGCAGATCACGGTGAAGCAGATCGCAAGCGTGATCACAGCGGGATAGATGTCGATGCTCCCGACCCCCCTCACCGACGCATCGCGCGGGCGGACAGCCGCCCGCATCGCCCCGCGTCCCTGGCGGCCACGTCCCTCGCTGCTCGTCGTCGGCCTGGTGCTGGTGCTCGCGTCGGTGGTGGGCGTGGGTGCCCTCATCCACTCGGTGAGTGGTGAGCACGGGATCCTGGTGATGTCCCAGACGGTGCAGGCGGGGCAGGTGATCACCGCCGGCGACCTCGAAGTGGTGAACGTCTCGCAGGACATGGGCGGCCTCACGGTCATCGACTCCTCGGAGGAGCAGGCGGTCGTCGGCCGTCCGGCGGCGACCACCCTGTACGGCGGCACGCCGATCGTGGTGTCCGAGCTCGGTCCCGTCCAGCTGCCCACCGGCGACAGCGTGATGGCGGTGAGCGCCAAGGTCGGCTCGTACCCCCCGAGCCTAGCCGCCGGTGACGAGGTGGAGGTGATCGACGTCCAGACCCCGTCGGCAGCCACGTCCTCACCGGCCCCGCTCGCGACCGGTCCCGTCGACGCGGCGGTGGTTGCCGTAGACGACGTGGACGGCGTCATCTCCCTGCAGCTGCCGTCTGCCCAGGCGATCGTCCTGGCGCCGGCGGCGGCGAGCGGCAACCTGGTCCTGCTGCTGGTCTCCGGCGGGGGGAGCTGAGAGCGTGGCGCTGCTGCCGCTGTGCAGCGTCAAGGGCGCCCCCGGTGTCACCACCGCGGCCTGCGCCCTGGGGGCGGTGTGGCCGGAGCGGCGCCCTACGCCGATTCTCGTCGAGTGCGACCCATCGGGCGGTGACCTGGCCGCGCGCTTCGGCCTGGAGGTCACCCGAGGTGTGGTCAGCCTCACGGTGGCGCTGGAGCGCGAGCATGACGTCGCGTCGGTGGCCGACCGGAACCCCCTCTTGGAGCACGCGCAGCAGCTCCGCGGCGGCCTCCACGTGGTGGTGGCCCCCACCCCGCCCGAGGAGATGCGGCTGCCGCTCGACCGCCTCGCCGAGGATCTCTCGATCCTGGCCCACGCGGGCTGCGACGTCATCGCCGACTGCGGCCGCCTGGAGAGCTGGGGCGCGCGGGAGCGAACACCCATTGCACGGCTGATCCAGCGGGCGGGTGTCGTGATGATGGTTGCCCGGCCCACCCTGGAGGAGATTCAGCATCTCCACGCCTGGCTGCCGTCCCTGAACGCGCTCCGCGTGCAGGTGCTCGTGCTGATATCCCAGCGGGGCCCGTACCCGCCCGAGGAGATCGCCGCCGCCCTCGACATCCCGGTGATCGGCACCCTCCCGTTCGACCCGGCGGGTGCCGCGGTGCTGTCGGGCGGTGGCCGGGGCATTCCCGGCCGGAGCCTCGCGCTGCTCCGGGCGGCGCGCGGCGTCGCCGATGCGCTGGCTGGCCGGCTGCCGGCGACGGCGCCCGCCTCCGCCGCACAGCCCTCCGCCCAACCGGGTGTTCCACTGCCACTCGCGGAGGGGGTCTGATGCCGCTCATCCGCGACATCGGCCGCACCGCATACGAGTACGTCGACCCGCGGCTGCGAGCCGAGCAGAGGGCCGCCGAGGGTGGGCTCAGCGACAAGAGGGTGCAGGAGCGGGCGAGGGCGCTCCTCGACGAGTGGGTGGCCGACGCGAACACGCGCCAGGTGGCCGCCGGCCGCCATCCCTTCAACCGTGAGGAGGAGCGAGAGATCCGGGCGATTGTGCTCCGGCGCCTCTTCGGCCTGGGTGACCTCGAGCCCCTGCTGGCCGACCCCGACGTCGAGAACGTGTACCTGAACGGCTTCGACAGCGTCTGGGTCGAGTCGCGGTCCAAGGGGATGCAGCGGATGGCGTCGCCGGTCGCGGAGTCGGACGAGGAGCTGATCATCATGATCCAGCGCCTGGCCGCGCGGGAGAGCACCCAGGAGCGGCGATGGGATACGGCCCAGCCCATCCTCGATCTCACGCTCCGCGATGGGAGCCGCCTCCACGCCGTCCGCGAGGTGGTGCGCCGGCCCACCGTGACGATCCGCCTCCACCGCCTCCTCAAGCTGACCCTCGACGACCTGGTGCAGAGCCAGGTGATCGATCAGCGGGGGGCGGAGCTGCTCCGGGCCGCCATCGGCGGCCGCCAGACCGTGGTGATCTCGGGCGCGACCGGCGCCGGCAAGACCACCACCGCGCTCGCGCTCGCCTCGTGCATCCCTCCCGAGGTGCGCATCGTGACCGTGGAGGACACGTACGAGCTCCACCTGGACCGTGACGTTGACGCCCATCCCAACTGCGTGGCGATGCAGGCGCGCCAGGCCAACGTCGAGGGCCGCGGCCGCATCCCGGCCGGCGAGCTCTTCGAGGCCGCGCTGCGCATGGCGCCCGGGGTGCTGATCGTGGGAGAGGTCCGCCGGCCTGAGGAGGTGGAGCCGATGCTGGACGCCACCGGGGCCGGCGATGCGGCGGGCTCGATCAGCACCATCCACGCCCGCAACCCGATCCAGGCGCTCAGCCGCTTCCAGTCGCTGGCCCTGCGAGGTCCGGGCAGGACCCCGATGGAGGCGAGCGCGCACATGATCGCCGACGCCATCGACTTCGTCATCCAGATCACGGCCCGGCGCGACCGCCAGGGACACCGGCGCCGGCTGATCAGCTCGATCGTAGAGGTCACCGGGGTGCGGGATGGCAGCGTGACCCGCAGCGAGCTGATGCGGGTCGGGCCCGAGGGGCGGGAGTGGGTCAATCCCCTGAGCGACCGCCGGCGCGAGGTCCTCGCCGCCTGCGGGTACGACGACTCGGTGTGGTACGCCCGCGCCCAGAAGCTGTACGCCTGATGGACGCCACCCTGCTCGGGGTCGGCCTCGGCCTCTGCCTCGGCCTCGGTCTGCTGGTGATGTACGCGGCGTTCCGAGGCGGCGCGGCCCCGCGGACCGCGCCACGGCAGAAGCGGCGGCTGGTACCGGATCAGATCGCGCTCCGGATCACCGCGGCCGCTCTCGGCGCCGCGGTGCTGGGGCTCGCCACCGGGTGGCCGGTGCTGGCGCTCGCCGGTGCCGTCGCCGGCTGGCAGATCCCCCAGATGGTGACGCGGCGCCAGGCGGAACGGCAGCACATGCAGCGTGCCGTCGGCCTAATCGAGTTCATCGAGCTGCTCGCCGACATGCTGGAGGGGAGCGGCCAGGGGCTGGAGGCGGTGGTCAGGTCCGCCGCCCAGGTGGCACCCCGGTCGGTCCGGCGCGAGACGGAGATCCTGGCCGCCGAGCTGGGTGGCCGGGTCAGCATGGCCGAGGCGCTGGCGGCCTTCGCCGGGGTCATGGCGGACCCCATCTGCGATCAGCTGGTGATGGCATTTCGCCTCGGCGAGTCCGAGCAGCTCGGGCGGGTGCTCCGGTCGGTGGCCGCGGGGGGCCGGGCCGAGGTCGACCTGCGCCGCAGGGTGGATGCCAGCCGCTCGGGCGTCCTCTGGACCGGGCGGATGATCATCGGGCTGACCATCGCCATCGCCCTGCTGCTCGCGGTCGTCGACCGCACCTACGTGGCCCCGTACGCGACGCCGGGCGGGCAGCTGCTCCTGCTCGTGGTGGTCGGCATCATGGCCCTCTCGATCTGGGCCATGGACCGGGTGGGGCGGATCCGGGCCCCCCGCCGGCTGCTCGCGCCCCCGGAGACCCCGCAATGATCCCGTGGCTCCTCCCCGCGCTCGGGCTCGGCATCGGCCTCTGGCTGCTGCTCCTCGGCGCCATGCCCGCACGGGCCAGCCTCGCCGAGGGCATGGCCCGGCTGCGCCTCCTCCCCGAGCCCCCGCCGCTTGCGACGCGCCGGATCGCCCAGCCCTCCGCCCTGATCCGGGCCGGGACGCCGCTCGCCGGGGCGCTGCTGCGCCGCTCCGGAGCGACCGGTCTCCGGCTGCTCGGGGGGCTGGTTAGCCCCGAGGACCTCGCCGTCGTGGGACAGACCGAGGAGCGACACGTCGCGGAGAAGCTGGCGAGCGGTCTCACCGGCCTGGCCCTGCCGCTCCTGCTCGCCACCCTGCTGGGCGTCGCCGGTGGGGTGCTCCAGACGACCATCGCCATCCCCCTCGCCGTCCCGCTGTGGCTGGCACTGGTCCTCGGGGTGGGCGGCTTCATCGCTCCCGACCTCGTGGTGCGCAGCAATGCGGTCACCCGCCGCCGCGAGATGGTCGACGATCTCACCGTCTTCGTCCAGACCGTGGCGATGTCCCTGACCGCCAACCGGGGCATCGAGGCAGCCCTGCAGGACGGCGCCAGAGCGGGTGACAGCTGGGGGTTCGTGCAGCTCCGCGCCGCCCTCAGCGAGGCACGCATCGGTCAGGAGCGGCCGTGGGACGCGCTCGGCCGGCTGGGCGGAGAGCTCGGTCTGGACACCCTCGAGGAGCTGGCGGCCCGGGTTGCGCTGGCCGGCCAGGACGGTGCGCGCATTGCCGAGTCCCTGCAGACCTTCAGCGAGACACTCCGCGGCCGGCGGCTGATCCGAGTGGAGGCCGAGGAGCACGTGGCCAGCGAGCAGATGGCAGCGGTGAGCGTCCTGCCTCTCGTCGGTTTCACCCTGTTCCTGGCGGCACCGGCATTTCTCACGCTCTTGAAGTAACGGTCAAGCGGACAACGACGAGGAAGGAGGCGGCGACATGGTGCGGTTCAGAAGACAGCGCGCGGTGCAACCCGGCGTGACGGGGCGGATGTCGCGCCGCCGCGCCGGCGAGCGCGGCGTGGAGATGATCCAGGTCGCGATCTGGGCGGTGGCGGCCTTGGTGATCATGGCCGTCCTCGTGGTGGGGATCATGGCGTTCGTCAACAGCCGGACCGCCTGCCTCAACAACACGACGATCTCCACCTCCAGCAACGCGCTGAGCGGCTGCTGAGGCAGCGGCGCGTGGCGGGCCTGCGGGCTATGCGAGGGCGCCGGGCCGACCGCGGGGTCACCGTGGTTCAGCTCGCCATCGCCATGCCCTTGGTGCTCCTGCTGATCATGTCGGTGATCCAGTACGCCCTCTTCGAGTTCGCCAATCAGGTGGCCGAGGCCGCCGCCACCGAGGGGCTGCAGGCCGCCACCGTGTACGACCCGAGCGGCAACCCCTGCATCGTTACCATCCCCACCCGGAAGGCGGCCGGCGCGAGCGAGGCGGACTCGGTGGCCACCTCCGAGGACCAGCTGCTGCTGCAGCCGAGCGCCTCGCCAGCGGTCGACTGCACTACCCAGACAGTGACGGTGGTGGTGATGGGCACCGCCGTGCAGCTGGTTCCCGGCCTCAGCCTGCCCGTGAGGATGTCGGCGGCCGGCCCCATCGAGCGCCTGCCATGACCCGTCTCCGGCCGTATCAGCTCCGCCGTGCCCTCCTCCGACCTCGTCCGGGTGGAGGCAGCGCCCCGATCTCGGCAGGCGCGCCCCGACGTCCGCGGTCGGTGCGGAGGGGTCGATCGAGCGGAGCCATCGCCATCGAGTTGGTGCTGGTGGCGCCGGCCGTGGTCTTCCTGCTCCTGCTCGGTGTGGCCGGGGGGAGGCTCTCCGGCGCCCAGGCTCTGGTGGACGACGCCGCCGTGAGCGGAGCCCGCGCGGCGTCGCTCGCCCCCGGGCAAGCGGAGGCTCTGACTGCGGCGCAGACCGTGATCGACGCTGCCCTGCAGCCGCCGGTCGCCGGTAGTGGGTCAGCGGACTGCGCTGACTTCGACCCTCAGACGGACATCATCCTCACGTACGGGCCACCGCCACCACCGGCGGTCGCGACCAACCCGCCGAGCTTCCAAGCCGGGGGCACGGTCACGGTCCAGGTCACCTGCGACTTCGCCAACAGCGGGCTGGGCCTCCCCATCAACAATCAGGTGGTAGAGAGCTCCACCGCCCCCATCGACCCGTATCGGAGCGTGGGCCCGTGAGCCCGACGCGGCGCCGCCTCCAGCGCGGCAGCCTCACCGTCTTCATGGTGGGCGCGGTGTTCGCGATGATCCTGGCAATAGGGCTGGGGGTGGACGGCTCCCGCGCACTCCAGGGTTTGTTGCGCGCCTCGGGCGAGGCCCAGGAGGCCGCTCGCACCAGCGCCGACGTCCTCAATGTCGCCTCCGTGTACGGAGGCGGCGCGCCCACCCTCGCTGGGCCGAACGACGCGTGCGCGGCGGCCACCGCGTACATCGCGCGAACCGGCGACGACATGGTGAACTGCGCGTGGAGCGCCGTCGATGGAGCTCAGCTGACCGTGACCGTCTCGGTCAACGTGACGACCATCTTCCTTGGCCTGTTCGGTGTCAACAGCTTCACGATGACGGCCTCGGCAACCGCCGCGGCGCAAGAGGGGCCATGACCATGGGTGTGCTGCGACGGATCCTGGGTGCCATCACCAGCCTGGCCGGGGTGGCGGTCCTCCTCCTCCTCATCGCCGGGGTGCCGCTCATGCTGGTGCTCCTGGTGGGCTGGCCGCTTCCCCACACGCTGCCGAGCTGGAACCAGATCATCCTGACCTTCCAGACCCAGGGGATCGACATGGGGGTCGTGCTCCGTGTCCTCGCCTGTGTGCTCTGGGTGCTCTGGGCCTACCTCATGCTCGGCATGCTCATCGAGCTGGTCGCCACCCTGCGCGGGCTGCAGGGACGGCGCCGGCCCTGGGTGGGTCCCGGCCAGAGGCTTGCCGCCCTACTGGTCGGAGTTGTGATGCTCGGCATCGCCCTGATGAGCCGGCCCGCCGCATCCACACGCCCGGTGTCGCTCTCGGCAACGCTCACTCCCAGGACCGCGGTGGTAGCCCCGTACGACCCCGCGCCACACCCCGCCACGACCGCGCCCCACGCCTCGCTCCTCTCCAGCTCGCCTGCGCCAGCGGCAGATCAGGACGTTGAGGTCCAGCCTGGCGACTCTCTGTGGGCGATCGCCGGGCAGGAGTACGGCAACCCCCAGGAGTGGCCCGCCATCTGGGGCGCCAACCGGGGGCAGACCGAGGACAACGGGGAGACCTTCACCGACCCGAGCATCATCGATCCCGGTTGGGAACTCGCGGTCCCGACCCCGCCGCCACCCGCCACGGCCACGCCGCCGGTGGAGGCGCCGGCGTCTGGCTCCGCGGACGCTTCGGCTGCGGCGCCGTCACCGCCCGCGCTCAACGCCGACCAGGAGGTCGAGGTGCAGTCGGGCGACTCCCTCTGGGCCATCTCCGGCCGGGAGTACGGCAACCCGCAGGACTGGACCCGCATCTGGGACGCGGACCAGGGCCAGACCGAGGACAACGGGCAGACCTTCACCGACCCCAGCCTCATCGACCCCGGTTGGAACCTCCCGGTACCGGCGCTCGATCCGACCGCTGCGGCCCCGACGGCACCAGCAGCGCCGTCCGTACCCACTCAGGCCGTCCCGCCGGCGTCGGGCGTCGCCCCGCACGACCTCGGGCTGCCCTCTCTCGCCCCCTCCCAAGCGCCGGTTGCGCCGTCGGTCGTTTCCGGCGGCGCACCGGCGTCTCTCCCTGTAACCACGGCTCCCCGGACCGATGACGGGTCGGCCGTTCACGCGCCTACCGCCACGGACTCGTGGGTGGTGACGCTCGCCGAGGCAGGCGTTGTGGCAGGTATCACCGCGGCGGCGCTCGGGGGGCTGCTGCTCGCCGCCCAGCGGTACGAGCGCTGGCGTCGGCGCCCCGGTGATCCGGAAGGATCGCGGGTCGCCCTCCTGGCCCGCCGGCCGAGCCTGCTGCGGATCCGCGCCGCCCTGGGCAC
>Ga0187884_10002833_pt1 | contig 13980 bp, 37 predicted proteins | sample June2016WEW_20_4_FD_132983 | JGI IMG/M metagenome (GOLD analysis project Ga0187884, IMG submission 132983) | Peatland microbial communities from SPRUCE experiment site at the Marcell Experimental Forest, Minnesota, USA - June2016WEW_20_40 | ecosystem: Environmental > Terrestrial > Soil >...
ATAGGCAGTGGTGGAGCGGACATTTGTCATAATGTAGATCAAAGCACTTGGAAATAAAGGAGGAATCAAATGGTACCGAGCAAATCATTTACGGCTCGTGAACCTGACATCTGTGTAAAATGTGCTCAACCAATTGCAGTTGGGCAAGAAATATGTTGGTTGCGAGAGGCAGATCGCAAGGGCTATTACCATGCCAATGCTGTCTGTATAGAAAAGCCAATCATCATGGCTCTCACTCGGGTACGGCATGAGGATGCAAGCTCACCCTTCGGATATGCATGGGTTAGAGAAAAAGACTTGCCAATGCAACCTGTTGTGAATACATCCCCAGCAAAAACTGTTGAGCCTGCTGTTTCAGAATCTGCACCTGTCATCAACGCTGATGGAATCATTGTGAATGCTGTGGCAAAAGCCCTGCTACCTGCGCTGGGTAAGATGATTGCAGAGATGAAGGGGCCGCGCATAGTCTGTAATGTTTATGTGGCAAAAGCAGGGGAAGAGACAAAGGCGCTGGACCTGCTAAGTAAGGAATTGTTTCTGCTGCAGAGCACTCAGGAGGGATTATGATTTTATCCGCACTGGCTTGTTTTGGTATTTTTGCATTGCTCATGCTTTTCATTGCTATCCTTACCGTTACTTACATACCTACTTCAGAGGAAATTCTTGAAGGGGTAGTTGAGGCAGCATTTCCTGAACCAAAAGTCATTCAGCCATCGGTGCTGTCTGGGAAATATGAGTGTATCTGTGAACTTAACCCCCATTCTGTAACCTGCCAGCACTACAATTGGAGAAAAAATGAGCAACGGTGAAGAGGTTGCCCCAAGGCCGTATGATATAACTGGTGGGGATGATCCTAATGAGCCCAATGGTGATGATGACCAGCATCCTCTGTTTGCAGCGGTGATTGTGTTGATAATCGTAGTGCTGCTGTGCATTTTCCAGCCCGATCTTTCTAAACATATGTGGGATGTGGACTACAATATTGGGCAACAACAGGAGACAATCAAATGATGAAGAAGCTAAGGGAGTTGCACAAGAAAATCGCTGCACCACCTGTTGACTTACTGAAGAAGACGCAGTTGATTGATACAGTAAGGCAGTTCCTTGACCTTGACATCGCAATACGTGGGCACCTTCACCGTGCACCAGATGCAAGGAAAACTCCAGAGGGTGCTACAGCATGGTTTGATGTGCTTGAAGAAATGCGCAAGGTTGAGGCATTGCTCAAAGAGAAGATGAGGAGCTTACTATGAGTTGGGCATCGCATAATCCAGAGGCATATGATGACATTCTGAAAGATGGCATCAAGGATCGCATTGCAAAAGCATTGAGAGATTCGGGCTTCGATGGCCTAGACCCCTCCACCGTGGATGCAGTGGTAGAAGCCATTTACCAAGAAGATAGTGATAGCAAAGTGTTCAATGCTCTAGTTGATTGGTCCCAGCATGAGATTGTTAACGCGGAAGCTGATTACTTCGGAAGTATTGCGGATAGCAGAGGATAACCATGACCCGAAATAGTGAGGAAGTAACTAACATCGCCACATGGGATCGAAAAGCGGATCAACATATCGACACATTCTATTGGGAAGGCAGAACCTTTCATGATGCCAAAGATGCGCCGTTGGATTCTATCAGATAGCCACCTTGGTCATTCTGCAATTCAAGCACATTGCCGACGCCCTGCCAATGTGGATGAAATTTTCACCAAAGCATGCAAACGGTTGATTGGGCCTGATGATGTAGTGATCCACGATGGGGATGTGTGCTTCAATTTCTTCGATCTAAAAGCATGGTTTGCTGATATGCCTGGGAAGTGGATTCTCGTTCGCGGCAATCATGATTCCCATAGCCTTAGCTGGTACATGAACAATGGGTTTACCTTTGCTTGCGATGCGCTTGTAATGAGCGGGTGCTACTTTACACACAGGCCAGCATCCGTTCTGCCAGAGGGCTGTACGGTAAATGTGCACGGGCATATGCATAACCGAGTGCCAGCAGATTATAGAAAGTTTCCATTCAGCAGGTTGTTTGCGTTGGAACATTCTAAATATGAACCAATGCTTTTGGAGAAGTTCTTGCGCAAAGGTTGTCCCGGTGGAGAAGTTCTGCCCAAACAGGAGGAGCAATGAAATACACACCAGAAACTCTCGCTTATGAAGTTGTGGGTAGTTGGGATATGGATACCCTGATTGATTATGCACGCTCACAGTTAACCAAAGCATACATAAAAAATGCTAAATTGTTTCAAGAAGATGCTGAGACAATGGAAGATGCTGAGACAATGGAGGAGTAATGATAAATCGAATGTTTCTATCGCACGGTGTATGGAGGAAAACTATGAGAGGCTCATCGGGTTTAATGGCAGATGCGATTGAAGCGCTTAGGGTTGCTGTTGCAAGCACTCGCCAATTAGAAATGTATCTTGATTGGCAGAGAGGTGGAGCTAAATACACCGGGGTGCAAAATGTGAGAGTGGACCTAACCAATCTGCACATGAAGCTTATTGAACTGGCTAATCTGCCTGATGAAACGCAGATGGAGGAGCATAATGTCTTATGAGTTTATACACTGTCCTATCTGTGGTTGTTCTGATGTTGATGCGGGGGATTTCACAGAGGATGATGACACAGTAGAATGCGGGGCGATATGCCCAGCATGCGGTTGGGAAGGGGATGAGTGTGATTTGACTTCTGTGGATGGAGGGATATTGTAATGGCCAAACCAGATTTAACGCAAAAACAATACGTTGCGCTTAAAGGTTGCAAGTGCCCAAACTGCGGTTCTGAGCAGTGCGAACAAGCAGCTTACTTGTATACCTTTGATACGACTAATGTTATTGCAGGAGATACTGACAATGATCGGGCAATTCTGCATCAAAACTGCCATTGCATACGGTGTGGAGCAGAATGGGTTGACGTTTACAAACTCACAGGCTACAGTAATTTGAAACTTGCCCAGGAGGAGTAATGTCTTACGAAGATAAACGCTATGATGATAGTGAAACTTTTTGCTGCATCGCTGGTTGTCATCATATCGGAAATCATAAGGATGGGTCAGGCAGACTTTTTTGTGATGAACATTGGAAAGACAAGACTGAGGAAGACCCAACATGCGGGGAAGGTTGTGATGGCTGCAATGGATGTAGCGTATGCAGTGTACCTGGATGTGGCAAAGAAGGCATCATTCATCAAGCAAAAACAGGCAAAGTGTTCTGCGTAGATCATGCGTGGAAGTACGACCGACCTGATGACTTTGAGTTGCCCCCTGCTCAAGCTAAAATGGGTATTGATGATCTTCTGCGGGCGCACGGTAGTGGTATCACCGTTCGTGAGACAGGATTGCCCGATGTGTCTCCTGAAAACGCAGAGAAATGGAAGCGTGAATTGGAAGAAGAAGGCAAACTTTTAGGTTGGAGTGTTAGGAAGGACAAAAAGTGAAATGGCTGAAGATACCAACTAGCACTGTGGGAAGAGCTATGTTTTTTGGCTCTACAGAGTTGCTTACTTTTTTCATCATCACTGCCAACTTCAGAGCCATTGCCCTTGGCAATTATTTTTGGGCAGGACTCACCGATTACCTGACCGTGCTTGTGAACTTTGGCGTTGGCAAGCTGATGATGGATGATGCTAAGTATCACACATGGTGGATAGGCATAGGCTTTGCAACAGGCGGGACCATTGGAACACTTTTATCAATCTGGATGACCAAGCACCTTTACGGGAGATGACATGAGAGCACGCACGAAAGAATGCATTGCTAAGTCTCTATGGCATGCAGCCATTGCAGGTGTTGGAGTATATGAATTACGCAATCATAAATCCAGATTGTCTAAAGTATTAGCAATCGGGTTAATTGCGTTTCACGTAGATGCCGCCATTTGTGACATGAAGGACAAACCCACCACATTACAACGCATCGTTCATAGGATGTTCCCATAGGAGGGAGAGTGAATACTTCAACTAAGTACTATCTCAGCCTGTTCGTTTATGATTACGATGCATCCCCACGCGGTAGGTTAGTTAAAATAACCTTCATCACAGCAGAAGAAGCAATTAGAGAAGCTGATACGTTGAAGGTAATGATTGGCAATATGGTGTCAGATAATCGCACGAGCGGTTGGCTTATAGAAAAAATGGGTATCTCAGGATTTGTTGAGTGTGTCTATGGTGTCTACCAAGAAGAAACCACCAAAATTGAAGGGAGTGACCAATGACAAAACATCATTTCATCGGCATTGCAGATGCAATACGGGAGCATAATCGCATTGCAAAGATTAATGGTACTGCGAAGTTTGACCACCAGCATCTTGAAACGCTGGCAGACTTTTTCAAAGGCATTAACCCTGCCTTTAAACGATCACGTTGGCTTGGGTATATCTATGGAGCCAATAGTCCCAATGGTGGCAAATACGGTGTAATGTCTGGTCGATTTGATTCTTCAAAACCAAATCAAGCGAACACACCGAAATCACAGTGTAAGGATTGTTGTGATGATCCAACGTGTTGCCCTGGACATGATGGGCCTCATGGATATGATAACTCAGTAAATCATTAAGGAGGAAATCGTATGAGAAGCAAACTTATCCTGACAGTGCTGATGCTGCTTGCGACAGCATTGGCGTGGGGAAAGAGCAACACTGAAGATTTGGCCAAAGCAATTGCAAGAGCTGAAGGATTCGGGGCCAGCAAAACAAACTTGCCAACACGTTGCCATAACCCAGGTGATATTAGATCAGTGCGAGGAGTGCACTTCCCTGGACAAGTAGGGTTAAACAAACGCGGCTATGTTATTTTCAAATCAGATGCCGCAGGCTGGGCTGCATTGTACCACCAGATCGACAAAATCATTGCCGGTGAGTCTAGGTTTTACACAGCGGATATGACGCTTAAGCAGCTTAGCAAAAAATATGCCACAGACCCCAGATGGGTAAAGAATGTGGCTAAGTTTCTTGGGGTAACACCAAGTATAACGCTAGCCGAGTTGCTTGACATTCCCCCAGTAATACAGTTCGTTTCCAATTCACAAACGCTGGACAGCATGCTAATCTATTCTGCATCCTTGCCATCGTTCAATGCAGAACCCCTTGATGAAAATTCTTGGGCAGACAAATTTATTTAAGGAGAATGTAACATGAAAACGATTCGTAAAAATTGGTTAATGCTATCCATGCTAGGCGGTGTGATAGGAGCAGTTTTAGTGTGGTGTGCTTTCAGCGTGATAGGCAAGCAAATGCTACCAAAGCCGAGAATACAAAGCCAAGTATTGATTTTTGATTCTCCAATCTGGGACGCGCATTTCAAAACCAACAGCAAAGATTTGTGTGTGCAGACATTGCCTACCTATGATTCCAAAGAATTCTGTGTAAATCCACATAATGTCCATGTGTACGTGGACAAGAAATTCCTCGGTACATATGTTCAGGTCAACTATCACAAATCTCGTCCTTGCAGGCCATACTATGAGGATGACAAAGGTAATTGCTCCTATGATGGTGGGTCTGTATTCACTGGAGAATACGTTGATTTCATCACAGTGTATGTGCCTAATGTTGAATCCATGATTCAATGGAACTCAACTATCGACAAGCATTATAGTGAAACCTATGGCGCACGCAATGTAAGGTTGGATGACCCGAATGAACTGCCTAATGAGTAAGCCTGGAGAGGATGCATGAATCCTATCGACATGATGAATGAGCAACTCAAGGATGAATACTTCTCTGCACTTAAAATAGTAAAAGATACGCAGGAAATTTGTGAGAACTTCAACCTGTTGTCTGCAGAGATGGTACGGCGTAAATTGTTGGCAGAAGCATAGGAGAATTCAATGAGAATCTTGGAATGGTTTGGGGTTGTATATGGCTCTGTAGTTATCTTTGGCATGGTAAGCTTATTGGTTTATTTTTGTCAGAAGCGAAATAGGGGGTAGTTATGGAGCCAACGCTCAAGGCAATACTTGCTAGGTTCAAAGGCAACAAAGCTGCTGCAGCGGTTTACTGCCGTAACATGGCGCATGATTATCCAAAGCTGCGAGATGAATACATCGCCTATGCTTTGTAATTTATGACCCAGGAAGAGAGGGGCAATGCCCAATGTTGATCAGAGCAAGATTGATCAGATCATTCTTGTGATGAGTGATCGCAAAGCAACAATACGCACCGTATCAGCAGTGGTTTCTGCAATGCTAGCTCTGGTCTCTGTAATTTTGCAGTCAACTGTTCTGCATTATGTCATCAAGTATCACCCAACAAAATAGGAGGATACCTGTGCTTCATCTGAGCCTTATGGTGCTCATGCTTATCCTAGTACCGATGTATTTGGCAGCATTTTGGGATTCCTTGAACTTCGTTCGCTGGAGTTTTATGGTATGCTTGATGGGTCTTTCTTCCAATCTGCTTGCGATGCTACAAAACGGTGGACAGATGCCTGTTATTGGGGAATACGTTCCGCCAGGATTTTTATGGAAATCGGGAGCAGGTGCTAGTCTGCCTTGGTTATGTGACAGGTTTGCTTTCCCTTATGGACGTATAGGGTCCATCGGGGATTTCATACTACTCACAGGAGCAGGCATTACGTTTGTAGGGATAATCAAAGGCGTAGTTCAGAAAAAGAAGAATTGACAACGCGCGACGTTGTGTGTATAATTTTAACTAAGGCTCTGAAGGAGCGGGAATGAAAATTTGTTCGATGTGCCATAAAGAAATCCCGAAGAAAAGACTCAAGGCCATGCCAAATGCTACGATGTGCGCTCCCTGTCTAACGGCTTTGGGGGATGTAACGCTTATGCTACGTTTCGACGAGACCGCAGGAGAGGGTATCGTAGAGACGTTTACCAAAGGGTGTCCCGGTATTATTCAGCAGATCAAGCGAGAACGCACTCACATACCGTCTTCCAAGATGCTAGCAGAGGCAACGGAGGCAGAGATTATAGAACCAATGGCAGCGGAAATCAATGCTGATGCCCGTAGCAATGACACAGCGTTTCAGATTCTTAGCGAACAGGAGACGTTAGATGCGGAAGAAATATAATGTTTTTGTGTGGTATCCTGACAATAGCAGTAGTGTCTACGAAAGCGCCACAGACTTAACCATGGCGCAAGGTACAATTCGTTTCCTCCACGACGGTGTATGGCGTGTTGTGTCAACCAATTGGGAATACACTGAACAGGCCGGATACGGGAGGTAAAACATGAAAGTGTCTAAAGAACTCGCTGCTATTCTACGGAAGTGTGCCCGAGAGGTTAACAAATGGCCTGCATGGAAACGCAGCCTTGATCCTATTGGAGATCAAGGAAAGGAAAAATATGGAAAAGACAATCGAAGTTAAGATTCCTACTGGTCGCAAAGCGCTGGTCGTGACCCACGATGTGCGCTATGACCAATGGGGCAATTGGCTTGGATACGAAGTGATTGAGGTTGAACACACTTTCTCTGATAAGGAAGCTGATAAATTGCGACAGTTCCTTGGTTGCCCAGAGTGCGGTGGCATTGGGGAGCACAAGTCATATTTCGTTCAAACTGGCCAATGCCCTGCTGGTTCCGTGGAGGGTTACACGAAGCAGTGCAGTCGGAGGTAAAACATGAGACTGTTGATTATTGCAATACTATTGGCTTTAATGATCACTCCCTCTTATGGGAAAACGCATTACAGAGCCCGTAGGAGCCCCAAAGTAGAGACAAGGGTCTTTCTGCCATCCCGTCAGTCACAGCTCGCCCAGAACGCTGCAATTGACCGCATGGGCCTTTCTCGCTATCGGAACGACCGTGAGTTGGAAGCCGCCAAGAGGTCCGGTGAGCTGGTGCCCCTGCCCACCAGCGGCTTCCTTAGTGTTTCCAACAAGTTACCCTGCAACCGGCGTTACGTGCGCCCTTGGGTGACCAGTTTCTTAATCCAGATGGCTACTGCATATTATGCACGCTTTGATGTCCCTCTGCAGGTTAATTCGGCGGTACGGACTATGGCCGTACAGCGCGGCCTGATGCGTTGGAATCCCAACGCTGCTCCAATACACGGTGATGTAGCCAGTTCACACCTAGCAGGCACCACCGTGGATTTGGAGCGACGAAGGTTGACGCAGGAACAGATTTGGTGGATCGAAGGCTATCTGCTGGGTATGGGTGATAGCGTAATCGTCATTGAAGAATTGCGGGAGCCTTGCTTTCACATCATGGTATTGCCAGAGCTAAGAGATATTTCAGGAGGAATTTCGCGATGATGACCTGTTATTTTTGGGTAACTATCTTTGGGTGGGTCATGTTCACTTGGGGTGCATTTCTAATCAATGGTGGGCTAGGTTTGATGGTAGTAGGTGGCTCTCTGATGTGGTTGTTTTGGAGCTTAGCGGAAGAAGAACAAGGGGAGGAGTCCAATGACCGAAAAATAGCGAACGCAAGCCCAAACTTTAGTTTGGGTAAGTGAGCGGAGAAAGGAGTGAGACAATGCTGAAAGCTTTCAAATACAAACTGCAACCAAACCATAAGCAGAGCCTCGCTCTGCAACACACCCTCGATGTCTGCCGTGATGTTTTCAATCTCAGCCTTGAGCAGAGGAAGATGCATCGCACAGGACAGTTCGCTCAGATGCGGGAACTAACCCAACTTAAGGCGGCTTTCCCTGAGTACAAGGGAGTTCATGTTCATGTTCTTCAAAACGTCATCAAGAAGTTGCAGCGTTCATTTGAGAACATGTGGGAACGTGGTGCGGGATTTCCAAGGTTCAAACCATTCCATCGCTACAACAGTTTTCAGTTCAACAATGTGGGCTTCAACCTCAACGGCAGGATTCTCAGTCTATCCAAGATTGGCAACGTCAAGGTCAGACTGAGCCGCGAGATTCCAGAAGACGCCGTCATCAAGACATTGAGCATCAAGAAGTCTGTGTCGGGCTGGTATGCGTGTTTCGCCGTAGAAGTCCCTGCTCAACTTTTGCCGCAATCCGATGCGGTCGTAGGTATCGACCTTGGCATTGAGAACTTTGCGGCATTGTCAGACGGCACGATGATTGCCAATCCACGGTTCTACGAGCAAGGACAGGCGGCACTCAGAGTTGCACAACGCCGTGTTGCCCGTAGAAAGAAAGGTTCAGTTCGCAGACGTAAAGCCGTCGTGCTCCTCAAGAAAATTCATGAGCACATCCAGAGCAAGCGTCTGGATTGGACTCATAAGGTCACAACAGGTTTAGTCAACCGCTTCGGCACGATAGTGTTGGAGAATCTAAACATCAAAGGCTTGGCACAGGGGATACTAGCCAAGCAGGTCCACGATGCGGGATGGAGTCAATTTATCACGCTACTCAAATACAAGGCTGAAAGTGCTGGTAGGAGAGTCGTGGAAGTAGACGCACGATACACGAGTCAGGAATGTCCTGCTTGTGGAACACGAAAGAAGAAGTCACTGTCCGAACGCACACACGAATGTTCCGAATGTGGATTAGTCCTGCATCGGGACACGGCAGCGGCACAAGTTATCTTGGCTCGGATGGAGCCATTAGGCGCAAAGATAGGAGAACCAATTCCATGTCTAGCCTAAAGAATCCCAGACTTCAGTCTGGGAGCATCAAAGAGATCAGCGTCAACGTAATCTGTGAGCGGAATCCCAGATTTTAATCTGGGAGGAAGCGACGCTGCTCGCAATATTGCGGGCAGGGCGTATGTCATCACGCCAATCGTGGAGCCGATGTTTGGTTCTACAAGCCCAGACTTTAGTCTGGGTAGATGACTCTTTAAGACAACCGAAAGAGACTAAGGAGAATAAACATGGCACCACAAGTACCGAGCATTATAACAGGGGCTAGCCTCGTGACGGGAGTCACAACCAAGCTGGCTACGGCTCCTGCACCGCCGAAAGCTCATCCACCCTTAAAGCCTGCAGTGATGCAGCCTACCGTTCCCGTTGTTGAATCAAAGGGAGTGGCAGTGCTAACACCTGTGTCTGCTGCTAAGCTACCCGCTGTTCAACCTGCCGCTGTGCACACTCTTGCCGCTGCCCGTACTCCAGCGCCACTTCCTGTGCATGTTGAAACGGTGCATGTGGCACCTATTAGGAAAACCCCTGCGCTTTATCAGAATGATGGCAGCGGTCACATTTGGCGCAGCAAGCCCATACGGGAAATCCTTTTCACGTTCACTTCTTCAGCAACGAAAGCTGAAGTAGATGTGGTGCTTACTGCATTGCAATCGCTTGAACCAAAGGAGTAATCAATGGAGATCATTAAGGATATCAGAGGGGGAACCCTGCGTTTATCCAAAACCAGACTCACAGAAATTACGGGCTGCGTGCATTCCTATGAACAATGGTTTCTTACACTCAAAAACCTGAAGAATGGCAAAGAGATTCGGTAAGAGTGTGGCTTCGTCAGCACACTATCAGTTGAGACAAATGCTGTCCTACAAGATGCCCAAAAGCGGTGGGACGTATGTCGAACCTGAGAGCAAGTTTTCCACCAAAACCTGTAGCGAATGTGGGAGCCAATCTGGTCCTACAGGGTTTGCAGGCTTGTCGGTAAGGCAGTGGGTCTGTAGAGACTGTGGAGCCTCGCACGATAGAGACGTAAACGCCGCTATCAACACCCTCGCTGCTGCGGCAGGATGTGCCGTCGAGGGCTACGCTTATGCATAGCCGTTACAGGAATCCCAGACTTCAAGTCTGGGAGCATCAAGAAAAGCCTTGTTTATTTCGAGAACCTTAAGTTTTAGGAGGCAACATGAAGCTTGCAACGTTCGAGGCTACATTCCCTGAATTGAAAGGCGGTGCAATCTATCGTACTGGCCGTGGGGAAGCATCTACGATTGCGGCAGCGATTAGCCGAGCGGTGAAGGCTACGCTGAAGCAGAACAAAGGCAAGCGTTTTCATACGATCAAAGCCGTAATCACCGTAATCGACAAAGCAGAGGATCAAATCAAGGAGGAAAGCAATGGCTAAAGCAAGATTGCAGGTAGCAGAGCCCGCCCCAATAGAGTTAATTTTGTCCAATAAGGAAGCCCAAGCCCTGTTTGCTGTGCTAATGAATATCGGTGGAGACCCATGTGAAAGCCGTCGTGGTATCATTGATGGAATTAGAATAGCCATGGCAAAGGTAGACTCAAAGAGATTCAACGATACTGTCCCATCAAGATTTGACATGGCGGGTTCACTCAAATTTATGTCTGTAGGAAAAACTATGAGCAGTGGTCCGATTGGAGGATGTGAAGGTGATTGATACCAAAGAAACTCCGAAGGTATGGGCAACGGAAGCAGCAAAGGTTGCCCTAGCGTCCAACGAAGGGGATTCACTGGAACTCCTACGTCGGGTATTCCAACAATACTTGTATAAATCAAATGTACTATACATGAAAGCTGCTGGCAGCGGCGACGAAACGGAAATGGCAAAGAAAGCCCGCATCAGAAAGACCGCTGACTATTACAAGCATCAGGCTGAGATCATCCAAGCATTAATCAATCAGTAGGAGGAAGTAATGAGTTTCAAAAAATTTGCCCTGAAGGATGTCCGACCGAACCCTTATCGTGATCTTAAGCGTTTCCCTGTAGTTCCTGAAAAGGTTGAGGCTCTAAAAGAGTCTTACGAAGCAACGGGATATTGGGAAAATATCGAAGGCAGAGAAGTGGATGGGCTGCTTGAACTTGCTTATGGTCATAACCGTTTTGCTGCGTTGAAGGCCATGTATAAGCCGAGTGATGAATTCAACTTCATTGTGCGAAATATGTCTGATTCAGATATGATTCAGCGCATGTCCAGAGAGAACAATGAAGCATATCGTGCGGACGTGGGTGGTACTATTGAAAGTGTTCGCGCAGCGGTTTTGGCTTTGTCCGAAGGCAAAATTACGCGCGGAAATAAACCTGGGCAAATGCCGCAAGTTGCTGAAAAGACAGCAGATAGTTACAAAAAATATGCTCCATCCTTTCTCTCTGGAGTATCCGACAGCAAGTTGCTGTCGCATCCATACACTGCTCTTTCTGTAGCCGTTTATTTGGGCTGCGCTGAAAATACGGGCAAAGGAAAAGTGCAATCAAATCCCAACATCATTGCTGCTTTCATCCTGTTGGAGCTTGAGGAATGCAAAGTCCCTGGGTGGACCTCTGCAGATAGCTCAGAATTGGATAAGCTACGCAATGCTGATGGCGCTATTCCCGCAGCACGCGCAATAAAAATCGGTAAGGAAGCGCGTGACCGTTGGAATGAAATGCGGGAAAGAGAGGCAACTAAAGCCGAAGTTGTCAAGCAAGCGGGGATGACCGCTAAGCAGATCGACGCTCAAAATAAAGCAATAAAAGCAGAGCAGAAAGCCGCACAAATAATCCTCGATGCTGAACAAGCGGCAGCCGATAAAGCGGCGATAGAAGAGGAAGCCGCATTCAGGGCAGCAAAGAAAATACAAGATGAAAAAGATAAAAAGGAGCGTGAAGCACGCAGGAAGGAAGCAGAACTTTTGTTTGAACTTGAGCGTAAAGCAATCGCTGAATCAGCCGAAGCATTAGCCCTAGTAGAGCAGGAAAGATTGAAAAGGGAAGAAGCTCAGCGTGCATCATTTGCCTCAACGCAGCGTCAAAGTACACGGCGCATCTTGAGTAAGGAAGACCCGTTATTTGAAAATCTGAAAAGAATAGGCCACGATCCCAAAACGACAGAGAAAGAACGATTACAGCAAATTGAAGCACTTGATGATGTGATTGGCAGAGTGGAACAAGCCAAGAAATTGATGTATCCTGAACCTGCACAGAAAAAGGAGAAGAAATAATGGTTAACGATGTGAGTGATACACTATCCTTGCGAGGAGCTTTCGCAGGTTTTACACAAACAAAAGAAGAAATCATAGCACAAAAACGAGCGGACCTGAAAAGCAGATTAGAAACATACCTCTGTGATTCAGAATTTGCTAATCGCGCTGAAGCGGTGAAACAGGAACTTATCAATACACCGCTGCCCGCTGCCCCTTCTGAGGAATCTATAGCGCTGGCATGGATGCGCAATACGGGTATAAAAGATCGGTATAAGGCTGTAAAAGGGGAATCCTCACCACAAGAGCTGGTTGCTTCTATGATTCCCAACTCTGGGATTATACGTGGTGTTGTGGACCTTGGAGATGGGTGTTTCCGAATCTACGGTTTTGGAATAGCCAACTCAGCAGATAAAAAATGCCCCATTAAAATTCCTGCTGAAGTAATGGAAAAGCTTTCAGCATTGACTGATGAACAATATGCTGAACAAGCTGGGGATTTATTGCAGGCATGTGAAGGGGATAGAGCATACGCATTCTCATCATTTTATCAGGATTATGCTCTTGACTACACTCCTGATGGACGAGGTGGATTTACTGTTACGGATGCACCTAGTGCAGCCCGCACCATCTCAGCTATTAACATTCCACAGAACACCGAAGAAGGAAGAAATGTGATGTCTTTGCTATCGCGTGCTGCCGCCTATCTTGGCAGTAGATAAAATTTCAAAAGGAGAATTAAAATGGATAATTTTTTCGACTCGATTCATAATGATGATCTTGGTCCTGCAGTGGGAGCATTCCACGGTATTCCCATCCGTTCTTGGAGCCCCAATGCTACCAGAAATAGAGATAACAAGAGACTCGCAGTTGATCTAAAGACCCGTCAATTGCTTGGTGAATCCAATGAGAATACCGCTGTGCTTCTTCCTGGGGAAGTCATATGCTCAGATTTCATTATCCGTCGGGAAACTGCTGAGAAGAGGCAGGATGGTATAATCATTCCAATTCCTGAGCCAAAAAACAGTAAGCGCGTCTCCATTAAAGAAGCGTTGATCTTGGCTGAAGAAGGGGCTTGCATTATATGGCGTCCAGATGGTATAATTGGAACGTCAGAATACGCTTTGGTTATGAACCAAGATGATGAGGAGAATCAAAATGTATTGTGATTGTGGCAATAGGTGCCAAGAAGGGTATTCTCTTTGCCCTAATTGCAGGGGAATCCGATATTTTGATACAGGATTACTGTCCGATCCTGATGC
>Ga0187884_10002837_pt1 | contig 13969 bp, 10 predicted proteins | sample June2016WEW_20_4_FD_132983 | JGI IMG/M metagenome (GOLD analysis project Ga0187884, IMG submission 132983) | Peatland microbial communities from SPRUCE experiment site at the Marcell Experimental Forest, Minnesota, USA - June2016WEW_20_40 | ecosystem: Environmental > Terrestrial > Soil >...
TCCCGGCCGTGCACCGACGTTTTCAAACGCCTCCTCCTTCTCTGCTCTCATCTCCGGTCTCCTTTCGAAGACCGGACAGAATTTCCGGAATTCTTCCGGTCAGAATTTCCGGAACCGGCAGCAACTCCCCGCGCCCTCGTATGTTGTCGTTTGGATCTAGGATTCCGATGAAAACCTTCGAGATTCGTCGCTCGATTATCCGCTCCACGCACGGCATCTTCGGATGGTTGCGCGAGGTGCAGGGCTCTAGGGTTGTGAAAAGAACCGAGCCTGCAAGCATCTCGTTCGAAAGTTTTCTCTCCAGCAATGTGTACTCAGCGTGTTCGCCGGGAGCCAGCTCGCCTCGAAATGCCTCGCCGACAATGCAACTGTCACGAGCGACAACCGCTCCAACCATTGGCGACACTTTGCCGGGTTCGCTCTTGCACGACCGCGACTGCGCGACAGCCCTGAGCATCAGATCACGCTCGCTGAGCTTCTTGGACGTGGGCTGAGAATTCCTCGACTTTGCCATAAAACTCAGAATACCGATGGAAGATCCGGGTAAGCAATCGGCGGCTCGAAGGAGCGCGATGTGACGAACGCGCCAGCTCGGCGGAGCGCATCTAACTATATTTAGGCTCCCGAATGAAATCCGCAAACGGCGCGGTTTCACGCGACCTAGCACCCCACCCCATAGAGCGGACCGTAGTTCACAATCCGTGCGGAAGTCAAGCGGTTAGGCCAGCGCTGCTCATCTCCGTTCTCGGCGCGTTAGGGTGCAACCACTCGCGGCCTAAGACGGCCCCGCCTACCAGCCGGTCGGCTGGGCTCTGGGCGCCGCGCCCGCGACGGTTGAGCACGTGCGTGTAGATCTAGGTGTGGCCCAGGGGTTCCTGCACCCTCCGGATACTGAGAGTTCTGTGCTTATGGTGCCGGCATGACAATCGCGCCGCTCGGGCAGATCACAATTCCCCGAAACGTCAAAGCGATTCACTGTGAAGCACGTCCGGCTGCACGGAAACGACGAGCGGAGTGTTCGGTCGTCACAAAATCCAGCGCAACCACCGCCGCGTGACGAAATTGTGCGCGAAAAACTTGATTCCGCGCGATGGATGATTGCATTCCAGGACGAATTGTCAGCCACATGACGTCTGGCCGCCACAAAACCGAGCGCAAATGAGCGGCGCACGACGAGGTTGTGCGCGAAAATCTCACTTTCGGCGACTAATCGTTGTGCTCCCAGCACGGACTCGTCAGCGATTCCAAGGGTTTACAGACCCCCTGTGCATCTCCTCAACGACTAGAGAAATTCGCTACTCGACCAATCAATTTCTTGGGTCGAGGAGTCTTTTTCTTGTCTCGATGAGTGTTTTTCTTGTGTCGAGGAGGAAAATCTCTGGGTCGAGCATTAAATCTTCGCCGACGAGACAAGGAATCCGCCGGTCGACTTGGCAATTTTCATCGACGAGCGGAAACTTCCACTCCAGGAGAAGGGAATGCTTCCTGGCTTCCTTGGGCTGGGTACCTCGCAGGTGATGACCCCATCAGTCGCCGGCCAGCTCCGTCACGGTGTAGGGTGCCGTCAGTACTCGAAGTGCGCCCGGCCCGAGTAGAAGACCACAGGCCCGCGGTGTGCGTTGTCGGCCGCGGTGGATGTCAGGCCACACGCGAGGTGATCAACGCACACTGGATCGGTGTGCGCCGGTTCTGACCGCGCTCAGACGAGCGGCGCGCCGCTTACCTGGCGTCACAGGGATATCGTGTCGTTCGATTCTGGGACAATGGTGTGCTCCAGAGCTTGGAGGCGGTCTTGCGCTGCGAGTCGGCTTAGAAGTCCGTGTGGAACCGAAACCCCGGAACGATCACCGGGCCGCGGTCGCGGTTGTAGCCTGGATGGCGGATGTACTGGAGATCCACGGCTACGAAGACGCCGCGCCACACGTGGAGTGTGTAGTAGGTTTCGAGAATCTGCTCCGTGTTGTAGTTGAGCCGGCCATCACCGAGGATAAACCCTTGGCCGCCGAGCGCCAAATACTCACGGTGGTCATTGGATAAGCCATTGACCGAAAGTGCCAGGCCGACCTTGTCGTCTTCCCGGTGCCAGGACGTACCGCGCAGGTCCGCGCCGACCAGCCCCGACCGATCGACCTCCGTGAAGGCGAAGGTTTCATTCTGCCCATCGTTCCACCCCAGCCGCCCGAACACCCGCAGCGCGTCGCTGAGCACCTGCTCGACGTTGACACCGAAGCCGTACTTCGTGCGGCCAGGAGCCTCGTGCGCGGTGATGTCCGGGACCGGGTCGCGACCGTCACGAAACGCGTCGATCGCCTGGCGATAGTTGCCCATATGGGCGTGATTGACGTATGCTAACAGATGCACCGCGCCCTCGCGCCCGAGAAATTGGTGGCGGTGCTCGAATTCCACGTTCTCCGCCCGCGCCTCGCCAAGGTGGAAATCCAGGTGGATGCCGTTGGCGACGGTCGGCATCATGCCCTCGGCGAAACGGGCCGCCCAGTTGTGATCGTAGTATTCCAGCAGCACGGCATAGGTGTAGCCGCGCGTATCGGCCGCGAAGTCCCAGGCGCCGTTCTGATCGACGGTCCAGTTCATGAACTGCAGATGACTATCGCTGCCCACCGCGTTGACGTCGAAGAAGTCCGGGAGCCCCATCTTGCCCACACGGATCTCGATCCGTCGTGCCGGAAGACTTGTGGCCAGCGACAGCGGATTGCGCTCGGAGCTTACGCGCTCGTCGCTGAGCGGAATGATCTGCCGGACCATCCCGCGGGCGACGTAGGGTTCTTTGGTCAGGTCGGGGTTGCGCACGACATCGAGGTCGGGGAATCCAGCCAGCCCCAGCGCGTCACTGAGGCCGCTGCCACCGGTGGCCTCGACATCCAGGAAGACCTCGGTGGTGTCGGTGAGTTGATAGCCGCCGAACAGAGTGACCACATAGGAGGTGGCGTTTTCCGCCGTCGACTTGAGGCTGTGAGATCCGCTGTAGGCCGCGTGGAAGGGCGGATGCCACTGGAAGATGACGTTGCTCTGTCCGGAGAGCCAGAAACGGGTCGTATCGGGGTGCTCGAAGATCGTCGTCGGTGCCTGCGTGGCTGGATGCGGCGGCGGGTCGGCTGGCTCAGTGGGCTCGGGAATTTGAGCCGACGCCGTCGCTACCAGAAGACAAATAACAGACGCGATGCGGGCAAGGGGCCGCAGCCCGGCCAAGCTCACGCGCCAATGGCGCTCAAGTCCGACGATCGCTCCAACGAAGACCGCTGCAAGTAGACGGATCGCGAACTTGGCAACGCTAGTGCCGATGCGCGCTGTCACTGACTTTCGCCCGGTTGCCGTCAATCTCCGCGACTCACGCGCCGAAGAAGAGCAAGCTGACGACCATGACTACCGTCAGCACGATCATCACCGCCGACGAGCTCCAGGCGATGACGTTGTAGGTCCGCGAGTTGACGTACTTGCCCATCAGATCGGTGCGGTTGATCAGCAACAGAACGAAGATCAGCACGAACGGCAGGAGGATGCCGTTGAGCACCTGCGACAGGTACATCACTGCCAGCAACGGGAAGTTGGGGATGAGAATGACGACCGAGCCCAGGGCAATGAGCGCGGAGTACAGGGTGAAGAACTGCGGCGCATCGCGGAACTTGTTGTCGATGCCCGCCTCCCAGCCAAACCCCTCGCAAACATAATGCGCGGTGGCGAGCGGGAGGATCGAGGCCGCAAACAGCGAGGCGTTGAAGAGGCCGAAGGCGAACAGGTCAGCGCAGTACTTCCCGGCCAGTGGCGCAAGTGCTAAGGCGGCATCCTGCGCCGATTGGATCGAAATGTGGTGTGTGTATAGGGTGGCGGCGCAGGCCACGATGATGAACAGCGCCACCACATCGGTCACGACGCAGCCAACGACCACGTCGTAGTAAGACAAACGGTAGTCGGAGAGCTTCACGCCCTTCTCCACAACGGCGGCCTGCAGGTAGAATTGCATCCAGGGCGCAATCGTCGTACCGACCACCCCAATGAGCATGGCCAGGTAGCTACCGTTCCAACTGAACTCGGGTACCACGGTTTGCCGAAGCACCTCACCCCACGGGGGGCGGGCCAGAAATCCCGAAATGATGTACGAGATGTAAAATAGGCAGGCGACGAGGAAGACCTTCTCGACGCGACGATACGTGCCATAGACGACCAGCCACCAGACGAAGAGGGCCGCCAGGGGAATCGAGATGTACTTACTGACGCCGAAGATCTCCAGGGCGGCAGCCACGCCGGCAAACTCTGCGACGGTGTTGCTCAGGTCCGCAATCAGCAGAGCGACCATGACGTAAAAGGTTACCTTCACACCGTACTGCTCGCGGATGAGGTCGGCGAGCCCCTTGCCGGTGACCACCCCCATGCGGGCGCACATCTCCTGCACCACGATCAGCGCGACGGTAATCGGGATCAACGTCCACAGCAGGCCGTAGCCGAACTGGGCACCGGCGAGCGAATAGGTGGTGATACCGCCGGCGTCGTTGTCGACGTTGGCCGTGATGATACCGGGCCCGACCACCGCCATGATCAAGGCGATCCGTCCAAACAGGCCGGTGCTCAGGCGTGCGCGCAAGCGGGCACGCACACCCCGCGGTGCCAGACTTTTCACCTCCCCAGCTTGCGCTTCCATGCCTGGCTCGCAATGTGGCTGAGGACGTCATCGACGGTGATCATACCGACGATGACATCGTTGTCGTCGACCACCGGCAGCCCGAGCAGCTCGTACTTCTCCACGATCTCGGCGACCGTGTCGTTGCTGTCGGTGTGATGCACGCGGGCCGGATTCTGAATCATGATCTCCTGCAGCCGCGCCTGCGGCGGCGCCATGATCAGCTGGCGCAGGTTCAACACCCCCACCAGCCGCTGGTCGGCATCGACGACGAAGAGGTAGTAGATGTGCTCGACGTCCGGCGCCGCGGTCCGCAGCCGTGCAAACGCCTCCTCGACCGTGAGGTCGGCGGGGAGGGCGACGAACTCCGTGGTCATCATGCCGCCGGCGGTGTCCGGCGCATACGTGAGCAGCTCGCGCACGTCCTGCGCCTCGTCCACCTCCATCTTGCGCAGCAGCGCGGTGGAGGTTTCCTGGGGTAATTCGCTGAGCAGGTCGGCGGCCTCGTCCGGCTGCATCTCCTCCAGAATGTCCGCGGCATCTTCCTGCGAGACGGTTTCGAGCAACTGCGTCTGAATGCGCGGATCTTCCACTTCGGCGAGCGCGTCAGCGGCGGTCTCCGGATCCAACGAGCGGAACATGGTGGCGCGCTCGTGGGTGTCGAGGTCGGTGAGGATTTCGGCGATATCCGCCGGATGCAGCTCCTTCAGCTGACGCTGCATGACACTCAGCCGAATGCTCTGCGCCTTGGCATCCAGTGACAGCGGCTGGACGTACTGCCAGCGGATGAGGCGCTCAGCACTGAGGTACTGGCTGCGCGGCGCGATGCGGCGCAACAGCGCATCCACGATCGGCTCCCATCCCATGCGCCGGGCCAGACCGCGGGTGCCCACGTCGACGTTCACCAGGCGCAGATCTGACCGGCCTAGCTTGACGAAATGCAGATCGTTCACGCGCACGACCTTGGCACCGCTTATGTCCACAATCTGCTTGTCGAGCAACGTCTCGCGCAGCAGGATCTCGCCCGGCGCGTCGATCTTCGACGGCTTGAGCGCGTAGATCGGCACCCCCAGGCGAATCACCGGCCCGTCGATGTCGACGACGTCGATCCAGCGCCCGGTGAGCGGAAACGGCTCCAAGCGGCCGCGCTGCACCACGAAGCCGACCACCGGCGGAAACATGTACGCCACCGACACCGCCAGGTCCGTGAGCCGCCCCACCGGCGCCCCTTGCGAGTCGCACACCGGCTTGTTCAGCAGTGACGAGAAGAACACGAAGCTGTGTCCTTCCTCGGCCACCACCTGCTGGTTGTGATTGGTCAGCGTGGTGTCGGGCGCATCCATAGCTCGTTTCCTTTCTACACAGTGCGCACGGCCCGTGTCCACTTGCAAACGTGAGGCCCAGCGGCCGTCTCTGAGGAGCCGGATCTGTCCATCCCCTCACCCCCAGCCGGCTTTCCCCAAGAAGCCCTTACAAACCACAAAGGAACTCAGGCTTGCCTGTGGACGCCGCCAATGAATTCGCGCGCTACGAAGAACGCCAAGTCCCCCGGGAGGCGACTCCCCACCCCACCAAAGCCTCTTGCGAGCGCGCAGCAGCCCGTTACCAGCTGTGCACGCGCTCCGGCAGGGTGATGCGCTCCAGGCGGACCTGCGGCGTGTACTGCAGCAACGGCTCCAGGGTGTGGAGCTTGTACTCCTTTTCGTAGCAGATGCGGACGATCCCGGTGTTGATGAGCACCTTAAAGCACTGAATGCAGGGGGTGTGAGTAATGTAGATGGAGGCATCGCGGATCGGCACGCCGTTTTTCGCCGCCTGCGCGATGGCATTGATCTCGGCGTGGATGGTGCGCAAACAGTTCTCCTCGGTCTCGCCGGTGGGGGTCTGCGACTTGTAGATCAGGCAGCCAGCGTCGGTGCAGTGCGGCAGCCCGGCCGGCGAGCCGTTATAGCCGGTAGCCAGAATGTTCTTGTCACGTACGATCACCGCGCCGATGTGCGCCCGCAGACAGGTCGAGCGCTCCGCCACCTGCCGGGTGATGGTCATGAAGTACTGGTCCCAGGATAACCGCTCGCTCATAACGGAATCCCCCCCGCGGGCGCGCGCCGGTGCAGCGGTACGAGCAGGCCGCCGCGGTGCGCTGGTTGCGGCTGGGCGTGCCACACCACCGGCGTGCGCTCCCCTTCGAACGCCGGGGACGGCTCCGCCACTGAAATCGGCTGCGGCATGAAGGTCAAGATGAAGGCACCGACGGTCAGCCATGCCGCCAGCCGCCGCCGCCCGTCCAGCGGTGTGACGATGTCACGGGTGGGCGGATGATCGACGCCGATGAACATCAGCAACACGAACCACACGAACCAACCTTCCCAGCCTCGGAAGCCGAGAAAAACGATGACGCCGAGGAACAAGCGCGAAATCCACCGATGCTGGCGGCCGAACATAGCGTAGGTCACGTGCCCGCCGTCAAGCTGTCCCACCGGCAACAGATTCATAAAGGTGACAAACAGGCCGAACCACCCGGCCAGTGCCACCGGATGCAGCATGATGGTCGCGTCATCGGCGGTGCTGCCGAGCGTCAGGCGCGTGAGCAGCTTGAACAAGAGGGAGTCGCCGAGAACCAGGCCGCCTTGGTCCAGCACCGCGGGCCGCACCTCCGACAGGCGCAGGCCGATGATCACTGCGGGAATGGCGAGCAGCAATCCCGCCCACGGACCGGCCGCGCCGACGTCGAATAGCGCGCGGCGCGTCGGCGGCGGTGACTGCATGCGAATGAACGCGCCGAAGGTGCCGATGAATACCGGCGGGGCGGGGATGAAATACGGCAAGGTGGCGCGCACGCCATGCACCTTCGACAAGCTGTAGTGGCCCAGCTCGTGGATCAACAGTATGGACATCAACGTCACGGCAAAGGGGAAGCCGGCTCGAATGCTGGCCGGGTCGGCTAACGGATCGGCGCCGAGTTGAAAGGCGCCGGCCATCGCCGTGGTGATGAACGTCAGCACGAACAGGACGATGTGGATGAGGGGTATGCGCCGGGCGCGCCGCACTGGCCGAACCGATTCCCACGGCGGCACTGCGGGCGGGATCGAGTAGGTGTCAATGGTACGGTCGGAACCGAAGGGTCTCATGTCTCGCGTGACTCCACCACCACGGTCACGGGCGTCCCCGGTCCCGCAGCAAACATCTTCGCCGCACTGCCGTTGCGGACCGCGACCTCCACGGTCCCCCAACTCCCGAGCAACGCCAGCGCTGCACCTTCTGCCACTACGCTGTACGCCGCCCGAAGCGCGCCAATGCGCGTACCACTGATGCTAACCCAAAGCTGCTGAGCAGGGAAGCACGCCAGCGCATCACCGGTGATGTTGGTCACCAAATTGCCGAAACGATCGACGTGCACCACCTCGCCCACGACCGTCGAGCCGAAGCGCCGCGGCGCCGGTATGTCAACCTCTACGATCGAATCGAGTACCGGTCCGAACTCCTCCGGGGTGACACCGCGCGAGAGGTGCGCCGCCACTGGGGCGAAGATGTCGCGTCCGTGAAAGCTCTGCGAAACGCCTCGAAGAAAGAACTTCTCGTTGGCGAGCCAGCGGGCTTTGCGGCGCCCCATCAAAGCCGCCGCTGGACAGAGGACGCCGTTGTCGGGGCCGACGAGGGTGCCGCGATCGGCCTCGATCAGAATCGCCCGGCGGGCGGATCCCACGCCGGGATCAACCACGGCCACGTGGATCGTGCCCTCCGGGAAAAACGCCACGGCGCTACGCAGTATGAGCGCCGCCGCCAGCACCTGCTCCGGCGGCACGGCGTGGGTCAGATCGACCAGGCGCACAGCCGGATTGATGCGCAACATCACACCCTTCATGATGCCGACATAGGCATCATCAAGGCCGAAGTCGGTGAGCAGCGTGATCAGACCCGGGAACATGCGGTCGCGTCTTCTCCCTCTGACAGCGACTCTTACTCCGTGACGCGGTAGGCGGTGCCCTCAACCAGGCGCTTCACATCGCCCCCCCACGGGCCGTTCCACTTCTCGATCATCATATCAGCCGGGCAGCGTCCGTGCCGGACCAAGTCACGCAAACGCTCGAGGTACATGGCTTCGCTCTCCTGCTCGCCCTGACGCTGGCGCTTCAAGCCGGTCTCCGCAATGTCGATCAGCTCACGCGCCAGCTCGGTGACCTCGATGCCGCGGATGCGGGCCTTCAACGCCTGGCGATGGGCCGCGCGGTAGAGATCCACCCGTTCCTCCCATTTCCACTGCTTCACCAGGTCCCATACAGCCAAGAGGCAGTCCTCCTCGTGGAACAACCCTTTGATCAGCGCCGGCGCGGCCAGCATGAGCTCCGGGGCCTGGCTGTCGATGGACCGTATTTCGATGTACCCCTTGAGGCGCACCTCGGGGAACAGCGTCGTCAGGTGCAGGTTCCAGTCCGCCACCGTGGCGCGCTCGTGCTGATGGCCTTGCGCCCAGAAGCGGCGGAACGTGAAGTCGGTCATGTCGATCCAGCGGCCGCCGCGCACGATGAAATACATGGGCACGTCGAGGGCGTACTCGGCGTAATCGCTGAAGCTGACCGCATCGCGGAAGACAAAGGGCAAGAGACCGCAACGGGCCGGATCGGTGTCGGTCCAGATGTGGCCGCGAAAGCTCATGTAGCCGTTCAGCCTGCCGTCACTGATGGGCGAGTTGGCGAACATCGCCGTCAGCAGCGCCGCGCTGCCCATCCCCGCCCGCATCTTCATCATGGCATCGCGCTCGCTGGAGTAGTCAAGGTTCACCTGCACCGTCGCGGTTTGCTTCATCATGCGATGGCCGAGACTGCCGACCCGCTCCATGTACGGCGCCATGATGCGGTAGCGCCGCTTCGGCACCCACTCGATCTCGTCGAGCCTGCTCACCGGCTGCATGCCGAGACCGAGAAAGGCAATGCCCAGCTCGCTGCCGGCGGTGACGATCTGTTTGACGTGTTCGGCGAACTCACGGCTGGCCGAATGGATGGTGTCGTACTGGGCGCCGCTCAGTTCGAGTTGGCCGCCGGGCTCCAGTGTGATGGCGACGCCTTCGCCTTGCAGCGCGATCAGCCGGCCGTCTTCTATGACCGGATGCCAGCCGTAGCAATCTGCCAGGCGGCGCAGCACCTCTTCGATGCCGCCGGTGAAAGGCACCGCCTTGCCATCGGCGGCCCAGACGGCCACCTTCTCGTATTCCGTGCCGATGCGCCACTTGGGCCGCGGCTTACATGCGCTCTCGAAGTAGGAGACCAACTGGTCGTGACTTTCGAGCGCCACTGGGGCGCCGCTCTCCGCAACGTACTGCGACATGCGCCTGTCCACGCGCCTATGTGTAGAACCATAACCTTGGAGTACGAGCCACCGCAAGCGATGCCGCCTGTAAGGAAATTCGGGCGCCATTGTAAAACCTTCCATGGCGCCTTGCAGAAGCTCGGTCCTCGGCTCCAATCTCTAGAAGGTGTCCCTAGGCGCGCCAGCTGGCACAGGCCTGGCTTGCTCGCGCGGCATGGGGCGAACAAGACGGCCGACGGCGAAACGGTGGTTCGAGATGGAGTGCCACAAATGCGGCCAGCGGTTCATAGAAATGAGCAAGCTGGCATTTCACCGCTGTCCGGTAAAAGAGCGCGCCACTCCGGCCGGCGAGTCGCAGTGAGTCAGCGGCTCGGTTCGGTCGTGCTCACGCCGGTTCGATGCGGCTCGCAACCGCGGCGGCCCGCTGGCGCGGGAAGATGCATGTCGTGGTCGCCGGGCGGCTCCAAGCCGCAGGCGCTTTGATCTCGGCCGCCTCGCGCTGACGCGGAAACGATACGGCGAAGGTGGAACCCACGCCGGGCGTGCTCGTCACGTTTACCTTCCCGCCGTGTGCTTCCGTCAATCGCTTCACAATGTACAAACCGAGGCCGGTTCCTGGCGCATATCCACTGAGATGGACCCGCCGGTACGGCGCGAACAACGCTTCGCACTGTTGCGCAGTCATCCCCGGGCCGCTGTCCTGTACACTGAGAGTCACCGACTCCGCATCGTGCGCCGTGCGGACGACCACGGTGCCGCCGGCAGCCGTATACTTCACGGCGTTGTCGACCAGATTGGCAGCGATCCGGCCCAGCTGCATGAAGTCCGCGTTGATGATCGGAACATCCGCGACCATCTCCCTGACCAGTGTGATGTTCTTCAGCAACGCCGCTCCGGCCTCCGCATTGAACACGTCCTCGACCACGTCGTTGAGCTGTACAGGGCGCAGCTGCAGATGCAGTTGCCCGGCATCGAGCGCCGCGGCCTGCAACAGGTTGACAACCAGCGAGCTGACCCGCCGCACGTTGCTTTGCGCCCTCAGCAGGAGCGTACGGCTGTCGGCAAGGTCACACACCTGCCCCTCGAGCACGAGGGCGAGCAATCCTTCCGCGTTGCCGAGCGGTCCGCGCAGATCATGACTGACAGCTGTCAGCAACTCGCCCTGGGCCTGTTCACGCAGCCGCGCCTCACTCGCGTCGCCGCGGCGGGTGCGGATCTCCGTCACGAAGTAGCCGTAGAAAAGGGACACGACGAACAGAAACGGGACGCGCATCAACACCGCCGTGGTGAGCTGGAATTTGTTGCTTGGGTTGAACGTCAGCATCAATCCATACACCAGACCAATCAGTCCTGCACTGCCGACGATCGTCGGCAAGGACTCACCCATGGCAGCAACGAAGATGACGAGAAAATAGAGCAGAAACAGGTCTCCCGAAATATGCGGTGCCCAGATCAATCCCAAGGTTACCCAGCTGGCGTCGAACAGGACGATGCCGAAATCGAACACGCGCCCTTCCGTCCACCGGTCTGGCATGCGTGCCACCAGCAAGTTCGAACTGAGCGCCACGACGATCAACAGCACCAAAGCTGGCTGAATCTGTGATGCCGACACGTCCAGCAGCAGCAGGTACGAAAACGCTATGATCAGCGCCCAGCGCAGGAGGACGACCGTGCTCTTTTTGTCTGGCAATGCTGCCTTCATGACGACTCGCCGTACAACAATGTCTGTGCCACAGTGCCAGCCCCAGACCGGCTGACGTGAGAGCTGTACAGCGTGGCCCTGTAAAACCGCCATTTCAGTGGCGTTTCGACAGTGTGCGCCCTTGCGCGGGCGCTGTAGCGCAACCCGCCTTTGCGCCTTGAACGGCGCGCCAGAGCCCCACGAGCAACGCGTCACCCACATCGCCTGGGGCGGTTGCCTAACTCCGGCCCGGCCTGCCCCAGGCTCACGGCTGGCCGTCCCTTTGGGGCTGCGCCCCGTTTGGCTTGCCGAGACTGCTTGTCATCTGCCTTGTAAGGGTCGCGCTCCATGAGCCAGGGGGCAATGCCCCTGGCGATGCCGGCGGCAAACGCTGATGACGCTTGCTACGTGCAAGCTTGCTGACAAGGCGTCACGTTTTCGCGTCCAGCGGGCGGATTCGTGGCTTTTGTGGCTAAGGCTAAGTGCTCTTCTTCATAATTACGCTGACACTAAGCCTTGGCAAGGAGAGGAACTTGCAGCCGGCCACATCATCGTCACGAGAGGAACATCGAATCAGGGCAGCACCCTCACCCTCTCAGCCCTCACGCTCGCCGCTCAGCGCTGGCCACTTCAGTTCGCGGGCGTGCTCCTGGTCCAGAACCTGAGCCTGTGACGGACGCACCACGAGTGGAGCCAGTGCCCCAAGGGCCGCCGTCCCGGTCACAATCAGCAGCGCAAGGGGCACCCAGACGGCCGCCTCGGGGTAACGGCCGTCGGCTAGCCGCAGGCCGCAAATGGTGGCGAGGCCAGCCCCCAACAGGCCGCCCGGCGCCATCAGCGACAGCAGCAGGCGCTCCCGCCAGTCGAACGCCGAGCGGAGGGTTGACACGCCGACAATGAGCGGCCGCATGCTCAACGCCACGACGATGAACACAGCGCCACCTGCGCCGATCAGTGCGAGGTCATCGATTCCGATGCGAGCGAAGAGGATCAGAAAGAGCGCCGCGAGCAGCGAGTCATGCCAGCGGCCGCGCAGGTAAACGGCGTACCGCGGGGTGACTGCTTGTATTCTCGACGCGAGCGTCCTCGACGCCAGCGTCCCCATAACCATCACGGCCAAGAAACCTGAATCTCTTTGGATCAAGTTCGAAAAGGCAAACATGGTGAGCGCCAGCGTCAACGGCACGGCGCGTTCGAGAGACCGCGGGATCCACCGCCGCTGCAGCAGCACCAGTAAGAGCCCGCCGCCGCACGCCCCGAAAAGCAATCCGAATCCGACGCAGCTGCGAACCGCCATCCAACCCGGGCTGCTAAATCCGCGGAGACCGCCGGCCAGCACCACCTGGAAAATCAAGATGACCAGCACGCTGCCAACCACATCGCTGCTTGCCTGCCCACTGCCGGTGATCACCTCGAGTTCTTTCACCAAGCGGCGGGGGACGCGGACCAACGTACCTGGCGCCCCGGTGATCGCGAGGGCCAACCCGAGCAGCAATGACAGGGGCAGGCTGAGCTGCAACAGGAAGAACGAGGCCGTGGTGCCAAGTACCCACGTGATCGCCAGGCCGATACTTGCCAGGCTTCCAGCACTGCCTCGGCTCGCGCGGCGCCATCTGCCGGCGCTCAGGCTTTCGAGGAAGAGAAGTAGCGCCACCACCATCGACACCAGCGGCAGAAGCAGATTTCCGAACAGCTGGTCTGGGTCGAGTAAGCCCGTCACCGGGCCAGCCATGCAGCCGAACCCCGCCAGCAACAGGATCGTCGGCACACGAATCCGAACCGCGATCCACTGCGCCGCAACCGTCAGCAGCAAGATGGTGGCAAGCCCCTCGAGCGCGTGCTCCTGCGGAGTGAGTTGGCCACCGAACAGGCCTCGTTGCTGACGCGGCGGCAGGCTCTCGGGCGGTAAGTGCAGCGGTCTATAAGGCTTGCCAAGGTGGCGCTGAAAAATATGGTCAGGCGCCTCCCACCGTGGGTTCCGGCGGCCGTAGGCGTACAATGGCCGCGCCAGCAGGACCGCTGCGCCGATCCCAAGCAACAGCGCGACTAGCCATACCGCTAGGAGCGACAATGCTGTTTGTCTCGAGAGTCTCACGGCGCGTTCACCCGGCGGACGACGATGCCCGCCGAATCGGAAATTGGTGGCGACGAATCATGTGCCCGCTCAGCATACCGCGGTCGCTTAAGACAAACACGGCTTGGACCCGTTCGTCAAGGGAGGAGCAGCTGGTGTTAGAAGCACTGGAGATGTCCGGGGGCATAAGCACCTAAAGATGTCCGCCTTAACCGGCTACGTCGTCGCCGATGGAGCGACGGATCTGGCAAGAGGTCAAGGCGATGACACGCAAGGA
>Ga0187884_10002838_pt1 | contig 13968 bp, 9 predicted proteins | sample June2016WEW_20_4_FD_132983 | JGI IMG/M metagenome (GOLD analysis project Ga0187884, IMG submission 132983) | Peatland microbial communities from SPRUCE experiment site at the Marcell Experimental Forest, Minnesota, USA - June2016WEW_20_40 | ecosystem: Environmental > Terrestrial > Soil >...
AGTCGGGCTTACAGGCGTGGGGCTGGGGACCACGACCACCAACTTGGAGTTGGCGAACTTGACGGTCGCGGACTTACCTGCCGCAAGCCTCACGGCGACGGTCGCAGTCTTGAGAGACGAGCTGACCTTGGCCGTGGCCGGGCTCACCGAGATGGAGGAAACGCTCCGGTACATCGCCGGCGCCGAAACCTCGGATACGTGGTTGACCCCGATCTTGGCCGTGAAAACTCCGCACGAGCCCTTGAAGGACACCACGCTTCCGTTCAGAGCGAAGTGGAATGCCCCAGGAGCAACCTCGCAAATCTTGACTGTTGGGTTGATGGCTCTCTTTGCCGTCGCGCCTGCGCTAGCTGCGGTTCCAGCCACCAAGGCGCTGCTGCCGATGGCGAAGATCGGTGCCATAAGCAGCAATAGAGCGGAATGCTTCCGCGTTTTGATATGCACAATATTCTCCTCGCATCATTAATCTCCCTGCCCTTGCCCACGTTTCACAAGGCCCGGCTTGGAGTGTCCCCCCCACACCGGGGATCCGGTGCAGGACGTTGTGTTATTGGCAGCAAATTGCTAAAAGTGCTGCTGTTGCAGTATTTATGCCTTTGGACCTGCTGTCTTGGTGCGAGGTGCACAAAGACGCGCTTCTAGTTTCCACAATTTGTGGCAAAGCGATGACAGGAGACCTTGGCGCGAGGCGGTGCGGCCCTTCTGAGCAGCCAAATAGCTAGGCGGCGCCCTTCACAGTGGGAAGAATGGCCTAGCCACATTCCTTTCACACAAGAGGCGAGCCGTTCTTGCTCCGGCCACTATAAGAGACCGACAGAACACGTAGAGAGGTCGCATTAGAGGCGAGTGTGCTGATTGTAGTTGACCGACTACAGAGAGTGAACGACGACCCACAAGCAAGACCCCTTCGCAACGGATTGGAAACGGGTATGTCTCATTAGCTTTTCCCACTTCGCTTGCCCACGATCATCGCTCGAGAACCAGGAAACTCTCCGCAACGTCCCCTCGGGCGGGACTCTCGGTGTCGTGAAAGGCGCCGCCTCCGAGTCACCGTGGGTGCCATCGGGTGCCTCGCCGATTAGGACGAGTCGACGCTCGCAGGATCCCGGTGATGTCGGCGCCCGTCGGGGCAGGAGCCTTGAGGGAGGTACGTCCTTGCGTGTCCCGGGGGGCGGAGGAGGGTCGGCTCCGCGGTCTCCGCAAGGGCCAGCCTCGCGGACGGATGTGCCCTGGGGCAGGCGGGAGGACGATCCGGGGGGCGGGTCAGGACGTGCTGGGCCGGAAGTCGCTCCACCCGGAGGACGGGTCGGCGGGGCGTTCTGCAGCCTCGGGCGTCCGGATCGACGCAGCCCGGGACGACTCGGCGTCGAGACGCGCGTCCTCACGCGCCGTCTTGCGGTCCTCCGAGGCCATCCACTGGAAGTAGATCGGGATCACGGCAGCGACCGTGAGCAGCTCCGACAGCACCCAAAGGACACCTGCGCCGGCGTGAGTGCTCGACAGGCTGTACATAGGGGCGATCGTTTGGCGTGAACTGAGTAGGGCGATGGCGAGAAACGACTCGAGGGGCACCCCTATCAGTAGGTTGACCATGCGGAGCGGGTAGCTGGCTCCCCACCTGGGGATTGGGTCCAGCCCGATCATTGGCCACCAGAAAAGCGTCGCTCCGAACAGGAAGCCCAGGTTGATCAGGTCCATCAGCCACATGTGGTTCATCGCGAAGCCTATGAGGGACGTGAGGAAGAAGGCGAGCATGACGCCGTAGTAGAGCACCCAGACCACGAACGGATGGGACAGGACGGCGAATCCTCTGCTGTGGAAGATTCGGAGCCAGGCGGTCTTGGTGCGGCGGCTTGAGGTTTGCAGGATCAGCGTCATGGGGGCGCCCATCGACAGCAAGGCCGGGGCGATGATCATGAGGAGAAGATGCTGAATGACATGCGCCTCGAAGTAGGAGCCAGTCAGCGTCGCGACCGGGGACTGGAGTGCAAGGTCGACCGTGACCAGGCCCGCGAAGAACGAGGCAGTCCGCTGGGCTCTCCACTTGCGCCCTCGAGTTGCGAGCGCCCAGTCGGCACGGAGGTACCAGATTCCCGCGGCGATGCACGCCGCAAGGATGAGCAATGGGAAGGGGCCGAACTGCCAGTCGAGCAGCGCGGTGTGCAGATTGAAATAGACCCTTTCCATGGGCGACCCCGGCACGCCTCAAGGGTACTGCCGGTTCCCGCCGAATCGGCAGTGGCAGCCACGGAGGGAAAGGTCACCGCCGACCGCGGAGCCTGGGGCACAGGGAGGGCCGAACTGTGCGCGTCAGTGGCACGGACCACGAACCGAGCCCTGCATGACGCCTAGGCTGGAGTGGCACGGGGCTGTAGCTCAGCTGGCAGAGCACCTGGTTTGCAACCAGGGGGTCAGGGGTTCAAATCCCCTCAGCTCCACCGCTGTCGCGGAATACAGACAAAGAGAGCCTGGTCGGCGTCGTTTCAGTAGGCTCAGGACCAGGACGAAGAGCGCGTGTCCGGCCCATCTCCCTTGTAGTGCCGGGAGCGGGCAGGGCGAAGAATGACCGGGGGAAGCAAGATGCTTGCATCGTTCGAAACCAGGCCGATCGCCGACACGGGGTATGGCGCCGATGCCACGAGGTCTTTACCGAGTCGGGGCAGGCGGGGCGTCTTTGTGGGGCGGATGTCGGTAGCCTTTCTGGCTCTCCTCGCCCTGTTCACCTTCTCGATCGGGACCGCGACCTCGGCAGAGGGGAGTTCACCGACATCGCCAACGGCGACGTGGACTCGGCTCTCCCCGAGCACCAGCCCACCGGCCCGCGATAGCGCCTCCATTGCCTACGACCCGGCGACGGGGAACACTGTCCTGTTCGGCGGCTCCGCCAATGGCAGCGACCTCAACGACACGTGGACGTTCAACGGTACGACCTGGACGCATCTCTCCCCTGCTACGAGCCCCCCCGCCCGGTCGTACGCCTCCATGGCTTACGACCCGGCCACGGGGAACATGGTCCTGTTCGGGGGATCCGGTGTCAGCAGCGAGCTCAGCGACACCTGGACGTTCAACGGCACGACCTGGAGTCAGCTCTCCCCGGCCGCGAGCCCTCGCGCCCGGGACGGTGCCTCCATGGCCTACGACCCGGCCACGGGGAACATGGTCCTGTTCGGGGGAGAGGCCGACAGCGTCAACCTCAGCGACACGTGGAGCTTCAACGGCACGACCTGGGCCCGGCTCTCGCCGGCGACCAGCGCCCCCGCTCGCTGGTACGCCTCCATCGCCTACGATGCGGCCACGCAGGACCTAGTCCTGTTCGGGGGGTCCGGTGACACCAGCGATCTGAGCGACACCTGGACATTCAACGGCACGACTTGGACTGAGCTTGCTCCGGCTACCAGCCCGCCCGTTCGCGATAGCGCGTTCATGGACTATGACCCAGTTACGGGGAACGTGGTCCTGTTCGGTGGGTCCGGCGCCAGCAGCGACCTCAGCGACACCTGGACATTCAACGGCACGACCTGGACTCAGCTCTCTCCGCCTGCCAGTCCACTTGCCCGGGACAGTGGCTCCATGGCCTACGACCTGGCCACGGGGAAAATGGTCCTGTTCGGAGGAGAGGCCAACAGTGTCGACCTCAGCGACACATGGACCTTCGTGCAGGTGACCGTCAGCCTCGCGCAGGCCAGCCCGACCTCGGCGATGGTCACCTACGGTGCCGGTTACAGCGGCCAAAGCCTCGCCGTGACGAACTCGACCGGCACCGTCTCCTACACGGAGGCAACCTCGTCGAACTCCGCCGACGTCATCGTGAGCAGCACCGGGGCGATCAGAGCGGCCACCTCGCTCGTACCGGGCACCTACACCGTAAGTGGCAGCGAGACCGATACCAACGGTGACACCGGCACATGGGTCTTCAGCCTGACCGTCGGTCAGGCCAGCCAGACCATCACGTTCACTTCGACGCCGCCTTCCAACGCAGCCGTGGGCGCGACCTACACCGTGACGGCCACCGGCGGTGCCTCTGGCAACGTGATCACTTTCAGCACGACGTCGGTCTGCACCGTGTCGGGCTCGACGGTGAGCTTTGTCGGCGTGGGCAAGTGCGTGGTCGACGCGAACCAGGCCGGCAGCGCGGACTACCTCGCGGCCCCCCAGGTCCAGCAGACGATAAACGTTGGCAAGGCTCCCCAGACCATCACCTTCACCTCGTCACCGCCCTCGGGCGCTACGGTTGGCTCTACTTACACTCTGACCGCCACCGGCGGACCTTCCGGCAACGCGGTCACCTTCACGACGAGCTCGGTGTGCACCGTGTCGGGCTCGACCGTGAGCTTTACAGGTGTAGGCGAGTGCGTGATCGACGCGAACCAGGCTGGCGACGCCGACTATCTGCCGGCCCCCCAGGTCCAGCAGAAGATCACCGTCGGCAAGGCTGCGCAGACTATTACCTTCACCTCGAGGCCTCCCTCCGACGCGACCGTGGGTGTCACCTACACGGTGACGGCCACCGGCGGGCCCTCCCGCAACGCGGTCACCTTCACGACGAGCTCGGTGTGCACCGTGTCGGGCTCGACCGTGAGCTTCATAGGTGTAGGCGAGTGCGTGATCGACGCGAACCAGGCTGGCGACGCCGACTATCTGCCGGCCCCCCAGGTCCAGCAGACGATCGCGGTCGGCAAGGGTTCCCAGACGATCACGTTTACTTCGAAGGCACCGTCCGACGCCGCCGTGGGTGCTACCTACACGGTCACGGCCAGCGGCGGTGCCTCCGGCCAGCCGGTCACTTTCAGCACGACGTCGATGTGCACCGTGTCGGGCTCGAAGGTGCATTTCATCGGCGTTGGCAAGTGCGTGATCGAGGCGAACCAGGCGGGCGACACGGACTACCTCGCGGCCGATCGGGCCTCCGAGAGCTTCAGGGTGGTAAAGGCCACTTCCAAGATCGCTCTCCGGCTGTCGGCGGCCAAAGTGATCTTCGGGAAGGAACAGGTCGAGCGTTTCTCGGTCACCGTTGCTCCGCAGTTCGCCGGCTCGACGCCAACCGGGAGGGTCACGATCCGCAACGGGAGCACTGTTCTGTGCACGACTTCGCTGTCGTCGGGCAAGGCAACGTGCAGGCTGTCACCGAGCGAGCTCAAGGCCGGCACCTACCGCCTTGTCGCTGCTTACCGTGGCGGCACGGACTTCAACGGCTCCTCTTCGGCCAAGGAGACCCTCACGGTCACGAGTTGATCGAGCTGTCGGCACACCGAGGGCACCGGCCGACGGCGGCGGACGCCGCGGGCCGCGTCTGTCCGCGACTGGCCCCGGTTAGTCCACCTGCTCGCTGGCGAGCTTGGCTCCCAGTTTGAATGCCTCTTCGTTGAGCGGGATCATGGCGCACTTCTGTTTCAGCGTGGCGCGAATGGCCGTGAGGAATGTCTCTTCTGGAAAGACCTTCGTCGCTCCCTGCAAGGCGCCGAGGGCTACGACGTTCTTTACGAGCACGGCACCGAGGTCATTGGCGACGGCCGTGAAGGGCACTGGCACGAGCTTGACCCCCGGGGCAGCGACGTCCGGCTGGGCGTTTATGACGGAGCTGTCGTAGATGATCATCCCGTCGGGATGTACGGTCGGACCGAACTTGGCGAGGCTGGGAGCGTTGAACGCCACGAGCACATGGGGGCGCGGTGCGGCCGGGGACATCACTTCCTTCAGGGCCACATGAACGTCGGCGTAAGAGGTGCCGCCACGAGATTCGGGGCCATAGCTCGGGATGTGCGTCGAGTCGTACCCCTCGTTGATCGCGCCGCGGGTGAGGATCATCGCGGCGGTCTGGGCACCGTCGCCGCCGGAACCCGCCAGCTTGAAGCTGATGTCCTCGGCGTCGATGTGTGTCGGGAATCCTTCGGCGAAGCGCGGTGCACGCTCGGTGGTAGTGCCCAGCGCGGTGAGGGCTTGCTCCGGATCGAACCCGGCCGTCGGTATGGCGGGGAAGGAGGGCCCGTCTGTCGTATCCTTCTTTACGCCGAGCGGGAAGATTGGCTCCAAGTTCTCCCTCACCCAGTCCTCGGCAGCCTCCGGATCGAGGCCGAGGTGGACGGGACACTCGGAGAGGACCTCGACGAAGGCAAAGCCTTTGCCGGAGACCTGCAACTCAAGCGCTTTCTTGATGGAGCGCTTGGCGTGGGTCCGGCGCCTGTTGTCGTACAGGGCGACCCGCTCGACGTACACGGGTCCATCGAGACAGGCGATCAGCTCCGCCATCTTCATCGGTTGGCCGGCGAAGCGAGTACGGCCCTTCGGCGTGGTGGTCGTTCGCTGGCCGATGAGGGTCGTGGGCGCCATCTGACCGCCGGTCATGCCGTAGATGGCGTTGTTGATGAAGATGACCGTGATCGGGATCCCGAGCTGTGCGGTGCTGACGATCTCGGCGAGGCCGATGGATGCCAAGTCGCCGTCTCCCTGATAGGAGATCACGATCGAGTCCGGATTCGCCGTCTTGTGGCCGATCGCCACCGCCGGGGCGCGTCCATGCGGGGCCTGCGAGTTCCCGACATCGAAGTAGTAGTACGAGAACACCGAGCAGCCGACCGGCGAGACCAGGACGGTGCGATCCTGGACCCCGAGCTCGTCAATGGCTTCAGCCAAGTACTTCTGCGCCAGGCCGTGACCGCAGCCAGGGCAGTAGGTCGTCGAATGGGCAGCGAGCCCCTCGCCGTTGGCGTGGCGCTCGAACTGGCGGTAGAAGACAGACGTCGTCATCAAAGCACCTCCTCGAGACCCAGCACATGCTCGACGATCTCGCCCTGGGAGGGGAGGACCCCGCCCATGCGACGTACGTGGCTCATCGGCGGTGGCATGTGGACATCGGCGTGGCTCAGCGCCAGCCGCAGCTCGTCCTCGAGTTGGCCGCTGCTCGCCTCGACGACGACGAGGCGCTTCACCCGGTCGAGCACACCGCGGAGGGCATCGATCGGGAACGGCCACAGAGTGATGGGCCGGAAGAGGCCGACCTGCAGCCCCTTGTCGCGCAGCTCCCTGATCGCGCCCTTCGCGAGTTGAGCCGGTGTGTTGCACGCCACGAGGACGATGTCGGCGTCGTCGCACCGGTAGAGGTCAGCCCGCTGCTCCTCGGCGGTCATCCGCTCGTACTTCTCGTTCAGGCGGACGTTGTCCTGTTCGAGCCCGACCTCCGAGAGGTTGAGCGAGCAGATCAGGTTGCCCCGGTGGGAGTGGTCGCCGAACACAGCCCACTCGGGGATCCCCGGTACCACCATCTCGCTCGGCAGCCGTACCTTTCCGGTCATCTGGCCGAGAAAGCCGTCGCCGACGATCACGACGGGGTTTCGGTACTTGAAAGCGAGCTCGAACGAGAGCATCGCGATATCCAGCATCTCCTGGGGAGTCGCCGGAGCCAGCACTATGGCATGGGTGTTGCCGTGGCCGAGGCCCCGGCAGACCAGCTTGATGTCCGCCTGCTCGGGCCCGATGTTGCCCAGCCCCGGCCCGCCGCGCATGAGGTTCACGAACACCGCCGGAATCTGCGCTCCGACCATGTACGAGATTCCCTCCAGCATGAGGCTGAAACCCGGAGAGCTCGTGAAGGTCATGCACCGCTTCCCGGCGCCGCCGGCGCCGTACATCATGTTGACAGTCGCAACTTCACTGACCGCTTGGATGAAAATGCCGTTGAGCTCGGGCAGCACCTTCGCCATCAGCTCGGCGCCCTCGGTGGACGGGGTGATCGGGTATCCGAAGACGTGTCGGCAGCCGGCCAGGACCGCGCCGACCGCGGCGGCGTACGTCCCCTTGACGATGAGCGGCTCCCGCTCAGGCAACGGGATGGTTGTATCCGGGCGTTTTTCCGGCTCCGGCACCTCGAATGGTCGGGGGCCGAGAACCGTGGCCGGGTCGATCAACTCGAAAGCCACCTCATCGCCTTGTGGACGGAGACCGTACGGCTCCGGGCAGGCGTCGTAACAGAGACCACAACCGTTGCACTGCGACAGGTCGAGAATGATCGGAACCAGTCCGGTCACCGGGTTGATCTCGGTGCCCATCGTGATGCAGTCCTTTGTGCACGAGCTGATGCAGCGCCCACAGCCCTTGCAGTACTCCGGCACGACGAAGGGCTTGGGTCGATCAGCCACCCTGGTCATGGCGTTACCTCCTGCAGGGGCTGGCATCCTGCCACGCGAATGTTTCCGGCATCCATGTTCTTGGCGAGAGGGCGTGCCCACAGCTTCGTGGGCGCGAGGCAACTCGAACCGAACGCAAACCGTGCTGCGCCCGTCACCAGTGAGAGCGGACCCCGAACATCGTGCGAGGTGCTCCTTGGGTCACCAGAGCGGGACAGGGCGTACTCACCGGTTCCATCTTCGACCCGGGGGCTTTGGTGGGCAAGGCCTTTATGTCGTCCTCGACCGGGCCGAAAGACTCTTTCCACAGATTGGGTCTCTGCCCGCACTTAGCCCTCGTCAATGCTCTACCAGGACCGGGACGAATACACCGAGCGCCCGTCGTCCTACACCTGCTGCCGCAACTGCGAGACTGGAGGAGTGGAAGGTGGCTCTGGGTCAGGGATCGGACACGTGAGCGAGACAAGCGCCGAGGTCTCGGAGGAAGCCTTGCGCGTCAGCCGCCGTGTAGGGATTCACACTCTCGAAGGCGCCGACTCCGGCACCGACGGGTATCTTGACGCCACGCTGCGGGACAGGTCGGCCGCGGCGTCGACCGCGTTGGACGCCTTCTTGCACCCACACGCGATCGCCGTGGTCGGGGCCAGCTCCGATCCGAACACGATCGCGGGCTTGCTCTTCGGCAACCTGCTCGACAGCCACTTCGGCGGGGCCGTCCTGCCCGTGAACAAGAAGCATCCGACGGTGCAGGGCATCGCCGCTTATCCAGACCTCGCGGCCTGCCCGGTGGTTCCGGACCTTGTGTTCGTCTGTGTGCCGGCCTCCGCCGTTCCCGGAGTAGTCGCCCAAGCCGGTGCCGTTGGCGTGAAAGCGGTCTGTGTCATCTCGGCCGGATTCGCGGAGACGGGGGCAGCCGGAGCTCTCCTCGAGGCCAATCTTGTGCGGGAGGCTCTGGCGCAAGGCGTGAGGCTCGTCGGCCCGAACTGCACCGGGATACTCAGCGGTGCGGGCGACTTACGATTCAACGCGACGTTCAGCCGGGCGGTCCCCTCGCCGGGCAGGATTTCGCTGCTAAGTCAGTCGGGCGCAATCGGGCTCGCCGTGCTCGAAGGCGCCCAGGTTCGCGGCCTTGGGATCGGGGCGTTCGTGTCGGTAGGCAACAGCACCGACATTGCCGGTAACGACCTGCTCCTGTATTGGGGCCAAGATCCCGACACCGACCTGATCTTGCTCTACTTGGAGGAGATCCCCGATCCCCGGTGGTTCACCCGGATCGCCCGATGGGTCGGCACGCGCGTCCCGGTCGTGGCCGTCAAGGCAGGGCGGACGAAAGCCGGCACTCGCGCGGCGGCATCGCACACGGCCGCGCTTTCCGGCGGCGACGTGGCGGTTGACGCCGTGCTCCGCCAGGCGGGCGTGATCCGCGCGGAATCGATCGAGGAGATGCTCGATCTCGCCACGATGCTGAGTTCACAGAGACGGTTCCGAGGACGTCGCGTGGCAATTCTGACAAACGGAGGGGGTCCGGGCATTCTCGCGGCAGACGCCTGCGAGACCAACGGGCTTGTTGTGCCCGAGCTCGACGAGCTCACTGCGGCGGGTTTGCGATCGCTGCTCCCGCCTGAGGCGAGCGTGGGGAACCCTGTCGACATGATCGCTAGTTCCACTGCGGAGCAATACGGACGAGCGGCCCGCGCCCTCGGGACGGCGCCGGGCATCGATGCGCTGATAGTCATGTTCAACACGCCGCTGATCACACGCGCCTCCGATGTGGCCGCCGAGCTCATCGCCGCCCGGGCCGAGATCAGCGAGGACGTGCCGTTGATCTCGGTGTTCATGAACCGGGAAGGCCCACCCTCAATTCTCCGCGAGGCAGGCATCCCTTCGTTCGCGTTCCCCGAGAACGCGGCGCGTGCACTCGGGCGAAGCATCGAATGGGAAGAAAGGCAGGGCCGCCCCGCTGGCAAGGTGATTCGGCCCGATGTCGACGCCGGCCTCGTCGGTCGGCTCGTGGCCACGGCCGCTCGTCGTGCGAGCGACGGTTGGCTTGCTGCGACCGACGTGCACGCGCTACTCGATGCCTACGGAATCTCGGTGGCGCGCTCCATGCTCGTGCAGACCGCGAACGAGGCCGAGGCGGCGCAGGCGGCGCTCGGTTGCAAGGTGGCGGTGAAGGTCGCCGCCTCGATCCACAAGAGCGATGTCGGCGGCCTCCGGCTCGGGCTGACGACCCCTACCGCGGCGGGAGACGCGGTGCAGGCTATTCGCGCCGACCTGGAATCAGCCGGGCTCGGCGGGGTGGCCACTGAGTTCCTCGTCCAGGAGCAGATCGAGTCTGGACAGGAGATGATCGTGGGTGTCAACCACGACCCCTCGTTCGGGTCGCTCGTCATGGTTGGCCTCGGGGGCACGCTGGTCGAGATGCTGGTGGACGTCGCGGCTCGGATCGCACCGCTCACCGACGGTGACATCGAGGACATGCTGCAGTCGCTGAAGGCGTACCGGCTGTTGACGGGCTATCGGGGAGCGCCGGCTCTCGACGTCGCAGCGTTGCGCGGAATGCTGCACAGCGTTTCCGCTCTTGTCGACGACCTGCCTGAGATCGCTGAGATGGACCTCAACCCTGTGTTCGTACTCGAGAAAGGTGCCGTCGCCGCAGACGTGCGTATCCGCCTCGCGGACCTACCCTTCTCAGCAGCGCGCTCAGCCGCTGGCTAGGCGATAGTGCTGCACCTTTCCCGCCGAGAGCTCGATCAGCGCGCCGTGAAGCACACCCTCGGAGTAGGCGCTCTCGGGATTGATGCAGATGGTCTTGCCAAGCTTGGTCGTGCCACGCGACTCGTGGATGTGGCCGTGCAGACCCAGAGCGGGTTGGTACTTCTCGATAACGGCCCTCACCGCCTTTGAGCCGACTGGCCCCATCATGATCTGACCGGCTTTTACGACTGGCTTGAGTGTGTCGTCGAGAACGGGAGCCACATCCAAAGTTGTCCCGTAGGGCGGCACGTGAAAGTTGAATATGCCGAGCTTCGGGTCCTTCAGCTGGAGGATCAAAGTCTCGAGGTGCACTTCGAGACGCTCTTCGGTCATTTCGCGAGGTGAAGCCCAGGGAGTCGGGTTGCTCCAGCCGCACGACACCATCTCGAAGTTCTCGCCCACATCGACGACGCCCTCCTCGGAGTCGACCGCGGCGGGGGAGGCAGCGATCACGTCTTTGAGGCGGGGCTCGTCGTCGTTGCCGAGCATCACGAACAGACGAATGCCCGTACCGGCGAGCCGCTCTTCCGCGAGTGCCAGCCAACGCCGGAACTCCTCGACCATCACCGAGCGGAACAATTCAGAGACCATCGCCGGGTCGTTGTTCAGGGCAGCGAACTCGTCACGTTCGACCCTGTAGGGATAAAAGCCGCGGTTGCGGATCTTGGTCTCGACATCCTCCAGCTCGTCCTCGCTCAGCAGACGGTCCCCAGTGATCCGTGGGGCGAGGTAACCCCCATTGGTCCTCTCTCTATTGGCAGCACCGCCTTGCCCGCCACATCGCCGCCCATGATGAGAACCTTGGCCTCGAAGAACTTGCCGGCGTTCAAGAATTTGCGCCAGAGCCGCTCGGTGCCATGGACATCTGAGGCGTAGTAGACCAAGGTGCTCAACGGACGACCTCCTCAGGGAGTTGGTACCACTTCTTGCGCCGGCCGACCTGTGCGCGGAGTTTCCAGCCGACTGTCTTTGGAGCCGCCAGGAGCCGGCTTTGCAGGTCTTCGATGCGAGAGCTCAACTTCGCAGCGAGAGCCTCATCGTTGGCGCACTCAGGAACCAGTTCGAGAACCTTGACCAGGTTGTCGTTGATCGTCGTGTAGAGACCCCAGTCGGCACGGCAGAGCTCGTCCAGCAGCAACGCATTCAGGCGAAAGGGACCGTCGCTGTCGGCAAGCTCGTGGTCGAACAGCAGCATGAGGGTGTCGTTGACGTCCTTGCGGTTCAGCTTCGCAATCTGCAGCTTGGTGAGCAGTAGCTCTGCTGCGGGCAGTGTGAAGTCTTCTACGTCAAGCCTTTCCTTGAGATCAAGGCGATGGCACATGTCGAACACGTCGAGGAACACGTCGACCTGAAACCCGCCGTCCGGTGCGTGATACAGGAGCCTTTTGGCACCGTGCATGGCGTTGAACGTGCGCCCCGGTTGGTAACCGCGCGCCTCCAAGAGATCGCGAAGTTGGCGCGACCTTTGACTCGAAGGACCTCAATCCATGAAGGCTCCGCCGTTCACTGACAACGCTTCGCCTGTGATGAAAGCCGAATCGGGCCCGAGCAGGAAGGCGATGGCGCGAGCAACGTCCTCTGCCTTCTCTATACGTCCCAGTGGTGTGTCTTTGATATAGAGCTCGAACACCTCTTCAGGGGTTATCCCGCGCAACTCTCCCTCCCACACCAGCTCGCGTTCCTGCATACTCGTGGCGACGTAGCCGGGGCAGACGCTGTTGACACGAATGCCGTGGGGCGCGAGTTCGAAGGCCATGGACTGGGTGAGCCCCACAACTGCGAACTTCGAGGCTACGTAGTGGGACAACCATGGAATACGTCCCTGCTTGGCAGCCATGGAAGCCACGTTGACGATCGCGCCTTGGCGTTTGGCGGCTACCAGCCGCCTGGCGAACTCCTGTCCGCAGTAGAAGACGCCTGTGGTGTTGACGTCCAGCATCAGGTGCCAGTCCGCATCTGGCATGTCGAGGAACGTGACGAACGAGGAAACGCCGGCGTTGGCGACGAGGCAGTCCAAGGGCCCGATCGCTGCTTCGGCCTCGTCCATGGCTCTGACCGGAGTTTGGCGCGACTTTCGCGTAAGCCCAGGTAGACCGGGGCGCGGCGAAGACGTTTTCCCCCTACGCGCGAACTGAAGATCCTGGTCAGGCGATTTCGGCTTTGGACCAGCTTGACGCGTCGACGCCGAAGGCGTTCAGCACCTTGGCCTGGAGAGCACTGCGCCTGTTCACGAGCTTGATCTGCTGGGTGCCAGCGGCGAGGTGCTGGACGCGCACCTCTTTCAACAGCGCGAGCGCTCGACGTGGCGTCATCGATTGGAACGGAAGGTCGGGGTCCATCACCTTTGCATTCATGAGGTCTTTGGCCATGACAGCCTCGACCGTGGCCGCCAGCACGCAGAGTGCCACGTGCCCGCGCACCCGCTCCTCGCTCCAGTGGAACATGGGCCGCAGCGACAAGAAGTCCTTCATCACCCTGAAACGCCGCTCCACGGCCTGCAGGCTCCGGTAGTAGCGCACGACCTGTTCGGGCGAGGCCTCTGCCGCGCTGAGCGAAGTCGTGATGACGTAGCGCCCGCACAACAGCTCCTCGTCGTAGCGTCGGGCCTTCTCGTCGAAGTCGAAGGAGAAGAAGCCCTTTTTGATGTCGACGACAAAGCAGCGCCCGGCCGGCGAGGATCGAAGAATGCGGTCTGCCGCCGCGCCGATCTTGGCCGGGTCAACGAGCTTTCCCGCTCGCACCCTTTGCTCTAAGGCAACGAGGCCGTCCTCGATCCGGGCGCACAGCGCCAGGTGCCGCGCTTTGTCGCGGAAGTAGCGCACGGGCGAGAAGATGACGACAAAGCGCCGAGCGCCATGGGTGATCTCGGCACAGAAGCTGTTGGCCTCGGGCACTGGCGTCCATGGAGTGGTGGATGCGTTCGTCTCTTCGAGCACGGCCGCCACGTCGTCGTCGTGGTGAAGGCGGGTGGCTAACACGTGGTCGAAGCCGCGGGCGGCGACCTCGGCCAAGTTGTCCTCTGAGATGAGTCCGCGGTCGGCCACAAGGGCGATCTTGCCCACCCCGAAGCGTTCCTTGAGATCTGCCATCA
>Ga0187884_10002843_pt1 | contig 13954 bp, 11 predicted proteins | sample June2016WEW_20_4_FD_132983 | JGI IMG/M metagenome (GOLD analysis project Ga0187884, IMG submission 132983) | Peatland microbial communities from SPRUCE experiment site at the Marcell Experimental Forest, Minnesota, USA - June2016WEW_20_40 | ecosystem: Environmental > Terrestrial > Soil >...
ACCTTGCGATCGCTTTCCAGCCCCAGCACCGACCGGAGACTGCTGCCACGGAAGGTATGGGCCAGCATCTTCCACCAATTGAGTAGCACGAATCGCGGATCGTGGGCGATAACGGCCGGCATGTGGCGCGTCTTCATCCAGCGCTCGGCACGCCACCGCTGGTATTCGATCTCCCTGGGTTGAAGGTGTTCCGTTGCGACGATGGCGGTGGTGCCGTCGTACTCCTCCATGCGATCGATCTTGATCAGGTTGCGAGCCAGGAAGTCCTTCGTCATTGGCGTGCCGGGATACGGCGTGGGATGCTGAATATATGGCCAGTCGACATAGCGGCGCGCAAATTCCAGGTTGGCTTCGATCGACTCCTGCGTGTCATCGGGATTCCCGACGATAAGCCCGCCGACGACATACATCTTGTTGTTGTGAAGGTGTTCGATCGCCCGCAGGGTGGCGTTCCCGGCCTTGCGCCCGGCTTCACGAAACTCGTTCTTCGCCGCCGCCTTCAGGAATACCAGGTCATGCTGAAGGATGTTCTCGATCCCGAGGAAGACGTAGCGGAAGCCAGCCTTGCGCATCAGCGGAGCTAACGTCTCGCCATGCATAGCGATGGGCGACGTCATGGCCTGGACCGTATAGGCAATGTCGTTCAGTCCAGCATCGATGATCGCCTGACACAGAGCCTCGAAGCGCTTGATGTTTAGGCTGATATTGTCGTCGACGATGAAAATGGCGCGCGTGCCCCGGTTATAAGCATCGCGAATGTCGGCAATTACCCGATCGAAACTGTAAGTGTGGAAATTACGGCCGCGCATCTCGATGATGGAGCAGAATCCGCAATCAAAAGTACATCCGCGCGATGTCTCCACAACGTCCACTTGCCGCCCCAGCATCGTGTAGCCGCCTAGGACGCGTGCATCGCGCTTGGGCAAGCGAATCTCATCGCCATCCAGGCTATGCACCGGACGAGGCAAATTCTCGTGCCAGCCATCGGCACTCCGGTAAGAAAGACCGGCAATGGCGGAGAACGGTTGTCCGGACTCAATCGCGCGCAGCAGTTCGCGGAACGTCACTTCCCCTTCGCCCCGTACGATGAACTCGATTCCGCTGTCCACGCCCATGTAGGCTTGCGGAGCCAGGCTGGGGTCGTATCCGCCTACGACGACGCGAATCTTCGGCTGGAGAAAATGCAGAAGTTTAACAATCCGCAGAGCAGTCTTACGCTGAAACGTCATTACGGACAGGCCAACGACGTCGGGATTGTGCTCGCGCACTAAGCGTTCGACGGTCTCGCGGACCTTGTTCTGGACCAGGATGAGGTCCGCAACCGCTGCTTTGTGATGTGCATCGATGTTGCCGGCCAGCGACGTCAACGCGCCATTCGGCATTCGAACCGCGACCGTCGGCATGTGCTCAAACGAGTCGGGCATCGAAAGCAACAGAATATTCATTCCAGGAACCCCGCAAATCAGGCGCCGCTCCCCACAGAGCGCAGCTTATCGTTGGGATTATGCTACACCGAATTCAGCTCCGCGTCGTCGTGGTATGCCTGAGGACTTGATAACTTGGCTTGTCCAATCCAAACGCGATTGCTCAGCCGTACCAGCAGGCCAGGCGCTCGACCGCGCAGACGAACTGTCGCCTCGTTATATGGGCCAACGAATCGTAGCGTCGATGGAAGCCTCGGGTATATCCGCCTAAGCCATCGGATTGCACGCTCTGCGGCGAGCTGCTCTGTTTCGGCGTATGGAAATCCAAACGCCTCGCGTAGACGCGCAGGCAACATCTGAATGGTGAGAGCCTGATACCAGAACGGTGGCGGCATCAACAAGCCCGTTCCGGCCTGCAGCTTCTGCGCTAAATCGCGTGTAGCGTCGCTTACGCCCAGGACCTCGGACTGCAACATCGACTCTATGTAGGCGTTAAATTCCGGCCAGTTGGATGGAAGATGCTCAGGTGCGATTCCGAACAGCGTTGCCATGCGAAGGCTTTCCGAGAAGTATTGCTCTCGCTCGAGCACCGTTAACGGTGGCAAAAGCAGTTCGTAAGCGAGCAGCGCGCTATCCACCAGCGTTGCGTAAACCCAGCGCAGGGCGCCCACATCATTCGCCTCGTAGCGACTTCCCCGACTGAATTGTCCGACAGTATCCGGCAAGACGCCTTGGATGGTCTGATGAAGGCGATAGAGATGGCGGGAGGCGGCAAAAGCTTGTTCCGCCGTTCCGAAGATCATGGCAAAAATCACGCGAAAGGTACGATGGAATCTGGCGACAGGGTGGTTGAGAGTCTTGGAGTGCTGCGCGATAGCCGTTGCGACCCAGGGATGCGCCAGTTGCAACAGGGCCGCCCGGCCGGCAGCCAGAAACAACGCGGACTCCCGATTAATCTTCCAACTGATCGAGCCCGGGCCGAAAATGCCTTCCTCGGGCTTCGACGCCGACTGCCTCAAAGTAGCCAGCAGAGTTTCAAGCTTCGGCGCCGACACGGGCTGAATGGGCATAACCCATCCTATCCGCTGCCCATGGCGCAAGAAAGCCCAGCCAACCGCACGGGTGGTTGGCTGGAAGAATCGCAGCAATGGTACTCAGGAGGTCGATCGCGTCAATTTCTCTATCGACCTGACCGGACAATGACTTTGTGCAGAGCTTCCGGGCGAAGGTGTAGCAAATGCTCAGAATCGACTTTACACAAGCTCTCCACCGCGAATATCTTCCTGCTGTGCGAGACCTTTTCAGGTAGCACCAATTTGGGGTATGTACCCGTCCCATCTGGGTGGTACTTTCACAGTTGCAAGATCGTTAAACTGTGTTGAGCGTTTTGATCTCTGCAAGGCTTATTTGCGCATAAGCCGCCTGTGGCCGCGGGCGCTGATAAGCAAATCGTAAGAGTCTTCGGGGGCGAAATGAAGAAGAATTCCAACCAAAACTACGCCGATTACGAACGTCAGGCGTGTATCTACAAAGCTCTGGCCAATCCCACACGTCTACACCTGGTAGACTTGCTCGGCAAAAGAGAGCGCTGGTCTTCTGAGTTACAGGAAGGTCTGGGCATCTCCAAAGCCAATCTCTCTCAGCATTTGTCGATCCTGAAAGCCGCTGGTGTGGTAGCCACGCAGCGCGAAGGTAAACAACTACACTGCGGCATCGCGTTGCCGGAAGTGAAATTGGCGACCACCATGATTCGCAATATGACGAAGGCGGTTTCGCGCAATAGCAGCCGCCGCCTGGGCGTTTAGATCCGGTAAAAAAAACCGGCCGCCTACGCGACCGGTTTCTCGTTTCGTTAATCGCCTGCTGACTAGTCGCCGTAGACTGCTTCTTTTTCTTCGACCGCTGGCGCCGGCTTCATGCCGCCGAGGCTGTCGAGAGGAACGAATCCGTCCTGACTGACCGGCTTCTCGCCCAGCACGTGCTCCTTGTAGAGCGCCATCATGCGAGCCTTCTCCGCTTCGGCCTTCACCTTTTCATCGCGCGCCTTGAACTTTTCCTGACGCGCATTTTTGGCAATGCCCAGCTTGTCGAGTGTGTCGTTAGCTTTGGCCTGCACGTGCTCGTCAACCAGCCTCAAGGTGTGCTCGGTCGTTTCCAGACCAACCTTCTTGCCGCCAGCGAAGATCTCGTGACGGCCGTGCTCCTCGTACCACTTAGTGAGCGTAGAGGTCATGTGCATTTTCTCCACGATGTTGCGCCAGCCCACGCCGGTGTTGTACGCGCAGAAGCTGATCTCGCCTTCCTGCGTGGCGTACGGGATGATGCACTGCTCGGTGCGGCGGAAGTCGTAGTTGAACAGGTCCTGGAACCACATGCCCGCCACGAACAGGAAGTTCCAGCGATCACGCCGGCGCTTCTCGATGTCGGTCTCGGTGCGGTCTCCGCTGACCTTGCCGTAATCCTTCCCGGTCGCGCCGAAGGTCTTGTCGAACTTCTTCAACAGATCGGTGAACTTGAAGTGCGTGGGCGACTTGAAGGGATCATAGTTCTTCAGCAGGGCCAGGGTCATGCCGGCAATCGACATCCACTTGCCGCGCGCGGCGTCGTTCACTTTCGCAATGTCCTTCGCGATGGTGTCGCCGTTCAGGAAGGCCGTGACCGGAACCGCTTCCTTGGTTTCCTTATCGATCATGACGGCCATGCCGACGCCGCAGTTCGGGTGGCAACCGCAGCTCAGTGAGCCCCAATCTTTATCAGGTCCATGAACCAGGTCGGCCCAATCAGAGAAGGTGCTCATAAACGAGATCGGGAACCAGTCGCGGGTGGGCTCGCCCAAGCCGGTCTGGTTCTTCACGTCGTGCGCCAGGTGAGACAGCGTGTAGCGCTGCGCCGCACGGCGCTCGTCGGTGATCGCCTCGTCGCGACCGGTAAACGAAACCGGCTGGAACGACAGGAAGGAGATGCGCTTCGGATTGTCGAGCGCGAACTGAATGATGCGGCCGACCTGCTCGTTGTTCAGGTCGTTGACGATGGTCACGACGGGAACAATCTCGACGCCGGCGTTGTGCAGGTTCTCGATTGCCTGGATCTTCACATCGAACAGGTTGCCAACCAGGCGGTGCGAGTTGGCAGCGTTGCCGATACCGTCGAACTGCAGGTAGGCGTAGCGGAGACCCGCTTCGGCAGCCTGCTTGGCGAACTCGGGGCTCTTTGCGAACTCAATGCCGTTAGTCGCCGCCTGCACGCTGTTATAGCCAACCTTGCGGGCATAGGCGACGGCATCCAGGAAGTACGGCGACAACGTGGGCTCGCCACCAGAGAACTGCACCGACATCTGGCGCTTCGGCTTGATGGTGATGGCGTTGTCCAACATCGTCTTGATTTCGTCCCACGTCAATTCGTGGACAAAACCAACCTGGTTGGCGTCCATGAAGCAGGGATCGCACATCATGTTGCAGCGATTCGTGAGATCGATGGTCAGCACCGATCCGCGGCCGTGCAGCACCGTGCTGCTGCCGTGGTGGTGCAGCTTCTCGTCGTTGTGGGCGCGAATGTCGCGGCCCGGGAAGACTTCTTCGAGGTGCTTGAAGAACTCAGTGTCCATTGCCATCACGTCTTCGAAATGGCCGTGAATGGGGCAATCCTTCACCATCAGGATCTTGCCGTCGCGCTCAATGATGGTGGCCTTGATCTCGCCGGCCTTCTCGTTCATCAGCACTTCGACCGGCAGCTTGCCGTCGAGGATCTGCTGGCGGATTTCGGGGACGCACTTGGGGCACAGCGAGTCGGTGGCGCGCGGCCAGCCCAGCGGGGGCTTCGACTTCTGATATGACTTGAGCAGTGGTTTGTCCGACCACTTCGGCGTAAACGACGGATTAGGATTGATGCTGTTCAGTTTGTCGAAGACGGTCCATGCGCCCTTGGCGGCAACGGTGACAGCCTTTTCAACATACTTAATCGGTTTGTGCATTTACGCCTCTCGAGTTTGATTGGTGGTCTTCGCCCTATTAGGGCGCGGCCACACTATCTCTACAGTTATAAGGTAATAACCCCACCCCGAAAGCACCAAGCAGGATAGGCTGAACGGCTGGAATTAGCCCTTTATCGGGGCAATCGCACATTGAATGGTGAGCTGCGTCACAGGGCTATGTTATTGAAATTGAAAGGTCTGGGATGATTGTTCAACGAGTTTTGGAGTCACGCGAGCAGAGCGGCGCAAGCGTCTTGTCGACATTATTCTTGCGCTTGCCGACGTCTTTATACCAATTCCACAAGGGCTTGATGGCGGGCGCTTGATAGATGCTCGGATAGTGTTTTCCAGTGCTTAGGTTATGTCCGCTGCTGTTGAAGTAGAGCTTCTGGGTCTGGCCGGAACGATCAATGACCACCAAGAGATAATCGAATGGCGCCCCGCCCCTCATCGAACCACTGCCGGGACTAGGCGTCGCCAGAGACTCCAGTGCTGGGTCGTCCAGAATCACTGCTAGTTGCTTCATCTCGTCTTCACCGAGCTTTCCGGCGTGAATTTCGTGGGGGCCCTGTTGTCCGCGGAAAAACGGCGTGTGCTCGAAGCGATAGGACCCGTCCGTTTCGACCTGCACGCAATCGCTCGACTGATCGTTGGCATCGTTAGCCCATTCACGGTGCATCACCAGCAACTGCTGAGCATTCGCGGTGCAAAGAGGGATCACAATCCACAAAAGTGCAATCAGCGGACGCATCATCGCCAGATTATTGCACTTCGAGGAACCCCCACAAGCGTAAACGCGCGGTTGCGTCCCTACTCCATCTTCCACTTGTAAGCCCCCGCCTGCGGCAGCCCGATATGCGCCAGCACCCGGTTTGCAAACTCGCGGGCGATTTCGTCGGTGGTCTGCGGCTGAAAATAGAATGCGGGAATCAACGGATAGATGGTGGCGCCGGCTTCGGCGGCGAGCGTCATGTTGCGAAGATGGATGCGATTGAAGGGTGTCTCCCGCACGCACAGAATCAGCGGCCGCCGCTCCTTCAGGCAGACGTCCGCAGCGCGCTCGATGAGGCAACTGGCTATGCCATTCGCGATCCGGGCGAGCGTCCCCATGCTGCACGGCACGACGATCATGGCGTCAGTCACATAGGAACCGCTGGCGATGTTGGCGCCAATGTCGTCATTGTTCTGCTGCTGAATCTTGGTGGCGGCGCGTCCGAGCAGCTTCGCGACCAGTTCGCTGCGACCTGAGGTACCTAGTTCCTCGGCCATCACCCGTAAGCCGCTGTCAGATACGACGAGATTGACGGCGGCGACCCGCTCGTCGCGCTCCAGGGCATCCAGCAGATGCCTGGGGACGATGGAACCGCTGGCGCCGGTGATGGCCACCGTCACGTTCCGGAGTGTCACATTCGACGAAGTTGTCATCTAACTTTTGGTGGGCTCCAAAATCCATCCCAATCACTACGACATAACGCCAGCGGGGAGTTGGCAAGAACACATCAATCGTATCACTCAGCTCTCAACCTCGGTCTCTTCTAGGGCGCTGTGTGCCGCGTCTGACGCAGATATACTCTGATTTATCCAACTTATCGCCAGGCTGCGGCTGCTGCCTGAAGAAGTTCGTGAAAGCAGCCCACGCGACGCTATGGATTACAAGACCCTGAAAAAACTTTTTGACGATGTGCGGCGAGGCAAGCTCTCGTCCGACGAAGCCGTGCAGAAACTTCGGCATCTCCCGTTCGAAGACCTTGGTTTCGCCAACGTCGATCACCATAGAGCATTGCGTGTAGGCATGCCCGAGGTCATCTTTGGACCGGGAAAGGCGCCGGAACATCTCGCCGAGATTTTCGTCAGGCTCGCGAAGCGTGGCGGCAACGTGCTGGCCACACGCGTTTCGCCGGAACAGATACGCGCGGTGAAACGCAAGCTGCGCAAGATCGAGGTCCACGAACTCGCCCGTGCGATCACTCTCACACGCGACGAAACGGTGCACGGCAAAGGAAGGATCGTCGTCGTTTCCGCAGGTACAAGTGACATCCCCGTCGCCGAGGAAGCTGTAGTCACGGCACAGGTGATGGGCAACGAGGTCCAGCACCTCTACGACGTAGGCGTCGCCGGCATTCATCGCCTGCTCGCACGCCATGAGACGCTGACCCGGGCGAGAGTCATTATTGTATGCGCGGGCATGGAAGGCGCGCTGCCGAGCGTTGTGGGAGGTTTGGTCGGGGTCCCGGTCATCGCCGTGCCTACCAGCGTTGGATATGGCGCTTCCTACCAGGGAATTGCAGCATTGCTGGGCATGCTTAACTCTTGCGCTTCGAACGTGACCGTCGTCAATATCGATAATGGTTTCGGCGCGGGATATGTGGCGTCGATTATCAATCGGCTGGAGTAACCGTGTCCGCTGGATTGAGCAAGTCGCACGGGAGATTTGCGACGGACCTCGAACAGCAGGTCCCTCGGCTGCGCTCGGAATGACAATCAAGAAGACGGGAGTTCTTGTTCGTCGAAACAAAAAGCGGCAAGACTCGCGTCTCACCGCCTTTGGCTAATTGCTAACTGCTAATTGCTAACGGCCGTCTTTACAACAGCGCCTCATTCCAGTTCTGCAGGAACTTCTTCACTTCATCCATGAACTGGTCGGCGACTGCGCCATCGACCACGCGATGATCGTAGCCGATGCTCAAGTGCATCATCGAGCGGATCGCGATGGAGTCATTGCCATCCTTGTCGGTCAAGACAACCGGTTTCTTCTTGATTCCACCTACACCCATGATCGCCACCTGCGGCTGATTGATGATCGGCAGTCCGAACTCCGCGCCGAAGATGCCGGGGTTGGTGATGGTGAACGTGCCACCCTGAACATCATCCGGCTTCAACTTCTTGGTGCGCGCCCGCTCGCCCAGGTCACTGATGGCGCGTTGCAATCCCACAAAGCTGCGCTCTTCGGCATTCTTCACGACCGGTACGATCAGACCCCAATCCAGCGCCACGGCGATGCCGAGATTGATGGTGGGGTGATAGTGGATGTTCTCGCCTTCTACCGAAGAGTTGATGATGGGCCACTTGCGAATGGCATGGATGACGGCCCGCGCAAAGAACGGCGTGTACGTCAGCTTGTTGCCGGTGGCTTGTTCGAACTTGCCCTTCATGCTCTCGCGCAGCTTCACGATACGCGTTACATCGACTTCGAAGATGCCATGCACGTGCGCGCTGGTGCGCTTCGACATGATCATGTGCTCGGCAATTTTCTTGCGCATGGTCGTCATGGGGACAACTTCGCCGGGGGTGACGCCGCCAATCGGCGCCAAGGGGACAGTGACTGCGGGCACGGGGGGAGCCGCTGCTGCTGCCGCAGGAACGGACGAGGGCGCTGCCGGGGCCGACGCCGCGACGGCAGGAGCCTGACCACCCGCACCATGTTTGCTGACGAACGATTCGATGTCTTCCTTTGTAATTCGGCCGCCGAGCCCCGTGCCCGGCACCTTGGCTAGATCGACATTGTTCTCTTTTGCGATGCGGCGGACCAGCGGGCTGGACCGTACGCGGTCCTGTTCCCCGCCCTCGGTGAACTCCTGCACGTTTCCCTGCTGCTGCCGCTCCAGACCTTCTTTCTCATCGGTCGCCAGGTCGGCGGGAATATTCTGCGCGGCCTTCGGAGCTTCTGCCTTCGGTGGCGGCGGCGCGGCCTCGGCCTTCTTAGAACCGGCGCCATCGCCGCCGGCAGCAGGCTTGGCAGGCTGAGCTGCCGCAGGTGCGCTGGAAGCCGCCGCGCCTTCTTCTGCGATGGTGCCGACGACCGTATTGACCTGTACGGTCGCACCGGCCTGCACCTTGATGTCCTGCAACGTACCCGATGCGGGCGCGGGAATCTCGGCGTCAACCTTATCGGTCGAAATCTCAAACAGCGGTTCGTCCCGCTGAACTTTCTCTCCGGGCTGCTTCAGCCACTTGGTAATGGTTCCTTCAAAAATCGATTCCCCCATCTGGGGCATGATTACGTCTGTCGGCATAGTTTCCTTCCGCGGGATTTCTGAACCCAACTGGGCACTGCAGTAAACCCCTGATTATATCGTGCAACCCGGACTTCCATCACGGGTACGCCGACCTACTTATTCGAACACGATGACCGCGCGGCCGCGCAGGCTTCCCTTCTGCATCGCGTCCAACGCTTTCGACGAATCCTCCAAGGCAATCTTTGTGATGCGCGGCACCACATGGTTATAGGCGGAGAAATTCAGCGCCGCCCGCAGATCATGCCGGCTGCCCGACGGCGAACCCATCAGCCTGCGTCGTTTGCTGATCAGGTCTGCCGGCGACGTGGTTACTTCTCCCGCGCCCACGCCGAGCAGGACCAAAGTTCCATCGGGAGCGAGCCCAGGAAATGCTTCTGTAGCGGCCTCGGTGCTGGGTGCGGTTTGGAGAATGATGTCGGGGCCGCCATCCCACTCGCGAAGCGCATCAGCCGACTTGCTGCCCTGCGTGCTGATGAACTTCTCGGCACCGAGTTCTCGGGCCTCGGCTTCCTTATCCGCGGTATTGGAAATGACGGCTACCCGCGCGCCCATCGCTTTGGCGTACAGCACGCCGAGATGTCCCAAACCTCCCAGGCCGACCACGGCAACTTTCTGCCCAGGTTCGAAGCCTGCCTGCCGAAGACCGTTGAACACGGTCAGGCCGGCGCACATCAGCGGGCCGGCTTCGGCAAATTCGAGTCCCTCGGGGATCGGCGCAACGTAAGCAGCCTTGGCCAGCATGTACTCCTGGTAGCCGCCGTCACGGTTGACGCCAGTCACAGTCATCTCGGGACACAGCACTTCCTCGCCGGCTACGCATAGATCGCAGTGGCCACAAGAATCAAACAACCACGGCATGCCTACGCGATCGCCGACCTTCGGCCAGGTCACGCCGGGTCCCACCTTAGCCACCACTCCGGCGACTTCGTGTCCCGGAACCATCGGGTATTTGCCAAATGGAAAATGTCCCTGCAAGAGGTCGAGGTCGCTGTGGCACACTCCACAGGCGTGAACTCGAATTACAACCTCACCTTGCTTCGGCTCCGGAACGGGCCGGTCTTCAATCACTAAGTCGTTCGGTTTTCTTACGACCGCTGCTTTCATCAGGCTATCTCCAAATGAAGTTTGTCTTTCAGAGGATCAGATGGGAACAGAACATGTGATGAGCGGAATCGGTGAAACGATACATCCAAGCTGTAAGAGTCTTACGACCCATAAGCTGCATATTTTCAGCAATAACCTGCACGTGGGATCAGTCAGGAAAGCTAACGATCTCGGCGGGCAATCCTGTATCTTATTACTTGCTGGCAGCAATCAATGTCGGACCCCATTCAGAGCCTCTGTATTGCGACATTCGCACTTGCCTGCGCGGTCATTTTCTACGCGCTGTTCGGCTATCCCTTGCTTCTGAATTGGCTGGCCCACCGAACTCATAATCCCGTCACCAAAGACGACAAGCTGCGAAGCGTGTCGTTTGTGATTGCTGTTTACAACGGCGAGAAGTTTCTTGAGCGCAAACTCAACACGATCTTCGCGCTGAACTACCCCCGCGAGTTGATGGAGATCCTGGTCGTTTCCGACGGATCGACCGACCGTACGGATGAGATCGCGCGCAGCTTTGCCTCCGAAGGAGTGAAGTTCCTTCGCGTGCCGCGCGGCGGGAAGGCTGCGGCCCTGAATGCCGGGGTGCCGTTAGTCTCCGGTGAAATCCTGGTTCTGAACGATGTGCGCCAGACACTCGACCCCAACAGCCTGCGCAACGTGATCGCTTGCTTTGGTGATCCCAAGGTTGGAGCGGTGAGTCCGGAGACCATCATCGTGCAAGGCGAAACCCATGAGGAAACCACTACCAGCTTGTACTGGCGGTACGAGTCCTGGATACGGCAGCGGCTGACGCGGATCGATTCGACATTCGGTTACAGTGGGGCCTTCGCGGCGATTCGGCGTTCCTTGTGGACACCGCTTCCGCCGGGCACGCTGCTCGACGATGTTTACGAGCCGCTGGTGGCGTTCTTCAAGGGTTACCGCATCCTGATGGAACCAACTGCCACAATGTATGACTTCCCCACCGTGCTGCATTCGGAGTTTCGGCGGAAGGTGCGGCTGCAGGCTGGGCTGTACCAGATGCTGAAGATCATGCCTGAATTGTTGAGTTCGCGGAACCGCATGCGCCTGCACTTCCTGTCGGCGAAGTATGGACGCGTGGTCATTCCCTACTGCCTGATTGCAATCGCGCTGGTGACCTTTGGACTTCCGCCGTATTGGCGCGCTGTAGCGGGCTGGGGACAGCTCTTGTTTTATGGACTGGCAGCCTTGGATGGCGCGGTTCCCGATGGAACGCCGCTAAAGCAGCTCACCTCGCCGATCCGCACCTTTGTCGTGTTGATGGCTGCATCGCTGGCGGCGGTCCAGGTTTACTTCGTCCAGCCGACCAGCCTATGGAAGGAAGCGTCGTATCGGCCGTCGATCGCCGAACATGCTCCTAGTGCTGAGCCTAAAGTTCCCACCGGCACGGGAGCCTAGCAGTTAAGCCGCCCGCTTCTTGGCGGAACTTCCCTTCTTCTTCTCTTTCTCGGCTTCAATTCTCCTGGACAAAAGCTTCTTGGCCCGTTCCAGCTCAGCCTTACGGCTCGCACTGAGGTTGTGGCCGGCGCGATTGATGTAAAAAGTCAGCATGCGCATGCCGGAACTCGGCCCTTTGGGCGATACCCTCTTGGAAGCTAGAGATCGGGCAATAGCGGCCGCCGGTTTGTTGAAAAGGCCCTCTGGAGGATGGGTTGAGTCGGTATTCACAGAAGCCGACCAACGCTTTGGCTTGGCGTGCTTGGCAGCGGGCATTTAGACCTCCTACACAATCGCTAGCTTGAGATGTTTCCCACGCATGTTTGAATATCCGGCGATGGCCGGCAATTGCATTAAGCTACTTTTGCCAGCGATCGACCATCTCCCACCACAGCAGCTTCTCCCACTCTGTCAGATAGGTCTTCGCCCACTCCCGATTTTTCCACCAAGGCAATCCGAACAGGAAGTCAGCCTGAGTCGCGGCTGCTGTCCACCGATACTGGGGTAACTCTTTCCGGAAAATCGAGAGCGCCCGCCGGGTGTGGTAGTCATCTGTCGCGATGATGACCGAATGAGGCGGCGGTTGTAGCGACTGGAGGCAGGCATCCACTTGTTGCGCCTCGATCTTGGTGGAATCGCCAACGATGGCACAAACACTGACTTGCGAGCCATATGGACCCGCAGTCTGCTTAACGTAATCTCTTGCCAGGTCTACGAAAGAATGCCCGTACGTAATTCCTGTAGTTGCATCCACAATCATGTGGCGTGCATAACCTTCGCGCAGCAAGCCCATTGCGCGCCAGTACCGCTGATCGGCAGCGTCGCCTCCCAATACGATGATGGCATCGGACCTCTCGACATTGTTAACGATGAGAAATCCGCCGGGCTGGCAGAAGATGAACGCAGCGACAGCCAGCAAGACGATCAATGGAACCAGAAGAACTTTCATGATGGACGGATCGCGTACGCGACTCATAACGTAGCACAGTCGAAATGCGGCGACTCATTGTCGAGGCAATGACGGTGGCGGATACGAAACTACGACGACCGTGCCGTCGGCTTCCCGTTCGAGCACGGGCGCGTACGGCCCGATCAATTGGCGGCGCCACCACATGCCGGTTGCACGTTTCTCAGCCAGACTGGTGAACCAGTACTGCCAGAGGATGGATCTGACCTGTTTCGGCGAATGCTGCGGAAAAGGGTTTCCGGCAAACAGGGCGAGCACGTCCGGCGCTCCCGCCAGCAGGCGCTCTTCGGTGCTAGGGACAATCAAGTTTTCTCGCCATGAGCCTAGCGACGCGAACCAAAGGTTCCAGTCGAAGCGCGGCTGATAAGGAGCGTAGATGCGCGGACGTTCCTCTAGATTTTGCGGCTTGTAGAGGAAGGGATACGTGTTCCAGTGCTCGCCATCGTTCGATCCCTGAAACTCGATTTCGTAGCGGCCGCGCGTCATCACCGCGAACAAGCCGTAACGATTCGCGATGCGAAAGGGCTCCAGCGCTGCCACCGGTGAAGTTGGCAAGGGGATATGCGGAAACAACATCCACACCATCTGCACCGTGGTCACGTAGAAAATCCAGAGCAGCATCACACTGGTGACCGCCAACTTGAATGTGGCAAGTGGGCCAGCAATACGGGCCTTCGCACGGGTTGGGACAGCATCACCTTGCGACGGCGTCGCCTTCGGTGAAATACTCTCGGCCGACGGAAATAGCTTTCGCCGCCAATTCTCCGGCATGATGCGCCGGAAAAAGCGGTCGTCGAGCAGGAGAACTCCCAGCAACAGCACCAGGTAATTCAAGAACGTGTAATTTGCCGTGAGGATAACCGGGACCTGCCATGCGGTCACGATGAAGAAGCAGAGAATCCGCCAGCGCCGCGGCAAGAACATCATGAAGACCAGTCCGAGTTCCAGCACTAGCGTTGCCCCGGTTGCGAACGCGTGGACCCCATGAGGCAGATGTTGCACGTACCAGCCGATC
>Ga0187884_10002850_pt1 | contig 13924 bp, 14 predicted proteins | sample June2016WEW_20_4_FD_132983 | JGI IMG/M metagenome (GOLD analysis project Ga0187884, IMG submission 132983) | Peatland microbial communities from SPRUCE experiment site at the Marcell Experimental Forest, Minnesota, USA - June2016WEW_20_40 | ecosystem: Environmental > Terrestrial > Soil >...
GCCGTCGATATGCGGCTTTTCGATATTATCGAGCCGGTCACCGAGAGATTAAATCGTTGAATATCGCGGACAGCTACCTCACAATAGCTGGCGAATCACATCTTCTATTTCGCTTTCGAAGTAGCTGAGTTGTTAGGCTTCAGCGCCGGCAGTTGTGTCGCCCGCGCCCACACGAAACACAACGGAGGATCTATGGCTGAAGCAGTTCTGAAACGAGCTTCGAATCTGTCGATTGTGCTTGGCGTTTTGATGATCATCGCAGGCATTATCGCCATGCTTGCGCCCTGGGAAGCTGGTCTGGTTATCACGATCGTCGTTGGCTGGTCCGCTATTTTCAATGGCGTAGCGCAGATCATCTTTGGTTTTCGCACCCACGGAGGCTGGCATGTTCTGCTGGAGTTCGTCCTCGGGATCATTTACATCATTGCCGGCATTTACCTTCTGATGCACCCCGTTGGTGGGTTGCTGGCGATCACGCTAATCCTAGCGTCTTTCTTGCTGGTTTATGGAATCTTCGCACTCGTGCTTGCGTTCCAGATCAAGTCGCGACGCGGCTGGGGATGGGTGCTGTTCGACGGCATTATCACCATCTTTCTTGCGGTACTGATATGGGCGCATTGGCCGCTCAATTCCGATTGGGTGGTGGGAACGCTCTTCGGCATCAGCATCTTCATGTCGGGTGTGACCCGGTTGATGATGTCGTTGGCGCTGCGCAAGGCGGTTGGGACGACGTAACTGCCATAACGAGTCTGCAAACGGGAGGCGGAATTCGATCGCGCCTCCCGTAACTACTTTCCGCTCGCCTCCCCAAAGTTACCTACGGTGAGTCGCGCAGCGGTTCTGCTCTGCTCGGCGTAGTCTGCAACTTCATGGTCGACAGTTGGCATCTTTGTAGCCATGGCGCGGCGACGATCTTATCCCGACTCACAGCCCGAACTACTGCCCCTCTATGCGTCCTTGGAATCGGCGCGAACCGCATCGAAGGAATGTCGAGCTTGTGACCTCTGGCGGCATGGGACGCAAACGGTTTTCGGCGAGGGAGCGGCACACGCGAAGGTGATGTTTGTCGGCGAGCAGCCCGGGGACAAGGAAGATCTCGAAGGGCATCCGTTTGTAGGGCCTGCCGGTGCTGTACTCGATAAGGCTCTGGTCGAGGCCGGCATTGATCGCAAACAAACTTACGTTACGAATGCGGTGAAGCACTTCAAGTGGGAGCCACGAGGCAAGCGCCGCATCCATAAGAAGCCAAATTCACTTGAAGTTGCAGCTTGTCGGCCGTGGCTGGACGCGGAGATAGCCTTGGTCCAGCCTCAGGTTATTGTGTGCCTTGGAGCGACGGCAGCACAAGCGCTATTGGGACGCAGCTTTCGCGTGACCCAGAAACGCGGCCAACTCTTGTCCTTTGGGGCCGCTGAGCACATACTTGCGACGGTGCATCCATCTTCGATTTTGCGAGCGCCCGATGAGACAGCCCGCCATCAGGAATATAAGAGTTTTGTTGCAGACCTTTCGGTTGTTGCAAGATTGTTGCATCACTGAGGGGCGGCATGAAAATGGGGATTGAAGAAATTCTCCGGTTCTGTTGAGATTGCTCCAACTATGCTGCCTTATAGGTCTCCCGTGGCTGAGTGGGGTAACCGTGACGCCAGAGTTAGAACAAATTCGCCGCGAGGTAGAGCAAGTGACCTCCGGTTGTTCGGAGTCACAATGGCGTCAGGCACCCGCGGGGAAATGGTCCAGCGCGCAAATCTTTGAGCATTTGCTCCTCACCTATACCGGAACGACGAAAGGTCTTCGCCGAAGTTTGGAAGGTGGTAAGCCGCTGGGAGGCGTGCCGACCTGGCCTCAACGGGTGAGGAAACTTGTGGTAACAAAATTCGGATGGATGCCGACCGGGCGCAGCGCTTTTAAGCAGATTCTTCCGGAGGATGGTCTTGACCTAGCCTCAATGAGACGTTTCTACGATGCCTTGGTGGCCATGGATGCAACTCTGCAGGACGCCGAGCGACGTTTCGGAAGGAACACTTTCCTGCTGGATCACCCATTTCTAGGCCCCTTGAACGCCCAGGAGTGGCGGCTCTTTCATCGAACCCATACCCGGCATCACTTGAAACAGTCGACGCAACGGATGCGGAGTGCGAGCGCCTAACCCGACCGGCAAACATTTATCTAGAACATTCCCAGGTACCACGTCCAGATAAGTTCGCCGGCGAAAACCGCGAGCAGGGAACACGAGCCCAGAAAAACTCCGAAGGGAATTTCTCGGCCCAGGAAGCTCTTGTGTGTGTCGTTCTGCTTAGTGAGTCCAGCTGCCGGTTTGAAGGCCTCGCGCAAGAAAAGGAACGCAATGTAAAACACACTGGTGACCGGAGCCAGCGCGATGACCAGAACAATCATCTTCAGGCCCAAGAATGCACCCGACATTCCCATCAGGGCAATGTCCCCAAATCCCAATCCATGGGTCTTGCGCACCAGATAATAAAGCGCCCAAGCTAGGTAGAAAAAGCCCGCGCCTACCAAGCCGCCGAGTATAGCGTCGAGCAGCGAAAGCAGATGTTCTGTGGGTAAAGGCTGACCAAACAGGTGCAGTAAGAAAGCCGTCGCACCAGAGTCGGTGGGCGCGATCCAAGAGAAGCCCAGACCCAGCACCATGCCAATGTAGGTAAACTCCCGCGGCAGCAGACCGGCTTCCGCATCCGTGAAGATCAGTCCAACCACGAGGAATACAAAAATGCAGACCTTCAAGGTCAGCCAAGCGAGGCCGAACCTCACGTAGCAAGCGACGAAGAGCACCGCCGTGAGCAGTTCTACGGTTGGATAACGGAAAGAAATACGCTCGCCGCAGTGTCGGCATCGCCCCCGGAGAAGAAGCCAACTGAGCAAGGGTACGTTGTCGTACCAGCGGATACCGGCGTCGCACCTGGGACAATGAGAGGGTGGGGTAACAACAGATTGACCGCGCGGAATGCGGCTGATGCAGACATTCAGGAAACTCCCGAATGCCAGACCAACCACGAACAACGCGCATTCCAGTAGTCGGTCCAAGAAGGCTTTGAAAGTCCTTGTTAATGATTACTAGGGTTCGCGGAAACTTAAGATATCTCCGCTTAACATCGCACCACAAGTTTGTTCCGGCGGCATCTCGCCCATCCAGTTCATCCGCTTGCGATTTACGAGGCGCACTTCGGGGGATTGCTTCTCCCATCCCGAACCGTTTTCTGTGCGGATCGGCACACTATAACAGGCCAGGGTTTCTTCGGGCTCGCCCTCTTTCCACTCGATGAGAGCCGCCTCCAGTTCGTCTGACAGCGCTTCATTGCAACGCAGGCAGAGAATCCATTCGTGAGCCGCATCCATGGCGTATGCGCCCGAGGTCACGCCCGGAATAGCCGTCTTAAACGTCGCGCCGTGCTCACGCGCAACCTTTTCGGTTTCGTCCTCCGAGTCGCGATCGATGATCAGAATTTCATCGCAGGGGCGGAGCGAATCCAGGGCTCGTCCGAGGCGGAGCGCATCGTTATGGGTATGTAACAGAGCACTGATTTTAGGCATGGAAACGTCCTACTAAGAGTATCGCAGCAATATTCAGCTGTGTAGAAGGAGAGATGCAAAAAAGCGCAGCTGGGTATAGCGACTGCGCCAGATCAGCCGTAATTTAATCAGGACAGGGGCTGCCGCCCGGCTTCACGAACGTTACTGTTCTGCGGAATCACGGTTAGAGTATTGGTCGTCTGAAAGTTCAGGACGGCCTCGGGAGCGAGCTTGATCTGCTCGCCCTTCTTCGATGCAGCAACGCCTGTACCTGCTCCAGCGCCTCCAGCGGCACCAATCGCAGCGCCCCGTCCGCCACCGATCAGCCCTCCGAGAATCGCGCCTGCGGCGGTGCCGACGCCGACCTTGGTAACCGTGTTCTTGCCCTCGCCTTTGCCTTGACGCGACCATTGGTTGGTCTGGACGTTGTAGGTTTTTCCATTGACAGACAGTGATGTCAGCTCCAGCGTCAGCAGCGAACTGCCGGCAAAGCGTCCAGCACTCTGAACGGCTGCAACACGCCCGACCACGTCGGCACCCGAGGGAATGACGGTATCCCCGCCGATAACGATTGGGGCGCTCAGCGTAGCATGGAAGCTGTCGCCAACCTGGTTCTTTTCGGAGTCAAGAGGATCATTCAGCCGCACCGACAGCTGCGTTCCCGCAGGAATGGTCAGCTTCTGCGGCGGAGGTGGAGGCGGCGGTGGCTCGGCAGGTTGCGCCTGCGCCTCGGGTTCCGGTGCTACAGGAGGGGGCGGAGTATTGTTCGCCTGCATGTCATCGTTCGCGGACATTTCCGGCTGATCGCTACGATGGCGGCTCTTTTTCGGTGCAGGCTTGTTTTCGCTGGTATTGGGTTTTTGCGCCGGCTCTGGCGCGATTTGCGGCGGGGCGGACTGCGCCTGCTGCACCTGCAAATTGTTGATGACCGTTCGAACTCCCTCAATTGCGCCAGCGTCGTTGGCTGCCGCCGTACGCTCGACATCCGTGTTGACGTCACCGCTCAGGGTTACCACTCCACCGGAGGCTTGTACGCTGATCTGACGGCTCTGAATGCCCGCATCGCTGTAGATCTTATTCTGCACGTCGCTGGCAACCTGCCCGTCCGTGCGCTCTAGCTTGCGTGAACATCCGGCCATCAGGGCAAGGGTCAACGCCAAGATAAACGTCAACGTGATAAAAAAAGGGCCTTTGGTCCTCATGGCTACTCCTCTGGGTCAACTCTTGAGTAATTGAACACTGGATGAGCACAGTTGTCGCTGTGTGCCCACAGAAACGCTCACCTACGAAGTGACGTTGTAGACAGCAGAATGAAAGCAACTGGGCGAGCGATGCTGGCCCGGGAGCGGGCCAAGCAGTCAGTGTGTCCCTGTGCACCGTAGCGAAGAATGGGCACAGCTATTGCGCATTGGGATGCGCCACCGAAGACGGGCTAGCAACCAGCACGAACCTACGACGACGATGTTGGCGGCTCCGTAAGCCGATTGTTGATGGCAAACAGAGCCAGTTCAAGACGGCTGGCAACGCCGACCTTGTCAAAAATATTGGTAAGGTGATGCTTGACCGTGTCTTCGCTTAGCGAGAATTTGCGAGCGATCTCCTTGTTGCTTAAACCCGCTACGATGGTGGTCAGAATGTCCATCTCACGCTTGGTCAACCCGAAGTTGCGAGCGGGCTTTTCGCCTGAGGGATTGGTACGCATGAATTCGACGATGTCGCCGACAGCCTCCCGCCCGATCCAGTACTGACCGGCCATGACCGTGCGGATGGCCTTCATGAGTAGTTGAGTGGCGGCTTCCTTCATCACCACGCCGCGGGCGCCGAGTTGCAGCGCCTGCACGATCTCCATGCGCTCCACGGCTGCGGTAAGCACGATGATCTTGGTGTTCAGCTTGTCGCCGTCGGCGGAAAGATCTCGCAGCACGTCCATGCCAGGAACGCGCGGCATGGCCAGATCGAGCAGCAGAACATCCGGACGCAACTCCCTCGTCTGGGTGACGGCTTCTGATCCGTCCCCGGCCTCCCCTGTAACCTCCAACTCCGGTTCAGCTTCGAGCAGGCGACGCAGTCCATCGCGGAAAATCGTGTGATCATCCGCAATGACAATGCGCACTGATGACTCCTTCTTATCCATAGAGCTCATATCCTTTCTGCGGAATGGTAATCTCCAATCTCGATCCATGACCTGGAGTGGACTCGATAACCATGTCTCCTCCTATGGCACGGACCCTTTCCTTGATGACGGCTGGTCCTCGCCTGAGGGCATCTAGTTCGGCGAGAGTGAAACGCCCAGCAAAAGGGAAGCCGTTCCCGTCATCATTTATCACCAGCTTCCACAGACCATCCTGCGAAGCAAAGCGGGCGACTGCCGAATGCCCTCCGCTGTGTTTACGGATGTTTACCAGACTCTCCTGCACGATCCGCACCAATTCACGGCAGGTGGCGGCAGGGAGGGTAACCTCCCGTAACTCCGATATAAACCGTACTGCGATGCCAGTGTCTCTGGAGAAACGTTCAACGAGATCGGCAATAAAGTCAAGAAATTGATGAGGTCCGATGTCAACCGGGCGCATGGTCTGCATAAGCTCGCGAAGGTTCAAGACCTCCTGGCGAAGCAGTCCCTGGATGCGATCCAACTCCGCAGCCTGCTGAGAATAGTCACTGCGCCGGCGCAGAACGTCGAGTTGCATCTCGATACCGATCAACGATTGGATGGTGGTGTCGTGAAGCTCACGCGCGACCCGCGCGCGTTCGGTGGCATTTGCCCTGCTGCGAAATTCCCACACCAAGTACACCGAGTATAAAGCCGGAGCGACTTGCCGCATGACATCCTGCAAAAATCTAAGCTTCGGCTCGCGCCGCCGACCTAACTTAGCATTCACGATCACTAGCCTGCCGGACCAATCGCGACCCATATCATGGCTCACCACCAACACCGACTCGGCCTCGGCAATGGGCATCGCGAAGCTGTCGGTTTGAGCGGTATCGAGCCTTCGGCCCTCTTCATCGATGGCCGTCACCGAACACGCATGCTCCCCATGGCTACGGTGCATGTAGAAGGTGTGTGGGTAGTCGGCCATCAGATCGGAAGCTTGCGCAGCCGGAGGTATCTCGATGGACTGAATGCTGGGATGCGCGCCCGCGGATAGCTCCCAGCGAAACGCGCGGCCGGTGCTGCTCTGCGCCACCACCTCGTACACGGTGGTCCCGCAGAGTACTTGTCCTAACTCCGTTAGAACACTTTGTAAAACCGATGAGAAGCGGTTTCCTGTCCTGGCGAGCGCCAGCAGGCGGTTGGTGAGAGCAACGTCCGCACGCAATTCCTTCTCGGCCTCCGCTAAAAAACCAAGAAGGACGCCTGCGGTGAACAGGAAGATACATTGCATAGCCAGGCGAATCGGATCTTGTCCGAAGGACGCCGAGTCTTGCAGGGCGGTGGGACTGTGAGCGGCTATCCACGGTTGGACCAGAAGAAGAGCGACGCTGAAGCCGGCAGTCGCAACGGTTTCCGCCAATCCCCAGCGAAACGCCGCCGAGATGGTGGCGAATAGAAAGAGCACAAAGAATGGCCGCTGCGTCACATTTGCCAGCAAGCAGAGCAAGGCGGGCCAGGTCAGATCATTCGCCTGCGCCCAGACAGCGAAGCGCTGACCCATTCCTTTGATTTCCAACCGAAGAAGAAGGGTGATGCTGCAGGCTACGTACAACAAAAGCAGCGCAAGTCCAAAGCGGTAGGAGAACTGGGCGGGGCGAATCAGCCACGAGAACAGACACGTAAGTGACAGAAGCAATCTGGAAACGGCAAGGACGCGTTCAATACGCAAATCTTCACAAGTCCGTCCCGGGATTGCTGGCCGAGACAGAAATTCAAGACCTAACGGCGGCCATAAGTAGGCTTTTGTCACGGCAAATCTTAAAAGGTGCCACGATTATGACACGAAAGCGCTATATGGCAACTAGATTCCTCCGTTTCGGGACGGTTTCTGTTCCAAAAAGGGTCATGAAATCACCCCGTTTGGTGACAAGGCTCACTGCGGCAAGGTTAATTGGGGGTTACGTTTGAGCTTGAGTTCGGACGTTCCCGGGTGCAATATTGGCGGCAGAGTAGCTCCTTCAGGCTGCTTGACCGCCAATCCGAGGATGGCTACTCAGGAGGGCGGCTGCGTCCTCGAAAGGTACTCGGAGGCGCAGGGACCCTCGTCAATTACGTTCCGGGCCAACCGGGCGGAGGTGTGACGTGAGATCAAGATATTACCTTCGACTTGCGATGATCGCAATTTTCTGCGCGGTCGTGACATGCGCGGTTGCTTCTTCGACTCAGAAAACAAGCGATACCGGCCCAAAGTATGACGCCGCGAACCAAGTCAAGATTAAAGGGGTGATCGATGATGTCAAGGACACACCCGGAGCCCTCTCTGGCACTTACCTCACGGTCAAGACCGACACCGGCACTGTAATCGTCTACGTGGGACCAGCGGAATTTCTGAAGGACATCGATACGTCATTCAAGAAGGGCGACCAGATCGAGGTCTTGGGTGCAAAAAGCACCGGCCCTGAGGGCGAGCAAATTCTGGCTAAGGAACTTACAGTCGGGAGCAACACTACGACGTTGCGCGACGAGAGTGGCGTTCCCGTCTGGTCCGGTTGGAAAGCGCCGAAGAAGTAGTGGTAAGCGTCCTGAAGCGATGACTTTTTCCGCCAGTCCTAAATGGATTGGCGGACGTTATTTTATTTTACTTTTCGACCCGGAGAAATTCTCCGCTCGAGGCATTGACCGCGATCCTCAGCTTGGCGTCATCTTGAGTAGTGCCGTAGATGACGTGCCAGACCAGCTGATTCTTTTCTCCATCCCAATCCAAAACAAAGAATACCGGCTGCTTGGCATTCTTCTGGGTAAACTTGCTGCCGCCGTTCTTTTCCGCCACCTCGTATGCCTTATCGCTATCGACTTTCAGAAAATCGAAATTGAAGACCCGCGTCGAGGTGTTCGTTGGACTCCAGGAATCTTCAGCGGAAAAGGTTATGCCCTGTTCGGGAGCGTCGGGGCCGACTAGCCCCGACCAGATGAACATCTTCATCATGCGGCGAGCGGGTGAGCCGAAGGACGCTCGCCAAAGTCCGGCCTTGCCCTCGGTCGTAGGAGCATCGGCGGTATATTGCGATTGCAGGCGGAAGGGCGTCGCGTCACCTGCCCAGCCGCGAGCGGACAAGTACATCTTCTGGAACGCAACCCGGCCAGTTGCATACTCCGCCTGCTTGGGAGCTTGCTTGGCAGACTGCGATGCTCCGGAGTCATTCGACGAACATCCGGAAAGCGTCAACGCGGCTATGAAACAGATGACAGCGAGCTTTCTCATGGATTGCTACTAGCGGCTAGCAACAAGTTACCAGCCATGCCTTTCTAAGCGATCGTTCTTATGTTCAAACCTATGTTTCGGACGCGAGACTTTCAATGAAGAGGAGATCTCTCTGTAAGACTGACTGGTTAACAAGATGTTGGTTTCTGATGGCCAGTTGCTAGTAGCTGGTTGCTATCTATCTGGCCAACAGCACAACCCCGCCAGCCACGAACAACGCCGCCAGCCATCGGCGATGATCAACTCTTTCCTTCAAGAAAATCCGTGCAGCAAACGCATTCCCGATGAAGGTGAGGGAAGCCGATGCGGGCCCAACCACGCTAACATTTTCCCACGAAAGTGTTACCAAGAGGCTGAAGAATGCCAGTGCCATGAACAGCAGCCCGAGCATAAAGCGGGAGTTGGAAGCGACACGGCGTACGACAGCAAGCGTCCCACTCGACTGGCGAAGCTGTCCAAGGTCACCGATATTCTTCATGGCGCCCGCCTGCAAAATGTCGCCTGCTGTTGCGGTGACTACAATCGTCGCGATCCCAGACCAGACGGCAAGGGTGCTCACACGTCTTCTCTGTTTGGACGGCGATTGAGAGCAGCATCGTCAGGCACCGTAAGTGACGGTCCCGTCGCCACGAATCCTACACCGGCGGTGATCAGGCCGATTCCAACCCAGTGAACCAAAGTCACATTCTCGTGCAGAAAAATCCGTGCCAAGAGCGCCATAAAAACATAGCTGATCGCGGTGGCGGGCAGAACGTAAGTGAGGTCCGCCCACGAAAGCGCGGTGATGTAAGTGCAGAAGAAGCCAATCAGGAAGCAAATGCCGGCGATGATCCACGGGTCGGCAATCGCGCCCAGCAGCAGATGCCAGTTGGAGGCGGTTACCGCGCCGAAATCACGCATGCCCCGACCCAAACAAACATCGCCGCAGGATCCGAAGATCACTACGGCGAGAAGGACCAGGTACTTGCGAGCGGTCAACGTCAGTCCTCTAGACGCTGACTGTTTCGGCAGTCTTGGATTCGCTAGCGGTGCCCGCACCAGAGGACGGCCCCTGAGAGGGCGGCGTAACGCCGCCGCCTTCGCGTTGCTGCTTCCGCGTCTCTTGCACTGAACGGTTACGGGCTGCGCGAAGCTTCATGAACGACTTGGCTTCGGTATAAAGCCGCTTGCGATCGGTGGAATTGAAGGCTGCGCGCTTCACGATGCGGAAAATGGCCTTTGGCCGGAAATAGTATTCATCGTAGAAGCGATGCACCATCTCCATGATGTAGTCGCGAGAGATGTTGGGATACTCGATCATCGCAACCTGGTGGCCGAGGTCATCCACCATCTGCGAGCCCTCGTTCAGGATGAATCCGTTAGCCTTGGCGTAGTCGTAGAGCTCGGTGCCGGGATACGCGTGAGCCAGTGACACCTGGATGGTTTCGCAATCGAGTTCCTTAGCGAAATCGATGGTGCGGCGAATCGACTCTTTCGTCTCGCCAGGGAGGCCGAGGATAAAGTCGCCGTGAATCGTCAATCCGAGTTTCTTGCAGTCGCGTGTGAAATCACGCGCGCGTTCGACGGTTGCACCCTTCTTGATGTTCTTCAGGATCTGCGGATCACCCGACTCGTAACCGACTATCAAAAGCCGGCAGCCAGCTTCTTTCATGGCTTTCAGGGTTTCGTAGTCGGTGGTGACGCGCGAAGTGCACGACCACGTCAGGCCGAGCGGCTTCAACTTCTCGCAGAGCTCGATGGTACGAGCCTTCTGAATGTTGAAGGTGTCGTCATCGAAGAAGAATTCTTTCACCCAAGGCCAGTATTCCTTGGCCTTCTTCATCTCAGCTGCAACCGCGTCGGACGAGCGTTTGCGCCAAGGATGCCCGCTGAGCGTCTGTGGCCAGAGACAGAAGGTGCATTGTGCCGGACATCCGCGCGTGGTGTAGAGCGAGACAAACGGATAGAGCAGGAACGGAACGTTATAGCGACGCGGATCGAGATCGCGTTTGTAAACATCAACCACGTCGGGCATGGCGTCGAGGTTGTCGACGGCCGGACGATCGGGATTGTGCACGATCTGTCCATTTGGTGCACGGAAAGAGATGCCGAGGATTTCGTCCAGCGGCTTGCCGTTAGCGTATTCGACCACGGCATAGTCGAACTCTCGGCGCACGATGAAGTCGATCGCTTCGCCTTCCTTCAGCGAAGCTTCCGGCAGAGTGGTGACATGCGGCCCCACGAAAGCAATCTTCAACTTCGGATGGGCCGCCTTCATCGCGGCGGCCAGTTTAATGTCCCCTTGAAATCCCGGAGTCGACGTGAAGAGCACCAGGAATTCGTACTCTTTCCCGATTTGAATCGTCTCTTCCGCGTTCACCTTGTGCGGCGAAGCGTCGAGCAGACGCGACCCTTCCAGCAGACCCGCCGGGTAGGCAAGCCAAACCGGATACCAGTAGGACTCGATCTCACGGGTGGCGGGCCAACGCGAACTCGCGCCGCCGTCATAATTCTCGAAGGAAGGGGGGTTCAGCAATAGCGTTTTTAAAGGCATAGTGTCTCTTTATCGTACCATTGTTGGAGTCAGCCGGAACTAGTTGAGATTCCTAAAGTTAGATGTGTTTCCTGGTTCGCAGCGAATGGCGATTTACGGGGTCGGAATGGCCCAGTTTTCCAGTTCTCCGGTAAGTCGCAGAAGCTGCAGCTCTGCCCGGCTGAGCTCATACTCGGCATCTAGATAGGCAGCATGCTTATCGTCGGCGTCGAGTTCAGCATTCTGCTGGTCGCGAACGTTAGCCTGCCCTGTCTGCAGCCGGCTTTGAACGCCCTCCAGATCCCCCTGCGAAACCTCCCACTCCAGCTTCGCGACGTCGCAGGCAGCAGAAAGCTGTCGCAGCGAGCGCTGCAGCTTCAGGGTGTCCTCACGGACTCGATTTGCGGTGAGATCGGCCTGCTTCTTGGCAGTCATGGCATCGGCGTCTGCTTCCTGGGCCTTGGCTTTCTGTACAGCATTGAAGACCGGGATGCGGAGGTTGATTCCGCCGCTGAAGTTATTTGCCTGGTAGTTGAGGTAGTACAGGTCGTAGTTGTTGAATTTCGCCAAGTAAGCGTACTGCGAGGCCAAATCAAGAGTCGGCATGTAGGCCGCTTTGTGCTCGCCAGTAGCCCGAGCTTGCGCGGCAGCCACTTTCTGTTCCGCCAGCTTCACTTCGGGGCTATTCGCGACAGCCCGAGCAGCCATATCGTCGTCCTGGGAAACCGTTGGCATCTGCGGGACCGACTGCGGGTCGGCGGCGATGGAGTTAGCAGGAAGACCAAGCAGATGCGACAAGTGTTCGCGCAGCACGTCGGCTTGGCCTTCCGCTTCGGCAATTCTTAGATGTATGCGCGCCGCGACCAGCTCACTTCTGGTCACATCGAGTTTGCTGTCCACGCCTTCCTGCAAGCGCTGCCGGCTGACAAACTGGGCCTTCTCGGCTGCGGTCTGCGCCTCCGTAAGAGCGGCGACCTTGCCCGTAAGTTGGGCCAGCTGTGCATAGCTTAGCGCGGTATCGAGAATGACCGCATCGCGCTTGTTGCGGACGTCGAACGATGTAGCCTTCCAATCAATCCTCGCTGCCTTGACGAATTGCTTCAGCGCGGGATTGTAGAAAGACTCAACTGCATTGAAGTTGGCGACCGAAGGCGCCGATCCTTCCAGCGTCAACGGGAAGCCGTACGAATAGCCTAAAGCGGACCCGATGGAAAGCTGCGGAATGTAGTTGGCCCGAACCTCCTTGTAAGCTTGCTGCGCGCGCCACTGATTGATGGCGGCAATGCCCATGACTCCGCTGTGTTCGAGAGCCATCTGGATGGCATTTCGGAAGGGAATTGGCGGGGCTGGAGCGTCGGCTGCAACTGCCAAGTCGCCCATGGAAAGCGCCGCGCAGGCGAGAGCGATAAGCTTCGCGCGCCATGAAACCGGCTTAATCTTCGTTTTGGAATGCCGGGGTTTCGAATCCATCCCGTGATCTAGATTACACGTGAAGATGCGCCTCACTGCACACGATTGAGAGCCTTCTGCGCGGGTACAAAGCCGGAGGCCAGTGACAGCGAGGCTTGGTATTCCGATGCCGCCGCCAGGTTGTGCCCCATCTTTTCCTGAAGCTGACCCATCACGTAGTGGGCCCGAAATGCCGGCGCGGACTCCACTAGTTCGCCGGATGTCAGATACTTCTGCAGGTAATCCACCGCGGCAGGGAAGTCTCGACTACCGAGAAACAGCTGGTTGCCCGCGTCAAAGTATGACTCCGCAGGCTTGTGAGGCTGTGCCATGGCGGAGCGTACCGCGCTTTGCATGTCGTCAAAACGCCCACGCTGCCGGTAAAAGGCAGCCAGTTGCAACCACATGTCGGCTGGATTTTTAGCCTGCTGAATCGCAATCTTGTATTCGGCTTCGGCGTCGGAGTAGCGCTTACCTTTTTCCGCGATGCGAGCTTGGATCAGGTGTGCCATCCCGGGATCAGAAGCCTGCACCTGGGCAGCTTGCGCCTGCGCTTTATTCAACCCTCCACCCATGAAGCTGGGAGCCTCGGTGTAATACTGTGCGAGGTCCAGTCGCGCAGGGATGTTGGCGGGATCGAGTTCTACGGCTTGCTCGAACTCGTTCTTGGCCTTCTTCGCTAGCCCGGCTGCGCTCAGCGGATTCGAGTCGCCCGCCTTGCGTCCATATGCGCGGCCCAACCAGAGATGGTAATTTGCATTCTGTGGTTCTAGACTGACCGCCCGCTCGCCATATTTCACGGCTTCGTCCCAACGGTCCATGGAGAAGTACGCACGCGAAAGAAGGTTCAGCGATTGCGCGTCCCGGAGGGCGGCCAGCGCGGTGACCGCCTCGTTCACACGTCCAGATGAAAGCAATTGGCTGGGCTCAGGATCGGCCACGCTGGTTGCCGCCAATGCGAGGAGCAACGTGCACGCTGCTAGCAGCTTTGTGAAGAAGAGTTTCATGGCGTAGCTGGCTTGACTGGCATCCCGCTCTTCAAAGATTGCATATTCAGCGCACCCAGCGCGAGCAC